>ERZ1645192.3050-NODE-3050-length-13781-cov-5.172155_pt1 | contig 13781 bp, 12 predicted proteins | sample MGYA00575354_ERZ1645192 | MGnify/ENA primary metagenome ERZ1645192 (study PRJEB40844, sample SAMN11349763) | freshwater sediment metagenome | isolation source: river sediment | host: Sediment | place: India: Faizupur Khadar , New Delhi | collected 2017-02-21 ... | reverse complement strand
TGGCCCGCGATCTCCCATGGAGGCCCTGAACATTGCGGTTCTGGATCTATTCCACTGGCGCTGCCGCGCCTCGAACAAGCGCCGGCGAAGCCCATCCGCCGCCGCGGCGAGGCCGCGTGGTGCGCCGGCCAGCCGTGGCGCCGGCCGCCAGGCCGGCGAAATCAAGAAGAAGCAGTCTATGGCCAGGCGGCAACCATCCGCCGCCTGACAGGCGGCGCCACGCGTGTAGGCGCCACGCGCGAAGGCGCTGCCGTAGCGGTCGCCGGGTCACGGCGTGTCAATGTACATCCAGGAGATCTTCCACTGACCGCCATCCTTCGACCAGAGGAAAAAGGCCGTGGCCGCCTCGCCGCCCTCGGCCTTGAGCTGGAACGCGGTGGCATAGTAGTTGCCGTATTTCGGGCCCTCCGGAGGCACGGGCGGCCATTGGTTTTTCTCCGGGATGCGGTCGCAGCCGCAGGCGTCCCCGATGTGGTCGGGCACGCTCAGAATGGAGAACGCCTTCTCCTGTGGGTGGGCCACGAAGAGAAGGAGATCCGCCACATGCTCGACCGGCCGGAGCGCTGCCGCCAGATCGGTCACGGGGCCCAATAGCGCGGACGCTTTGGCCAATCCCTCCACGATACGTCTGACCGCGGCTTCCGGGGAGTCTGCCAGCGGGGTCCCTTCCGGCCGATACAAGTCCAGGCAGGGGTAGAGGCGAGGTGATATGAATTCCGGGCAGCGGGCGGTATCCCTGGTCACCAGCCAGGCGGTGAGAAAATCGGTGGCCGCATTGATCATTACCGGGTTTCCGGCCACTGGAGGTGGAGCCGCCACGGCTGCCTCGGCCGGGCGGAGGTCGGGCAGTTCGGCCCGCGGAGCCTCATCCGGTTCCAGCTTGAAGGCCCGGATCTTCCAATACTTCGATTCTTTCTTCCAGAGGAGGTAGATCGCGGCGCCGGGAACTTCACCGGCGTCGAGGTGGAAGGAGGTGATGTAGTACTTGCCATACACCACCTTGGCAGGCGCCGGCGGCACGTCCACCTGGAGTTCGCCGGCATCGCACTGGATGGCGGCCCCGGCGTGTTCCGGCAGCGAGTAAAGTCTGAACAAATCTGGAGTGGCATGTTGGACCGGTCTCAGAGAGGGATTGGTCAGGGGTACGCCGATGCAGATTCCCCGGAGGCTCTTGGGAGTTCCCAGCGACTTGTTGACTTCCGCCATCGATTTGAGTATCCGGAAGGGGGCCATGCCGAGGTCCAGGGGTTTGTCGGGATCCGTCGGCTGAAGGCACTGGAACGAGGCCCCTGAAAAATAGGCCATGGCCATTTCGGGGCGCTGCTCCAGCAGCCAGGCGTTCAGAAAATCCAACACCGCGGTGTCGATCTTGCCCTTGCCGGCCCGCGGCACCTTTGGAATCAATTCCTCGGATTCGTTGAGTCTTTTGTCGTCTACCTCAGCCGTGGTGGGTAACCCGAACAGGTTGCGCCACCAACCGAGTAATCCGCTCCAGCGGTTGTTGTGGCGGTCGACGTTGTTGCCGGCCCGGACATCTGAGTTGGTCGATGACAGGTGGCCGTTGACCAGCGCCGACGGGAACTTGGAAGAGCGGTAATCCACGTCGATGTCGGCCCGTCTGCCGTCAGTCGACACGGAGATTTGGATGGAGGGAGCCCCGCCGGACTGCCGGTAGCTCATCGGGTAGCCCTTGTGGTAGACCGTGTTGTCGGCCCCACGATGGAATTCCTGGCACTTGTTGAGGGTGTCGATCGCTCCCGGCGCCAGTTGGACATAAATCCGGAACTGCTGGTCGCCCCGACAGTTGCGGACTTGGCCTTTGACCGCGTCCAGCTTGGCCACAAGCTCCAGGGCGGAGCCCATGGATGCGCCTTGGGCATCGGTGAGCTTGCTGCGAGACAGGGCGTGGGTGACTGCTTCGAAAGTGGTTCGACTGGAGATAGGGGAATTCCGGTACAGCTCGGAGGCGTCGACCGGTTTTCCGGTGACCTTGTTGAAGCGGGCCAGAAAATCATCGACGAGGGCTCGCTGGGGAGCGCTCAGGCTCTCGTAGGTGCCCATGAACTCGAATGCCTTGTCGCCTGGATCGGCCGGAATGCTCCGCGGGTGGAGGGAGAGACCAAACAGGACGAAGCCGAGGAACAATCCGAACCTGGACCTGAGGTGCATTTTCATGGTTCATACTCCCGGAGGTGTGGTGGCGCCGACCGGACTACGGCGCCATTGTAGCCAAAACCGTGGCCGAGTCAAGCCACTTGCGGACCGCCGGATTCTCGTATGAATTAAGGTGGCGATCATGAGGAGGCTGTCATCGATCCCGGCTCAAGCCGAGATTGCCAAGTTTCACCCTGGAGAGTGGAAGGGGAGAGGTGTGCCGTCAGTACAGGCGGGCGCGCAGGAGACGGACGTAGCCCCGGAAATAGGTGAACTGGCGGAACTGGTGGAACCGGTAGTCGGACAAGATGGCTTGCCAGTCGCGGGCGATGAAGTCCTGGGCCTGCTCGCACTCCAGCTTCTGGAAGAGAAGCCGGAAGTAGCGCGGAAAGGTGTTGATTTCTCTCTCGTTCCAGTCGAGCAGGCAGAATTCCCCGCCGGAGACGAGGTGTTCCGAGGCGGTCTGGAGGATGAGGATCCGTTGGAAGTGTTCGAAGCCGTGCAGCACGAAGGAAATGATGACCCGGTCGAAGCGTTCCTCGAGGTCGAAGGGTTTCTCGATCCGCTGGTTGACCAGTTCGAGGTTGTCCTGCCGGTTCATCCGGCGGCGGAACTGGGCCAACATTTCCGGCCCGATTTCGACGCCCATCACCTTGCCCTCCGGACCCACCCGCCGGGCCAGCGTCTCCGCGACGCGGCCGGTGCCGGCGCCCAAATCCAACACCCGCTCGCCCGGCTTCAGGTCGAGATCGGCGGCCATCCGGTCGAGAAACCGGCCGTATGAGCCGAGTGATCCCAGGTCCATGATCTGGTCGTAGAAGCGGGCCTTCAGTCCGGTCAACTCGATTTTGGATCGTTTGGTCTCCATGGTCTGCCCCTGTCACCGATAGACCTATTGTAATGGGCCTGACCCGGCAGGTCAACGGGTGAAAGGCACAATGACGCGATCGGGGCCAAGGAGGGATGCCATCATCTGGCGACAGCAGCGGGCGCGGCCGGCGCGCAAAAAAAAGACGGCCCTGTCGAGCCGTCCAAACTGGTGGAGCAAAGGGGATTTGAACCCCTGACCTCAGCGTTGCGAACGCCGCGCTCTTCCAACTGAGCTACTGCCCCAGTCCGAAAGAAACGAAATATTATGCAAAAACAGGTGAAAAGGCAAGAAAATTGTGAGTCGGCTCTGTCCGGATCGCATTGTCAACGGAATAATGAACCGCCAAGGCGCGAAGGAATTTATAGCTATCAGCTGTCAGCTATCAGCTTCAAACCCCGAGTCCCGAGCCTCGAGCCTCGAGTCCCGAGTCCCGAGCCCCTCCCCCCCCGCATGATCGGGGAGGCGGAAGAATGTGGCGGAGGCTTCGGCGGCCGTTTGGCCATCTTGCGTGATCAGCCGGCCGCGGGTCCGGACCAGCTTCCCCCGGACCGACTCGATCCGGCCTTCCACCCGGATCGGCTCCTCCACGCGCACCGGCGACCGGAAGGTGATCTCCATCCGGGCGGTGGCCACCGGACCCGTAACGCACCGGAAGGCCGCGTGGGCCATGATTTCGTCAAGCAGGGTGGCCAGGATGCCGCCGTGGACGATCCGGTGGTATCCCTGCAAGTGCCGCGGGACGACGCACGCGGCCCAGACTTCGCCCGGGACGGCCTCCTCCACCACGAGATGGAGGCCGTTCGGGTTTTCCGTCCCGCACCCGAAACAGTAATTGTCCTTATCCAATGCGATTTCCTCCGTGAGCGACCGGTCCGGGCGCCGCCGGCGCGGGCAGAAAAGAGTCCCGGCCCGGCGGCGCCTGTGCTATGATTGTATCAAATCCCGCCGGTCTGGTAAACGGCGGGCCAATTCAGGGAGGAGGACTGCAATGAAGCAAAGACTGTCGATGGTGATGGCCCTGTGGGTGCTGGGGGTGATGTCTGGCTTGGCCCAGAGTGGCACGGTCCAGATCGAGGCAGAGGTCGACGGGTCGGATTACCTGCTGATCCAGGGCAACCAGATCCGGGTGGAACATCGCAACCATGAGGCCCTGACCGGGCTGAAAGCAAGGTTCGATCCGACGAGCGGCCTGCCGTCCAGCGCCCTGGAAGTGACCGTGGCCAAGCTGGAGGGCACCGGCCCGGTGACCGTGGAGGAACTCCCCAAGTCCGACAATAATTACGTCTTGAGAGTGCTCATCAACAACGACAACGAAGCCCTCTATCCGCAGGTGTACAAATTCCGGCTGGACTGGAAGGTGGGAGTTGCCACGAGCGCCGGCCAGATCGATTCCAGCCTGAACGATTCGCTCCACTGGCGGGGCGAGGTGGACGGCACCGACCTGCTCCGTTTCAAGGGATCGGAGGTAACGGTCGAGCATCTGCGCGCGTTGCCCATCCAGAACCAGCGTTGCCAGTTCACCGCGCCGATTCCGTCCGTCCAGACGACAGTCAGCCTGCTCGTGGTGCAGGGGCGGGGCAAGACGGAAATCGTCCAGCAACCCTCTTACGACAACGGCTACACCGCCGTGGTCCGGGTGGACGACGGCCGCTTCAAGAGCTCGGCGGTGTATGATTTCTACCTCTACTGGCCCAAGGAGACGGTGAACCAGACCTACGCCGAGGGCGACATGGACTTCATCTGGGAGGGCCGGGTGGATGGCCGGGACCGGATCGTGATCAAGGGGCGCAGCGCGACCCTGGAACATCTTCTGTCCCAGCAACCCGCCGACGTGACCCAGACCATGCGCAAAAGCCTGCCGCGCCACGAGCAGGTCGTCAGCCTGTACACTTTCGCCGGCCGCGGGAAAGTCAAGCTGGTGGAACAGCCCAGTTCCTGGAATGACTACACGGCCGCGGTCATGGTGGATGACACGGAAAAGAGCGGTTCGGCCGTTTACCGCTTCGGTCTGCGTTGGGAAGGCGGCGCCACGGAATCGGGCAGCTCGGGTTCGAGCGGCACTCCGGCTTCCAAGAGCGGCGTACTGCGCTGGCAGGGCCAGGTGGACGGGCGCGACCGGCTGCACATCCGGGAGAAGACGGTGACGGTCGAGCATCTGGAGGCCGGCGCCATCCAGGGCATGAACTACCTGTTCAGCGACCCGCTCCCCCGCACCGCGTTGACCGCCTCGTTGAACGTATTGCAGGGCCGGGGTTCGGTCACCATCCTCCAGCAGCCGTCGGCCCAGAACAACTACGAACTGGTGGTGGAGATCTCCGACAGCAAGGGAGGCTCCAGCCTTTACGAAATAGAGATCTATTGGTGACGACTGGCCTGGAGGCATTTCGGCTGGACAGCCGGGCGAAGATCAACCTTCACCTGAAGGTGCTCTTTCCGCGGCCGGACGGTTACCACGAGCTGCGCACAATCTTCCAGACCATCGACTTGGCCGATCGACTGGAGCTGGCGCCGGCCGCCGACGGGGAGTTGACTCTGACCTGCGATCTGCCCGGTGTGCCGACCGATGAGCGAAACCTGTGCCTGCGGGCGGCCCGGTCTCTCCAGCAGCAGGCGGGGCGCCTCCGGGGCGCCCGGATCCGGCTGGAGAAACGGATCCCGGTCCAGGCCGGTTTGGGCGGCGGCAGTTCGAACGCGGCGGCGACGCTCTGGGGATTGAACGCGCTGTGGGGCCTCGGTTTGTCTCTCGAGGCGCTGGCGGATCTGGGCGGCCGGCTCGGCGCCGATGTGCCCTTCTTTTTCCTGGGCGGCACCGTGTTCGGGGTGGGGCGGGGAGACGAGCTGGTCCCCTTGCCGGACCTGCCCGCCGTGCCGGTGGTGCTGGTTTGCCCGCCCGTTGCCATAAGTACCGCCTGGGCGTATGGCCAGCTTAATTTTTCATTGACAAAAACGACCACCGATAATAAAATCCGCCCTCTGCGACGTGCGCTCATTGATGGACGATATTTTCTTGACCACGGCGAGAACGACTTCGAGGCCGTCGCTTTTCCTGAACATCCACTGTTGCTCCAGATTCGGGATTCGCTCCTGGAGAGCGGGGCGACCCGGGCCATGATGAGCGGCAGCGGATCAGTTGTTTTCGGGATCTTTGACAGCGAAGCGGCGGTTGGCGCGGCGTGCCGGCAGTTAGACCGGCAAGCTGGCTTTGGCCGGGTGATTCCGGCCCGGTTCGTGTCCGGGCCGGCGCACCGCGCCGATTTCCCCGTTTCCGCCGGATAACCTGCTGGGGAGTCGTCAAGTGGTAAGACACAGGTCTTTGGAACCTGCATTCGGAGGTTCGAATCCTCCCTCCCCAGCCATTTTTTTTAGTTTGAGATCCAATCCCCGTGATGTACTTGGAGGCAACGCTTGGTGAAGGGTGACTTGATCATTTTTTCCGGATCGGCCAACCGGCCGCTCGCGGAGGAGATCTGTCGCTACCTGAAGATTCCCCTCGGGGACGCCCGCCTGACCACTTTCTCCGACGGCGAGATCTATTTTCAGAGCCTGGAGAACGTGCGGGGCCGGGACGTGTTCATCATTCAGTCGACAAGTTACCCGGTCAACCATCACCTGATGGAAATGCTCATCATGATCGACGCCTGCAAGCGGGCCTCGGCCTCCCGGATCACCGCCGTGCTCCCGTACTACGGTTACGCCCGGCAAGACCGCAAGGACAAGCCCCGCGTGCCCATCTCGTCGAAGCTGGTGGCCGATCTGCTGACCGCCGCCGGGGCCAACCGGGTGCTGACCATGGATTTGCATGCCGCGCAGATTCAAGGCTTTTTCAACATCCCGGTGGATCACCTGTTCGCGGCGCCGGTCCTGCTGGATTACATCTCAGGGTGCCAGCTCGAGGACCTGACCGTCCTCTCGCCCGATACCGGCGGCGCCGAGCGGGCCCGGGCGTTTGCCAAGCGGCTCAACGCCAACCTGGCCATCGGCGACAAGCGGCGGGTGCAGGCCAACGTGGCCGAGGTCATGCACATCATCGGCGAGGTGGAGGGCAAGACCATCCTGATCTGCGACGACATGATCGATACGGCCGGGACGCTGGTCGAAATCGTCCACGCCCTCCAGTTGATGGGGGTCAAAAAGATCATCGCCTCGGCCACCCACGCCGTGTTCAGCGGCGCGGCCGTCGAACGGCTGCGCAACTCGGTGATCGAGGAGGTCGTGATCACCAACTCCATTGCTTTGCCGGAGGAGAAGAAACTGCCCAACCTGAAAATCCTGTCGGTGGCCCGGCTGTTCGGCGAGGCCATTCGCTCGATCCACTACGAAACGTCCATCAGCAACCTGTTTGTCTGACCAATAACATCATTAGGAGATAAAGATAATGGCTAACACCGTGATTGAAGCAAAAAGAAGAATGCGTTGGGATCTTGGCAAGAATGCCTCCCGCCGGTTGCGGGTCAAGGGTTGGATCCCGGCGATCGTTTATGGCAAGGGCGTCGATCCGCTGTCGCTGATGGTGGAAACGGTCACCGTCGACCGGATCCTGCATGACAGCGCCGCCCGGGCCCAGCTCTGCGTGCTGCAGACCGACGACAAGAACCAGCGCGAAGTCCTGATCCGCGACTACCAGTTGGACCCCATCCGTTCGGAACTGATCCACGTGGACTTTCTCCAGGTGGACCCGACCAAGCAGATCCAGGTGAAAGTGAACGTCGAACTGACCGGATTGCCGATCGGGGTGAAAACCTTCGGCGGGCTGCTGACTCAGTTGGTGCGCCATTTGCCCGTGGAATGCCTGCCCTCCGACATTCCGGCGGCCATCCAGGTCGACGTGACCCACCTCAACCTCGGCGACAGCGTGAAGGTCAAGGACCTGCCGAGCAACCCGAAAGTCAAGGTGCTGCTGGAGCCCGAGATCAACCTGGCCCACGTGGAATCCACCCGCGCGGCCGTCTCCAAGACCACCGAGGAAGAAACCGCGGCGGCCGCAGCGCCAAAGGAATAATGGGAGTTTCCGGCGACGCCGATTCGATCCGCATCGTCTTTGGTCTGGGAAATCCGGGATTGGCCTACCGAGACAACAGGCACAATTCCGGATTTCTTTTTCTGGACCACCTCCTGTCCCGTGACGGCACCCGCCTGGTGCGCCGGGAGCGGGGATGCCGCTCCGTCCTGGAATGGGTGGAATTGTGGGAGCGATCCGTGCTGCTGGTCCGGCCCCAGACTTTCATGAACCTCAGCGGCGAGGCCTACGTCCAGGTGCTGGATCGCGAGGCCGCTTCACCGCGTCAGAGCCTGGTCGTTTACGACGACCTGGATCTGTTGCCGGGGAGCTTCCGGATCCGCGAGCGGGGATCCGCCGGCGGCCACCGCGGCATGGCCAGCATTATCGAGCGCGCCGGCACCACGGAAATTCCCCGGCTCCGGCTGGGCATCGGCCGGGCGGACCGGTCCGGCGATGCCGTCGGCTACGTGCTGGCGGACTTCTCGCCGGAGGAACGGGCCCTGTTGTCCGGGGTTTTCGACCGTTCGGCGGAGGCGCTCCGGACCATCCTGCTCGAGGGGATCCAGCCGGCCATGTGCCGCCACAACCAGGCGGGGGCCGCCAGTCCGGAGGTAGAGGCGGATGGAGCGCCGTAAGCTGACACGCGGGCGGGTTCCGGCCTCCCGCGCCGGGCGCGGCGGCAAGATCCTGCTGGCCCTGGCGATGGCGGCCGCGCTCCTCGGGGGGGCTCGCGGGCAAGCCGCGGGAGACGGTCCCGGAGGCCCGTCCACGGGGGGAGACCGGGGCGGGGAGGGGGCTGGCCGGGGACCGCTCGGGCCGCCGCCGGAGTCTCCCCGGACGGAACTGGATCTCGCCGAGGGCTGGCAATTCCACCAAGGCGAGGCCACGAACGGGCAGGCCGAGGATCTGGATGACTCCGGCTGGGACACCGTCTCCCTGCCCCACAGCTGGAACAGCCTCGACGGCCATGACGGCCCGGCGACCCGCTATTACATGGGGGCCGGCTGGTACCGGCGCCACTTCAGCCTCGACGCGTCGCACGGTGATCGGAGAGTCTACCTCCGTTGCGAGGGCGCCAGCCTCCTGGCCGACGTCTACGTCAACGGGGTCGCCGCCGGACGGCACGAAGGCGGATTCACGGCCTTCAACCTGGACCTGACCCGCCTGGTCCGTTTTGGAGGCGACAACCTGGTCGCGATCCGGGTCAGCAACGCCTGGGGCATGGATTTCCCGCCCCGGACCGACGGGCTGTTCACGCTGTTCGGGGGGCTTTACCGGGGCGTTCGCCTCGTCTTTCGAGCGCCCCTGGGCATCTCCCTGCTCGATTACGGCGCGTCGGGCGTGTACCTCCAGACGGCCGAAGTCAGCGGACTCTCGGCGGAGCTGACCGTCCGGGTGAGGCTGGACAACGCCGCCCAGGACGCCCGCGATGCCACGGTGACGGCCCTCGTGCTCGATGACCGGCAACAGGTGGTGGCCGTCCTGGAAGACCGCAAGCATCTCGCCGCGGCTTCCGGATGGGATTTCCGGCGGCGGGCGGTCATCTCGAAACCCCGGCTCTGGAACGGCCGGGAGGACCCGTACCGGTATACGGTCCGGGTGGAGGTGCGGGACGGCGGCCGGCTCGTCGACTGCGTCAGCGAGCCACTCGGGTTCCGCTTTTTCCACCTCGATCCCGAAACGGGTTTCTGGCTCAACGGCCGCCCGCTGGAACTGCGGGGCGTCAACCGCCACCAGGACCGCCGCGGCAAGGGGTGGGCCATCAGCGCCGCCGACCACCGGGAGGACATGGACCTCATCTGCGAGATGGGGGCCAACATGGTCCGGTTGTGCCACTACCCCCACGCCTCGGAGTTTTATGACCTCTGCGACCAGCGGGGCCTGGTGGTGCTGGCGGAGAACCCGGTGATCCAGTGGATCAGCCCCTCGGCCGCGTACCGGGCGAGCGCCGAGCGGCAGTTGCGAGAGCTCATCCGCCAGCAGGGCAACCATCCGTCCATCTGCTTTTGGGGAATCGCCAACGAGGTCATCGCCGACCCGGATCCGGCCGAACTGCTGACTTCTCTGGCCGCGATTGTCCGGGAGGAGGATCCCGGCCGGTGGTCCACCCTGGCCGCCTTCCGGGAGGACGACCCGTTCAGCGGGGTGACCGACGCCCTGTCGTTCAACAAATACTACGGCTGGTACGAGCACGAGGCGGCCGACATCGACCGGTGGCTGGATTACTGGCACGCGGAGTTCGCCGGGCAGAACCTCGGCCTGACCGAGTACGGGGCCGGGGCCGGGGCGGGGCTGCACAGCTCCCGGCCTGTCCGGAAGGACCACACCGAGGAGTACCAGTGCCTGGTGCACGAGGCGGTCTGGCCGAGAATCCACCGGCGGGAATTTCTCTGGTGCCGGCTGATCTGGAACATGTTCGACTTCGCCATGGACTACTTCGACGAGGGCGAGACGGCCGGCCTCAACGACAAGGGCATGGTGAGCTACGACCGGCAGGTGCGCAAGGACGTCTTCTACTGGTACAAGGCCAACTGGACCGACGCCCCGATGGTTTACCTCACCGGCCGCCGGTTCGACGCACGGACCGAGGCCCTCACCGAGGTGAAGGTGTACTCCAACTGCGAGACGGTGGAGCTGCGTCTCAACGGCCAGTCGCTCGGCTGGCGGGAGGCCGGGGACAGCCGGGCCTTCGTCTGGACCGGCGTGGTCCTGGCCGAGGGGGAGAACCGCGTCGAGGCCGAAGGTTGGGCCGGCGGCGTCTCCTGCCTCGACAGTTGCCTCTGGCGGCTGGACTCGGCGGCGGCGCGGCGACCGATCCTGATGCGGGCCACGCCCGGGAGCGGCCGGGTTTTGCTGCAGTGGGACCGGAGTGATCCGGACCTGGCGTACTCGGTGTCGTGGGGGACCGTCAGCGGGCTCTCCGAGTTTTCCCAGCCCCTGCCGGCAGGATCGGACCGGTCTTCGTTCACCTTGACGGGCCTGGAAGACGGAACCCGCTATTTCTTCACCGTTTCGGCCGCCCGGCCGGGGGGCGGGCCGGCGGTTCCGTCCAACGAAAGGACGGCGCTGCCCCACTGGTCCGGAAGCCTGGCCCTGGGCATGCCGGCCGGGGCTTCGAGCACGCAGCCGGACCGGAAACCGGATGCCGCCAACGACAGCGATCCCGAGACCTGGTGGGCGGCGGCGGATGAAAGCTACCCGCAGTGGTGGGAGGTGGACCTGGGGGAGGTGGCCACCCTGGCCGAGGCCGAGCTGGATTTCTACAACCGGGGCACAGGCCGTGCTTATGGGTACCGGCTGGAGGCCTCCCTGGACGGGGAGGCCTGGTGGATCCTGGCCGACCGTCCGGACAACCTGCTGGCCGGCCGGGTCGTGGAGCGTTTCAACCCGGGCGACGCCCGCTTCCTGCGCGTCGTGTTCACCGGTACCAGCCTCTCTTGGGCCCATGCCGGCCTGGTCGAAGTGAAGGTGTACGACCTCGATGGCACCCGCCTGGTCCCGGGACCGGCCGATCCGCTCGAGTCGGAGCGAGAGCGGTTCTGGGCGGGCGCCGCTCTGGTGGGCGGGGCCCGGTGACCGTCCCCCGGTTCTCCATCGTCATGCCGGCCTGGAACGCGGCGGAGACGATCGATGAAGCGATCGCGAGCGTGCTGGGTCAATCGGTGGCGGATTGGGAGCTGATCGTGATCGACGACGGGTCCGCCGACCGCACCGCGGAGATCGCCGGAGATGTGTCCGATCCGCGAGTCAGCGTCCTTTCGCAACCCAACGCCGGGCTCTGCCGCACCCGCAACCGGGGCCGGCTGGAGTGCCGGGCCGACCGGGTGATGTTCCTCGACTCGGATGACCGGCTGCGTCCAACCGCCCTGGCGCGCCTGGGCGAGGCGCTCGACTCGAATCCCGGCGCGGTTCTGGCATACGGCGAGTACGTCAGCATGGACGACCGGGGCCGATTGGTAAACGTAAAAGGCCAACCAATCTTCTCCCGGCGGCCTTCCGGCCAAGTGTTGGAGAGACTGCTCCAGGCCAATTTTTTCATGTCGGGCGCCGCCCTGATCCGGCGCCAGGCCCTCGTCGAGGCCGGCGACTTCGACATTGGCCTGCGGTCCGCCGAGGACTGGGAAATGTGGTGCCGCCTCGCCCTGCTGGGAGAATTCGTCTACCTCGGGGGCGAGCCGGTCCTGGAATACCGGCAGACGGCGGTCAGCCTCAGCAACCCGGCGGATCTCGAGGCGGGATACCGACAACGGCTTGACTGCGTGGCAGCGGTGTTCGGCAACCCCCGGATCCGGGAGTGTTTTTCGGCCAGACAGTTGACGCGTTTCCAACGCCATCGCCTGGCCGGCGTCTCATCCTTCATCGGGACCAAGTACCTGCGGCGGGGAGACTGGCAGCCTGCCCGGCGTCACTTCTGGAATGCCGTCCGGAGGCGGCCCGCCTCACCCCGTGAGTGGATCCTTCTGGGCGCGGCGCTCACCCGCTGGCTGCCGTATTTCATGTACCGCCGCCTGAAATGAGGAAAAAAGGATTGATATTTCGATTTTTTTTGCTATAATTTCCGCTTTCCGTGGAGAGGACTCTGATTCGCCACCGGGGTCTGCAGGTCTGAATCCTGCCCAAATCAACAGTTTGAAGGAGAGTTCAGGTGAGCAAATACGAATTGGTTTATCTTGTGGCGCCGGAAACGCCCGAGGACCGGCAGGCTGAGATCGTCGACCGCCTGAAGGGTTACGTGCAGCAGATGGGTGGGACGCTGGAATCGCTGGATCTGTGGGAGAAGCGCAGACTCGCTTACCCGGTCCACAAGTGCAACGAGGCGTTCTTCTACATCCTCCGCTTCGAGGGCGACGGCAAGCTCGTTGGCGAACTCCAGCGGCGGTTGCGCGTGGCCGACGAGGTGATCCGCTACATCACCATCCACAAGGACGAAGAACAGATGGTGGCGGACAAGAAGAAGGCGTACTACCAGAAGAAACGGGAAGGTCTGGAAAAGCGGAAGAAGAAGCAGGCGCCGCCGTCCGATCGGGGCGATTCCGGGTACCAGAGCAGATCCCGCCAAAAAACGGAGAGCGAGGTGACCGATCATGAATAGCGGACCCGATAAGCCCCAACGCCGGTTTGTGTTCCGGAAGAAGAAGGTTTGCAAGTTCTGCGAAGAGAAAATTCCCTTCATTGATTACAAGAACGTGGACCTGTTGCGCCATTTCGTCCCGGAGCGGGGACGCGTGATGCCGAAGCGCCTTTCCGGCGTATGCTCTTCTCACCAGCGGCAATTGCGCAACGCCATCAAGAGAGGCCGCATGCTGGCCCTGTTGCCCTACGCCTCGGACGAATTCTAGGCTGGAGGACTCTTAGACATGAAAGTGATTCTGATCGAGGAAGTTGAAAACCTGGGACGCCGCGGCCAAGTGGTCAACGTCGCCGACGGCTTTGCCAGGAATTATCTGGTGCCGCGCAAGCTGGCCATGGCCGCCACGGAGGGCAACCTCCGGTACGTGGAAAACCAGAAACTGAATTGGGCCAAGCAGGAAGCCAAGCAGAAGGAAGCGGCCGAAGTGCTCGCCAAGGCTCTCGGCGAGGTGTCCGTCACGGTCTCCAAGAAAGCGGGCGAGGGCGACAGTTTGTATGGCTCCGTCACGACCATGGAGATTGCGGATTGCCTCACCAGCTTGGGATTCCAGATCGACCGCCGCAAGATCCGGCTGGAACACCCCATCAAGACCCTGGGGCAATACACCGTTCCCATCAAGCTGCACG
>ERZ1645192.3047-NODE-3047-length-13787-cov-5.458564_pt1 | contig 13787 bp, 7 predicted proteins | sample MGYA00575354_ERZ1645192 | MGnify/ENA primary metagenome ERZ1645192 (study PRJEB40844, sample SAMN11349763) | freshwater sediment metagenome | isolation source: river sediment | host: Sediment | place: India: Faizupur Khadar , New Delhi | collected 2017-02-21 ... | reverse complement strand
GCTCTTTCCGCGAGGGCTCCTCGGGGGTAGAGGCGAAGCGCTTCCTTTAAGGACTTTTCGGCATCCTCTTTGTTCCCCGCTTCCGCGGAGGCGAAACCGAAATAAAAAGATGATATGACGTGCGGGACCAGGGCGGAGGATTCCCGCTTGGCAGCCTCGCCCAGTTCCCGGTACGAATCCCTGAGCCTTCCCAGAGCTTTGCTCCTATCCCCCAGCCTGTATTCCCTGAAAGCCAGGAGAAGCCTGTAATCCCGCATCCTGTCATCGTCCCCGCAGGCTGTCACGGTCTTCTCTTCCGGGATCGGGCCTGGGGCGATCCCCGCGTCGATCCCGGCGAAAGCTTTCCATATTTCGCCGAGGCAGGGGAAGAGCACCTTATCGTCGTATTTGTTCGTCCTGCCGTAGGACTGGAAGGGAGAACTCTTGAGGCTTTCCAGTATTTCGGCGCTGTTACCGCCAAGCAGTCCGGCCTGTAGCATCCAGGCCTCGCAAGAGGAGTTGGCGAGGAAATTCGGGTAGTCGGTCCTTATGGTTTCGTAAACGCGGGACGCCCCGGCTCCTTTCATGAGCTCGCACGCTACGACGCCGGGGAGGCCGTACCACATGTTCAGGCTCCTGCTGTCCCGGGCGCGCAAGAGGTTGCTTTTCGCCCTGTCGTACAGTCCGTTCAAAATAAGGACTTCCCCTTTTTTCAGGTAAGCGGTCTCGGGGTGCGGACATTCATCCGGTTTCTCGGGCAGCATAAGGAGCGCCTTTTCGGGAAAACCCGCGTCAAGAAGCGCCTGGGCGCAGTCCAACTGGGCGTACAGCTTGAGGCTGGGATCCTTCGTCGAGCCGATGAATTCGAGGGCTTCAGGCACTCCCCTTTCGAAGGAGCCGTTCCGCAGTTCTTTCCTGATCCTTGCAAGGCTCAGGTAAAAAGATTCAAACAAGAGGGAGATTTTAACGGGTTGTTCTGGGAGGGGAAGCCAGTCATCCGTGCTCAGCCTTCCGGACTGGTCCATGATCAGCGGCTCGGCTCCCCCGGTATTGACCACCAGCTGGTTGTTGTCGTTCACGTACATAGGGTTTATTATTTTTTCGCTCTTGATGCCCGTCGGCCTGTAGGGGAAGTGAAGCAGGACGTCCGAATCGGTCTCCTGGTCCGGGGAAAGGCAGAACCCGTTCAGCCGGTTGTAAGGAGTCAAAACGTACTGGTGTCCCATCTTGTTATTGATGGCCACCAGATAGGCGGCCTTGTTCTTGGTGAATCCCCTTGGTGAGCCCCCGCAGATCACCTCGTAGATGTGTCCCGAGTTGGCGAAAGCACCCGTGCACTTTTTCTCCTCCGCCGAAAAGAAGTAGAGGATGTCCGGGTACATGTTGTGCCTGCAGTTTACCCAGGCTTCGGGATGCCCGTCCGAGTCGAGGTCGTAGATTTTCATGAGCTCGAGGGAGTAGAGGTCTTCCTGGAACCTGCCCTTGAAGGGGTTGAAGACCTTGAGGAGATCGACGTCTGCGACTATCTCTCCGGTGGATGAGAGTATCGCCGCATGGGGAGTCGAGGGCTGGGTCGAAAAGACATCGAAAGATCCGCCGTAGAGAACGATGAACCTGGAAATCGCCCCGGGGCTTTTATCGAAATCCGACGTGACCGCCACTTTTCCGGGGAACGGACGGGTCCAGGCAAGCTTGCCTCTCCCGGAGTACCCTTTGACAAGGCGGTCCTCGGCCGTTATCGAAACGGCGTCTTTCGAAAAAAAATAGCTTCCTGCCAGGACGGTTCCGTATATGGCGGCTCCTGCCGCTAGAAACGCGGCGGCGGCGATCAGCCTCTTTCTTTTCATGTGAGGCGGGAGGTTCCGTTTTTCCAGCGCGGCGAGAGCGTCTCCGGCGTTCCTGTAGCGCTTCGCGGGGTCCGCCTGCGAAAGGCCGGAAAGCCACTGCGTGAACCACTTCGGAATGTCGGGCCGCCGAACCTCGGAGCCCCTGGTCCCCAGCATCTCCATAATAGTCAGCCCCAGGGACCAGAGGTCCGAGGCGAACGATACAGGCTGTCCGGTGAGGAATTCGGGAGGCATGTACTGGGGAGTGCCCGGGGTGTGGCCCTCGATCGTGTACCTGGTCTCTTTCTCGCTCCAGATTATCCCGAAATCCCCCAGCCTGACCGCGCCCTTTTCGTCAAAAAAGATGTTGGACGGCTTGATGTCGCGATGGATGAAACCATGGTCGTGCAGGAACTTCAGCCCCCCGAGGATGTCCCGGCAGATGCCGAGCGTTTCAGGGAAGGAAAGAGAACCGTTGTCGAGTATCTTTCGCGTGAGCGTTCCGCCCTCCGCGACAGGCATCGTGATGAACGGCGTGCCGTCGTGAATCCCGAAATCGTGAAGGCGGAGGAGGTGCGGGTGTTCGAATCTCGAGCCGACGGCGGCTTCCCTTCTGAGCCTGGCTTCCGTCGCCGGTCCGGACCTGATGAGGAGCTTCAGCGCGACGTCGCGCCTGAGCTCCCTGTCCCTGCACCTGTAAACCACGGCGTTGCCTCCCGAGCCTAGCATCGAGACCACTTCGTACCTGCCCGCGATAAGGCTGCCTTCGGGATGGACGGAGAAATTGAAAGAAGCGTCCATGGCGGCGGTGGAGGTACTGCCGGCTTCCGTCCCCGGGATCTTATTTTTGTCCATTTGTCCGCGTGCGGCCGGGTCCGCTTCTTCCTTCATTGCGGGGAGACGCGTCTCCGTTCCGGGTCACTTTTTGGCGAGCCCCCAGCGCTTCATCTTGATGTAGAGGTTCGGCCTGGCGATCCCCAGTTCCTTCGCCAGCGCTGATATGGACCCCTTGTGGATCTCGAGCCTCCTCGAGAGGTACTCCTTCTCGAAGGCCTCCTTGGCCTCTCCTATCGGGAGGGTCCAGAAAGGAAGGCCGGCGCGGGAATCCTCTGAAACCCTGTGGCGCATGATCGACTCTTCCGCCAGTTTCTCTGAAATCACATTGTCGTTGCACAAAAGGACCATGTGCTTCACGAGGCTCTGCATCTGCCGCACGTTTCCCGGCCAGTGGAATCTTTTCAGCACATCCACGGCTTTATCCTCGAAACCGGTTACGTGTTTCTTGAATTCCCTGTTCGCGATGTTAACGAAGTAGTTCGCGAGCAGTAGGATATCGTCGCCTCTCTCGGCGAGGGGGGGGAGATGTATCGGTATCCCCTCCGTCAAACGGTAAAAAAGGTCCTGCCTGAAACGCCCTGTCCCTACCGCGGAGAAGAGGTCCTGGTTGGTCGCCGCGATGAGCCTCACGTTGGTGGTGACGATCTTGGTGCTGCCGAGAGGGGAGAACTGTTTCTCCTGAAGGACCCTCAGGAGCTTCGGCTGGAGCGACAGCGGAAGATCGCCGATCTCGTCGAGGAAAAGAGTCCCGCCGTTGGCCTTCTCGAAATATCCGTTGCGGCTCTTGTCCGCGCCCGTGTACGCGCCGCGCTCGACTCCGAAAAGTTCGCTTTCTAAAAGGTTCTCGGGTATCGAGGCGCAGTTCAAAGCTACGAACTGACTGCCGGACCTGTGCGATTTTTTATGGATGCGCCTCGCCATCAGCTCTTTGCCGGTTCCCGTTGCTCCGAATATCAGAACAGGCGTATCGGTCGGAGCGAAGCGGTCGGCCGTTTCGATCTCTTTCAAAAGCTTCTGGTTTTGACCGATGATGAGTTCGGGCGTGTCCGGAGATGTGCTTATCTCTTTCTCGACAGAATCGAGCTTTTTTTGCAGATCGCTTAATAATGCCTGCTTTTTCGTGATCTCCCATGACCACTGTCCCAGCAGGCGGGATTGAATGTAAAAGGAAGGGATCACGTCCTGGTTCTGGAGCATGATGTTCTGGAAATAGGGCATGACGCCGATGAATACCACCCGCATCTCTCTGTCCAGGCGGATGGGGAAGCAAAGGAAATAAAGAGGCTCCGTCTTGTCCCTGAACACGAATCCGGAGACCCTTCCCGTCGAGAGCATTATTTCGAGCTGGCCCGGCTTCAGTTTTTCGCTCGGAAAATCCCCCGCCTCCGCGAACAGGATGTTCTTGTCCTCAAGGCCGTGGTAGAGCCTGACGCCCCTGCACTGAAGAAGCTCCATCATGAAGTTGGCGTATGATGCCGCCGCCTCTATGGGGGCGACTCCTGACAGGAATTTCTCGACCTGGCCGATCATGAACTCGAAATTGACGAGCTTTTTTGAAGGCTCGCCGGAGGGGATGTTGGCTCCTTCCCAGATGATGTCCATGTAGCTGTCGAGGCAGAGGTCCGGTTCAGCCCCCTGAGGCCTGAGGTTGTCCGTGTCGGTACCTCCGATCTTCACCAGCGCGTCGCCTATCTGGAGGATCGATTCCTTGGCCAGTTCGCCTTCGCGCGCCCTTTCTCCGTTGAGCCTCGTGCCGTTGGTGCTGTCCAGGTCTTTGAAGCGCAGGCCGCCGTCGGTGCGGAGAAACTCCAGGTGTTTTCTCGAAACCCCCTTGGCTTTCACCGGCAGGTCGCAGTCGGGAGCGGAGCCCATGATCCACGGGCCGTTCCCGTGCAGGAAGATGCTGAGGGTCACGTTGTTGGGAAGGATCACCTTGAGCTGCAAGGGGCTTTCTTCGTTATTCCACAAATCCTTTTCTCCCGTGTACTGATAAAAAGCCTGAAAACATTTACCAGTCAACATTATAGCCCATAGGCATCAATTATGCAAGACGCTTTATTATGCTATTATAAATAAATGCAGTTTTTAGGTACGTATTTTATAGTGAACGCGTTTGAGGAGAAGGGAAACTTTTTAGGGAGTCGCTCGTATTTACTGTTTTTGAATTTCTCAGGGAGGTAGTGTATGAAGAACAAATGGCTGGCAGTAGCGAGTGTTTTGCTGATCCTCTTTTCGCTATCCGCCGTCGCGGCTGACGACAGCTACAAGGCGGTGGAGAAGAGGGTCGCGGAGAAGACCCTATCGAACGGGCTCAAGGTTATCATCCTTCAGCGGCCCGAAGCTCCCGTCGCGTCGTTCGTTATTTACGCGAACGTGGGCGGCGTGAACGAACAGCAGAACGGGACCGGGCTCGCGCACATTTTCGAGCACATGGCGTTCAAGGGCACGGACACGATCGGGACCAAGGATTACGCGAAGGAAAAGGCCGCGATGGACAAGGAGGACGAGGCTTACCTGGCCCTCAGGGCGGAAAGGATAAGCCAGAATCCGAACCCCGAAAAGCTGAAGGTCCTCGAGGAGAACTTCAGGAAGGCCGGGGAAGAGGCGCAGAAGTGGGTCGAGACGGGCGAGTACGACAAGATCCTGGAAAGGGAGGGCGCGCAGCAGCTCAACGCCTTCACCGCCTTCGACCAGACGGTCTATTTCTATTCCATGACCTCCAACAAGCTGGAGCTCTGGGCGGCCCTCGAGTCGGACAGGTTCATCAACCCCGTCCTGCACGAGTTCTACAAGGAGAAGGACGTCATAATGGAAGAGAAGCGCATGGGCGACTCGAGCCCCATCGGACGCCTCTTCGACGACTTTTTCCCGCTCGCCTACAAGGCGCACATGTACCGCTCCTATGTCATCGGCAACATGGAGGACCTCAGGAACATGACCAGGGAGCAGGCGATGGCGTGGTTCAAGAAATATTACTGCGCGAAGAACCTCACGGCGGTGATCGTCGGCGACGTCGATCCCCAGGCGGCATTCCCGATCCTTGAAAAATACCTGGGCAGGATCCCGGCGGGCGTCAAGCCGGAACCGCCGATCACCGTCGATCCTCCCCAGAGGGGAGAGAAGCGGATGATCATGGAGGACGCTTCCCAGCCGTTCATCACAATCGGGTTCCACAGGCCGGCCGTGACCGACAAGGACGACGCCGTCTATTCGGCGATAGCGGACATCCTCGGCGGAGGAAGGTCGTCCAGGCTCTACAAATCCCTCGTCAAGGAGAAGAAGCTCGCGATGGAAGTGCAGGCGATGCCGACTTTCGAAGGCGAGAAATACCCCGGCATCTTCACCGTCATCTGCGTCCCCAACAAGGGCGTGAAGAACGAGGATTGCGAAAAGGCCATTTACGACGAACTGAAGAAGATAGGCGCGGAAAAAGTGACCGACGACGAGCTCAGGGGCGTCAAGGCTAGGGCTAAGACCAGGTTCCTCGGCGGGATCGACAACAACCTCGGGCTGGCCATCCAGCTCGCCTTCGCCGAGAACGTGCGCGGAAGCTGGCGCGAACTGTTCAAGTCCCTCGACAAGATAGACGCCGTATCACAGGACGACATCATGCGCGTTTCGAAGGAGATGTTCGTAAGGAACAACAGGACCGTCGCCATGATCGAGACGCAGGGCGGGGAGGAATAAGATGAAAAAACTGATGATTCTTTCGATCGTTCTGCTGGCAATATGCGTCATGGCTTCCGGCGCGGAAAAGAAGCCGAGGCCCTTCGAAACGGTTAAAGTTCCGCCGATGAACCCGATAAAGGCTCCCGCCGTCGAAAAGGCGGTCCTTTCCAACGGCGTGAAGCTTTATTTCATCGAAGACCACCAGCTCCCCCTCGTCAAGATCAGGGCGATGGTCAGGGGCGGCGCGATCTGCGAGGATAAGCCCGGCCAGGCCGAGCTCTTCGGCGAGGTCCTGAGGACGGGCGGCACCAAGTCCATGAGCGGCGACAAGGTGGACGAATTCCTCGAGACGATAGGCGCCGAGATAGAGAGCTACTCGGGCGACGCGTTCACGGCCATGTGGGCCGAGATGCTGAAGGAGAACCGCGACCAGGTGTTCCCGCTCTTCGCCGAGTTCATCACCGCCCCCGCGTTCGCGGAGGATAAGATCGAGCTCGAGAAGACCAAGATGAACAGCGGGATCTCGAGAAGGAACGACGAAGTGATGGGCCTTTCGAGAAGGGAGTTCGTCAAGCTCGTTTACGGAGCGGATTCCCCCTACGCCCGGCAACTCGAATACGCCGACGTGGCGGCCATCACCAGGGAAGACCTGCTCAAGTTTCACGGGAAGTATTTCCGTCCCGACGAGACGTCCATCGCCGTCCTCGGCGACTTCGACACGGCTGAGATGAAAACATACCTGGAAAAACTTCTGGGGAACTGGAGGAACGATTCCCCCAAGCCGTCCTGCAACATCCCCGCGATACCCGGGCCGAAAGCTTCCATAAACTTCATCGAAAAGAACGACGTCGAACAGACCACGATCCTGCTGGGCCATCTCGGCCTGAGGCTCGACGATCCCGACTATCCTTCGGTCAACATGCTATCGGAGATCCTCGGCGGAAGCATGTCCTCGAGGATATTCACGCAGGTGAGGACCCTGAAGGGGCTGGCGTACGGCGCGGGCGGCTACATGATGCCGGCTTACGACCACAACGGGGCCTTCTACTTCTATACCTCCACCAAGCCGGAATCCTCGAAGGAAGCGCTCGTGACGATCCTCGACGAGATCAAAAAGATCCGCACGGAGAAGGTCACGGCCGAAGAGCTCAAGCGGTCCAAGGACAACTACCTTAACGGTTACGCCTTCGAGTTCGACTCCGCCGAAAAGGTTGCGAGGAGGCTCTTCCTCTACCAGTTCTACGGCTATCCCGAGACCTTCAGCGAGGACCTGAGGGAGAAGATAGAAAAGGTTTCGATAGACGACGTGCTGAACGCGGCGAAGAAGCACCTTTTCGAGGACAAGCTCTCCATCCTGGTCGTGGGAAAGAAGGAAGTGAAGGATCAGCTGTCCTCCCTGGGAAGCGTCAACGTCATCGACATAACGATCCCGGAACCTCCGGTCACGGAAGTTCTTCCCGAGCCCACCCCGGAGACTCTCAAGGCCGGGACGGAGATACTGAGAGCCGCGGCTGAAAAGGTCGGCGCGAAGCAGCTTTCGGCGCTCAGGAACGCCTCGTTCGAAGGGACGACGACGATGAAGACCCCGATGGGCGATTTCTCGATGAAGCAGAAAGGCTTCGCCGTTTTCCCCGACAGGATCCACGTCCAGGTCGAAAGCCCGATGGGCAAGATGGACCAGGTGGTGAAAGGGGCGGAAGGCTACATGGCGATGGGCGACAAGAAGAGGCCCATTCCCGAGAGCCAGCTCAGGGACGCCAGGAGGTCAGTCTATCTCTCGATGGGAGGGCTGAGCCTGCTCAAGGATGTCCTCGCGGGCAAGGCGCAGGGACAACTCATCGGCGAAAAGGATATCGACTCCAGGAAAGCCAAAATGATCGTCGTCAATATCGATGGAGCGCCCGTGAAAGTTTATGTGGGCGCCGACGGCATGATCTGCGCCATCGCGACCAGGCAGAACACCCAGGAAGGCCCGAAGGAGATGGTCGAGGTCGTTTCCGATTTCAGGGACGTCAAGGGGCTCAAGGTCCCATTCGCCAGCAAGACCCTCGACGGTGCGGAAGTGGCCGAACAGACAGGCTACGCAGCCGTTTCGTTCAACGTTGACCTTCCCGGGGACGAAGAGAGCGTGCTGGGCTTGAAATAATTTCCGCCTGAACGGAAGATCGAAAGGGCAGGGTCCGTCCCTGCCCTTTTTTTGCGCCATTGGGAAAGAACTCCGTTTTTACCGTATAATACGCTTTTCGTTTAGCAGGGAGGTGTTTTGGTGCGTATAGAAAAAATAGTCATGGTTGCATTGATCGTCGTCGTTGGCTGGCTGGGGCAGGGAAGATTCTCGGCGCAGGAGCAGTCGGCCGGCCCCTCCGCGGGGCAGAAACCGGAGGAAACGAAGGTTCAGGCGGAAAATCCGGCCGCCGCGCAGGCGGGCGATGCCGCAGCCGCGAAGAACCCTCTCGAAGAACTGCTGAAGGGGCTCAAAAAGGCCGAACCAGGAGAGATCCCCGCGGACAGGCAGATCGTCCTGAACCCGGACGTCATGCCTATGTATTCCCCCGAGGGGAAAAGGCTCATGGGCAGAGAGTTCGTGGAAGTGATAATGTCTGGCAACTTCGTCCCCGAACCTTACATGGACGGGAATAAAGAGGTGAAGGCATTCGTCCTCAGGGCGGCGACCGAGGAAGAGAAGAAGCAGCTCAGGGCGATGATGGAGGAGAACGAGCCGCAAAGCCCCGCTCTGGGCAAGGAGGCGAAGCCTTTTTCCGTTACCGACATGAAAGGCAAAAAGTATTCGCTAGACAAGCTCAAGGGTAAGGTCGTCGTCGTCAATTTCTGGTTCATGGAATGCAGGCCCTGCAGGATGGAGATCCCCGAGCTCAACAAGGTCGTGGAGAAATACAGGGGCAAGGACGTGGTCTTTCTCGGAATGTCCACGAACAAGGCCGCGCAGCTGGAAACGTTCCTCGCGAAGAACGAGTTCAAGTACGAGATCGTCGCCGACAGCGCGCAGGTCGCCGCGCAGTACGGCGTCACGGGCTTCCCGACACACATGGTCATCGACAGGGATTCGAAGGTGGCCTACTTCGCCTCGGGGTTCGGCCCCGGCACGATAGACAAGCTCGCCGAGGCGATAGATAAGCTGATGAAGAAGTAGCCCTCGGGAAACAGGACGGTTCACGTGAGCGGGGTTTTCCCCCGCTCTTTTTTTGCATTGAAAAAAAAGAGGGGAGGCGCGCCTCCCCTCTCCCCTCTCGAAAGGGTTCTAACGACCCTTCCTTTCCCTTTTTCCTGATGTTTTCTTGACGAAGACGAGGTCGAGGACCTCGTGGATGTCGTTGACGAAATGGAAATTCAGGTTCTTCTTCACTTCGTCCGTGAGGTCCTCGAGATCCCCCTTGTTCTTTTCGGGGAGGATCACGTCCGTTATCTGCGCGCGGTTGGCCGCGAGGACTTTTTCCTTCACTCCGCCGACCGGGAGGACTTTCCCGACGAGGCTGATCTCCCCCGTCATGGCAAGGTCGTCCCTCACCACTTTTCCCGTCAGTATCGATGTGAGGGAAGTTACGATCGCCACGCCGGCGGAGGGGCCGTCCTTTGGAGTCGCCCCCGCGGGCACGTGGAGGTGGATGTCCTTCTCGAAGAAATCCTTCTCGTTGATCCCGAATTCCCTGGCGTGGCTCTTTATCCATGAAAGCGCCGCGTGGGCGGATTCTTTCATCACGTCGCCGAGCTGGCCCGTCAGCATCATCCCGCCCTTGCCTTTCATCGTCGTGCATTCGATGAAGAGGATGTCCCCGCCGAACGGGGTCCAGGCGAGGCCCGTCGAAACGCCCGGACGGTCTATCCTTTCGCGGGTCTCGAGGAACACCTGCTGCATCCCCAGGAATTCCCGGACCAGCTTCTCGGTGACTGTGACCTTCTTCTTCTCGCCCGAGACTCTGCCCTTCGCGACCTTCCGGCATATCGAGGAAAGCTGGCGCTCGAGGTTCCTTACCCCAGCCTCCCTCGTGTACTCGTTGATGATCATTCGGATCGCCTTCTCAGTGAACTCGACCTGTTTCTTCGTGAGGCCGTTGTTCTTCAGGACCCTCGGAATGACGTGGTCGACGGCGATGTGGAGCTTCTCCTCCTCGGTGTAGCCCGGAAGCCTTATGACCTCCGTCCTGTCCAGCAGCGGCTGGGGTATCGTGTCGAGCATGTTGGCCGTCGCGATGAACATCGTCTGGCTGAGGTCGAACGGCACTTCGAGGTAATGGTCGGAGAAGGAGTTGTTCTGCTCGGGGTCCAGCACTTCCAGAAGGGCGGAAGTAGGGTCGCCCCTGAAGTCCATTCCGACCTTGTCCAGCTCGTCGAGCATGAAGACGGGGTTCTTGCTGCCGGTCTTCCGTATCCCCTGTATTATCCGTCCGGGAAGAGCCGCGACGTAGGTCCTCCTGTGGCCGCGGATCTCGGCCTCGTCCTTGATCCCGCCGAGGCTCATCCTGACGAACTTCCTGCCGAGCGACCTTGCGACCGATTTCCCGAGGCTGGTCTTGCCGACCCCGGGAGGGCCGACCAGGCAGAGTATGGGGCCCTTGAGGTCCTTCTTGAGCTGCTGGACCGCGAGGTATTCGATGATCCTGTCCTTGACCTTCTTGAGGCCGTAGTGGTCCTCGTCCAGGATCGCCTGAGCCCTCTTCACGTCGAGCCTGTCCTTGGTGTGCTTGTTCCAGGGCAGTTCGATCAGCCAGTCGAGGTACGTCCTCGATACGGAGTATTCAGCGGCCGAAGGGTGCATCAGGGAAAGGCGGTTCAGCTCCTTGAGGGCTACGGCTTCCGTCTCCTTCGGCATCTTAGCCTTGAGGATGCGGCCCTTCAGGTCTTCCAGCTCCTTCTCGTGGGTGTCTTCGCCCAGCTCTCGCTGGATGGCTTTTATCTGTTCCTTCAGGAAGTAGTCCTTCTGGGATTTCTGGACGCTGTCCATCACCTCCGACTGGATCTTGCTACCCAGCTCGACGACCTGCAGCTCCCTCGCGAGGAGGCTCATGAAGAGCTTGAGCCTCTTGAGAGTGTCGGTCTCCTCCAGCAGGAGCTGTTTCTCGGCCAGCGGGATGGGGAAGTTGTAGGCGATGGTGTCGACGATCCTGTCGGGGTCGCTGTAGTTCTTGACCGCGTTGATCTGCTCCTGAGGAGTGGAGCCGGTCAGCCCCGAGAACTTTTCGTACTGCATCAGGATGTTCTTCTTGAGGGCCTCGGTCTCGACCCCGGCGCTGCCGCTGTTCTCGAGGAACCGGAGCCTCGCCTCGATGTAGGGCTCGGTGGCCGTGATCTCCTCGATCCTGGCCTTGCTCTGCCCCTGGACGACGATCGCCAGGTTGGTCGGGGAGCTTCTCATGAGCCTGAGGAGCTTTCCCACGACCCCGACGCTGTAAAGATCGGCGGGTGCTGGGTCCTCGATGTCCCCGTCCTTCTGCGAGACTATGAATATGAGCCCGTCCTGCCGGGTCGCCTGCTCGAGGGCTTTGAGGGAGCGGTCCCTGCCCACCGCGAGGGGGATGATCATCCCCGGGTACAGTATGGTGTTCCTGAGAGGAAGTACAGGGTAAACGGGTTTTTCTTCGAGGATGTCCCTGGTGATCTCGTCCGCCATGTTGCAAATCTCTCCTTAAATGATTAAGATACACTGCTTAAGGGCGAAAGGCAAGCGTTTCATGGGGAAAAAAGCGGAAGGAAAAAGACTGCAAGGCGTCCTTCTCAGGAAGGTCGGCAACGCCGTCAGGGATTTCTGCCTCGTTGAAGAAGGCGACCGCGTGGCGGTGGGCCTTTCGGGGGGCAAGGACTCCTTCAGCCTTCTGCACCTGATGAACGAACTGAAAAAAAACTCTCCGGTGAAGTTCGAGCTGGTCGGGCTCACGGCCCACAACGGCAGCCCCATGTTCCAGTGGGAAAAGATAGAGGGCGAAGCTTCGAGGCTCGGGGTCCCGTTCCATCTGGAGAGGACCGACATAATGGACATCGTGAGGGAGAAGCTAAGGCCTGATTCCTTCGCGTGCGCGTTCTGCGCGAGGCTGAGGCGCGCGGCGCTATACTCGGCGGCGCTCTCGCTCGGATGCAACAAGCTGGCCCTCGGCCACCATCTAGACGACTGCATCGAAACGCTGCTGATGAACCTGTTCTTCCAGGGCGCCGTGAAAGCCATGCCGCCCAGGCTCCGCGCGGAGAAAGAGAACATCGTCCTGATCCGCCCGCTCTACTATGTGCCCGAGAGCATGCTGGCCGAGTACAGGGACGATAAGGGCTTCCCGACGATCGACTGCGGGTGTTACCTTTCCTGCGACAAGCTCGGAGAGCGAAGGGAAATGAAAAAGCTGGTTGACGAGATTTCCGCCCGCTACCCGAAGGCCAGGCAGTCCGTCCTCGCGGCGGTGAAAAACCTGGAACCCCGTTACTTGGCCGATAAAAAGTGGCATAATTTTAACGGGGAGGCTGTCTCCCCGGAAAACGAAGATGGAGGTTCAGATGAGAGTTAAAGTTCCGGTGATCGCTGCGCTCCTGCTCCTGTCCCTGGTCCCCCTGAACGCGGAATTCTTCTGCAGGAAATACGAGGTGAGCCTCGAAGGTTGGACGAGGATACAGGAAGGGCCGAAACCCGTCGTCGTCCAGGACATCAAGTTCGAATTTCCGTCTTACATCGGCCCGAAGAAACTCGACATCAAGGGCGTGCCGCAGGCGGTCGTCAACATAAAGAACTACGGCGAATCGGCCATGAAGGTCAGGCTCGCCATCGCGCTGTTCGACGCCGAAGGCAACCTCGTCGGGTGCGGCACGACAGCCAGCAAGTTCGGTTACACCAGGGCAGGCAAAGAAGAGAAGGTCGTCATCGGCTTCAACAACGTCAAGACGCGCCTCATGGAAGCGAAGTACTTCCTCCTGACAGTGGAAACGGAGTGAGCCTGAAACAACCCCGGACGTACGAACTTCTCGCCCCCTTCATGGAAGAGGGGAGGAAAAGCCGGATCTCCGATGTGATAGGGAGGAGGACGAAGGGGCTCGTCCTTGTCCTCGAGAACCTCTACGACCCCCACAACATCTCAGCCATAATGAGAAGCGCGGAAGCTATGGGGCTTCAGTACATTTATCTAGCGGGGAGCTATCCCGAGGAGCTCAACCCGGACATCTCCCTCGGCTCGGAGTGCTGGCTGACGGTGAAAAGGAAAGAAAAGCCGGTAGAACTGATCGACAGGCTCAAGGCGAAGGGATACCGGATAGCCGCGACGGTTCCGGACGAGGACGGGATGGACCCGCTGGATTATGAAGGCGGAGAGCCCATCGCGCTGCTGCTCGGGAGCGAGCACTCGGGGCTGAGCAGGGAGCTCGTCGAAGCTTCCGACCTCAAGTTCACGATACCGCACCACGGGTTCACGAAAAGCCTCAATGTTTCCGTCGCGGGCGCCATCTTCGTTTACGCCCTTCTGAAGAACGAACGGCTCAGGAATTGCC
>ERZ1645192.3046-NODE-3046-length-13794-cov-10.384307_pt1 | contig 13794 bp, 8 predicted proteins | sample MGYA00575354_ERZ1645192 | MGnify/ENA primary metagenome ERZ1645192 (study PRJEB40844, sample SAMN11349763) | freshwater sediment metagenome | isolation source: river sediment | host: Sediment | place: India: Faizupur Khadar , New Delhi | collected 2017-02-21 ... | reverse complement strand
ATGGTTAAAGGAAAGATTTATGTTTGTAAAAACAGGCCAATAATAACGTAATCACATACACCGATGAACACGAAAACCGGATTTCTCCTTTTGTTGACATTTTTTGCATGGGGATCTATAACCCTGATTTCTGCTGCAGACAGGACTCACGGGGTATCAGCGAACCAGCCGGGTGGGGCTGTGAAGGCCCCAGTTTTTTCGAAGTTTGTATACCAGGGCAACGACCAGGTTTACATGGATTATCCTTTGAATCCCGGGGAGTTCTACAATCCCATTTTGCAGGGGTGTTATCCCGATCCCAGTATTACCCGCAAGGGCGACGATTACTTTCTGGTCTGTTCCTCCTTTGCCATGTTCCCCGGGGTCCCCATTTTCCACTCCAAAGACCTGGTAAACTGGACCCAGATCGGGCATGTGCTGGACCGCAAATCACAGCTGATTGTTCACGATTGCGGCATCAGCGCCGGCATTTATGCCCCCCAGATCCTCTACAACCCTTACAACGACACCTTTTACATGATCACCACCCAGTTTGCCGGCAACATCGGGAACATGGTGGTCAAGACCAAAGATCCCCTGAAGGGATGGAGTGATCCCATTAAACTTGCATTTGACGGTATTGACCCATCCCTCTTTTTCGATGAAGACGGTAAGGGGTATGTGGTCCATAATGATGCGCCCGACCGGGGAAAAGAGTTGTATAACGGCCACCGGGTGATCAAGATCTGGGAGTACGATGTGGCCACCGATAAGGTGATTCCGGGGAGCAGCAAAATCATTGTGGACGGGGGCGTGGATCTTCGGGAGAAGCCCATCTGGATTGAAGCTCCCCATATCTATAAGAAGAACGGCCGTTATTACCTGATGTGTGCCGAGGGAGGCACCGGCGGATGGCACAGTGAGGTTATTTTTGTCAGTGACCATCCCAAAGGACCGTATACGCCGGCTCCCAATAATCCCATACTGACGCAGCGCTATTTCCCGCGGGAGCGCGCCAATAAGGTGGACTGGGCCGGCCATGCCGACCTCGTATTGGGGCCTGATAATCAGAAATACTATGGGGTCTTTCTTGCCGTGCGCCCCAACGAAAAACAGAGGGTCAACACCGGCCGCGAAACCTTTATCCTCCCTGTCGACTGGTCGGGAGAATGGCCGGTATTCGAAAACGGACTGATCCCTATGAAACCCCAGCTTGCCATGCCCGCGGGGGTGACCGAAAACAAAACCGGAAAAGAGGGATTCTTTCCCAACGGCAACTTTACCTTCAGCGATGATTTTACCTCCGGAAAACTGGACTTCCGCTGGATAGGCCTGCGTGGCCCCCGGGAGGATTTTATCACGGTGACCCGCGAGGGATTGCAGCTGAATCCTTTTGCAACCCATGTCAAGGAGGTGAAACCGACTTCCACCCTTTTCCTGCGACAGATGCACCGGACCTTTTCCTTTGCTGTCGATATGAATTACAAGCCGGCCTCGGAGAAGGAACTGGCGGGGATTGTGGCCTTGCAGAGCGAGAGTTTCAATTATGTCTTCGGGGTGACCCGCTGGGAGGAGAAGGACTACCTGGTGTTACAGCGGAATCAACGTCCACCCCGGCAGCGCAATACCGAATCGAAAATCATGGCCAGCACCCCCGTGGATCTCGCGAAACCCCTGCGCCTGCAGGTATCGGCAATGGGCGATGATTACACCTTCAGTTATTCGCACGACGGAATCCATTTCCAGAGTGTGGGGGGGACCGTGTCGGGAGATATCCTTTCGACCGATGTGGCCGGGGGATTTACCGGCTGTCTGCTCGGGCTCTACGCCACTACGGCCAACGATGCCCATCCGAAAGCCCAAAACCCGATCCTGTTTGCCGACGTCCCCGACATGTCAATGCTCCGTGTGGGCGACACTTATTATATGAGCAGCACTACCATGCACATGAACCCGGGAGTGCCCATCATGAAATCCAAGGACCTGGTCAACTGGGAAATCGTCAATTATGCCTACGACATGCTCGATGATGTAGACGCCCTGAACCTGGTCAATGGTAAGAGTACCTACGGAAAGGGGTCCTGGGCCAGTTGCCTACGCTATCACAACGGCTTTTATTATGTCTCCACCTTTGCACAGACTACCGGTAAAACATACATTTATAAGACCAGGGACATCGAAAAGGGCCCCTGGGAAACTATCTCCTTCAAACCCTCCCTCCACGACCATACCCTTTGGTTCGATGACGACGGCAAGGTCTACGTGATCTGGGGAAACGGAAAGCTTTTTCTGGCTGAATTGAAGGAAGATCTTTCCGGAGTAAAGGAGGGGACCGAGAGGGTGCTCATTGAAAACGCCAGTGCTCCGGCAGGTGCCAACATCGGTTTGGGTGCCGAGGGGTCGCAATTGTTCAAACATGACGGTAAGTATTACCTGTTTGATATCACCTGGCCACGTGGCGGCATGCGCACCGTGGTCGTCCACAGGGCCGATAGTTTGACCGGTCCATGGGAAGGGAAAGTGGCCTTTCAGGACCGGGGGGTGGCCCAGGGGGGCATGGTGGATACCCCCGATGGCCGCTGGTTTGCCTACCTCTTCCGGGATTCCGGATCGGTAGGCCGCATCCCTTACCTGGTGCCCATCACCTGGGAGGAGGGATGGCCCGTGATCGGCGTGGATGGAAAAGCACCTGAGACCCTGGAGCTGCCCGTAAGCAAAGGGCTCATTCCGGGAGTGGTCAGCTCCGACGAGTTCAACCGTAAAAAGGGCGAACCAGCCTTGCCCCTGGTATGGCAGTGGAACCACAACCCCGATCCTTCCCTTTGGTCGGTCTCCCGCAGAAAAGGATTTCTGCGCCTGACTACCGGTCGGGTCGACACTTCCCTGGTTATGGCCCGGAATACACTGACCCAAAGGACATTCGGCCCGGTCAGCTCGGCAACCATCAGGGTGGACCTCTCCGGAATGAAGGAGGGCGATTTCGCCGGACTGGCCCTCTTCCAGCGTAAGTTCGGTCAGATCGGGGTGAAAGTGGAAAACGGCCGCAAGTCGGTGGTGATGGTCAGCAATGAAACCGACCACCCCACAGAGCTGGCACGCGTTCTGCTTAACCAGAAGTTCATTTTTCTGAAGGCGGCCTGCGATTTCAGGGATAGAACCGACCTGGGCTATTTCTATTACAGCCTCGACGGCAGAAACTGGCACATGCTCGGCAGGGAGATCAAAATGGAATACACCCTCATGGAACATTTCATGGGCTACCGCTTTGCCTTGTTCAATTACGCCACCCGTCAACCGGGAGGATATGCCGACTTCGACTGGTTCCGGGTCAGCCCTCAGTTGTAACCTTTCCTGAATAAAACAGCAGACCCTGCCTCAAAACCGACCATTTTACAGCTATGAATTCAAAGAGATTCCTGTTTTTCCTGACCCTGCTGGCCTCCTTTTCCCTGACGGGTCAGAACCCGGTCATCCGCGACCAGTTTACCGCTGATCCTTCTGCAAGGGTTTTTAATGGAAAAGTTTACCTCTATCCTTCCCATGATATCCAGGCCCCCGAAGGGGCTAACCTGCGGAAAGAATGGTTCTGCATGGCCGATTACCATGTCTTCTCGTCGGATGATCTGACCCGGTGGACCGACCATGGGGTGATCGTCAGTCAGGAGAAGGTCCCCTGGGTGGATTCCACCTCTTACAGCATGTGGGCTCCCGATTGCGTGGAACGCAACGGCAAGTATTACTTTTACTTTCCGGCCAATAAGAAGCCGCAGGCTCCCAATGGCCGGAGGGGCTTTGGCATTGGTGTGGCTGTGGCCGATCACCCCGAAGGACCCTATATCCCGCAACCAGAACCTATCCAGGGTATTTTCGGCATCGATCCCAACGTGCTCATTGACAGGGATGGCCAGGCTTACATCTACTATTCCATGGGGCAGATTTTCGTGGCGAAACTGAAAGAGAACATGCTGGAACTCGATTCGGAACCCCTGGCCATACCCAACCTTCCCGATAAAGGTCTGAAGGAAGGCCCCTGGGTTTTCGAACGGAACGGCATTTATTATCTCACCTTTCCACATGTGGAACATAAAATCGAACGGCTGGAGTATGCCATGGGAAAACATCCCATGGGCCCTTTTACCATGACCGGGGTGATCATGGATGAATCGCCCCTCAACTGCTGGACCAGTCACGCATCCTTTCTGGAGCGGGAAGGGCAGTGGTTCCTCTTTTACCACCAGAATGATCTCTCCCCCAGGTTCGACAAACACCGGTCGACAAGCATTGATAGCCTCTTTTTCAACGCCGACGGAACCATCAGAAAGGTGACGCCCACCTTCCGGGGGGTTGGATTGACCCGTGCCGGCGAGGAGATACACCTTGACCGCTACAGCCTGAAGAGCGCCACCGGCACTTCCGTCGCCTTTCTGGATACGACCCGCACCTTTGCAGGCTGGAAAACCCTGTTCCAAACGCCCCAGGCCTGGGTGCAGTATAATTCCGTCGATTTCAGTAAGAAACGGTTCAAGTCGGTCAGGGTGAAAGCCCTTGCCCCCGCAGGAGGTGCCCTGGAAATCCGTCTGGGTTCCCCTGAAGGCCCCGTCATTAGCCAGGTAGATCTGCCTGCACAGGATGGCTGGCAAGAATGGACCGTGAAAACCAAAAAGGTGAAACCTGAGGTGCACAACCTGGTGGTGGTTTCAAAAAAGGAAAACCCCATTGAACTGGATTGGATAAGATTTGAATAGCCCTACACTATCTGTCGTCTTTTTATGAGGATCAGGCTGACGATTTGCTTGGTTGTCCTGGCTGCCCTGGCTGCCACCTCCGCCCCTGTAAATTTCTACAGTGTCAACAACCTGTTTGGCATATCCATGCGGGTGACCAATTCAATCTGCAAGGATGAAAATGGTTTTGTCTGGGCCTCCTCCAAAACAGGCATATTACGCTTAACCGACGACGATTACAGGATTTACCTGCTTCCCTTTGAAACCACAGGGGCCATTATCGTCAAGCTGGCTTACCGTAACGGAAGGCTGTTTGCCTATACCAACAACGGGCAGGTTTTCAGATATGATCCGCTGCTCGACAAATTTGGACTGGTGTTAAATCTGGCCCATTTTCTCGGGAGCCAGCTTTTTGATGTTTACAATTTGCTGATTGATCCGGAAGGCGATTTGTGGTTTGCCTTGGATATTGGCCTCTATAAATACCATAATGGGGAGTTCTCGCTGGTGGGAGAGATTTCCAGGGAGCGATATGGCATCACCTGGTATGATGACCACCAGATCCTGGTGGCCCGGGTGGGAGGTATTCTGCTCTTTGATGTGAAAGGTCAGAAAAGAAAAGAAGTGCACCGGTTCAACGGGCCCGGGCCGTTGTCGGTCTATTCCCTTTTATATGACCAGGTCCATCGTCACCTCTGGATGGGCACCCTTTCCAACGGGTTGTTTTGCTATGATTTTAACGATGCGACCCTGCACCATCCCCTGCAGGGGGTATTCCCGCACCAGCCCGTACTGGCCCTGGCCGAAAACTCCGATTCGACCATCCTGGCCGGCATTGACGGGCAGGGCATCTGGGAACTGGAGAAATCAAGCAGAAGGTTACTCTCCGTCTTCAAGGACGATGATGAAAATCCCTTCTCCCTGCGGGGAAATGGGGTGTATGATATCTTCTGCGAAACCGGGAAACGGGTCTGGATCGCCACCATCAGCGGGGGCGTCTCCTTTTATAACCTGGCATCTCCTGTGGTGGACCAATATGTCCATCATGCCAATGATCCCGGCTCCCTGGTGAACAATGACGTCAATGCCATCCTGGAAGACCGTGACGGGAAGATCTGGATGGCCACCAACAACGGCATCAGCTGTCGAGACGTCAAAAACAACCGTTGGAGCAGCTATTACCACAATAAACTGGAGCAGGCCCAGGTCTTCCTGGCCCTGGCCGAAGACGGGCATGGCCATATCTGGGCAGGCAGTTATTCCTCCGGGTTTTATTTGCTCGATCAGAAAACGGGACAGGAGGTGGCCCACTATTGCCGGGGTGACCAGATGCCCGCCATGAGTAATTTTATTTTCGATTTCCTGCAGGACAGCGAGGGGGATATGTGGATCGGCGGAGTCAACGGAGATTTTTTATGTTATTCCGTCCACGACAACCAGTTCAGGACCTTTTCGGAAGAACCGGTCAGTTCCTTCGCCGAACTGGCGCCCGGGGAGATCCTGCTGGGATTCAGCTATGGGCTGTCTCTTCTTAACAAGAAATCGGGCGAACTCAAAAACCTGCTTACGGGGGTAGTGGTTCAGGACATTCTGGTTGACGGGGAGGTGATCTGGTTGTGCACCAGCGGTGAAGGATTGCTGGAGTACAATAGCAAGAGCGGTTCTATACAAAAATATGATGCTAAAAGCGGCCTCCCCTCCAATTTTGTCAACAGCATCCTTTCTGATGGCCGGTACCTCTGGCTGGGAACCGAAAACGGCCTCTGCCGGTTTAACCCCGCCGATAAATCGACCAACTCCTTTCAATCGATTTTTCCCATATCCTCTGTCTCTTTTAATAAAAGTGCGGCCGCACTCTTGCGGAACGGACGGATGGCCTGGGGCACTAACTACGGAATGGTCGTTTTTGATCCGGAATCCCTGAGGGAAATCCCCGCCAGTGGCCGTATCTTTTTTCAGGATCTCACTATTTCCGGCCGATCGGTGAGGGAAATTCAGGCTTTTGGACTCGACAGGCCGGTAGACAGTCTCCAATCGATAAGACTGAAATATTTCCAGAATACCATCTCCCTGGAGGTTTTACCCCTGGGAGTTCCGCCGGGAGCTACCTTTTCCTGGCTGCTCGAAGGATTTGACAAGGACTGGAACCGTCCCTCCAACAATCGGACCATCACCTACACTAACTTGCCCAGTGACCACTATACCCTTCACATCAAGATGATGGATAACTCCATGACCCACATCCTGAGCGACCGCTCCCTGGATCTGAGACTGATCCCCCCGGTCTGGAGAAGAAGCTGGTTCTGGGTCCTGGTCCTGGCCATTATTTTAGGTATTGTACTCCTCTACCTGCTTCTATATATCAACGGGCTGAAGCAGAAACACACCGAAGAGAAAGTCCGCTTTTTCACCAATACGGCCCATGACTTCCGTACCTCCCTGACCCTGATCAAGGCTCCCGTGGAAGAGTTGGGCCGTGAACCCCAACTCTCTGACAAAGGGCGTTATTACCTTCAGATAGCCCAGAACCAAATCAGACAGCTCACTTCCGTGGTCACACAACTGATGGACTTTCAAAAGGCCGATATTGGAAAGGAGAACCTGGGATTGTCGGGAACAGACGTGGTCAGACTGGTGGCGGGCCGTATTCTGATGTTTAAGTCGCTGGCAGAAAGTAAAAATATCGCCCTCGGATTTCATGCCGATTGCGACCATTGTCTTACTGCGGTCGATGAACCCAAAATGGAAAAGGTGATCGACAACCTGGTTTCCAATGCCATCAAGTATTCCAACTCCGGGACTTGTGTGCAGATTGACCTGAAATGCGGTAAAAAACAGTGGACCCTGCTGGTCAGGGACCAGGGCATAGGCATGGACAAAAAGGCGCAACGCCAGCTTTTCAGAGAGTTCTACCGGGGTGAGAATGCAGTGAATGCCCGCGTGCCGGGGTCTGGACTGGGCCTGCTTTTGGTGAAGAAATATGTGACCCTGCATGGAGGGGATATCAGTTGCGAAAGTCGCGAAAATGGAGGATCCACCTTCAGAATCAATATTCCCTTAAGGGAAGTGCCGGAACGCACGCCTACGATGGCCGATCCTTCAGAACTTCAACCCACCAGGCATGAGCAAACCGTGCATGAACCTGCCGTGCCCGGTCACGATACTCAGCTCCTCTCTGGGGACGTCCTCCCGTCCAACACCGGCCCATCCGGGTTTGACGCAGCAGCCCAATCCTTACCGGTCAGAGAAGGAGCCGCTGCCCGTGAAATGAAAGTGTTTCTTGTTGAAGATCATGAGGATTTACTCAACTTCATGGAAACAGCACTGGAAGGTGAGTTTATGATTTCGGTAGCGCGCGATGGGGAAGAGGCGTGGAAGAATATTCGCCGGCAGTTGCCCGATCTGGTGGTATCCGATGTGGTGATGCCCCGGATGAATGGCTTTGATCTATGCCGGCAGATGAAGTCCACCTGGGAAACCTCTCACATCCCTGTCATCCTGCTTACCGCTTTGACCGATAAGAAAGACCAGTTACAGGGTTTGGGGCTGGGTGCCGACGACTACCTGACCAAACCCTTTGACATGAACCTGCTCATCCAGCGGATTAAAACCCTGATTCAGAACCGCGAACTGATCAGGGAGAAGACCCTGAAACTGATGGTGCAGAATGATCCGGCCCCTCTGATGGACAATGAACATAATGATAAATTTGTCCGTAAAATTCTGGAAGTGGCCAAGACCCATCTTTCCGACGATAGTTTCGACAAAGAAGAGTTTGCCATGGCCATGAATGTGAGCAGCTCCCTGCTGTACAAAAAAATGAAAGCCCTGACCGGAATGTCTCCAACCGACTTCATGAAAACCATCAGGCTGCAACACGCCAGTGAACTGCTGCAAAGCCGTAAATATTCGGTCACCGAAGTCAGCGAAATGTGCGGCTTCTCCAGTGTGGGCTATTTCAGCACCGTCTTTAAGAAGCATTTTAAGAAATCGCCGAGTGACCTGCTTGACCATTAGACCTGCCTCCTGACGATCTCGCCGGAACCCTTTGCCTCCCTGAACCATTTTTTGCATATTTGTAGGGTAAACCAGTGCTTCTACACAGGTCATGACCGAGTGGTTCAAAATATATACCGTTGAGGGTGGCGATGCGGCCAGAATCGCCTCCATGCCCGATGAACCCCATTCCCATGACTATGAAGAGTTGCTGGTGGGTGTGGAGGGTTACCTGGACCATTTCATTGATTTCAAATCCGAAAGGATTGAGGCCCCCTATATCTCTTTTGTGGCCCGCGGCAAGGTACATCGGGTCATTCCTGGCACTGTGGAAGGGAAATGCCTGATCTGGGTCCTGCGCTTCAAAAATGAGCTGATCCCTGAAGTGGCCTTTCAACTCTATACCAATTTTCACGATTCGGCCAACATTGGGCTCTTCGCTAACGACCGCTTCCGGCGGCTGGTGGCCCTTTGTGAGATCCTCCACGGTGAAATGGTACAAGATCCTCCCGATTTTTCGGTGATCAGACCCTTACTGACTTCTCTGCTGACACTGATCGAAGTGGAGAGAAAAAATGTCCAAACGCCCGGGGCGGTGAACCCCAAAACCCAAAACATTACCTTTAAAAACTTCCTGAAGATCCTGGAGGAGAACTTCCGCAGATCACTGGGGGTAGAGTACTATGCCGAGAAACTCTTCATGTCGTCAAGAAACCTGAACATCATCTGCCAGAACGTCATGCAGCAAAGCGCTTCGGAAATCATCGAAACCCGTAAACTCATCGAAGCCAAGAACCTGCTGGTAAGCACCGATAAACCAGTTTCTGAAATAGGCTTCGAATTGGGGTATAACGAAAAATCCTACTTCACCACCGTATTCAAAAAGAAAGCCGGACAAACACCTTCTGATTTCCGTAAGGAGATGAGAAAACTCTTGTGAATCTGCCTTTTTCCGGATTTTACCACTTCTTTTCCGAAAATTGTAACCCACCTATAGTTGAATGGGGTTTACTTTGCAGAATAATATAAAAAGATATTAATATATAAAAATAAGGTAAAATGGAAAAGAACAATTCAACAGTTAAGTGGGTCCTGGATCCTTCACACAGCGAACTATTATTTAAGGTTAAACATCTGATGATCTCCAATGTAAAAGGGGAGTTCCGTAAATTCTCGGCTGAAATCGGCGGTGAGGAGTTCACCAAAGCGCCCATCACCGTCAGCATTGATGCCGCGTCCATCTTCACCAATGAGGAGAACCGGGATGCGCACCTGAGAGGAGCTGATTTCTTTGATGTAGAGAATCATCAGGAACTCACCTTCGTGAGCACCGCGTTCAAGCAGGTCGACGATGAGAACTATAAGCTGACGGGACTGCTTACGATCAAGGGGATCAGCAAGGAAGTGACCCTTGATGTGGAGTTTGGCGGGGTCAACAAGGATCCATGGGGCAATGAGAAAGCTGCTTTCGCCGTATCCGGAAAAATCAACCGCAAGGAGTGGGGGCTGAACTGGAATGCCGCCCTGGAAACCGGTGGCGTCCTGGTCAGCGAGGAAGTGAGAATCAACGCTGAGGTCCAGTTTGTTAAACAGGCCTAAAAAGGATAAATCTTACTCAAATACCTTTAATAAGTACATCATGTTGAAATCGGTATTTCATCCGGTTACCGTTTCCGGGCACGGAAATATTGCCCTGTTGTTGTTACGGCTGACTGCCGGAATCCTTATGCTGACTCATGGAATGGGGAAGCTTAACCTGCTTCTGGGGAGCGAGCCCATTGCCTTCCCTGATCCCCTGGGGGTGGGAGCAACGGCTTCTCTGGCCCTGACCGTTTTTGCAGAAGTATTCTGTTCTGTTCTCCTCATTTTAGGGTTGGCAACACGCCTCTCCGTGATACCACTGATCATTACCATGCTGGTGGCCTTCTTCATCATTCATAGCGCCGATCCCTTGTCTGCCAAGGAACTTCCCTTGTTTTACCTGGTGATTTATGTCGCCCTGGGGATCGCTGGTGCAGGCCAATATTCAATAGACCACCTCCTTTATAAGAAGATGAACCGTTGACATCGGCTGCGTGGACAGAAGGAAATTTACCAAATCCCTGGCATTACTGCCATTAACCGCATCTGTTATGAGTCTTGATGAATTGGCGAGAATGACTGCCCCCATGGAGCGCACGGAGAAAATGCCCGTGCTGTTCCTGGGTCACGGCAGTCCGATGAATGCCATTGAAGAGAATGAATTTGTGGCGGGCTTCCGCAGGGTGGGGCAGGAGATCCCCAAACCCTCTGCCATTCTTTGTGTGTCAGCCCATTGGGAGACACGGGGTACCTTTGTGACGGCCATGGAGCGCCCCATGACCATCCATGATTTCGGTGGTTTTCCCAAAGAACTGTTTGACGTGCAATACCCGGCTCCCGGAAGTCCGGAACTGGCCCGCGAAACCCAATCGCTGGTGAAAGGGACCCAGATCCGGCTCGATGAGAAATGGGGCCTCGACCATGGCGCCTGGAGCGTCATCAAACACCTTTATCCTGATGCCGAAGTCCCCGTGATCCAGATGAGCCTCGACTACTTCCGTACCCCCCGTGACCACTATGCCCTGGCCAATGAACTCAAATCACTGCGTGAAAAAGGCGTCCTGATCATCGGCAGCGGTAATATGGTCCACAATCTCAGACTGGTCGCCTGGAATAAGCTGCAGGAGCCGGAATTCGGTTTTGACTGGGCCCTCGAGGCACAGGAGAAAATGCGCCGGTTTATCCTCAGGGGAGAACATGAGGCCCTTATCAGTTATAAATCGCAGGGCCGGGCTTTTGAACTGGCCATTCCAACCCCCGAGCACTATCTGCCTTTGCTTTACGCCCTCGCCCTGAAAGAGAACAGCGATCAGGTGACCCTTTTCAATGATACCGCCATCGGTGGTTCTCTGACCATGACCTCCGTCATGATCGGTCAGGGCTGATGACTCCGCCTTCCAATGCCTATGTGGATCAAAAATAGGTTGCCGGTTAAGCCCGCATCAGGATCAATTTATAGCGCTAACCCTAGAGGTGACTCTTAAGTTTGGAAAATTTCACGTAATTTTAAGAGCATCTAATGGGAGGAGACAATGAAATTATCTGGTATGAATGAGGGGCGGCGTGCGATCTCCACCGCAATGTTGTTATTACTGTTCATTATGGTGGCCTGTAGGCCTCAGCGGAAGGAAGTTCCGGCGCTGATTCCGATGCCGCAATCGGTTACCTGGACGGGTGACGATTTCCAGTTGGAAGGGAACGGGAACCGCATGGTCAGGAGGTTGGTCTCCACGCTGCCGGGTGTAACCCACAATGCAGGGGAAGGGTACCTCCTGAAGGTAAGCCGCGATTCGGTAATTCTGGAGGCGCTGACCCCTGCGGGGCTCTTTCGCGGCGAACAGACCTTGAATCAACTTAAGATCAACCACCGCGGCAGGGATCTCCTGGCCGGATGCACGATTACCGACTGGCCGGCTTTTGCGATCCGCGGATTCATGCAGGACGTGGGCCGCAATTACATGTCCCTCCCTTTACTCAAGGAGCAGATCGACGTGCTGGCTGCTTACAAGTTCAATCTCTTCCATTTTCATGTTACCGATAACCCGGGTTGGAGGCTCGAAAGTAAGCGCTATCCGCAGTTGCAGGACTCCACCTCCATGAGCCGGTGGCCGGGTAAATATTATACCCAGGAGGAGTTCCGGGAGCTGCTCAACTACTGCAGGGAGCGGCATATCACTCTGGTCCCCGAATTTGACATTCCCGGGCACAGTGAGGCTTTCCGGAAGGCCTTAGGCCTGGAGACCATGCAGGATCCCCGGGTGCAAACCATTCTTTCAGAGCTGATCGATGAGTTGTGCCAACTGGCTACTCCGGAGGAGATGCCCTGGATCCATCTGGGGACCGACGAGGTATGGCATGACTACGAACGACCGGCACCCGGGTTGTTGCCCCACCTGGTCAGCAAGGTCAGGGAAAACGGCCGTGAGCTGCTCGTATGGCGCCCCGGACAGCCTATCGACAACGACTCCACCTCCATCACCCAGCTCTGGTCTTCCTATGGCCATCCCAAACCCGGGCACCGCTATCTGGATTCCCGCCTCAATTATCTCAACCACCTCGATCCCCTGGCCGGTGTGGCACAACTTTACTTCGACCGGATCTGTGGCGTAGCGCACAGCGATAGCCTCCGCCTCGGAGGGGTCCTCTGTTGCTGGAACGACAACAACGTCTCTCACGAAAGGGATATCATCAGCCAGAATCCCGTTTATCCTTGCATTGTTACCTATAGTGAAACCTCCTGGAGCGGTGATAGCAACGATTATGGTGAACGGTTTCTGGCCCGGTTGCCCCTTTCCGGCGATGCGGCAGAACACGGCTATTTCGAAAAATTCAGGGCGTTCGAGCAGCGGCTGGTCCGCCACCGGGATCTCTATTTTCAGGGCAAACCATTTCCCTACGTGAAACAGGCTGACATCACCTGGGAAATCATAGGCCCCTTTGATCACCAGGGCGATGTGGACCGGAAATTTGCCGTTGAGGATACCCTCAGGGAAAGCTATACTATCGACGGAAAGGAATATACCTGGAGTGGCCCCTATCCCGGAGGGACCATTCATATCCGTCATTTCTTCGGTTTCCCCTCCTGGTTTGAGCAGCAGGAGGGAACGGTATATGCCCGCACCCGTATCTGGTCGCCCTGCAGCCAGGAAGTCGCTTGTTGGATCGGATTTCATGACTGGTCCCGCTCGGCAGGCCGCAGGGGGGGGCCATTCCCCCTCCAGGGCGAATGGCACACCACCCACCCCCGGGTGTGGGTCAACGGCACATCCATCGAACCACCACAATGGAACAACCCCGGTTTGCCCGCCGCCAGCGATGAAATCCCATTCAGCGACGAAAACTACTTCTTCAGGGAACCTACCACCGTCCACCTGAAAAAAGGGTGGAATGAGGTCCTGCTCAAGGTCCCTCAAACCACCAGCCACTGGAAATGGATGTTTACCTTTGTCCCCCTCCTTCAACAGGAGGAGAACTTTGCTGAGATCCCCGGTTTGAGGTTTTCACCACGTTGACC
>ERZ1645192.3045-NODE-3045-length-13797-cov-8.832121_pt1 | contig 13797 bp, 9 predicted proteins | sample MGYA00575354_ERZ1645192 | MGnify/ENA primary metagenome ERZ1645192 (study PRJEB40844, sample SAMN11349763) | freshwater sediment metagenome | isolation source: river sediment | host: Sediment | place: India: Faizupur Khadar , New Delhi | collected 2017-02-21 ... | reverse complement strand
CGCGCTCGATCTTCGCCAGCAACATCTTTTTCATCAGGTTCGGCGCGGCGAGGATTTTGCGGTAGGCGCGCGCCGGCCGGCAGCCGGTGGTGAGGTAGTTGAACAGCTCCGTCAGATCGAGGCCGACCTCCTTGTCGCAGGTGAGCAGGCCGAGGTCGCAGTAGAGGCGCGCGGTGCCGGCATGGTAGTTGCCGGTCCCGATGTGGCAGTAGCGGCGCAGGCCATTGTAATCCCGCCGGACGACCAGGATCACCTTGCAGTGGGTCTTCAAGCCCAGCACGCCATAGGTGACGTGAATCCCGGCCTCCTCCAGGCGGTTGGCCCAGCGGAGGTTGGCCGCCTCGTCGAAGCGGGCCTTGAGTTCGACGACGACGGCGACCTGTTTGCCGTTGTGGGCGGCATCGATCAGGCGGTCGATAATCAGCGTATCAGCCGAGGTGCGGTAGAGCGTCATCTTGATCGCCAGCACCTTCGGGTCCTCGGCCGCCTCCTGCACGAAGCGGACGACCGAGGTGGCGAATGACTCGTAAGGATGGTGCAGGAGAATAGGGCCGCTTTCGCGGATGATGTGGAAGATGTTGTCGCGATCCTGCAGAAGGACGTTGTCGATCGGGTGATGCGGCGTATCGTGCAGCGCCGAGCCATCGAGCCGCGCGATCTCGAACAAATCGCGCATGCTCATCATCACGTCGGTCTCGTAGACGTCGAGTTCCTCGTCGAGGCCGAGCTCGGCGGCAAGCATGCCGCGGTGATTGGGGTCGATCCCCTGCTCGACCTCAAGGCGGACGATCGGCGCAAACTTGCGGTCACGCAGCTCGGCTTCGATCATCGCCACCAGGTCATCGGCCTGCTCCTCGCCGCGCAGCGTGTTGGCATTGCGGGTGACGCGGAACAGTTCCGTCGATTCGATCTCCATGCCGGGGAAGAGGTCCTGCAGGCAGTTGCGCATGACGTCTTCCAGAAGCACGAAGTGGTTGGCGGTGCCGACGCGCAAGAACCGCGGCACGCCGCCGCCCACCGGCACCTTGACCCGTGCCATCGTCAGCCGAGCCTCGTGCGGGAAGCGCAGCGTGACGAGGAGATTGAGCGAAAGGTTGGAGATGAACGGAAACGGATGCGCCGGATCCATCGCCAGGGGCGTCACGAGCGGAAAGATATTCTCGTAATAGTGCTCGCGAACCGTCGCCTGCTCTTCCCGCGACAGCCGCGCGAAGGGAATGATGCGGATGTTCTGCTGCTTCAGATCACGCAGGACATCGACGAAGGTTTCCCGCTGCTGGCGGCGGAACTGCGCCATAACGATCCGGCATTCCTCCAGTTGCTGGCCCGGGGTCCTGCCGTCGACGGTGAGCTTATGCACACCGGCGCCGATCTGCTGCTTCAAGCCGCCGATCCGCTTCATGAAGAACTCGTCCATGTTCGCAGCGGCGATGGCGAGGAACTTGATCCGTTCCAACAGCGGCGTGCGCCGATCCCGGCCCTCGTTCAGGACGCGGAAATTGAACCTGAGCCACGTCAGTTCCCGGTTCAGGTAGAGGCTCGGCGCCTTGAGATCGCTTTGCCCTTGCGCTTTCGGCGCGGCAGGCCGGCTGGCCTCGTCCGCAGCGGCGACCGGCTCCTCGGACAACGGCGCCGGGGTAGCGCTCCCTGCCGACGAAGGAGCCGCGGCAGCGCTTGCTCCGTCTTGTTCTGCAACCGAGGCCGCCGCGCCTTCAGCCGCCGGCGTGCTCATGTCGGCTTCTCCAGATTGTCGGCTTGCAGCGCGGCGGCTCCCGCCTTCTGGGCGCGTTCAATCCCCGCGTTGAGAGCCTCGCACACCGTCGAAAGGACCTTGATGCGTGTAAACAACTTATCGTTGCCCTCGACCAGCGTCCACGGGGCCTGCTGGGTGCTGGTGCGTTCGACCATGTCGTTGACAGCATCCTCATAAAGGCCCCACTGCTCGCGGTTGCGCCAGTCCTCGTCGGTCAGTTTCCACTGTTTGTAGGCCGTGTCCTCCCGTGCCTTGAACCGCGCGAGTTGCTCGTCATTGGTGATATGGATCCAGAACTTGCACAAGACGATCCCGTGATGGACGAGCTGATCCTCGAAATCGTTGATCTCGGCGTAGGCCCGCTTCCATTCGTCCTCGGCGGCAAATCCTTCGACCCGCTCGACCAGCACCCGGCCGTACCAGCTGCGATCGAAGATCGTCACCCTGCCGGATCGCGACAGATGACGCCAAAACCGCCACAGGTAGTGCTGGGCCCGCTCCTCGTCGGTGGGGGCGGCGATGGGGATCACCTGATAATCGCGCGCATCCAGTGCCTCGGTGATGCGCCGCACCGCACCGCCCTTGCCGGCGGCATCCCAGCCTTCGAACACCAGGATCGTTGACAGCCCGAGCTTCTTGGCGGTCCTGCAGCTCAGGTTCAGCTTGCCCTGGTACTCCTCCCGTTTCTTGCGGTAGCTGCGTTTGTCGCAGGCGACGGTCATGTCGAGCCGGTCGAGAACGGTCCGCCGGCGGACCTTGCTGGTCCGCAGCGGCGCCGGTGGCGCCTCGGCACCGATCGAGTCACCGGCCGGATTGGTCGCCGCCGGCATGAGAGCACACGCTTGCTGGGCAGCAGCGAGTTCGGTGCGCAGCTTCTTGTGCAGCTCCGCCTCGTTGAGGTGCTTGCGGATCGCCTCCAGGATCGCCGTGCCGACGGTGACGCTGCGATAGCGCTTATCGACGCCCTCGACGATCTGCCACAGCGACTTGTGCGTCGATGTGCGCATGATGATGCGCTCAGCGGCGGTGACGAAGGTGTCGTAGATGTGCCAGTGGTCCCAATCCGTTTGCGTCACCCGCCAGCGAGTCAAGGGGTCCTTCTGCAGCGCCTTGAGGCGCGCCTTCTGCGCGTCCCGGCCGAGATGCATCCAGAATTTCAAGATCAGCGCGCCGTCATCGGCGAGGCATTTTTCGAACGCGATGATCCGGTCGAGCGCCTCGTCGTACTCGGCCTCGCTGGTGCGCCCATAGACGCGGTCGAGAAGCGGGCGGGAGTACCAGCTCGACAGGAACAGCCCGACCCGCCCTCTCGCCGGCAGGTCGCGCCAATAGCGCCAGTATTCTGGCCGCTCGGCCATCTCGTCCGAGGCCACGCCGTAGGCACGCGTGACCAGCCAGCGCGGATCCATCCACTCGTTCAGGAGATTGACCGTCTCGCTCTTGCCGGCGCCGTCGACGCCGGCGAACACGATGATCACCGGAAACTTGCCCGAGAGCCGGAGCTCATGCTGCACCGCCAGAAGATCCGAGCGCAGCTCGGGCTCGATTTCGTGAAATTCCTCCTTGGTCAGCGAGCTCCCGAGTTCTGCTGTTCTAAACATCTCCTCGATCCCCTTCTTCCCGCGGATATGGTAAACAGTCGTTCGGCAGTTGTCTTCAGTTCGCTGCCGCGGCGGGCCATCGTCCGCACCTTCCGATCGGGATTGGAGATGCCGTTGGCTGCTGCCATCCGCGAGCACCGTCATGCCGGCCGACCCTGAGCCCGTCCGAAAGGCGGCTGCGCCCCCGCTTGCGGCGGGCCTTGTCACGCTCAACGGCGGACGGCAGCGAAAGGCCGGCAAACGGCCAGATCGCGCAGGCGAAGATCAGGGCCGTGTCGGCGTCGTCGACATCGGCTCGAATACGGTGCGCCTTGTCGTTTACGAAGTGCCGAGCCGCTCGCCGATCCCGATCTTCAACGAGAAGGCGGAGTGCCGGCTGGGCGAGGGCTTGAGTCAGACCGGCAAGCTGAGCGCGGCCGGCGTCGAGCGGGCCCTGCGGGCGCTGCGCCGGTTTGCCTCTCTGGCGCTTGCGATGGGCGTTGAGCGTCTCGAGCTGGTGGCGACTGCAGCCGTCCGCGACGCCTCCGACGGCGTTTCGTTCGTCGAGCGGGTCGAGCAGACCTGCGGCGTCCAGGTTCACGTCCTTTCCGGCGCGGAGGAGGCCCGGCTCGCCGCCGTAGGCGTACTCAACGGCACGCCTTCCGCGGACGGCGCACTCGCCGACCTCGGCGGCGGCAGCCTTGACCTTGTCAGCCTTGACGCCGGCCGGATCGGCACCTTCGCAACCCTTCCCTTGGGCCACTTGCGTCTTGCGGAGGAGTCTGCCGGCGATCGCATGAAAGCGCGCGCGCTCCTGGAAGAGCGCCTGAGCGCCGTCCCCTGGCTCGATGCCGTCGGTGGCCGCGGCCTCTATTGCGTCGGCGGTTCGTGGCGGGCGCTGGCCCGTGTGTTCATCGACCAGATCCACCATCCGTTGCACGTCGTCGATAATTTTACGATCGGCTTTTTTGAGGCCCTCAAGCTGGCGAACCTTCTGGCCGGCCTGAGCCATGCGACCGTCGAGCGATTCGAGGGCTTCGATGCCAAACGGGCCGAGACCCTCCCGTTCGCGGCCAGCGCACTCGCCGCACTTCTGGAACGGACGCGACCGCGGGAGGTTTGGTTCTCCGCCTTCAGCATGCGTGAAGGCCAGATGCTGGAGCTGTTGCCGCGCCACCTGCGCGGGCAGGACGCGCTCATCAGCGCGTGCGAGGGCCACGCCGAGCGCGAAGGGCGCTTCGCCCAGCACGGCGAGGAAATCCTTGACTGGATGTCACCGCTATTCGATTCCGAAAAAGCCGGTGAGCGGCGGCTGCGGCTGGCGAGCTGCCTGTTGAGCGACATCGGTTGGAGCGAGCATCCCGACTATCGCGCGATTCATGCCTTCCACCGCGTTCTCCGCATCCCCTACCCCGGGCTCAGCCACCCGGAGCGGGCCGGAATGGCGATCGCGATCTTAGTCCGTTACGGCGGCAAGGATGATGATCGCATCGTGATGCCGGTCCGCACCCTGCTCGCCGAAGCGGACCTGAGCCGCGCCCGCGTTATCGGCTTGGCACTCAGGCTCGCGCACACCTTGACCGGTGGCGCGCCCGGCCTGCTGCCGCAAACACTGCTGATCCGCAAGAACGCATCGCTCGTGCTCGAGCTGCCGCGTGACCCCCTCGTCTTCCAGAGCGAGGCCGTCGAACGGCGGTTCCTTCGCCTTACCAAGGCAATGGGCCTGAAGGGGGAGATCCGCCCGGCAGGACGATGACGGTGCTTGCGCTTTCAGCCGGCTTTACGATCCGCACCGGCGCTGCCGGTTGCCTGATTGACGAGCACCAGCTTGCGTCCTTGCACTGCAAGCGCGAGCTCCCCTGAACGCAGCCTTAGCGCGTCCGCCCCGAAAAGGTGCCGGCGCCAGCCGTGCAGTGCCGGCACGTCGGCCTCTTCGCCCAGGGCCGCGAGGGTGTCGATATCCTCCGCCGAGGCGACCAGCCGCTGAGCGACCCCGGCGTCCTCCGACTTCATCTTCAACAGCACTTTCAGGAGGTCCGAGATCGGGCCGATGTGACGCGGCAGCTCGCGTTTGACTTCCGTAAGCGGCAGTTCCTCCTCCGGCACATCGAGCGCGGCGCGAACCGCCGCCAGGATCGCAGAGCCTTGCGAACTGTCGACGGTCTTGCGCGCCAAGCCACGGGTGCGCGCCAGATCGTCGGCTGTCCGCGGCATGTGGTGCGCAATCTCCAACAAGGCTTCGTCACGCAGCACCCAGGCACGGGGGAGGTCACGCGCCTGCGCCTCCCGCTCCCGCCAGGCCGCAAGCGCGCTCGCAACGGCAAGAAAGCGGGCGTTGCCGCCCCTGTACTTCAGCCGCCGGAACGCTTCATCGGGGTCGAAAGTGTAAATGTGCGGATCGGTGAGCGCGGCGAGCTCTTCTGCCAGCCAATCGCCGCGGCCGCTCGCTTCGAGGCGGTGCTTCAGCTTGCGGTAGACCGGCAACAGGTGCACGACGTCAGCGATAGCATACTCTATCTGTCGCTGCGAAAGCGGCCTGAGTGACCAGTCGGTAAAGCGCGAGCCCTTGTCGAGCCGGGCGCGGGCGAGCTTGGCCGCCAGCGTCTCGTACGAAACCTGATCGCCGAAACCGCAAACCATTGCCGCAAGCTGGGTGTCAAAGACCGGTTTCGGCAGCCGGCCGCTCAGGTGAAAGAAGATTTCCAGGTCCTGACGGCCGGCGTGAAACACCTTCACCGTTTCCGGCGCGTCCCACAGTGCGAAGAGCGGCGAAAGATCCATTCCGTCCGCCAGCGGGTCGATGGCCGCCGCTTCATTGGCACCGGCCACCTGGACCAGGCACAGCTTCGGCCAGTAGGTCCGCTCGCGCATGAACTCGGTATCGACGGCAACCGCGTCCTGTCCCTTGAGACGGGCACAGAGGGCCGCAAGCTCGTCTTGTTTCGCGATCAATGCCATGGCCTGCAGGCTATACCGGCAAACCGGGCCGGGCGGAACAAGGAAACCGCCCGGCCGCCCAACCGGCGGGCGGCAAGATCACTTGAATGCGCCGAAACGGGGACCCGACCTCGGTTGAAGCGCACTGGCGCAGCCGTCGGCTTTCGAATCGGGGGCACATTTCTGCGCAATCGCCCTGGCCGCTGCCCCGCGCGCTTGCTCCGCCAACACCCCGGATCAGCATCGAAAGTTGAGTTTTTCCCCATATTCCCCATCTTTACAGGCTTGTTACAGCCCAAGATCTGGGCATTCTCCGCAGGTGGTTCATACCGGTTGACGTCCGCAGGATTGTGCGCGATCGGTCTAGTGAGTAATGCAAGTAGACCGCGTAGATGGAGGTGATGCGTGCGAGAGTTCCTCGAAGAAAACTGGCCGGAACTGCTCGTCGGGCTCGGGCTGGCCATGTCTTCGCTGTCAACGGCCCTGTCCATTCTGTGACGGGCTGCGCTTTCGGTATGCGCTCCGGCGTGCGACCGCTCATCGAGCGCTTGCGCTAAGGGTTGCGGGATCGCTAGGCTGGCCTCGGTCCTTTTTCGGCGCGAGGCGCGGCAGCCCGATGGATTTATGGCAAACCTCTGCTCTCGTTACCGGCGCAGCGTCCGGACTAGGCGCTGAGGTCGCGCGCTACCTTTCGGACGCGGGTGCCCGCGTGGCCGTTCTCGATATCGACAAGGCAGCACTCGCGACCGTCGCGAACACCATCGGTGCCGATGCGATCGTCTGTGACGTTGCCGACCCGGAGGCGACCGAAGCCGCATTGGTACGAGTCCGTGAGCGGCATGCACCGGCCCGGATCATCGTCCACTGCGTCGGCTACGCGCATCAGCAAAAGATCATCAGCGCCGACGGACCAATGCCGCTTGAGGATTTTCGCCGCCTGGTCGACGTCAATCTGATCGGCAGCTTCAACGTCATGCGGCTGGCAGCGGCCGAAATGGCGGGCCTCGCTCCGGCAGCGAACGGCGAGCGCGGCGTAATCATCTTCACCGCATCCGTTTCCGCCTACGAAGGCCAGAGCGGCGAGGCCGCCTACGCGGCCTCCAAAGGCGGCGTGGTCAGCATGATCCTGCCGGCCGCACGCGAGCTGGGGGCGCACGGCATCCGCGTCGTCGGCATTGCGCCCGGCCTGTTCGGCACCGCAACCCTGTTCGCGATGGAGCGCAACCTCGATTCCCGGCTGGTCCATTCGATTCCCTTCCCGCATCGGTTCGGCGATCCGGCGGAATTCGCGATGCTGGTCATGCACGTGATTCAGAACGTCATGATCAACGGTACCGTCCTTCGCCTCGATGGCGGCTACCACCGTTAGACCTGCGGCTACCAGGGCGGGAGATCTCTTGCCGAAACGGATTGTCCTCTACCTCGTCAGCCACGCGTCGGGCGAACTGGTTGAGATGATGGCGCGCAATGCGGTCGCGCAGCTGGCCGATGTTACGATCGAGCGGACCCTGTGGAAATTTGTCCGCTCGCTCGAACAGCTGCCGGCGATCCTGGGGACCATCGCCCAGGAGCCGGGCTTCGCTCTGCATACGGTCGCGGCGATCGACGTCCGCCACGCACTCGAGGAGGGCTGCCGGCAGCTACGGGTGCCTTGCATGTTTGTTCTGGAGCCGGTCGTCTCGCAACTGGCCCAGCATTTCGAGGCGACGGTCCAATACCGGCCGAGCGCGCGCGACATCATCGACGAGGAGTACTTCCGCCGCGTCGAGGCGATGAAGTTCACGCTCGCCCACGATGACGGCGCCGCTGCCGACGATCTCAGGGACGCCGATGTCGTGCTGGTCGGCGTCTCGCGGGCCACCAAGACGCCGACCTGCATGTATCTCGCCTCGCGCGGCATCAAGGCGGCGAACGTCCCGCTTGTCCCCGGCGTACCGCTGCCCGAAGTCTTGAGCCGGCCGAACAATCTCCTCGTGGTCGGGCTCACGGTTGACCCCGGCCGGCTGGCCAACGTTCGCCGCGCGCGTCTCAAGGCGCTGGCCGAGAATCGCGAAACCGACTATGCCGACTTCGACGAGATCGGCAACGAGGTCCGCGAGGCGCGCCGGCTGTTCCTCCGCCGTGGCTGGCCGATCATCGACGTCAGCAATAAATCGATCGAGCAGACGGCATCTTTGATCATCGCCATGCTCGCCAAACGCCAGCCGCCGCCGGACGCCGCGCCTTGACAAGGCCGCGCCTTCCATGCGCATTTCCGCGCGCTTCTTGAAGGGCCCCGAATTCCGCCATGCATCCTTACCGCACCCACACCTGCGGCGAACTGCGCGCGTCGCACGCAGGTTCTACGGTCCGGCTTTCGGGCTGGGTCCATCGCAAGCGCGACCACGGCCATCTCCTGTTCCTTGATCTGCGCGATCATTACGGCATCACCCAGTGCGTCATCGACACCAGCAGCCCGCTGTTCGCGACGGCGACCGGCGCGCGCCCGGAAAGCGTCGTCACCATCACCGGTGCCGTGGTCATTCGCTCCGCGGAGACGGTGAACCCGCAGCTGCCGACCGGCGAAGTCGAGCTCCGGATCGAGGATCTCGTCATCGACTCGATGGCCGACATCCTGCCGCTGCAGGTCGCGGGAGATGCCGACCTGGGCGAGGAGGTACGTCTGCGCTACCGCTTTCTTGACCTGAGGCGGGAGAAGATGCAGCGCAACATCCTTCTGCGCGCCCAAGTGATCGCTTCGATCCGTCGCCGCATGGTCGAGGCCGGTTTCGTCGAGTTCCAGACGCCGATCCTGACCGCGAGCTCGCCGGAAGGCGCGCGCGACTATCTCGTGCCGAGCCGCCAGCACCCCGGCAAGTTCTACGCCCTGCCGCAGGCACCGCAGCAGTTCAAGCAGCTGCTGATGGCATCGGGCTTCGATCGCTACTTCCAGATCGCGCCCTGCTTTCGCGATGAGGACGCACGCGCCGACCGCTCGCCGGGCGAGTTCTATCAACTCGACTTCGAGATGGCGTTCGCCACCCAAGATGACGTGTTTGCCGCCATCGAGCCGATTCTCTCTGCTGTGTTCGTCGAGTTCGGCGGCGGGCGGGCGGTGACGGCGCCCCCCTTCCCGCGCATCCCTTACGCCGAGAGCCTGTTACGCTACGGCAGCGACAAGCCGGACCTGCGCAATCCGCTCGTCATCACCGATGTGACGGACGCCTTTCGTGGCAGCGGTTTCGGTCTGTTCGCGCGCGCCATCGAAGCAGGCGCGGTGGTGCGCGCTGTAGCGGCGCCCGGTGCAGCGGCAAAGCCGCGCGCCTTCTTCGATAAACTCAACGACTGGGCACGCGGCGAGGGCCAGGGAGGGCTCGGCTACATCGTCTTTGCCGGCGGCGAGACGAAGGGGCCGATCGCCAAGAACCTGGAGCCGGCCCGGATCGCTCTCCTCCGCGAGGCGGCTTCCGTCAGCGATGGCGGTGCGGTCTTTTTCGTCTGCGGCAAGGAGACCGAAGCCGGAAAGTTTGCCGGCGTCGTGCGCGAGCGCTTGTGCGACGAGCTCGGCTTGCGCGAGGCGGATACGTTCCGCTTCCTCTGGGTGGTCGACTTTCCGTTTTACGAGCGCAACCCCGAGACCGGCCAGATCGAGTTCAGTCACAATCCGTTCTCCATGCCGCAAGGCGGCCTCGAAGCGCTCGAATCCATGGATCCGCTCGCCATCCGCGCCTTCCAGTACGACATCGTCTGTAATGGCGTCGAGCTTTCGAGCGGCGCCATCCGCAACCACCGCCCCGACGCCATGATCAAGGCCTTCGCCATCGCCGGCTATGGCGAGGACGAGGTGCAGCGGCGGTTCGGCGGGCTGTTCAACGCCTTCCGCTACGGTGCGCCGCCGCATGGCGGTTGCGCGCCCGGCATCGATCGCATCGTGATGATGCTGGCCAATGAGCCCAACATCCGCGAGATCATCGCCTTTCCGATGAACCAGCAGGCGCAGGATCTGTTGATGGGGGCGCCTGCAGAGGTCGATCCGGCGCGGCTTAAGGAGCTGCACCTGCGGCTCGATCTGCCAAAGCCGAAGCCCGGCAATCCCGGCCGTGCCGGCGGAGAATAATCAGGCCTCCGGTCCTGCGTGGCTGAGCGCTTCAGCGGCAAGCGGAACGGTGACGCGTCGGCGCGCGCTCAGTGAAGCACCGTCGATCTTGGCAACGATGGCGCGCGCGGCTGCGAACGAGCGTTCGATGCGGTTGACCAGATAGCCGATCACCGCCTCATCGACGCCAAGCTGGCGGTCGGCGAACAGCTTCACCAGCAAAGCCGCGATCAACGCCTGATCGGGTGGCCCGATGGCAACCGCCGGGCAGCTGTTAAGCCGCGAGCGCAAGTCCGCGAGCCGGACTGGCCAGCGCGCCGGCGCGGTTTGCGCGGTCAGCAGCAGTGTCCGCCCCTCTTCCCGTGCGGCATTGTACAGGTGTAGGAGCGGCGCCTCGTGGCCTGCCTCAATCGCGCGGTCGGCGTCGTCGATCAGGATCGCCGGTGCCGCCAACAGCGACGGCAACGCGACGGCGGGTTGATGCCCGAGTTCGGCCGGCGTGACCGTCAGGCCGCCGGTCCGCGCAAGGAACATGCGGCCCAGGTGCGACTTGCCGCAGCCGGACGGGCCAAAAACAATCACCACCGGTGCCGGCCAGTCGGGCCACCGCTCCAGCCACGCCGCGGCCTCACAATTGCAGTCGGCAACGAGGAAATCGGCCGCGGCGAGCGACGGTTGTGGTTCGAACGGAAGGGGAAGCTGACGTGATCCCGCCACGCGTCCTCCTGTCTGGTTACGAGCGGCCTGGGGCGGTTCGCTGGCCTTGCCCCTGCATCGGCCTGACGAGCCAGACGCTGCCGCTCGATACGATCGAGAAGCCTGCGCGTTCAAGCCGCGCCGACAACTCGGCCGCCGTGCCGGTGTGATAGATGTTGACGCGCACGCGGTCGCGGGCAAACAGGAGTGGATCGACGCGCTCAACGGTCGGCAGCCTCTCAAGGCGCGGCCGCACCGCGAGCCACGCGGCCAAGTCGCCGACAGCGACATCGACGGCTGCGATCGTGCTGCCCCCCTCCTGAACAAGATTGGCGACCTTCCAATCGTCCTCCAGTGCGTTGAGCGTCACGAGAGCCGCCCGCGTGAAACGATCGTCGTCGCTCTCGCCCGCTTCCCGGCGCACCGTCAGCGTTGCCTCCGGCTGGGCCGCGAAGCTCGGTTTGCGTGTGACCCTGATCTCAAGCGTGTCCGCGGCCGGTGCACCCTTGGGGCTCGCCACCGCAACCAGTGCCTCGAACACACCGAGGCGGCCCGCGAGCGCGGTGAGTTGGGCGCCCTCGCCGGCGACGGCCTGGTTCGCATCCAGGAGCCGGACATCGGAACTGTCGGGGGAAGGGACAACGATCGGCACCAGCCCGTCCGCAGTCAGGCTCGCCCACGCGCGGCGCCAGGGATTGTCCTCCTCCCACAACAAGCGCTGCCCGTCGCCGGCATCAAAAACCGGCACCACCAGAACCCTGGGCGAGATCTGCGTGATGAGCGGCACGCCGCGCTCGCGCGCGATCGCGCGCACCCGGTCGGCTCTGAACGCATAGTTCAGCGTCGCCAGATAACGTACGGGGGAGACTTTCTCTTCCGTCACCCAGAACGACCGGGTCGCTGCCTGGATCTGCGCCGGCGGGACCTTGCCCAGGGAGGCCCGCTGCCGTGTCGGCGCCAGCCGATCAATCAGCGCCTCGAAGGCGCGCACTTCCGCCTCGGCCAGCGCCAAATCCTTGGCCGCGGCCGCCGTCGCCGCGGTCACGTCCACCTTCACCCGGTGCACCTCAAAGACTTTGCGCGCCTCCTCCGCCGCAACTCCGGTCGAGGTGGTTGCGCTCGCGACGCAGACTCCCACGACCAGCATCGCCAGCCATCCTGCCGCTCGCCACAAACGCATCATTGCGCACCGTCCCCGATCCAGTATTCTTCGCCCGCTTATCGATCTTAGTATCATCACCCGTCGGGGACTACCATTCGCGGCCTGACCTACAAGAGCGCCGGGGTCGACATCGATGCCGGATCCGCCCTGGTCGAAGCGATCAAGCCGCTGGCGGCTGCGACGGCGCGTCCCGGTGCGGGTGCCCGGCTTGGCGGCTTCGGTGCGCTCTTCGACCTGAAGGCCGCCGGCTACCGCGATCCTTTGTTGGTAGCGACAACCGACGGCGTCGGCACCAAACTCAAGATCGCCATCGCGGCCGGCCGCCATGACGGTATCGGCATCGACCTCGTCGCTATGTGCGTTAACGATCTCGTCGTCGAGGGCGCGGAACCCTTGTTCTTCCTCGATTACTACGCGACCGGAGCGCTTTCGGTCGAGGCCGGGCGTACCATCATTGCCGGCATCGCCGAGGGCTGCCGGCTTGCCGGCTGCGCGCTGATCGGCGGCGAAACGGCCGAGATGCCGGGGATGTACGCAGCGGGCGACTACGACCTCGCCGGCTTTGCTGTCGGCGCCGTCGAGCGCGACCGGGCGCTGACCGGACTCCCCGCGCAAGCGGGCGACGTGATTTTAGGCTTGGCCTCCAGCGGTTTGCATTCGAACGGGTTTTCGCTCGTTCGCCGCGTGGTGAGCGACCTGGGCTTCGATTACGCGGGCGAAGCGCCGTTCGCGCCGGGCAGCACGCTGGGCGCCGCGCTGTTGACGCCGACCCGCATCTATGTCCGCAGCTGCCTTGCCGCGCTCGCGGCGGGCGGCGTTCACGCGTTGGCCCACATCACCGGTGGCGGGCTCATCGACAATATCCCCCGCACCCTGCCGGATTCTCTCGCCGCAGAGATTGATGTGCGATCGTGGCCGCTGCCGCCGGTGTTCCGCTGGCTCGCCGAGGCCGCCGGGCTGCCGGTCGCGGAGCTGGCGCGCACGTTCAATTGCGGCATCGGCATGGTGTTGACGGTGGCGGCGGAGCGCGCGGATGCGATCACGGCACTGCTGCGCACGCACGGGGAGACCGTCCATGCGATCGGGCGCGTTGTGCCCGCCGGTGCGGATCAACCCCGCGTCTTGCTGCAAGGAGCCGCGCAAGCGTGGCCAAGCTGAAGATCGGCGTTCTCATCTCCGGCCGCGGCAGCAATCTGCAGGCACTGATTGACGCCGCCGCGGATGCTGCCTTCCCGGCTACCATTGCGACCGTCATCTCGAACGAGCCCGGCGCAGCCGGCCTGACGCGCGCGCAGGACGCCGGCATCGCGACCGCGACCATCAATCACCGCGATTTCCCCGACCGCGCCGCCTTCGAGGATGCAATAACCGCCGCGCTCGCCGAAGCCGGCGTGGAACTGGTCTGCCTTGCCGGTTTCATGCGACTGCTGACGGAAGGCTTCGTGCGGTGCTGGTGGGATCGGCTGATCAACATCCACCCGTCGCTGCTGCCGGCCTTTCGCGGCCTGCACGTGCACGAGGCGGTTCTCGTCTATGGCGCCCGCTTCAGCGGCTGCACCGTGCACTACGTCCGGCCGGCGATGGACGACGGCCC
>ERZ1645192.3044-NODE-3044-length-13801-cov-4.369926_pt1 | contig 13801 bp, 8 predicted proteins | sample MGYA00575354_ERZ1645192 | MGnify/ENA primary metagenome ERZ1645192 (study PRJEB40844, sample SAMN11349763) | freshwater sediment metagenome | isolation source: river sediment | host: Sediment | place: India: Faizupur Khadar , New Delhi | collected 2017-02-21 ... | reverse complement strand
GATGCCATTTCAAAGGCTTGATTGAACAAAAGCTTGCACGTTGTGCTCCTGTGAACGACCTTCTCATGATGCTCTGAATTTCCTGTACCCACAAGGGACCTGACATTCCTCCTCAACTTTACCTTGTCGATCCCAAGCCTTAGAAAAGTTTCACTAACAATGTTCAACTCATTTCTCATCTGAGGAATACTGACTCTGTCTAATCCTATCCGTGCAAGTATTTCCGGTTGAAGGATTTCCTCAGCCTTCAAAAGCCCGATAAATATTTGTTCACGATCAATATACTGAATCCTTGCATAAGCTGTTTCTGTTGCAGCGATCTGCCAGACAAGCATGACTGCCGGTGAATACATGGATTTTAATCTCTCCTTCTTGAAAAAATAAAATACAACAAAATCAATTCTGTGGCTTCATAGTTTTCCAAAATTAATGGGGATATTATATCTCCTCATCTTATTATAGAGCGTCTGTTTGCTTATCTTTAGCAGTTCAAGAGCCTTCTCTTTATTCCCCCGTGTATACTGTAATATCTCTATGATATGTGATTTCTCGGCTTCATCAAGGCTCGATGGTGTTTTCCTTTCTATTCGGTGTCCATATTCATCAGGCTCATCACCTTTAAGAATCTCTCTGGATAAATGCTTAACAAAAATAACACCCTTTGATTTGGAAAAGGCCGTACTGATACAATTTCTCAATTCCCTCACGTTTCCAGGCCAATTATAAGCGACCAGGTATCTCATTGCCTGTGAAGTAATTCCTCTAATAGAAATCGCCCCTTTGCATGCTTCCTTATCCAGGAAGTAATGTGCCAAGATAGGAATATCCCTCTTTCTTTCCCTCAATGGTGGAATAAAAATCCTTTCACCAAAACTGAAGTATAAATCACTGCCGAATCTGCCATCTTCCATATCTTTCTGAAGGTCTCTATTGGTTGCAGCGATTACTCTCACATCCACCTTGGTATCCTTTTCTTCTCCCAACCTTTTAAATACCTTTTCTCGAATTGTCCTTAGCAACTTCCTTTGTGAGTCCCATGGCAGATCCCCAATTTCATCAAGGAATATAGTGCCTCCATCTGCCTGGTGAAATTCACCCTTTTTGTCTTCTGTGGCTCCTGTAAAAGCCCCTTTCTTATGGCCAAATAGCTCACTCTCTACAAGATCTTTCGGGATAGCTGGACAGTTAACTTTCCTCAAGACTTTATCCCGGTTCCTTGAATTTCTGTGGATTTCTTCAGCTGCAACCTCCTTGCCTACACCAGTCTCCCCGAGAAGTAGTATATCCACATCCAAATCAGATAATCTCTCTATTTCCTTATAAATTTGATCACAACCGATCATATTTCTCGGCCATTCTACAGACATTTCCCTAAAACATTTGTTCTCTCTCATATGATCAAGAGCTCTTCCAACTATCCCACAGATAGTGGATGCCAATCTGGATTCATCTTCTCCAAAGGCTCCGGAATATGGAGCCTTGGCAAGATAAAGAAACCCCAATGGTGCCTGTCCTTCCTTTCCAAAAGGCAGATATAAAAGGCCACCACTACAATGCGGATGTCCCGCCTTCACCTTTTCAGCAGCAATTCTCGGCAAAGGTATTGCTGCTCTGTTCTCCATACCTTTTTTAGCAAATAATCTAAAATTTTGTTCCCCCTCAAAGAGAGAAAAACACCCCATACAACCATCTTTCAGATTGAGAGCAAAAAATGCAAGATCCATAGCGTTTTCGAATACTTCTTCTATTTCAGATGAAGTGTTCACCCTGGAGATAAATTCCTCCAACAAAACCATCATATTCTCAGATGGAACAGTATCCATAACTTCCAGAATTTCTTCTAAATTACCTGCGATGGTTTTTTTAGACCCAATGTCCGATGGATATTGAGAGAAAAATGTATCAATAATTGAGTCTGTCATCCTGAAGGTACTTTTGTCTTCATCGGTTGTAGATGAATATTTTAATACAAAATTACAGATGTAGATTTCATCATTATGGTTTATGATTTTTTGTAATATAAAATCATTGTTGATCTTGATTCCCCATGTACTACTCAAATCACGGATAGCATATCTACCTGGATGTGAGGGTTGTTTTAATAATACGGCATGATAACGAGATACTTCCAATTTATCATCAGCTAATACAATATCATTACTCCCCGCCCGTCCGACCGTAATCATATCAGCTGTCAGCGAGAAGCTTCCTATTAAATTATTCCCTTTATAAACCTCAATAGTCGACATTCACGTTTCCTTAAGAATAACAAGATATCTTACCGTGGAGTTACGCGTATCTCCCTTAGTTCTAGTATTTCGCCAATCATCAACACATCTGGGTTTTTTATTGTTTTATTATTGAATTCATAAACATGGTGCCATAATGAAGCACTTCCGTATTTCTTTGCAGCTATTCCTGCAAGTGAATCTCCTTTCTGTACGGTATATAATATCATTGATTTTGCTGCCGATTCAGTCATAGTATAAATACTCTTATTTGCATTCATCTCCGATACGTTAGTTAAACTTGCGCTGATTCCTCCTTGTTTGGATACTCCTTGGAATGAATCATTCCGACTAGGCATCGGGGGTGTCTGCCGAAAAGATGAGGTGCCAATAAAATTCTGGATTATGAATAATAAACAAATGCCAGCAATGAAGCTGACACTCATACGAACTACTGCATATATCCTCCCAATTTTTTCATCTCTTGTTTTCCTGGCATATATCTTTTGGATTGATTCTATGCCTTCCTTAGCATCTGTGTTATCAGGGGCCAGCTTCAATACATTGGTATAATGAGCGGTTGCACTCTCATATAAACTCTTCTTTACATAGAGACGCGCAAGTTCGATATAACCTTTCACAAACGAAGGGTTTATGGTCAAAGCTAGAATGAGCTTTTCAATTGCCCCATCCGCATCACCCTTATCCCTGAGGCTGATAGCTTCTGTAAAATATGCATCTGGCATACCTTTCCATCGGACAAGGGTAGCAAGATTGCTGTCACATTGCACACAGGTGCCATTATCTTTAATATCCCGCTCCTGGTTACATACCGGGCAGTAAATCATTGCAGCAGCTCCTCTGATTAAATCTTATCGCCTTTTCTTTTTGAACCTGACTCTATTCATATGATGACTTGGTGACTGGGTTGAATTTTCGATGTTCTTGAGCAATCCCAAACATCCTTGGCAATCAGGTTTATATTTCAATCCTTTTTTCAGAATTAATCTGGCCTCATTGTGGTTTCCTATTTCTACAAATTGACGAGCTTTAAGGGAATAAGCTTCATGCAAGGAATGTCTCAACTTTTCCCTATCGCTATCATATTCTATTCCCTTCTCCAGATGTGCAATGGCCTCATCGACAGTTTCCGGCGCCAGAAGCAATTTGCCCCTACTATGATAGAGATTTGCAATGAATTTGGGCAACTCCGACAAGAGACTTTCTAGCTTTGCAATAGCAGCATCGAACTCATTGTTTTGCCAATATAACTGGGAATCAACCAAGTATGGAGTGAACTCCTTTAACCAACTCATTTCATTCATGCCTTGGGGAGTTCTCTTATCTGGTTTGTAATTGGGTTCTACAATTTCATCCTTTTTCTTTTCATCTGGTTGTTGTGTGTTTTCTTCAGTTGTATCTTTCATCTCTAATTTTGCATAAAATGCAGCTCCTATTGAGATTGCATCATCTGAAGCATGTATTACGTTGCCATTATATTTCTGTCTGATCGATTTCTCTATAAAAGGAATTCTTGTGGAACCACCTACCAGCACAATTGCATCAATGGTATCGTTCGTAAGACCTGCTTTTTCAATGACCCTGTCGGTCAGTGAGATTGTCTGGTCTACTGAGGAAGAAATAATCCCTTCAAATAATGATCGTGCAACCGTGAGCTTGGAATCCTGCCCTCTGTCCCCATAATCATTTCTAGTGAAACCTGCAAAATTTATTTCAACCACGTCTTTGGAAAAGAGCTCTATTTTTGTCTTCTCGACTATCTTTTTCAAATTTTGGACATTTTCGATGCTTCCGCCAAATCTTGATAAATCGAATCCGGCTTCCCTGATTAGGTATTCAGCAACGAGGGTATCAAAAAGATTACCTCCCAGATTTCTATCGCCTTCATGCCATATGGGATAAAAATTCCTATTTTTATTTCTGAAGGCAGAAACGGTAAAGACGCCACCCCCCAAGGCATATACAAGAATTGTTTTGACTTCTTCATTTATACCCAATGCCATTACTGCTGCCATGGATTCGTCAATCAACTTTACATTCTCAATCCCCGCCTTGTTTGCTGCAGTCCTCATAGCCATACGTTGTTTATCTGCAAAGCATGAAGGAACTGCGATGACTGCTCCAGAAACCTCATCTTTCAGATAGTTCTCACTGTCTTTTTTTATTATTCGAAGAACATCAGAAAACAGATCAATGGCTAGCACCCTTCGACCACGAATGAGTACAGATTCTTCAAATCCTATCTTTTGCTTTAAACTAGTAAAATTGATTTTTCCGCCCGTTAATGAATAGTAAATGATGCCTGAATTGTTTCCGGAGGAAAACTTGTTTGGTACATTCACAACATCATCATTCCGCAAGCATGTAACTCGGGCAGATGATGTCCCGAAATCAATACCTATAGAAACACTCATATGATGCCCACTTTCATGTTCAATGCCAAATAGAATCAATGACCTCCCGATGAACTCTTCCGCTTTCCGAGAAGATCTTCGAAAACAACATCGGGTTTCTCCCCTCTTGCACCAGCCATATCCCTAATTATTATAGCCATTTCATCTACAAGACGATTAACTGCATCCACATTGTTATTCTTTATTGAAACCTCAAGTTCATGCAACTTTTGTTTCAGTAAATCAGCATTCCGGTAATCACCATTATCGAGAGCTTGAGATATTTTTGACAGAATAGTCATACATATCATAATGATGTCAGGAAGGGCGTTTATTTCATCATCGAGTTCAGCTATCTTCTGTTCTGTAAGTGTCTGGTCTTCCTTGTCGAGGGAATCTTTGAGCTCTTGAACTAATTTCTCAACCTTATATGTCTTCTGCGGATCAATAAGCCATCCATACGATTGGATCATTACTTCAGCCCAACTAATAATATTGTTTGCTCGTCTTACACAGTCTGGGATGTCCGATTTCCCTATCGCATTAACTTTCTTTATAATTTCGTTTGCTTTCTTCTCTGCCTTATCAATATCTTTGACATTCGCAGCAGTTGTCGCTTCTTGATAGAGCCTTTCAATCTCCTCGTGAAGTTGTGAGTCTACTTCACCACGTTTTTGATCGAACACCTTCTTCGCCTCATCCAACATTTTCTCAACCTTACTTCTCTTATCATCTCCCCTATCTGGATATACCTCGACCTCCCTGCCTGAGCCGTCTTTCAGACTAACTTTGACTTTCTCAAGTACTCCATCACTATCCAAAGCGAACAACACATCTACATGAGTTCCTTGGGGTACATTCTCCGGAAGTTCCAACCAAACAATACACTGACGTTCATTCATCGAAGCAACTGTGTCCAAACCCGCATGCACCGGAACCTTGATTCTCCGCATGTTTGCCACAGGTGTTTCGTAGGTTTGAATCACAGGTTGAGGTGAAGGATAGGGTGAACCCTGAGGGATGATGATGTCAAAAACATCACCAGCTGTCTGTATCCCATAATGCATACCTGTGATTCCAGCATGTACTATGCCTGCACCCAGCAGAGATTCTCCACATTTCAGACAATTCTCCTTCTCAATAGGATTGGGGGTTTTACAAACCGGACATTCAATTTCATTCAACATTCCAGCCAGTATCCCTGCTCCCTGGGCAACACACTTCATCGGGTCCACATTTTTGAGAACTTTCTCTTCACCGAATTCGTCTATCAATGCTCTCTGTACCATAGGTATGGAAGACGAACCGCCAACCAGAATCACATTATCTATGTGCTCCTTGTCTATATTCGCGTTTTCCAGAGCCTGATTCGCGATATCAATGCTTAACCTGACTTTGGGTTCAATCATCTGCTCGAACTGATCTCTAGTCAACTCCACCTCGACATCAATCAAGTTTTTCTCTTCATCCTCAAGCATGCCCATCAATGATATCTGTGCCCTCGTCGTGCTCGAAAGACTTTTCTTGGCTCTCTCTGCCTCTTTCTTAAGAGCAAGATGGAACCTTAACCTCTTGGCTTCGTCTATGTTCTCAAAATTAATTCCATACTCATCTTCAACACTCTTGATTACATGATCTATGATCATCTGATCAAAATCATCACCGCCAAGCCACATGTCTCCTGCTATTCCCAGTTCTGCGAAAACCCCTCCTGCTACTGTCAGGATAGATACGTCGAATGTACCTCCACCTAAATCATAAATGAGAATATTCTTTGTCTCTTCAGGCTTAAGGTTGTACACGCCATAAGCAATTGCTGCAGCTGTTGGTTCACTAAGAATCTTTTGAACCTTCAGACCTGTAAGCCACCCCGCTCTTCGGGTAGCATCCCGCTGTTTATCCGTGAAGTATGCTGGTACAGTTATTACCGCCCTGTCTACCGTGTCCTTCAAGCGCTCTTCTGTATCTTCCTTTATCTTCTTCAGGATCATGGACGATATCTGAATTGGTGAATATCTCTTCCCACCCATCACAACCCTCAAATCATCATCAGTACCATCAACCGGCGATTCAATCTGATAAAGAAAATTTTCCCTGATCTTTTGGACTTCAGGGTCGGAAAATGCTCGTCCCATGAGCCTTTTTATTGATATGATGGTGTCTTTTGGCGCCTTGACCATGATATCCACGGCAGGGCTCCCAACCAAGACTTGCCCATTCCCTGATTTCGATTTGTACCAACTTATTACTGATCTTGTCAGATCTTCGTTTTCTCTATTTTGCAGGATATCGCTATGAGACCCTTTAGCTATTGTGGCAACTGAATTAGTAGTTCCAAGATCTATCCCAATGCACTTCGCCATATAACTCTCCTCTAAACAAAATATTAAAACTTACTATTTTTAACGACAATTACACTTGATTTTCTTATTATACCTTCAACCCACATATATCCACTTTCAATCTCTTCCAGAATTGCATCATCCGAAAGCCCTTCAACTTCCCGAGTTTCGATAACAGTATGCAAACCAGGGACAGCCTTTCCATCAGGAGTTTCAATAACCGAAACTCCTGATTCTCTTAATATTCTCTCCACTCTATTCATGATACTACGAAAATTACCGATCCAGATCTTTGTTTGCTTGTCTAATTCATTTTCTTTCTTTTTTTCTTCAATATTCTTGAATATTCGCTTAAAGGCATCCAGCAGTTCGATATAGTTAAGGAATATTTTTATTTTTATTTCCTTGGACAGTTCTTTCTCTTTCTTAAGTGCTGATTTTAGTTCATCAATCTCACGAATGGAGGATACGATGTATTCCTCGATATGATTCATTTCATTTTCATCTATTGTTGAACCCTGATCTCTATCATCAGAATTTGTTAATAATTTACCTTCCATCAGTCGTTGTCCCTATTTGTCAAAAACTATATCAACTCTATAGGTTTGGAGATCGTCGTATTTGGCAATAATCTCATTAATTGCTACTTCTCGTTTCACAATATTACTAAAATATGAAGTTATATCTTCCTTTTTCAAATCATTATACATATCGTTTGCCTGATATACAGGCACCGTATAAAATTCCTTCAATGTATTCTCTAATTCAGGCAATGGTTGATCATCCGACTCCATCTCACCAATATGATAATAAAGAATATCTATCTTCAGTCGGTCTTTGGGGTTTCTCAGTTTTCTTGCTGCGTCCTGTCCTTCACGTATCTTCAGCCTGTTCTCCGGGTTTCTTATAAACCGCTGGAATGCCTGATTAACTTCATCAGAAGAAGCATCAAGGCTTAAGCCCAATACATCATATGGCGTCATATCCTGGTATAATGGATCTTTAAACATTACATATCCCCTTCAACCCAATTAATTCATTACGAAATTGCAAGACTAATATCTCCTAAGTAATTGATTTTTCATTCTTCGTGCTCCATTGTAATTCTTGAGTATTACTTTATACGATTCATCTGTTATGTCTTTTAGCATTATTGTGATCATGAAATCCTCTGCACTGGCTAAAACATCTAAAGTTTTTCGTTCAATGGAAGGATTGTAAATGCGTATGGCCTCTTCCAGTTGACGAATTGGTTCATCACAATCATAATGATGTGAATATTGATTCAATAAATTTAAGCGTTCAACTGCTATTAAATTCAAACTCTGCGCAAGGTTTATTTTGATCACTTGATCATCTTGTTCAAACTCAAGTGCCTTCCTATATAATGGCATTGCATCATGTGGACTCTGTTTATTTACAGCCTCATTATTGTAGCTCGTTCCCATTCCTTGTTTGGCTGGTCTATAATTCGGATCGAGCTTTAAAGCTTTTCCAAATTCAGTCCTTGCATCATTAAACAGACGATCTTTGATCTTCAATTGTCCCTTATCGCAATAAAAAATGACAAGGTGTTCTCTCATTGAGTTATTTTTTACGAGCTTCAAACCTCGCTCAAGTATTTTAATTGCATCCTCCAGCTTATTATTTTGCTTGTGTTTTACTGACTCGCTTTCACAGGTTTTTACAATACATTCCTCTACCTGATCCTTCAAAACGGAGAATAACATTTTGAATGATAAGTCTTTTGTAGATTCCATGATCTTCATGGTCTTTTGAATTCCATTCAATGCATTAGACCAATCACTCAACGCGCTGTCGCAGTCTCCATTTTCTCTGGATTCTTTTCCTCTTTCTAGGATAGCACAGTCAAAAACATATTTTCCTTCCATTGAATCCTTGACTGACTCTTCCAGCATGTTCTCCCATGCGGCCAGAGCCTGTGTGTGTTTTTTCCTTTCCTCGGATAGAATGTATATCTTTCCCAGACCTGATGGATGGAAATAGATTCGAAGTTTTGCGATATTTTCAATATTAGGATATTTATTATGGAGTATTTCAACAATCTTATAGGCCTCTTTAATAGTACCGATTTCTCGGAAACAAAGGCACCCTCCTATGATATCAACAAGGAGCTCCCGATTCTTATCTGATATGCAGCTATCACCCCAGAGACATTTCCCTGCTGTGGAGCATTCCTTCTTTGTACCATAACAGGGGGTAAATCCCTCGGCTTCCTGCAGGGCTCTTATTAACTGATATCTCTTGATACCATTGTGAACGGGTATTTCAAAAGTACTCTTCCAAGTGGATAGTGCTTCCTTCCAATACTTAGCAGACTTCTTTTCCAGGATAAGATCTGTAATATACGTTTCATGCCGGGACGAATCTTGACCTTGAGCATTCTTTGCATACTGATTTGCATAATCATAGAATGTTCTTGATAACCTTTCCTCCAATAAGTTATTTCTCATTTCCCTCAAGTCTTCTTCCTTGATCGTAAGACCACAAGTATCTTGTCGTTCACTTCTCCATGAGGTCCAGAATTCATCAGTCTGGTTCAGCATTGTCCAATAGATAATGGCTTTTTCCCATAAACGTGATTTAGTTGCTGTAAACTTGCAGAAAGGAGTGTTCTCTGATTCTTGGGAGGTTACCTTTTGAAAATTGTTGGATTCTCCTTGCAATACACAGGCTCGCGATTCTTCATTCAACGCCCACCAGTAATAGAGCAATGCGAGATTATGGATGATTTTCGAATCAGCCGGCTTTTTCTTAAATTCTTCCTCCAAAAGTTGAGCTGCTTCTTCGCGTTTACTTTCCTTGAGATACGATAGGGGAAGCACGGTCCTAAACGAAGATAGTTCATTACGAGCGTATTGAGTTTCAGGGGCAAGATCCAGGGCAGTCCCTAATATTTTGGACAATCCGTTCCAATCTTTTTCTTTGAGTTTGATCTTAGCCTTATGAACAAGGAGCTTGAATGCCAAGCTTTTGGCTGGACCATGTTCGGGATTTTTGTTTATGACGGAACTTAGTACATCCAGAGCAGTATCTATTCTCCCAGCCTTTGCATGTGCCAATCCAACATAATAATGGAGATCCGAGCCATTCGCAGCGTCTACTAAATGACGGTTGACCAGACCTTCGATTTCTTCATGCCTGTTAGTAACTATCAGACATGCTGCCAGTTGGCTTAATCTCTTATTATCTATCATCGCAATTATGCCTCTAATAAATGTGTTGCCTCTTGGTACTGTTCTTCTTTGATCCTTTCATTTGCGACAATCCATGCTGCATGTCGAGCATATCCATTATTGTCTTCAGTGAGCTCTTTAAAAATCTCAAGACCTTTTACTTTCTGTCCATGGCACAATAGGGACAAACCCATATGGTATTTCACGCAGGTATCTTGAGGATTCAATGTCAGAAGTCTGTTGAACTGATCAATAGATTCCTCATAGCGGCCAGTGTTATAATAGAAAAGACCTAATAAGAATATAAACCTAGTATTGTTGGGATCATATTCATTTGCTTTCTCTATTTTTCTTTGAGCCTTATTGCCATTATAGCCTTTCATATCCATAAGAAAGGCACGGCAATACGCTTCTGCAAGGTCTTTTCGGAGTTCTTCATCTCGTGAGTTTTCTTGTAAACACTCTTCCCACTCTTCGATGGCTTTATCATAGTTGCACTGGGACATAAGCTGGTGCCCAAGAAGATACCGGGTCTGATTTATGATATTCACTAATTCAATATCTTCTGGATAACGCTTCAGCAACTCATCCAAATAGATCAGTGCCTTTTCATAGTTTTCTATATGAAAATATGACATACCCAGAGAATTCAAGAGGTCATCACTGCGTAATCCTGACTGGTAACTCTTTTCAAGGTGTTCAATAGCTTCTGAATAATCAGACTTCCGTGAGTACACAATGCCCAGTCGCAAGTGACTCTGGGGAGATATGTTGTTATCTGAAAGGGCAGAACTATATTCACCGATAGCTTGGCCGTAGCAACCCTGTTTCTCGAATATAAGTCCCTTGATAAAACGCGCTCGGTTATGGTCTGGTGTTTGCGTAAGAATTCCATCAAGGTAAGCCAAGGAATTTTCATGTTGTCCGACATTATAATAAAAGGCACCAAGTGTCGTGAGAGTTTCTACATTATCTCGACTTATTGCATATGCCTTCAGATAATATTCTTCAGCGTTTTGTTCCTGTCCCAGTTTATAATAGATGTGACCACATTGAAGATATGATTGACTTTTATAGGCATCCTCATCGCCAATAAAGTTTAGGAATATTTTCAGTGCATTTTTATAATCCCCGATATGTGCAAGAGCACATCCAAGGTAGTACAAGGCATCTGTACATTTTTTATGTTTAATAAAAGCTTTGTACCATTTAATCGATTCATCAAATCTATCGAGAAGAGAATAAGACCTGGCAATAAAATAAATTGGATCTATTGAATTTTCAAATCTCTCTATTGTATAGTTATTTGATTCTATTTCATGAATCATATCTGTATATTTTTTCTGATGATAAAAGGCTGTAATAAGGGTGTTTATTATATCTGGATCCATCTCTTTGCTGAGATTAATAATCCTTCTGCATACCGTTTCTGCTTCTCTATATTTCCCGAAAGAGTTCAACTCTTGTGCAAAACCGATTAGATATTCACAGTTATTTCTATCGATCTCTAGAGTTGCCTTGTACGCCTCAACTGCTTCCCCATGCCTATGCATGGCTGATAGGACTTTGGCATAGTTGAATGCATATTCGGCATTTGCCCTATCTTGGGATATTGCATTTTCAAAGTATATTCTTGCCTTTTCGATCTTATCTTTATGTTCCTGAAGTGATCGATCGTATTGATCTGGATAACCTTCTATTTGTCCTATTAATAACTTCCCTATAACGAAATTAGCTTCTGCCTGTTTAAGCAAGTCTTCACTATTGGGACATAATGTGATAAATTTTCGGTAATATTCTTGGGCAGTTTTTAAATCATTCAAAGATACATACGCTTTTCCAAGCCAATAGTAACTCAAAGTTCTCTGTGGATTCAATTCAATAGCTTTAGTGAAATTCTCAATTGCATTTTCAGCTGAGGCATTCAGCAATAAACAAAGCCCCAGATTGAAATATGCCCAATCCAGATTTGAATTAGCTTTAATAACCTTCTCATTCAGTTCTTGTGCATAATCCTTTGTAATATTAATATTTATAGTATTACCTAACCTTACAGCTCGTATGGGTTTCTGTGTTTCTGTTATTTTACAAAGCTCTTCAAGAAAAGAGTATGTTTTTACAGTGCTTTCACTTAATGGAAACAATTCAATGTATCTTAAATATACATCAATTGCTTGTCTTTCATATTCATTATTCTGAGAGAGATAATTTCCAAGCAGATAAATTGCAGTACCAGGTAGAGCAGCAACTTTTGTAGATTTCTTTAAAGATTCTAAATAATATTTTATAGCCGCAGAGGTATTCTTCCTTTTCTCTGCTATCTTTCCCATCAGAAAGTAGTATCTCTTATTCTTTAGGCGTAGGACTATGGCATCCAAAAAATTCCCAATAATAAAACAAGAAAGAATAAATGATATAGGAGTTAGGAGGATTTTTATCCATAAATTCCATGAAGTCCACCACACACCGAATAGAAGAAGAAAGAAGAGAATCAAAACTGAAAGAGCAATCTTGTCAGATTCTTTATTTGATTCCATATGCTTACCTGTATTTATTTATATTGACTTCATAAGAAAGAGTGATTCATTGACCCTGCCGATCACCTTCCACCCCAAATCTTCAATAAAGATTTCGCTTGTTTTTCTAATTTCTGATCAAGACCCAATTCGAGTGCTTTTTTCAATACTTTCTTTGCTTCCAACTTCTGTCCGCTCTGATAGAGAGCCAGAGCCTTATCTCTGATTAGTAATGCATTATCAGGGTTAATTGTTAGCCCTTTATCAAATATCTGAACAGCATCATTATAGCGCTGACAACGGTTATAATATTCGCCCAGACTGATGTAACTAGCTGGGTTCTGCGGGTATTTGTTAACAAGCTCCTTTAACCGCCTTTCAGCAGTTTTAAAATCTAGATCCTGCAACTCAGCAACACATCTTTCTATGCATTCATCATCCTCATTCTTGAAATATCTATTCAAATCATAGAGCATTTCATCAGCTGTTTGATATCGAACCATTGGATCTCTCATCAGAGACTTATCAATAATCATTTTTAATTGTTCTGGTATATTCACTTCATGAGGAAATTTTAACGTGACACGGGCATCTCTGATAAGATCAATAACCTTACCTGGGGGCATTGCTACACCAATTCCAAAAGGGAATTGCCCACAGAGCATTTCATAGAAAGTAATACCAAACGACCAGATGTCGGTATTGAACTGGCTTTCCTCTGATAAGAGTTCAGGTGACATATAATAGAGTGTACCAACAGTTGATGAGGCAAGCTCGTTTGTTCTCAACATTCTGCCTATACCAAAATCGGCGATCTTTGGTATTTCACCGTCCAGTAGAATATTTTCCGGTTTTATATCCCTATGGACAATGTGCCTTCTATGAATCACAGATAGACCTGTCAAAACCCCTTTGGCAATAGTTATAGATTTGTTAAGTTCAACACGCTCCCAATGACCAATTTTCCCTATAATAGACCTTAAGCTGCCATTTTTTACATACTTCATCACCATGACGAGTTTTTCTTCAAAGATTTCAAAGCTAACGTATTCAACGAGATTTTTTGACTCTTCTTGTGATATCTGAAGCTGCAATCCACCGGTG
>ERZ1645192.3041-NODE-3041-length-13806-cov-11.759363_pt1 | contig 13806 bp, 12 predicted proteins | sample MGYA00575354_ERZ1645192 | MGnify/ENA primary metagenome ERZ1645192 (study PRJEB40844, sample SAMN11349763) | freshwater sediment metagenome | isolation source: river sediment | host: Sediment | place: India: Faizupur Khadar , New Delhi | collected 2017-02-21 ... | reverse complement strand
CCGGGCCCGCAGGGTCATGACCCCTATGGCCGGCCCTGGGGCGGCGTCCGCGGCGGAGCGGCCTGCGGCGGCGGCGAACCGCCGCCGCCGCGCGGGTCCGTTCCGCCGTCGGGCGGCGTCTGGGGTTCCGGCCGCACGCTGGAGTCCTCCGCCGCCGCGCCGCAAGGCGGGGTCTGGCCCGGCCAGCAACGGCCGGCCGAGCCCACGCCCGAGCCGGGACAGCCGCCGCAGCAACAGGGCGGCGGCTTCCTCAAGGGCGCGCTGACGACCGCGGCGGGCGTCGCCGGCGGCATGTTGCTCGCCAATTCGATCAAGGGCCTGTTCGGCGGCCAAAACGACCCGTTGGGCATGTCCAGCGCCAAGGCGTCGGAAGGCGGCTATGGCCAGGGCGGCGGCTATGGCGGCTCCAGCCCCAATATTCCGTCGCCGGGCGGTTCCGGCGGTTCGATCACCGACGGCGTGCCGGGCTTCCCGGCGTCGCGCGGCCCCAGCGAGGCCGAATTGCGCGAGCAGGATCGTCTGCAGGACGAGGATCAGGACCAGGATCTGGAGCAGGACGAGGAAATCTTCGGCGAGGACGCCGATTATGACGACGGCGGCGACGAGGACGACGAAGAATAAGCCGTCGCGCGCCTTCGGAGCCATGAAAAAGGCCGCTCCCGTCTCCGGGGGCGGCCTTTCTCCTGTCCGCTCTCGTTGGAGCGCTCCGCCGCTTCCGCGGCGTGAGATCTAGATCACGATCACTTTCGAGCCGACGCGCACGCGGCCGTAAAGGTCCTCGACATCCTCGTTCATCATGCGGATGCAGCCGGACGAGACGTTCTGTCCGATCGTGTGCGGCTCGTTGGTGCCGTGGATGCGGTAAAGCGACGAGCCGAGATAAAGGGCGCGCGCGCCGAGTGGGTTGTCCGGCCCGCCCGGCATGAAGCGCGGCAGATCGGGCCGGCGCTTCAGCATTTCCGGCGGCGGCGTCCAATCGGGCCATTCCGCCTTGCGCGTGATGGTCTTGACGCCCGACCATTCGAAGCCGGGCCGTCCGACGCCGATGCCGTAGCGCACGGCGCGGCCGGGGCCGGTGACGAGATAGAGATATTTGTTCGGCGTATCGACGACGATCGTGCCCGGCGCATGCGGCCCGCCATAGGCGATGTCCTGCCGCGCATAGCGAGGGTCGAAGCCGCGATTGACGCGATAGGCCGGCTCCGGCGCATAGCTCGCCTGCAACGGCTCGCCGCGATAGGCCGGCTGCGCCTGCGGCGCCTGGCGGATCGCCTGCGGCCTGTTGTAGAGAACCTGTCCGCGCGGCGTCGGGTCCTGCCCGGTGATCAGCAATTCGAGGAAGCCGCCGCCGTAATTGGGCGTCGCCGCCGTCCTGACCATCTGCGCCGCCGGGGCGGCATAGGCGGCGACCGGGGCGGCCTGCGGCCGGCTGGCCGGGACGGCGCGGCGCTGCAGGCTTTCGCCGAAAATGCGTTGCGCCTCGGCCGGGCCGATGCCGGGAATGACCAGCGGCGCGGCAAAGGCGCCGAGGCTCGTCAGGCCAATTCCAAAGCCGGAAATGGCAAGAGAAACATAATTTCGCGCGCGCATGTCCCGATCCGTTGCTTTCAGGTTTAAGAAAAATCCCGACGTTTTGTTGCGGGAGTTGCATATTAGCGCGAAATCAGAATTGTGCGATCAGAACGAATAGTGTTGGTTATTTAAAATATAAATTAACAAATCTTGGGCGCGCGTCACCAATTGGTAAGGATGACGCTTTGCCAACAAAGATGGTTGAGATCGGATGAATCGCGCTAGCGCAGCGCCTGCAGGCGCGGCACGAGCGCGGCCAGCGTTTGCGTGCGCAAGCCGGCGACGTCGAGGCCGAGCACGATGGCGACATAGAGCGCGCCGCCGAGGCCGACCTGCGCCAGCAGCGTCAGCGCGCCCGGACTGAGCGCCTGCATCGGCCACAGCAGGGCGAGCATGGCGCAGGCGGCCAGCGCGATCGCGCCAAGATCGCGCGGGCGCGGCCAATGCGCGGTGAAGGCGGTGGCGAACGCCAACAGCGCCGCCAGCGCGGCGACGAAGGCGCCGGCCTGCGCCGCGGCGTAGAACGACGCGTCGTCGTCATGCGGCAGCCAGATCACCAGCGTCATGTCGGCGAGGCAGGCGATCAGCGCCGCCACGATCACCGGCAGCGTGCGGTTGGCGATCTGGAAGATCGGATTGACCGCGAACAGCGCGAAAGTCATCGCGAACAGGCCCGGCAGCATCAGCGCCTGATAATGCCGGAAAGCGCCGTGATAGGCGCTGGGCACCATCAACGCCTCGATCGAAGGCAGAGTCATCCACACGCCAAGGCAGGCCGGCAGCAGGATCGCCAGCACGACGGTCATGTTGCTGGCGATCTGCTGTTGCGCTTCATCCGCGCCGTCCTTCTCATGCGCGCGCACGGCGATCTGGAACAGCACGACGTCGAGCGCCGAGCCGATGGCGCCGATGCCCTTGAGGCCGATGTCGTAGGCCAGCGAGAATTGCCCGGTTTCGGCGAAGCCATAGGCGCGCGTCACCAGCCAGCGATTGGCCAGCGGAATGAGCAGATAGAGAAAATTGGCGGCGATCAGCGGCAGGCCGTAGACGGCCATGTCGCGCGCCAGGCGCGGGCAGGCCTGCCGCAGCCCGGTGTCGGGATCGGTGAGCGCGCCGCGCAGCAGCAGCACCGAGCCGCCCAGGCTGAGCATGCCGCCGGCCAGCGCCATTTGCGCCGACTGGAACCACCACGCGCCGCCGCCGATCAGCGCAAGGGCCAGAAGATTCTTCAGCACCACCAGCCGGGCGTAGAGCCCGTCGCGGAACCGGGCGCGGGCCAGCGCCGTCGAATAGTCGAACATGGCGTTGGCGACGACCGTGGCGAGCGCCAGCGCCAGCAGATCGGGCGACAGTTCGAACTTGAACCGGGTCAGAACGACGCCGCCGACGACGGCCAGCAGCGCGATCAGGATGCCGAACGCCATGTCCAGCGTGGCGCGCAGGGCAGGGCGCTCCTGCGCCGTCGTTTCGGAATAGAAGCGAATCGCGCCGAGACGCAGCCAGTCGAAAACGAGCGTCTGCACCACCATGGCGACGGCGAGCGCCAGCGCGAAGCGGCCGAATTCCGCCGGCCCGAGAAACATCGCCACCATCAATCCGATGACGAAATTAAAGAAAGTATTGGAGAAAAAAGCGACCAGAACCTTCATGCAGCACCGCACGCGCGTTCCGGCTGCGTCGAACCGCAGCGCGGGGCCAAACGACACAAGGCGCATGAGCGCGCTAGCATGGAGATCGTCTACGCCACATTTGCAAAAATGTCGCGATATACGTCATGAAAATCATTACATGCCGATATGGTGAAGAATTATATTCCGGCGATGCGGCTGGCGTCGGTGTTCAATCAGATAGATCGCCTGCCAGACCCCAAGCGCCGGCCGACCGCCCGAGGTTGGGATGGACAGATGGGTCTGGGTCATGACGCTGCGCAGATGCGCGGGCATGTCGTCCGGCCCCTCGTCGTCATGGGCGTAATGGCCGGCCTCCGGCGCGATGCGTTCGAGCCAGTCCATCAGGTCGCGCAGCACCGCCGGGTCGGCGTTCTCCTGAATGACGAGCGAGGCCGAAGTGTGCTGGCAGAACAAGGTCAGCAATCCCGTCGTCGCCCCTTCGCGCCGCACGAAGCCGGCGACGCGCTCCGTGATGTCGGTGAAGCCGCGTCCCGGCGTATCGATGACGAGTGTCTGTTGCGCCTGCCGCATCATGTGAGCCTTAACCATCGCCTCCGTCGAAAGACGGAGGCCGCCTTGACACCCTGGCATGGGCCGACTATCTCGGAGCCAGCTTTGGCACTCGCCGTCAGGGAGTGCTAACAAAGCCTTCAATTCGGTTCAGGATGTCGTCGCGCTGCGGGCAAAGACCTTATGCGCGAGAAACCCAAGGAAGCAAACACATGAAGTTCCGTCCCCTGCACGACCGCGTCGTCGTCAAGCGCATCGAAGGCGAAGAGAAGACCAAGGGTGGCATCATCATCCCGGACACCGCCAAGGAAAAGCCGCAGGAAGGCAAGGTCGTGGCCGTCGGCCCCGGCGCCCGTGACGAGAGCGGCAAGCTCGTTCCCCTCGACGTGAAGGCCGGCGACACGGTCCTGTTCGGCAAGTGGTCGGGCACCGAAGTCAAGATCGATGGCGAAGATCTCCTCATCATGAAGGAGAGCGACATCATGGGCATCGTCGCCTAATCCAGGCCTGCCTCAGAATTTCAAGGTTTTTCAGGAGTTTAAAACATGGCTGCCAAAGACGTCCGCTTTTCGTCTGACGCCCGCGACCGCATGCTGCGCGGCGTGGAAATCCTCGCCAACGCTGTCAAGGTCACGCTCGGCCCGAAGGGCCGCAACGTCGTCATCGAGAAGTCGTTCGGCGCCCCGCGCATCACCAAGGACGGCGTGACGGTCGCCAAGGAAATCGAACTCGCCGACAAGTTCGAGAATCTCGGCGCCCAGCTCGTTCGCGAAGTCGCTTCCAAGCAGAACGACGCCGCCGGCGACGGCACCACGACGGCGACCGTTCTCGCCGCCGCCATCGCCCGTGAAGGCACCAAGGCGGTCGCCGCCGGCCTGAACCCGATGGATCTGAAGCGCGGCATCGACCTCGCGGTCGAGGCCATCATCGCTGACCTCAAGAAGAACTCGAAGAAGGTCACCTCGAACGACGAAGTCGCTCAGGTCGGCACGATCTCGGCCAACGGCGACAAGTCGGTCGGCGAGATGATCGCCACGGCGATGCAGCGCGTCGGCAACGAAGGCGTCATCACGGTGGAAGAGGCCAAGAGCCTCGAGACCGAACTCGACGTCGTCGAGGGCATGCAGTTCGACCGCGGCTACCTCTCCCCCTACTTCATCACGAACGCGGAGAAGATGGTCGCCGAGCTGGAAGACCCCTACATCCTCATCCACGAGAAGAAGCTGTCCTCGCTGCAGGCCATGCTGCCGGTTCTCGAAGCCGTCGTGCAGACCGGCAAGCCGCTGGTCATCGTCGCTGAAGACGTCGAGGGCGAGGCCCTGGCCACGCTCGTCGTCAACAAGCTGCGTGGCGGCCTGAAGGTTGCGGCCGTCAAGGCTCCGGGCTTCGGCGATCGCCGCAAGGCCATGCTGGAAGACATCGCGATCCTGACCTCGGGCCAGATGATCTCGGAAGACCTCGGCATCAAGCTCGAGAACGTCACCCTGCCGATGCTCGGCCGCGCCAAGCGCATCCGCATCGACAAGGAAAACACCACGATCATCGACGGCACCGGCGCCAAGGCCGACATCGAGGCCCGCATCGCCCAGATCAAGGCCCAGATCGAAGAGACCACCTCGGACTACGATCGTGAGAAGCTCCAGGAGCGTCTCGCCAAGCTCGCTGGCGGCGTCGCGGTCATCCGCGTCGGCGGCGCGACGGAAGTCGAGGTCAAGGAAAAGAAGGACCGCGTCGACGACGCCCTCAACGCGACCCGCGCGGCCGTGGAAGAAGGCGTGCTGCCCGGCGGCGGCGTCGCCCTGCTGCGCTCGATGAACGTCCTCGACAGCGTCAAGACCGAGAACGCCGACCAGAAGACCGGCGTCGACATCGTCCGCAAGGCGATCCAGGCTCCGGCCCGTCAGATCGTTGACAACGCCGGCGGCGACGGCGCGGTCGTGGTCGGCAAGCTGGTCGAAGGCAAGGACTACGCCTTCGGCTTCAACGCCCAGACCGGCGAATACGGCGACATGGTCAAGCTCGGCATCATCGACCCGACCAAGGTCGTGCGCACCGCGCTGCAGGACGCCGCCTCGATCGCCGGCCTGCTGGTGACGACGGAAGCCATCATCACCGAGCAGCCGAAGAAGGAAGCGCCCCCGGCGATGCCCGGCGGCGGCATGGGCGGCATGGATTTCTGATCCATTTCGAATTGGCGGCGGGGCGGAATACCGGCCCCGCCAGCCGGCAAAAAGGGGCCGCTCGCAAGAGCGGCCCCAATTTTTTGCTGCGTCGCAAGCGTCTTGCATGCGCTGCAAACGTTTGACTTCAAACAAAAAACGCAGAATTTTTTTCGCGTCACCCATAAAAAGTGGATTGTCGCCGTCTGATTTCGGTCTAATGTCGGGCTCGAATTTCCGAGACTTTCCGCCGAGGGGCGGAAGGCGGGCGAATGTTCAGCGCAGATCTGTTCAGCTTCAGCTCAGTCATTTGGGCGCGGACGCTTTTGCGCGGGCTGCTCGTGACAACGAAGAGGGCGCGTGAAAGCGCCGGGGGCAATGTCAAACAAGACAACGACGAGAGCTGACCTGCTAGAGGCCGTATACGCATCCTGCCCTGTGCTTTCACGGGCGCAGGCGCGCGAAGTGTTTGAAATGGCGCTCGACGAGATCGCCGACGCGCTGGCGCGCGGCGAAGCCGTCAAGCTGCGCTCGTTCGGATCGTTCACGGTGCGCGCAAAGCGCGAACGCATCGGCCGCAACCCGCGCACCGGCGTCGAAGTGCCGATCAAGCCTCGCCGCGTCCTGACCTTCAAGGCGTCGCCCGTGCTCACCGCGCGCGTCAATGGCGTCGAGACTTCGCTGATCAGCGAAATGAGCGAATGAAGCAGCCTGTGCTATAGCTGGCCCGTGTCTGAATCGCGCCGCGCGGCGCGCATACGGGTTGCCTCATGCATCTGCTCGCCATCGCCGTCGCCATTTTCGCCATCGCCGCTGCGGCGGTCGGAATCAAGACCAGCGACAACCTGGTTTTTTTCCTCGCCGGCGCCAGCCTCGTCTGCGCCTATAGCGCCTGGCGGTCGAGCGCCATCTCGGCCTTCCTGAAGATCTTCGTCGCCATCTTCGCCACCGAGACCATCGTCTTCGGCCTCGCCATGCTGGTCGCCAAGCTCGGCCTGTGGCCGGCGACCTTGCGCGAATACATGCTGCCGGAAAGCCTGCCGCTGACGGTGGCGATCTTCGCCATCCTCGTCTTCGCCATCTCGCACATTCCTGTCGTGCAGGCGATGACGCGCATCGCCGATCGCTATTTCGCCACGGACGAGCAGGGGCAAGCGCGCATCTGGCCCTTCGCGCCGTTTCGCGCCCACGAGCGCCGCATCGCCGTCGCCATGGTCGTGGCGCTGGTGCTGATCAATCAGGCGCAGGTCGGCATCATGGTCCGCCTGTCCTTCTTCAATCGCGACTGGTTCAACGCCTTGCAGGACAAGGACGCGGCGAAGTTCTGGCTGCTGCTGCTCTGGGTCTTCGTGCCCTGGGCCTTCACCTATGTCTTCAGCGCCATCGTCGAATTCGTCATGCAGTCGATGCTGCTGATCCGCTGGCGGCGCTGGCTGACCGATTTCTACGCCTCGCACTGGCTGTCGGGCAGCGCGCATTACCGCATGAGCCTGGCCGGCGACAATGCCGACAACCCCGACCAGCGCATCGCCGAGGACGTCAACCGCTTCATCGACGGCGGCGCCGAGGGCTACGGCATCTACTCCTATTCGATCCTGCTGATCTCGACGCTGAGCTCGCTCGTCTCCTTCGCCATCGTGCTGTGGGGCCTGTCGACCAATTTCCCCATCCCCGGCACCGACATCGTGCTGCCGGGCCTGCTGTTCTGGGTGGCGCTGATCTATGCTGCAGTCGGCACGCTCGTCACCCATCTGATCGGCCGGCCGCTGGTCAAGCTGCTGTTCGACAAGCAGCGCTACGAGGCGGATTTCCGCTTCGGTCTGGCGCGCCTGCGTGAATACGGCGAGCAGGTGGCTCTGCTCAAGGGCGAGGCGGCCGAGCAGGCCGCGCTCGGCGCGCGCTTCCGCGCCATCATCGCCAACTACCTCTCGATCGTCGACCGCCGCAAGAAACTGATGGCCTTCACCGCCACCTACGGCCAGGTCAGCCCGATCATTCCTTACGTCTTCACCGCGCCGTTCTATTTCCTCGGCAAGATCCAGCTTGGCGTGATGACGCAGACGGCCGGCGCCTTTGCCCGCGTCGAAGGGGCGCTGACCTTCTTCGTCACCTATTACACCTCGCTCGCCGGCTTCAAATCCGTGCTCGACCGCCTGACCTCCTTCGACGCGGCGATCGAGCGCGCCCACGCGCTCGGCCAGACCTCGCCGCGCATCGAGCGGCGCGAGGGCGACGACGACGCGCTGACCCTCAAGCGCCTGTCGCTGTTCCTGCCCGAAGGCCGGCGCATCCTGCGCGACGCCGATCTGCGCTTTGCCGCGCGCGAGCCCGTGCTCGTCGTCGGGCCGTCCGGCTCGGGCAAGTCGACGCTGTTCCGCGCCGTCGCCGGCATCTGGCCCTATGGCGACGGCCTGATCGAGACGCCGCGGGGCGCCCAGGCGATGCTGCTGCCGCAGAAGCCCTATATTCCGATGGGCTCGCTGCGCGAGGCGGCGACCTATCCCGCCGCGCCCGATGCGTTCGACGCGCAGACGATCCGCGCCGCGCTTGTCGATGTCGGCCTGCCGGCGCTCGCCGACCGGCTGGAAGAGGCCGATTCCTGGTCGCAACGCCTGTCGGGCGGCGAACAGCAGCGCCTCGCCATCGCCCGCGCGCTGCTGGCCAAGCCCGACTGGCTGTTCCTTGACGAGGCGACCTCGGCCATGGACGAGGCGATGGAGGCGCGCATCTACGAGCTGATCGCCGATCGCCTGCCCGAGGCGACCGTCGTCTCCATCGGCCATCGCGCCTCGCTGACGCGCTTCCACAAGCGCAAGATCGAGATGCGGCCGATGGGCGAAGGCGTGTCGACGCCGGCAGACGCGACCTTCGCCTGACAAAGAGAAACCGCCAGCCCGGGGCTGGCGGCTCAATGTGCAGCAGGTCCGGCGTGGGTCAGAAGCCGCGGCGCAGCTTCATCGTGCCGGCCTGGCTCTTGATGGTCATCTCCGAGCCGTTGACGTCCCAGGTCGGGCCGGTGCGCAGGATGGCGAGAAACAGCTTCTCGATATTCATGCGGTCGGCCGCACAGGCCTTCTTGGTCATCGCCGCCGGGCCCATCGCCAGCCGCATGCCGCGGATCGGGTAGAGCGCCGCCGAATAGGTGTTGCAGCCGGCATAGCCGGTGCCTCGCAGATTGGTGTCGATCATCAGCGTCGGCGGATCGCTCGGCGCGGACTTGCCGTTGATCTCGAACAGGCTCCAGACGCCGTCGGTCGGGAACTTCTTTTCCTCGACCTTCTTTTCCTCGGTCTTCTTCTCGTCCTTCTTCTTCTGGGCGAGCGCCGGCGAGCTGGCGACAGCCACGCCGAGAACAAGCGAAAGTCCGATTGCGAATGCGCGCATCATTGGCCTCAGGTTAGAACGTCGGGCGGGTCGGGCGCATCAGCCCAGCCGCGCCGCCAGTTTCTCGAACAACGGGTTTCTGGCGCTGAAGATATAGTCGAGCGCGCCGACAGTCACCCTGTCCGCGCCGTTTTGAATGAGCCAGTCGGCGAAGGGCGCCACCTTGTCCTTCGGGCAGGTGAAGGCGCCGGGCCGTGCGCCAGCGCGCGCGCCGAAGCGGACGTCCGCCTCCTGCGTCAGTTTGGCGGACGAGACGGAGATCTCGGCGACGACTTCGCGCGTCGTGCGCGCCTCTTCCTCGGCGGCGATGCGGGCGAGAATGGCGCGGGCGGTCTCGCGCGCCTCCGCCGTCCAGTCGGCGGTGAGAGAGGCGACGAGATTGGCCTCCGAGCGCAGCATGACGCCGTCATCGAGCACTTTCAGCGCATTGGCCTTCAGCGTCGCGCCCGTCGTGGTGATGTCGACGATCAATTCCGCCTGACCGGCCGCCGGCGCGCCCTCGGTCGCCCCGAGGCTCTCGACGATGCGGTAGTCGGTGACATGGTTCTGGGCGAAGAAGCCGCGCGTCAGGTTGATATATTTGGTGGCGACGCGCATGCGCTGGCCGCGCTTGACGCGGAAGGCGGCGGCGACGTCTTCGAGATCGGCCATGGTGCGCACGTCGATCCACGCCTGCGGCACGGCGACAATGACATTGGCGTGGCCGAAGCCGAGCGGCGTCAGCAGCAGCATCCTGTCGTCGGCGTCGGGCACGTTCTCGCGCACGAGGTCTTCACCCGTGACGCCCATGTGGACGGCGCCGGCGGCGAGCTGGGCGACGATCTCGGAGGCCGAGAGAAAGGCGATCTCGACGCCGGGCATGCCGGCGATGGCGCCGCGATAGTCGCGCGCGCCGCGCCCCTGCACGACGTTCAGGCCGGCGCGACCGAAAAACGCATTGGCGTTTTCCTGCAGACGCCCCTTGGACGGAACCGCCAGAACGAACGGCGCGGCCTTTTGCGCGTTCATGCCGCGCCTCCTTCATTGCTCAAGCGGTCGACCCAGATGGCGGCGCCGACAGCGGGAATGTCGCGGCCGGGCTCGAGGCTGGCCAGCACGTTGTCATAGCGCCCGCCGCCGATGGCCGGCTTGCCCGCCGCCGCGCCCGGCGCATGCGCTTCGAAGACGAAGCCGGTGTAATAGTCGAGATTGCGGGCAAAGCCCGTGGCGAAGGCGAATTTCGACACGTCGAGCCCGCGCGCCGCGATGAAGCCGAGCCGGGCGTCGAAGCCATCGAGCGCCTGCCCCAGATCGAGGCCGGCGTCGGCGGCCAGCGCGCGCAGCCTGGCGCTGGCGGCGTCCGGATCGCCGGAAATGGCCAGGAACGTCTCCAGCACCGCGCGCTTTTCCGCCGCGACGTCTTCGCTGGCGCGGGCCGAGGATTGCTCAAGGAAACGGTCGGCGATTTCGCTGACCGAGCGGCCGCCGACGGAGGAAATGCCGGCGATCGACAACAGGTCTTCGACCAAAGCCTTGGCGCCGGCCTTGTCGACGCCTTCGAGCGCCGCCAGCACGCCGGAATGGTCGCTGGCGCCGCCGTTGGCGGCGGGCGCGAAAATCTTGTCGAGGCTCAGGCCCTGCGCATGGCCGCGCTTGATGCGCCGCAGCCAGGCGGCGGGCAGGGCGAGCTGGTCGAGCAGGCGCGAGAACAGCCCGGCGTCGCCAAAGCGGACGCTGAGATCGCGCCCGCCGGCCGCCTCGGCCGCCTGCAGCGACAAGGCGAGGATTTCGGCGTCGGCCGCCTCGCGGTCGGCGCGGCCGAAGCTCTCCAGTCCCGCCTGCACGAATTCGCCGCTGGCGTTGGGGCGGAAGCGGAAGACCGGGCCGCAATAGGAGAAGCTCGCCGCCTTGCCGGCGTCCGCCGAGGCGAGATAGGCGAGACAGACCGGGATCGTATATTCCGGCCTGAGGCAGAATTCCGCGCCCGAGGCGTCGCTGGTCAGGTAGAGACGGCTGCGGATGTCCTCGCCCGACAGGTCGAGAAACACCTTGGCGGGATGCAGGATCGGCGGCTCGCAGCGCGCATAGCCTGCGGCGGCGAACTCCGACAGGAGCGCCGCCTTGATCGTCGCATTATCTTTGGCCCAAGCCTCGGTCACGGCTAAATCCCTCAAATTTGGGCTAACTCTTAGCAAAGGCCCGAGCCGAGCGCGATGGGATTCGCGGCGCAGGGTGAACGAGCGTCTTTCCCCGCGTCATGGCCGGGCTGGTCCCGGTCATGACGTGTCGCCTTCAGCCGCCATGCCGCGCCAGAATTTGCCTGACGGCGGCGACCATGCCGGCTTCGGGCGCGACGACCTGCGCCTTTTCCTTCAGGGCGAGATAGGCGTCGCGGTCGAGCGTCTTCGCGCCCTTGGCCAATTCCGCCCCGGCGACGAGATCCTTGATGGCGACCTCGCCCTTGGCGCGCTCGTTCGACCCCTGAATCACCACGCAGACCGAGCCGCGCCGGTCGGCGTATTTAAGCTGTGGGTTCAGGCTGGCCTCGCCCAGATAGAGCTCGGCGGCGATCTTGTTGGCGCGCAGCTCGGTCACGAGCTTCTGGTAATGGCCGATCTCGTCGCGGTCCATCACCAGCACGACGACCGGGCCGGGCTTCTTCGCCGCGGCGACGATCGGGCTGTTGATGGCCTTGAGCGCCGCATAGAGGCGCGACACGCCGATGGAAAAGCCGGTGGCCGGAACGTCGCCGTCGCGGAAGCGCCCGACGAGCCCGTCATAGCGCCCGCCGCCGCCGACCGAGCCGAAGCGCACCGGCTGGCCCTTCTCGTCCTTGACCTCGAAGGTCAATTCCGCCTCGAACACCGGGCCGGTGTAATATTCGAGCCCGCGCACGACGCTGGGGTCGATGCGGATGCGGTCCGGGCCGTAGCCCGCCGCGCGCACGATGCGGGCGAGCGCCTTCAACTCAGCAATGCCTTCCGCGCCGATCGCGGACGCCCCGACCGACTGCCGCCAGGTCGAGAAGGTCAGCGCATCGCTGGCGAAAGACGTGTCCAGCCAGGGGCGGCGGGTTTCTGCCTCGTCCGCGCCGTTCTCGGGCTGCGGGAAATAATGGCTGCGCAGATATTCGAGCACCGAGAGGGCCTGCGTGTCGTCGAGCACCGCCTCGGCCTCGGGCGAGGGCTGGCCGGAGCCGCTGTCGCGCAGCAATTCGCCGATCTGGCGCGGCCCAAGCTCATCGAGCTTGTCGATGGCGGTCTGGAAGGCGTCGCGCAAAGCCTCGCCGGCGACGGGCGAAGCGCCGAGCGCCGAGGAAATGGCGTCGATCAGGCCGAGCAGGCGGCTCGATTCCTGCTCGCCGAGCCCCGCGCCCTTGGTGAAGTCGCCGCTCTCGTCCTTGCGGCCCGGCCCGAGCAGCAGGCGCACGCCTTCAAGCCCGAGGCGGTCGAGCTTGTCGATGGCGCGCAGCACAGTCAGGCGGCGGCCGGCATTGTCCTCGCCGCCGAGGCCGATGGCCTCCATCACGCCGTCGAGCACCTTGCGGTTGTTGACCTTGATGACGTAGCTGCCGCGCGGGATGCCGAGCGCCTCCAGCGTGTCGGCGGCCATCATGCACATCTCGGCGTCGGCGGCGATCGAGGCCGAGCCGACCGTGTCGGCGTCGAACTGCATGAACTGGCGGAAACGGCCCGGACCCGGCTTCTCGTTGCGGAACACCCAGCCGCAGCGATAGGAGCGGTAGGGTTTGGCCAGCCGGTCGAAATTTTCGGCGACATAACGGGCGAGCGGCGCGGTCAGGTCATAGCGCAGGCTCAGCCATTGCTCGTCGTCGTCCTGAAACGAGAACACGCCCTCGTTCGGCCGGTCCTGATCGGGCAGGAACTTGCCGAGCGCGTCGGTATATTCGATGAACGGCGTTTCCACCGCCTCGAAACCATAAAGCTCGTAGGACGTCTTGATCGCCGCGATCATGGAATCGGTGGCGGCGATGTCGGCGCTGGCCCTGTCGGCGAAGCCGCGCGGCGCGCGCGCTTCGGTCCGCCCGGTCTTGGCTGCCTTTTTGGTCTGCTCGGTCATGTGAAACCTCGAAAGTCGAAGGCTTCTTTAGGCGGGCAGGGGGCAGGGAGCAAGGGGCGCAGGAACGCGATAAGCTTCTCCCAAATGTTGGGAGACGCAAATGGCATTGATTCGATCGATGACCCTGAAGCAAGGCGAGGGTCGAATTCATCCGACACAAGTCGATGCTCATATTAGAGTGTTCGGCGGCGCGGATGGCTCTGAAATCATTCAAATCGACACTTTTGGGTCGGATGATAGGCAGATTGCCGTGAAAATTAGCCAGACGATCCAGTTGAATAGAACGGCTGCGGAGCAATTGTTCGAAGTGCTCCGCAAAACTTATGGCTTCAGGTAAAGCCGTCTTGGCGTTCTACGCCCCCGTTGCGACGATCTGCACGTCGACATTGCCGCGCGTGGGATCGTGTCCCACAGCGTGGTGTAACTTTGCGGGCTGATCGCCACGCTCACCG
>ERZ1645192.3039-NODE-3039-length-13810-cov-18.588441_pt1 | contig 13810 bp, 10 predicted proteins | sample MGYA00575354_ERZ1645192 | MGnify/ENA primary metagenome ERZ1645192 (study PRJEB40844, sample SAMN11349763) | freshwater sediment metagenome | isolation source: river sediment | host: Sediment | place: India: Faizupur Khadar , New Delhi | collected 2017-02-21 ... | reverse complement strand
AAGGTCATGATAACGGCGCCAAGCAGAAAGATCAGGATCGGAAATTCAGTTCGGAGCAACGAACTGTTCAGACCGCCGAAACAGGAAAGCAGCGCCCTGAACTCGGGTGGTTGCCACCACAGGAGGAGCAGCAAAATCCCTCCCCAGGCAAGAGGCAGAAAATAACGGCTGTTGAAATAAGGAATACGGAAACCCTTTCCTGCTATTTCTTTCTGCGTAGCGCTGCCTTTGGCATCCAGTACCAACACTCCTCCCGATACCAGCACAAAGGCAAAAAGGGTCCCGATGCTGGTCAGGTCGGTGACCTCGGTAAGGTTCATGAAGAGAGAAGGGACGGCTACCAGTATTCCGGCGATGAGTGTCGAAAACCAGGGCGTTTTGTAGCGTGGATGGATCTTTGAAAAAGCGGGAGGTAATAAACCGTCACGGCTCATGCTCATCCAGATCCGCGGTTGCCCGACCTGGAAAACCAGCAGCACACTGGCCATGGCAATCACGGCGCTTAAAGCGATCACCCCGGAAAGCTTATTTAAATGAAGTTTCTGAAAAGCATAAGCAAGGGGATCTCCCACTCCCAGTTCACTGTAATGGACCATTCCTGTAAGTACCAGGCTGATCAGTATATACAAGACGGTGGTGATGACCAGCGCCAAAAGGATGGCCCGCGGCAGGTCGCGCCGGGGATTCCTGCACTCCTCAGCCGTGGTGGAGATGGCATCAAAACCAATGTAAGCGAAAAAAACACCGGAAACTCCCTTTAATACTCCCGAAAGTCCGTTCGGGGCAAAGGGATCCCAGTTTCCGGGATCCACCCAGAACGTGCCGACGCCAATGATCAACAGCAGGATCCCGATCTTTAAAAGCACCATGATGTTACCGGCGACCTTGGTCTCATAAATGCCGATGTACACCAACAGGGAGATAAAAACAACCACCATAAAAGCCGGGACATCAGCAATGATATGGAGATCCCCGATCATAGGGGCGCTTTGCCAAGCATTCCAGGAGGCTTTCAACCCGTCGGAGAACCCCGAAAAAGAAAGCCCTTGTAGCAATCCCTCTGCCACGGTATGGTAGCCCCGCGAGGCGGACAGGTAATCGACACACAGGTAGTCGGGGAGATGTATTCCGATACCACCCAGGAAACCGGTAAAATAGTCTGACCAGGAGATGGCAACCGCGATGTTGCCTATGGCATATTCCATGATCAGATCCCAGCCTATGATCCAGGCAATCAGCTCTCCAAAACTCGCGTAGGCGTATGTATAAGCACTGCCGCTGATCGGGATGACCGAGGCAAAACGAGCATAACACATCGCTGAAAAACCGCACGCCAGGGCGGTGAATAAGAACAACAGCGAGACGGCCGGTCCTCCGCTGGCTGCGGCATTTCCTATGGTACTGAAAATCCCTGCCCCGATGACTGCAGCAATGCCCAGAGCGGTGAGATCCACAACCGTGAGGTTCTTCCGCAACTCCGGTCTGCCACCGGAATTTCCCTGAGAGTCTTCCAGTATCTTTCCAATAGGTTTCTTCCGGAACAAGGGAGAAGGTGCCACCAAAGAATTTTTTGTTAAAAATAGAACTTTTTCCCTTAATTAAACTTCTTTGACAACGCTTCTGTGATATTCAGGAAATGGCATATTTTTCTTAGTTTTGCCAATTATTTCCGACCATGAAGATTGCAGTTTTTGGAGCCAGTGGCAGGACCGGTATACTAATTGTATACCAGGCATTAAACCAGGGTTTTACGGTAACCGCTTTTGCCCGTAAAGCTGAGAATGTAACCATCCGGCATAAAAACCTGACCGTAATTCAGGGAGAACTCACCGATCTGCCAAAGATCAGCGAAGCGGTCGAAGGACAGGATGCCGTCCTTTGTGCTTTAGGAATGGATTCGAACAAACCTTCCCGCGTCCTTTCTGAAGGAACGCGGAGAATTCTTGAAGCGATGGAGGAGTGTGGCGTAAAGCGTTTTATTTGCATGTCGTCAGCCGGGATCCTGGGCAACGATGCCGGGTTTTGGTTTGGAAAGGTGATTAAACCCCTCTTTCTGCGTCACGTTTTCGCCGATAAACTCCGGCAGGTTGAGGTTATCCGCGAAAGCCGTGCCAAATGGGTCATCCTCCGTCCGGTCGGATTGACCGATTCACCCAAAACAAACAGTTATAAAGTCAATCCGGGAATCCCTACCTCCCGTACCGTTCCCCGTGCCGATGTGGCCGATTTCATGCTCAAACTGGTCACCGATACACGGTATGATTTCACCCTGCCTGCGCTTTCAAGCTACTGAGAAACCCTTTTATGTAACCACATCCAGTTGCAGGAACCAGATGGGGCTATTTAACGGTCTCCGGCGATTTTACCACGTTGTTTTTGACCCAGTCAGCATAAATATCCTGGGCAATGGTTGTGGCCGCCTGATCGACGTAATTAGGATCGGTAACGGTGATATCACCCGTCCAAATCGCCTCCTTGTTGGCTTTAACGTAAAGTGAAGCTTTCAGGTTGAGGGTGGAAGTGGTGACCCAGTATCCACCGGTAGCCACGCCGCCGCCCCAATAACCGCCGCCCCAGTATCCACCACCCCAGTATCCCCCGCCCCAACCGCCATAATAGGTGGGAGGAACATAATTCTGGGTTTTGTCGGTGCCGGTATATTTGAAGACCAGGACCCCATTGGCACCCATGCTGTCTATCTTTTTGATGACATCGGGCATCGGGTACTTAACAGAAGGGTTGAGGAAATCCAAAGCTCCGATCGCTTTTAATCCTTTAGATTCAAAATAGGCAGCCATTGCTTGCTCGAAAGGTTTCGTGTACTCCAGCTTGTCAAATAACGGGAATACCACAACTTTTGTTACCTGACTGTTATCGGCCGGATTTTTCCAACTGGTCAGGGTTACCGGAGATGCACAGGAAACAGCAATCAGCGCTGCCACCACGACCACCGGGAAAAGGGTAAGGTGCTGGTAGTTTTTCATAAAAATAATGATTTTTGATATTGGATGGAACATGTGATGGAGCAAGGGGAGTACTGGAATTAAAAAGTAAAGGTACACCCGTAAGACACCTCAAGTCAATAAAAAGTTGAAAAAAATTATGAAAAAATCAGTAACGCCGGGGTGATCACTTCGTTACAAGGCATGTTTTACCGGGCAAACCCTGATCAGTTCTTCGCACGGAGTGCTTTGACAATTGTTTCCGTATCAAAACCACATTCTCGATGGAGTTCCGCCAAAGAGCCTTGTTCGATGAACCGGTCGGGCACTCCCAACCGTACGATTTTCGCCTGATACCCGTGATCGGCCATCCATTCGAGAAGGGCTGAACCCATTCCTCCCATAATGGTTCCGTCTTCCACTGTAACAATATGGGAATACTTTTTGAAGACCTGGTGAAGCAACACCTCATCCAGGGGTTTGAGGAAACGCAGATCGATGTGGGCGACCGAGATACCCTCCTTTGCCAATATTTCGCATGCTTCCGCGGCATCATTACCGACTGGTCCCAGGGTGATCACAGCCCGGTCTTTCCCCTCCCTGAGAATTCTGCCTTTCCCGATTTCAAGGGCTTTCAACGGAGTTTTCCAATGCGGCATCACCCCGCGGCCCCTGGGATAACGGATGGCAAAGGGACCACCTCCTTCGAGTTGAGCAGTGTACATCATATCCCGCAACGATTCTTCATTCATGGGAGAAGCGATCACCAGGTTGGGGATGCAACGCAGGTAAGCCAAATCGAAGACCCCGTGATGGGTGGCGCCATCTTCCCCGACCAGTCCTCCGCGATCAAGGCAAAAGACCACCTGGAGCTTTTGTAAAGCCACATCATGGATGACCTGATCGTAAGCGCGTTGCATAAAGGTCGAATAGATATTGCAAAATGGAATGTAACCCGAAGCAGCGAGACCGGCGCTGAAGGTAACTGCATGTTGCTCGGCAATGCCTACATCAAAGGTGCGATCGGGCATTTTATTCATCATCAGGTTGAGGGAACAACCGGTCGACATGGCCGGGGTGACACCTAAGATTTTAGGGTTTTGCTCAGCCAGTTCGATGATCGTACGGCCAAAAACAGTCTGGTACTTGGGTGCCTGCCCCTGACAAGTATCCTCCCTGATCGTTCCCGTCGTTTTGTCAAACAGGCCGGGAGCATGATAAATGGTCTGATCTTTTTCGGCTTTTTCAAAGCCTTTTCCCTTGATGGTATGAACATGAAGCAACTTGGGCCCTCTGATCGACTTCATATCGCTCAGTAGTTTTACCAGGCGGATCACATCGTTGCCATCGACCGGCCCAAAATACCTGAAATTAAAAGCTTCAAAAAGGTTTCCGCTCTTCAACAAGGTGGTCTTCAAGGCATTTCCCATCTGTTTGACGATGGCCCGTGAATTTTTACCATAGGGGGTGCCTCCGCCCATGATATACCATATCTTATCCCTGACCTTGTTGTAGGTTTTGGAGGTGACAATATCGGCCAGGTAATCTTTAATGGCCCCCACGTTTTTGTCGATGGCAATCTGGTTATCGTTGAGGATCACCAGCAGGTTGGCATTGGATACCCCGCCATTGTTGAGAGCCTCCATCGCCATACCGCCGGTCATGGCCCCGTCGCCGATCACCGCTACATGGTGCCGGTCCCTGTTCTTGTCCAACGTGGCAGCGACCCCCATACCCAGGGCAGCCGAAACAGAAGTGGAGGAATGACCTACTCCGAAGGCGTCAAATTCACTCTCCGACATCTTCGGGAAACCGCTGATCCCTTTGTAGGTGCGGATAGAAGCAAAACGGTCTTTGCGGCCGGTAAGGATCTTGTGGGCATAGGCCTGGTGCCCCACATCCCAGATCAGTTTGTCAAAAGGGGCATCGTAAACATAGTGAAGTGCAACGGCCAACTCCACGGCGCCCAGGCTGGCTCCTAAATGGCCCGGGTTGACCGACATGACCTCAATGATGAAAAGACGAATCTCCTCACAAAGCTGAGGGAGCTCCTCTATCGCGAGTTTTTTAAGATCGGCGGGAAAATCAACAACCGATAAAAGCGGTCCTGCTGAAGGGGTCATTTTCCGGTTTTAAATTCGATCGCAAAGGTAAAAAGAATCAGTGGACTTTGTGCCTGTAGCTACCAAATCCTCACTCCTCCTCTTTATAGCAATCCTAACTCCAGCAAAGCGGCTTCCGACAACCGGTCTTTGTCCCATGGGGGTTCAAAGGTCAGTTCTACCCTGACCTGTCCGATCCCTTCGATGCTCCTGACGGCCGTTTCTACCTGCCCGGGAATGTCCTCTGCCACCGGACAATTCGGAGTGGTAAGGGTCATCAGCACATAGACATCGTGGGTGACCGGGTCAATGCGTAAATCGTAGATAAGCCCCAGATCGTAAATGTTGATCGGGATTTCGGGATCAAAAACCGTTTTCAGGGCATCAATCACAAGCGTCTCCAAGGGAATTTCCGGTTTGGTTTCTGAAGATTCCTTCTCCTGGGCTGCTGCTTTGGTCTTGAAAGCCAGGGCATACAAACGCATCTGTTTGATCATCGATACCAGGCCGTTGCTGCGATTGGGCGACAAATGTTCTTTCAGCCCGATCTTGTCAATAAAGGCGACATCTGACTCCAATATTGTATCGGGCGTCTCACCTGAAAAAACGCGGATCAAAAGGGAAACGATGCCCTTGGTGATGATGGCATCGCTGTCGGCAGCATAAAACACCTTACCCTCCTCCATTCGGGCGTGGAGCCAGACTTTCGACTGACATCCGGAGATCAGGTACTGATCGGTCATATACTGCGGATCAATGAGCGGTAACGATTTGCCCATCTCCACCAGCAGGTTGTATTTGTCGAGCCAGTCATCGTAGAGTGAAAACTCCCGGATGATTTCTTGTTCTTTTTCAGCGATTGTCATAAGTGGAAATCAAAATAAGTTGGTTTAGTTTCTCAGGGAGAGGAGGTTCAGACGGGCTTCCTGCGTATAACCAAAAACTGCACCGACCAATTGGCAAGTCTCCATGTCCGAACATTCGGCACACGTGACATAACCTTTGTTATCAGCACATTTGCGGATTTCACACTGGTAGCATTGGGAAAATTTCACCCCTTCGACCCGGCAACCGGTGCAGTTGATGGTCTCGGGAGCGATGGTCGGGGCATTGAATTGTTTTTGCCACTCTTCAGCAGTGGCTTTTCTGAGGTTGTCGTCATCGTTGATGGTGGCGATCCGGGCGTTGCAAACCGCGCAATCGAGCCCGCAACAGGAGATCAGTTTTTCCATGGTGGTTTGATTAAATCAGGTGAAAAAATGTTAAGTCTGGTTATTACTCTAAAATTTCTTTTGCTTTGCGAATGGCGGTGGCTAACAGGTCGATCTCTTCGATGGTATTGTAAAAGGAGAAGGAAGCGCGCACCGTTCCCGGGATGTGCAGGGAATCCATCAAAGGCATGGCACAATGGTGACCCGTCCTGACAGCAATCCCCATCTTGTCAATGATCATCCCCGTGTCGTATGGATGAACGTTGCCGATGAGGAAAGAGATCAGGCTGGCTTTGGAAGCGGCAGTCCCGAAAAATTTCACCCCCCGGATTTCTGCCAGCATAGCGGTGGCGTAATCCAGCAATTGTTTCTCATACGCTGCAATGGCATTCATCCCCAGGTCTTTCAGGTAATACACGGCAGCCCGTAGCCCGGCAACACCCTCCACATTGGGAGTCCCCGCTTCAAATTTGAAGGGGAGGTCATTGAAGGTGGTATGGTCGGTATAAACATCCCTGATCATCTCTCCGCCCATCTGGTAGGGAGGCATCTCTTCCAGGTATTTTTCTTTTCCATAAAGCACGCCGATTCCCATGGGCCCGTACATCTTGTGCCCCGAGAAACAATAAAAATCGCAATCCATTGCCTGTACATCCACCGGCAGGTGCGATATTCCCTGGGCCCCGTCAATCAGCACGGGGACGTTGTGTTCATGCGCCATCCGGATGATCTCCTCCACCGGGTTGATCGTACCCAGCACATTGGAAACATGGGTAAGGGTGATCAGCCGTGTCCTTTCATTGATCATCCCCTCCAGCTCCTCCGGATTCAACGCTCCCTTTTCATCGATCCCGACGATCCTGAGCCTGGCGCCTTTTTCCAGACATACCTGTTGCCAGGGAACAAAATTGGAATGGTGTTCCATGATGGTGGTGATCACTTCGTCGCCCTCGCTGATATAGCGTTTCCCGAAGGAAGCAGCCACCAGGTTGAGCGATTCCGTGGTTCCCTTTGTGAAAATGATTTCATGCGTATTCCGGGCATTGATGAATTCACGGATCTCCTTGCGGGCCTCCTCGTATGCCTCGGTGGCCTTCACGCTGAGGTAATGGACACCGCGGTGGATGTTGCAATTATCAACCTCATAATATTTTCTGATGGCGTCGATGACCTGCACCGGTTTCTGTGTCGAGGCTGCATTGTCGAAATAGACCAACGGCCGTTTGTAGATCTGCTGGTGAAGGATCGGAAACTCTGAACGAACACGATCAATCGGAAAAAGAATCCCCATACGCTGGCGCTGTTTCAAAATTACTGATTGATATTCTTCTCCGGTGTGCTGCAATGGAGAACACATTGCTCACAAATCTGAAGTTCTCCCTGGAGGCGCTTTTTCACCATATCTTCGATCCTGCCCCGGAGTTCCGGAATGGCGATTTTCGCTACCACTTCATTGGCAAAGGCGAACATCAGTAACATCCGCGCGCTTTCTTCGCTGATCCCTCGTTGCCGCAAATAAAACATCGCCATGGAATCAAGTTGCCCGACAGACGAGCCGTGAGAACATTTTACATCATCATTGTAAATTTCCAGGAAGGGTTTTGAATTGACCCGCGCCGAATCGGTAAGCAACATATTTTTATTACTCTGCCGGGCATCGGTTTTGACTGCATTCCTGCGGACCAGTACATGGCCATTGAAGACTCCGCGGGCATTTTCATCCAGGATACCCTTAAAGACCTCGGTACTTGTGCATTCAGGGAAAGCATGATCAACATAAATCTGGTTATCAACATGTTGTTTCTTGTCCATCAGGTAGAGACCAAAGAGATCAGCCCTTCCATGAGTACCGTCGAAAACGACACGGATGTTATTGCGCAGCAACCCACCGTTGAGGGAAATATAGTGTGACTCAAGTCCTGCCGCCTTATCCAGCCTGAAAAAGGTTGAACTGATGAGGGTGCTGTTGTTGTTAAGGTTCTGTAGTTTGTAATGGTCCAGGAAAGCGTTTTCACCGGCGAAGATCTCGGTCACGATATTGGAGAAACTCCCCTGGTGGTTGTATGAATCATCGCAATGGACGAGTGAAAGGCGCGCGTTTTCTCCAAGGATGATCAGGTTGCGTGATTGAATCAGGAGGTTGCTTTTGTGGTGGATCACGTTGATCATCTGGACAGGTCGAGGGCTTTTCACCCCGGCCGGCACGTAAACGAAGACACCGTCACGAACAAAGGCCGTATTCAGGGCGGTGAAGGCGTCGGTGGTATCATCGGCGGCCCTGCCGTAATATTTTTCTACCAGTTCGGGATATTTCTTGCGGGCTTCCGAAAGGCTGCCCATGATCATCCCGTTTCCCAGCTCCATCAGGGGCACATCGCGTGAAACGTACCATCCGTTGAGTTGCCCTAAAATCGCGGTATCCAGGTGCGGAATGTTGCATTGGAACACCTTTTGGATATCCGTTTCTTTCAGTGGATCGAGCGGGTAATCGTACAACCGGGCAAGGCTCTCTTTCAGATCCGTATGCCTCCATCCTTCCTGCTTTGTGTCCGGGAAACCAAGCGAGGCAAAGGATTGAAAAGCCCGGTCGCGCAGCCCGGCCAGCCGGGGTGTATCGCAGGCAACCAGCTGCTGACGGTGGGTTTCATACAAGGAAACCAGTCGCGACAGGGTGATGGGAGATAAATTGGTTGATTCCATGAAGGTTTACTCCTGTGCTTTTTTGATCCAATCATACCCTTTTTCTTCCAGTTCCAGGGCCAGTTCCTTGCCCCCTGATTTGACAATCCTGCCTTCGAAAAGGACATGGACGAAATCGGGAACAATGTAATCAAGCAGTCGCTGGTAGTGGGTGATCACGACAAAAGCGTTGTCGGGCCTGCGCAATTTATTGACGCCGTTGGCCACGATCCGTAAAGCATCGATGTCGAGCCCTGAATCGGTTTCATCCAATATGGCCAGCGTAGGTTCGAGCATGGCCATCTGAAAGATTTCGTTTTTCTTCTTTTCGCCCCCTGAAAACCCTTCATTTACCGATCGGTTGGTGAGATTGGAAGTGATCTCCACCAGCTTCTTTTTCTCCTCCATCAGGCGCATGAAGTCGATACCCGACAAGGGATCGAGTCCTTTGTATTTGCGGATTTCGTTAACAGCGGTGCGCATGAAATTGGTGATGCTCACCCCGGGTATCTCCACCGGATATTGAAATCCCAGGAAAATTCCTTCCCGTGCCCGTTCTTCCACTGCCATTTTTAACAGATTCTTCCCCTGGTAAGTGATCTCCCCGTGGGTTACTTCAAAAACCTCCCTCCCGGCAATCACGGAAGCCAAAGTACTCTTACCGGTACCGTTCGGGCCCATGATGGCGTGGACCTCGCCTTTGTTTACTTCGAGATGAACTCCCTTGAGAATCTCCTTGTCTGCTATGGACGCGTGAAGATCATTGATTGACAACAACATAGGTTTATTATAAAGGTAAAACTGCTTTTTTTAATTCAACTATCCATTACCCGACACTTCCCTCCAGGCTGATGGAAAGAAGTTTTTGTGCTTCCACCGCGAATTCCATGGGGAGTTGCCGGAGCACCTCTTTTGCATAACCGTTGACGATCAGTCCAATGGCGCTCTCCATGTCGATTCCCCTTTGCTGGCAGTAAAAGAGTTGATCTTCACTGATCTTGGAAGTGGTTGCTTCATGCTCCACGATCGAAGATTTGTTCTCCACCTGGATATAGGGAAAGGTATGTGCACCACAGGCCGAACCCAGCAACAGCGAATCACACTGGCTGTAATTTCTTGAATTGACAGCATTTTTGGCAATGCGTACCAGTCCGCGGTATGAATTGTTGCTCTTCCCGGCTGAAATCCCTTTGGAGATGATGGTGGAGCGGGTATTTTTCCCCAGATGCTGCATTTTGGTTCCGGTATCGGCCTGTTGGTGGTTATTGGTGACCGCAACCGAGTAAAATTCTCCAATTGAATTGTCACCCAACAAAATACAACTCGGGTATTTCCAGGTTATCGCGGAACCGGTCTCAACCTGGGTCCAACTGATCTTGGCATTACTGCCTTTACAGATTCCCCGTTTGGTCACGAAGTTATAAATTCCGCCCTTTCCTTCTTTATCGCCGGGGTACCAGTTTTGAACGGTAGAATATTTGACTTCGGCATCTTTCAGGGCAACGATTTCGACAATGGCCGCATGGAGTTGGTTTTCATCCCGTTGCGGAGCGGTACAGCCCTCCATGTAGCTCACGTAAGCGCCCTCTTCGGCCACGATCAGCGTCCTTTCAAACTGCCCGGTGTTGGCCGCGTTGATGCGAAAATAGGTAGAAAGGTCAACCGGGCATCGCACTCCTTTGGGAATAAAACAGAACGATCCGTCGCTGAAGACCGCCGAATTGAGTGCGGCGAAGAAATTATCGGAATAGGGGACCACCGATCCCATGTATTGTTTCACCAGGTCGGGGTGTTTCTGCACCGCTTCGCTGAAGGAGCAAAAGATGATCCCGTATTTTGACAAAGTTTCCGAGAAGGTCGTCTTGACTGAAACACTATCGATTACGGCATCCACTGCAACACCTGCCAGTTTTTTCTGCTCTTCGAGCGAAATACCCAGTTTATTAAAAGTGGCTAAAAGTTCAGGATCTACTTGGTCCAATCCCGAAAGTTCTTTTTTCTTCTTTGGTGCGGCGTAGTAAATAATATCCTGAAAATCGATCGGTTCAATGGTCAGGTGCGCCCAATCCGGTTGTTTCATGGTCAGCCAGTGCCGGAAGGCCTTCAGGCGGAATTCGAGCATAAATTCAGGTTCATTCTTTTTTGCAGAGATGAACCGGATGGTATCTTCGGTCAGGCCGCGGGGAGCAAATTCTGTATCGATGTCGGTGACGAAGCCGTATTTGTATTCCTGTTTGGTTACTTCATGAAGAATGTTATTGGAATCGGATTCCATAAATAAAAAATTTGGTACAAATTTACCACTTTTACGGTTACCGAACTATCTCTTTCCCGGGAGTTCCGCTTCTATTTTTCCGGAGAAAAAGGGTTACCTTTGCACCCTTCAGGAATTCTCTCTTTCCGGTTAATCACCGGATCAAAATATTGATGGCATGTACGAAAAAAAGGACAATAAAAGCCGTGTCACTCCTGCTGCAACTCCCTTGTCAACATTGGGGGAATTTGGTCTTATCGACCGGTTGACGCGTGATATCCCGCGCTATCATCCCGAAACCCTTTGTGGTGTGGGTGATGATGCGGCGGTGATCCGTTGCGGGGAAGAGGTATTGTTGGTTTCAACTGATCTGTTAGTGGAAGGGATTCATTTCGATTTAACCTACACGCCATACCGGCATCTGGGATACAAAGCAGCGGCGGTGAATATTTCCGACATCGCAGCCATGAACGGGATACCCAAGCAGATGACTGTCTCCATTGCGGTGAGCAGCCGTTTCCCGGCGGAGGCGCTGGATGAGTTATACGACGGGATTCGGTTGGCCTGTGAGAAATACCGGGTGGACCTTGTAGGAGGCGATACCAGTTCCAGTGCACGGGGTCTGATGCTTTCAGTGACCATCCTTGGAACCGCCTCGCCTGGTGAGGTGATCTATCGCGGTGGTGCCCGTCCGGGTGATTTAATGTGTGTAACCGGTGACCTCGGTTCAGCATACATGGGTTTGCTGCTGCTTGAAAGGGAAAAGAAAGTCTTTGAGGTCAATCCGGGCATGCAACCCGAACTGGAAGGCTATGAGTACCAGATTGGCCGGCAGCTCAAACCCGAAGCCCGGACCGATATCCGGAACCTTCTACAGACGCTGGGGGTACATCCAACCGCGATGATCGATATCTCTGACGGATTGTCTTCTGAGACGTTGCATCTTTGTCACCGGTCGGGTACCGGTTGCCGCCTTTTTGAGGAGAAGATCCCGATAGATGAGCACACCCGCCGGATGGCCCTCGATTTCAACATCATTCCCACCATTACCGCGCTGAGCGGCGGAGAGGATTACGAGTTGCTTTTCACCATCCGGCAGGAGGATTACGAGCGGATCAGGGAAACAGAAGGGATCACCGTGGTCGGCCACATGACCGCTTCCGGGGAGGGAAAATACCTGATCACTACGGATGGAAAGCAGGTTCCGCTCTCGGCACAGGGCTGGGATGGGATGAGAGAAAAGGAAACCGCGCTTTAACTGTTATTTCCTGACGATCTTGGCGATATCCACCTGGTCGTCGGTCTTTACCTGGATCATGTACAAACCGACCGGTTGGGCAGCCAGTGAGAACTGGTGTTTCTGTTCCCCGTTGAGGGTCTGACGGATTATTTGTTTCCCGTTCATGTTGTAAAGGGTAACCAGCACCGTACCGGGGTTCTCCTGAGTCAATTCAAGGATCACGATATCGCTTGTGGGGTTGGGATAGACTTTGAAAAATGCCGGTGTGACTTCTGGGACTTCCATGAGTGCTTTGGTCTCATTGTCGAGGTTGGCTACCAGTGGGTTGAAGGAAGAGGCCCCGCAATAGGTGGTACTGATATAAGCACGGAGGTATCCGCCGGGGTTCACGATCACGCCGGGCATCATGGAGATGACTTCTCCTGCGATCAGGGTGACCGAACCGGTATTGTCAACCACAAAAGTAGCGCCATCGCCAGCTACCGTCAGGTGGCTGGTTGCATCATAACAGTTGCTGATGCCGGCCGGAATGGTGATGTTGGCCAGTTCCTGTTCAGCCGGCGGGAGGTCGGTTTTGACACCGGTGAAGGTGCTGAAAGAATTGATCCCCGTAGCGCTGAGGAGGTGTGTTGCAGCATTGGTCAGCGCGTAGGTGACCCATGGGGCAGGGTTGACCTTGGTACAGGAAATCTTGTTTTCTGTTCCGTTAACATCCGCGGCAACATACTGGAAAGTGGCATTGCAATTGAGGTTTGTGACTCCCGACTGGGAGAGGGTCCAGTAGCGTTTCAGGTAATTCCCGGATACCGAGGGATCGGGGTATTTCGCGTTGACCAGAGCGACACCGATGTAGTTCCCTCCTGCGAAAGTACCGGAGAGGATCACGAGGGTGACGGGTGAATATTCGGCGGTGCTGGTCGCGTCACCGACGGGATAGGTAAAGGTCCCGGTGTAACCCGGCAGAAACTCTTTGCGCAACTGTCCCGATCCGGTGGCCACGATCATGTTGGACGCGGAGAAAGAACCGGAAATCATGGCACCGGTTCCCAATGACAAATTGTTTGTACCCAGGGTCACTTTCCCGGATGTCAGTGTCAGGGTGCCGGTAACCTTCGTTCCCCCGCTGTTGTTGACACCTGCTGCATTGTTCACCGTCATGTTGTTGATAGTGTTGGTCCCGGTGATGGTTTGGGTTGTGGTACCCGAAAATTGTACCGTGCCGGTACCCAACGAATTGGCAGTGGCATTTTCGTTGGTCAAATCCTTTTTCAAAACCAGTGTACCCGCGTTGCTCACAGTAGCGCCGCTCTTGATCACCAATGCCTCCGAAGAGACCAGGGTGGTACCTGCCATCACCTTCAGGGTGGTCCCGCCGGTGATGA
>ERZ1645192.3036-NODE-3036-length-13828-cov-7.805925_pt1 | contig 13828 bp, 8 predicted proteins | sample MGYA00575354_ERZ1645192 | MGnify/ENA primary metagenome ERZ1645192 (study PRJEB40844, sample SAMN11349763) | freshwater sediment metagenome | isolation source: river sediment | host: Sediment | place: India: Faizupur Khadar , New Delhi | collected 2017-02-21 ... | reverse complement strand
ACGTCTTACGTCTTACGTCTTACGTCTTACGTCTTACGTCTTACGTCTTACGTCTCTCGTCTCGCATCTCCCCTTCCACCCATTCACCCATTCACCTATTCACCCATTCACCCATTTCCCCCTTCATCCCATTGTTGAATTCCCATCGACTTCCCGCTACCATGGTCTTTTTCACAGAGGTGCCCCATGAACCGTTACCGTGTCCGTCCTGCCAGCCGTCCCCAACCGTCCCTGATCCCATTGATCCTCATCTTGGCCGTCGCGCTGGCGCTCGCCGCGTGCGGCGCCCGCCAGGCGTCGGCGCCGCCACCGGCCGCGGCGCCGGCCGAAGCCGAGCTGGTCATCCTGCACACCAACGACCACCACGGACATCCCCTCAAGTACGACCTGCCCGGCTGCCCCGGCGCCGGCGGGCTCGCCGCCCGGCTGACGCTGGTCAACGGGATCCGCAGCCGCCACGCCAACGTGTTGGTCCTGGACGCCGGCGACGTGAACCAGGGCCGTCCCGAGTCGAACCTGTTTCTGGGCGAACCGGATTTCATCGGCTACAACGCCATCGGCTACGACGCCATGGCGCTGGGCAACCACGAGTTCGACGCCGCCCGCACGGTGCTCATGGAGCAGAAGGCGGCGGCGCGCTTCCCGTTTCTCTCCGCCAACATCCTCACCGCCGACGGCAAGCCGCTGGTGGAACCGTTTCTTATCCGCCGCTTCCCCGGCTTCACCGTGGCGGTCCTCGGCCTCACCACCGCCGAAACCCGCACCCTGGCGCTGCCGCGCAACATCCGCGATCTCACCATCGCCGACGAGGTGGCCACCGCCCGGCGCTACCTGCCCGAGCTGCGGCGAAAGGCGGACGTGGTCGTCGCCCTGGTGCACCTGGGCATCTCCGAGGATCCCGGCTTCGGCTCCCGCCGGCTGGCCCGCGAGTGCCCCGAATTCGACCTCATCGTGGACGGGCACACCCACACGTTCATGGACCGCCCGCTCTACGAGGGCCGTGTGCCCATCGTCCAGGCCTGGGCCCGCGGGACCGTCGTGGGCCAGGCGACGCTGCGCCTGCGCAACCGCCGGGTGGCCGGCCTCGAGTGGCAGCCGCTGCCGGTGAACGTGGCGCTCACCCCCGGCGCCCTGTTCCACGATCCGAAGGTGGCGCCGCCGGCGGAGCGCCTGGTGGAAGATACTGCGCTGCTGACGCAGATGGCCGAATACGGGGCCAAGGTCGACGCGATGCTGGCCGCGGTGATCGGCCACGCGCCCGCCACCTACCGCAACAACCCCGGCCGGGCCGGCGGCTACAGCCTGGGCGGCCTGGTCTGCGACGCCCTGCTGTGGTACACGCGCACGCAGGGCGCGGACTTCGCCCTGATGAACCGCGGCTCCATCCGGGCCGACCTGCCCGAGGGCCCCATCCCGCTCAAGGCGGTGTACGCGGCGCTCCCGTTCGACAACACCGCCGTGATCGTCACCCTGTCGGGCGCCGACGTCCAGGCGCTCTTCGACTACACGGCCACCATCGAAAGCTTCCAGGGCGCTTCCCCCATCGTCTCGGCCGGCGTCTCGGCCGTCCTCGACCATGCGGCGCGCCGGGCGCGGGACATCCGGATCAACGGGCAGCCCCTGGATCCGGCGGCCACCTACCGCGTGGTGACCAATTCGTTCGTGGCCGCCGGCGGCGACGGGTACGAGGTGTTCAAGCGGGGCCAGCTGTACGACACCACCGTCTACATGCGGGAGATCTTCGCTGCCTACATCCAGGAATCGGGCGCCACGCTCGTGCCGGACGACCGCCCGCGGATCATCCTGGAGGGCGCCCCGCCCCCCGCCGCGCAGAAGCCGGCGGCGTGATCATCGGACATCGGACTTCGTGCTCGTGATTCGTAATCGTCATCGAGGCTCGAGACTCGAGGCTAGAGGCTCGTTCCCGTAACGCAGACCTCGGATATCTGACATCGGACTTCGGATTTCGTGCTCGTAATTCGTCATCGTATTCCTGCTCCCGACCTGGCCTAACCGGGCTGCGCCTGGCGTTTTCCATCGGGAAAGGGTGGCTGTGCCGGTCGTTGACGGCATGGGCGATCGGGCGATCGCCCGGCAAATACGAACGACATTCGTCCCGCCCAGCCTCAAGTTGCTTCGTGTTCTTTGTGCCTCAGTGGTCAATACGGATCTGCTTCACTGTTTCCGAATCGCCATCACGGCGCAGACGATGCGGCTCTCGAGCCAGTCATTCTCCTCGACCTGCCGGCGGATGTACCCCTCGAACAGGTCCCGCTTGTCGGGATGCCGGGCGATGAGCTCCCGGCACCGCCTCTCCACGCCGCGGAACATCACCTCGTCCATCGCCTGCATGGCCTCCGCGCCGACGACCACTTCTTCAACCAACCGCATGCCGGCGGACTCGATTTCCCCCAGCAACTCGCTGCGCCGGACGACCAGCGGATGGCGGTGCGGGCTGTCGTCCGGCAGGTAGCCGTCGTCCAGCACGATCAGTCCGTCCGGGCCGAGGTGCGGCGCGAGGATGTCGAGGGTGGCGCGGTAACCGCCGAAGACGGGACCGATGGCGCCCAGCACGGTCACGTCGAAGCGGCCCAGGTCACGGATCCGATCCCGGATGTCGCCGACCTCGAACCGGCAGCGGCGCCGGACTCCGAACGCCGCGGCCTTCTCCCGGGCCACCGCGATGAACTCGGCCAGCGCGTCGATCCCCAGGCAGCGGCAGCCGAGCTCATGGGCCAGCCTCACCGAGACGGCGCCCTTGCCGCAACCCAGGTCGAGAACGCGTAGCCGTGCCGGGTCGGTCAGGTGCCGGCGCACCAGGTCGATCACCGTCCCGGGCAGAGTGCCGAGTTCCCAGGCATCCTTCAGGATATAGGGAAGGTAGGGGACGATTTCCGGGCCCTCGCCGTCCATGGCCTGCGCCACGCATCCATCGAGCGTCAGTCGGCGGGGGGATGTTTCAGGGTTGGTTCGCATGAGCCTGTTCGTTCCTCCCGATTCTGTCCGTATCAATGGTGTGGCCGAGTCCCCGACCCGCCAAGCGGGTCGAACGTCGGTAGCCCCGGGCGCGAGCCCGGGGTATAGGCGTTTGTTTTCCCTCGGACACGACCCGCGAGGCGGGTCGAATGTGGATTGGGGTTTAACGGCGTAATCGAACGAAAATGCGCCATCGGATTATCGAAAACGGGTCACGATACGCTCCCCGACCGATCATGTTCGACCCGCTGTGCGGGTCGCCCAGGATCCCGGGGGGTCGGCACAGACCCCGGGTTTCACCCGAGGCTACCCATGTTCGACCCGCGTGTCGCGGGTCGGCGAAGGGATTCCCGAGGTGCGTGAATTCCCGGGTTCGCCCGGCATGGGTGTTGTCTGTCGAGCCGCTTCACCACCCGAGTGGTCGCTGGATCCCGGCTCCACCGGATTGGGATAACGGTCACGATCACGAGTGCGATTACGATTACAATCACGATTACGAATTACGAGCACGAAATTCGAAGTCCGATGTCCGCTGTCCGCTAGATGACCAGCAGCGCCGCCACACTGAGCACCGACAGGATCACCAGCATGGCCAGGGCGGTGCGCCCCAGGCGCACGCCGCCGAAGGCGAAGGCGTAGCCGGCCTTGGCCAGGTTGTTGCTCGCCGTGGCCACCACCACCGCCCCGGCGGCCGTGGCGACGAAGCCGGCGTCGGCCGGGGTCTGGGCCAGGCTCAGGATGAACGGGTCCACGTCCACCAGACCCAGGATCAGCGCCAGTCCGTAGACGCCCGTCTGCCCGAACTGCTGGAAGGCGAACCGGGTGGCCACCAGCATCCCCATGAAGATCGCCGCGAACAGGAAGGCGGTCCCCAACTCCAGCGGGTTGCGGTTGGACTCGCAGGCGGCGCCGTTGCGCTCCGCCTGGCGGCGGAGGATGCGCCACATCCAGTATCCGCCGCCGCCCAGAGCCAGCAGGCCCAGCGCCACGAAGAGCAAGGCCAGGCGGTCGAACAGCGGCCGGCCGAACAGGAACAGCAGCGCCAGAATCCGCAGGTACATGATCCCCGATGCCATCACGATCCCGCCGGCATAAGCCGACGGGTCGGCTTTCCCCTTGGCCTGTTTCGCCAGCACCACCGTGGTGGCCGTGCTCGAGTAGAGGCCGCCCAGCAACGAGGCGAGGAACAGGCCGCTGCGGTCGTGGAACCGGCGCTGCAGCAGGTAGCTGGCGTAGGAAATGCCGCTCACCGCGATCACCACCAGCCACGCCTTGTACGGATTGATGGCGAACGGCGTGAACTCGCGGTTGGGCACCACCGGCAGGATCACCGCGGTGATGATGAGGAACTTGGCGAAGGTGGCCACTTCATGGGCCGAGATCCGCTGGGCCAGGTTCTCCAGCACGTGCTTCATGTGGACGAGGAGCACCACCACCACCGTCGCCGCCAGCGCCAGCCAGTACTCCCCCGACGCGACCACCGCCCCCAGGGCATAGGTGGCCAGGGCCGAAAACTCGGTGGTGAAGCCGGGCAGGTCGCGCTCCACCTTGGACCAGTAGAGGATCGCCAGCAGCGTCCCCAGCACCAGCAGCCCGGCGGTGAACGGGATGTAGTCGCCCGGCGCCACCACGGTGAGGAGGAAGCCGCTGATGGCGATGAGGGGATACGTCCGGGCGCCGCCGAAGAAGAAGGTGGGCTTGGTCTCCCGGCGCTCCTCCAGCTGGAAGCCGATCATCAGCGACAGGAACAGGGTGACCACCAGACCGATGCCTTCGGGCGGCACGTTGGCCAGGATCCACTGCATCATGGGCGCTTGCCTCTCAGCCGGCGATCGATCACGGGATGAATCGGGTCGATTATATCATCCTCCTTGGATTTTGCAGCGTCCGCCGCTATACTGGTTTGGGCTACCAAGCCGCCGCCCCATCTCCCCCGACGAGGCCCACCCGCCATGTCCATGAAAGACGATCTGCTGAGGATTCTCGACCAGCTCCACCGGGAGCACGTGTCCAGGCAGGAGCTGGCCGAGCGGCTCGATGCCGGCGCGGAGGACCGCCAGGCGTTCCGCGCGGCCGTGCGCGAACTCGAGGCCGACGGCGTGCTGATCCGCGTCAAGAAAAACTACTACGCCGTCCGCGGTCGGGCCCGCCTGGTCACGGGTAAACTGCAGTGCCACCGGAGCGGGTTCGGCTTCGTCATCCCGGATCCCGACTGCCACCCCGGCGGCGACGTGTACGTCCGCGCCGCCGATCTCGGCGACGCCACCCACGGCGACCGGGTGGCGGTCCAACTCCTCGACGCCCGCCCGGGCGCCGCGCCGGAGCCGGCCCGCCCCGGCCGGTCCGGCCCCCGGCTCGAGGGGCGGGTCGTCCGCGTCCTGGAACGAGGGACGCCGCGGATCATCGGCCGGATCCTGTTCCTGAAAAAGCCGGTGGTGATCCCGCTGGACCCGCGATTCCACTACACCGTGCACCCCGTGAACATCGACGCGTTCGAGTTGGCCGACGGCGACATTGTCTCCGTCTCTCTGACCACGGAACCGTCCACCCGCACGCGGCCCGAAGGCCGGATCGTGGCGCTGGTGGGCAAACCCGACGACCCGGAGCTGCCGTACAAGATCGCCCTGAGCCAGCACGACATCCCCACCGAGTTCCCGCCCGAAGCCCTGGCCGAAGCGCGGCGCGCGCCGAAGGCGATCACCGCCGATGAACTCGCCGGCCGGGCGGACCTGCGCCACCTCCCGGCCGTCACCATCGACGGCGAGACCGCCTTCGACTTCGACGACGCCGTCAACGCCGTGCGGCGCCCCGACGGCGATTACACCCTCTGGGTGCACATCGCCGACGTCTCCCGTTACGTGCCGGCCGACGGCGCCGTGGACCGCGAGGCGCTGCGCCGCGGCACCTCGGTCTACTTCCCCGACCGGGCCGTCCCCATGCTCCCCGAGGACCTCTCCAGCGACATCTGCTCCCTCCTGCCCGACCAGGACCGCCTGACGTTCACGGCGGAGCTCACCATCGACGGCCGCACCGGCCGGACCACCGCCGCCCGGTTCGTGCCCGCGGTGATCCGCTCCCGGGCCCGGATGACCTACACCCAGGTCGCCGCCATTCTCGACGGCGACCCGGCGGCGCGCGCGCAGCACCCCGAGCTGGCCGCCGAGTGCGACGGCATGGCCGAGCTGGCCCGGCGGCTCAACGCGCGGCGGCGGCAGCGCGGCGCCATCGACTTCGACCTGCCCGAGGAGGAGGTCCGCTGCGACCCGGCGGGCGCCGTGATCGGGATCTTCAAGTCGGAGCGCACCTTCGCCCACCGGCTCATCGAGGAGTTCATGCTCGCGGCCAACGAGGCCGTGGCCGCGTACTTCCAGTCCCGGGAGCTGCCCTTCATCTACCGGATCCACGAGCCGCCCGACGCCATGAAGGTGCAGGAACTGGCCGAGACCGCCGCCTGCTTCGGCTACGCCTTCGATCCGGATGCGGAGGCGTTCACGCCGCGCGATTTCCAGGCGCTGGCGGACCGGTTCGAGGATTCGCCGGTGGGCCAGTACCTCGCCTACGTCATGCTGCGGACGTTCAAGCTGGCCGTGTACTCGGAGCGCAACAGCGGCCACTTCGGGCTGGCCGCCGACGACTACACCCACTTCACCTCGCCCATCCGCCGCTACCCTGATCTGATCGTCCACCGGCTGCTGCGGTACGCGCTGGCCCATCCCGACAGCCCCACGCCGTCCGGCTATGACACCGCGGCGCTCCATGAGATCGCGGTGCGCGCCTCGGAGCGGGAGCGCGAGGCGGTGGAAGCCGAACGGGAGGTGCTGGCCTGGAAGAAGGCCGAGTTCATGCAGCAGCACGTGGGCGGGGAGTTCGAGGGATTCGTCTCCGGCCTCCGGCCGTCGGGCCTGAACGTGCAGCTGACGCGCTTCTTCATCGAGGGCTTCGTCCCCCTGTCCAATCTCCTGGACGACTACTACGTCTTCGACGAGCGGCGGCACCTCTTCTACGGCGAACGGGGCGGCCGGGTGTTCGCCCTGGGCACGCCGGTGACGGTGCGGGTGGACCGCGTGGACATGGTCCGGTATCAGACGGAATTTTCGCTGGTCGGCGGCGGCGGGGCCGCAGCGGACGCGCCGCGGGCCAAGGCGCGCCGGTCCGGCCGCGGCGCCGCCGGACCGACGCCGGCCAAGGGCCGGAGCACCACCCGCCGGGCGGAGACGAAGGGCGCCCGCCCGCGCGTCAAGACGCACCGGGTCAAGCCACCCAGCCGCCGGCGGGACGGCGGCTCCCGCCGCCAGGGACGGCGCTCGCGCTGAGCGGACGGCCCGCGACCGCCGCCGCGATCCGGTGTAACCTGGACGGCCCGGACAGCGTATAATGAAACCTCTGAGACTCCGTGGGAGGCTGCACATGCATCGCATCATCGTCGTTTGGATCGCCCTGGCGCTCCTGACCGCCCCGCTGGCGGCCCAGGAGGAGGAGGCGGTCAAGACCGATCCCAACACGGTCAAGAAGGCGGCCGCGCTGTTCGACAAGGGTGTCCAGGCCGCCCAGAAGGGCGACCTGAACGGAGCGGAACAGCTCTTCCAGCAATCGCTCAAGACCTATCCGCTGGTCCCCGGCGCCTATGTGGAGCTCGGCAAGATCGCCATGGCCCGCCAGAACCCGGCCCAGGCGGTGGAGTTCTACCTCAAGGCCCGCGACACCTACCACATTCTGCATGACCAGAAGCTCAAGGACTTGAACCGTGTCCAAAACGAGGAGCGGCAGCGCGCCCAGAACAGCCAGACCGCCCGAAGCTCCACGTCCGGCAGCGGCGGCTTCGCCAAGAACGCCGTCATCGAGTCGCGCAACCAGATGGCCGAGGACCAGCGCGACATCGTCCAGGAGCAGCAGGAAGCCGATATTCCCGCCCTATTCTATCTCTACCTGGGCGGCGCGTACATGCGCCTGGGCAAGCACGACCTGGCGGAACAGGAGTTCACGGCCGGCATCCGGCGGGATCCCGGGCTGGCGCCCCTCCACTTCAATCTGGCCGTGGTGCACCTGGTCAAGGGACGGTACGACCAGTCGGCCACCGAGGCCCGCACCGCCAGGGACCTGGGCTTTCAGCTTCCGCCCCAGTTCGTGCAGGACCTGGAGAGTCGCGGCAAGCTCAAGCTGTAAGAGGCAGCCGTCGCCGCCCGGCTGCACCCGGCCGCCAGCCGACCGCCCCCGGCGGGGCGGTTCATCCACCTTCCGACACACTTCCGGCTTTTCAAACCGGCTGTTTTCGGTTACAGTCATAAGTGAATGGTTTCACCAACTCACGCCAAACACTGGCCGGGTGTCGTCGCTCGCTGGGTGGTGGCCGTGCTGGGCTGGGCCGCCGTCCCGGTTCTTTTCGCCCTGGATCCGGCCAAACCGCTCAACCAGTTTGTCATCGATCAGTGGACCACCGAGCACGGCCTGCCGCAAAAGGCGGTCACGGCGGTCACCCAGACGCGGGACGGCTACCTCTGGGTGGGCACATACGAAGGAGTCGCCCGGTTCGACGGGGCGCGCTTCACCATCCTGGACAAATGGAATCTGCCGGTTCTTGGCAGCAATAATATTTTCGCCATCCATGAGGATCGCGCCGGCAACCTCTGGATCGCCACGTCCAACGGCCTCGCCTGCCGGCGCGGCGGCCGCTGGATCCGCTACGACACTTCCCATGGGCTCGCGAGCGATTTCATCCTGACTATCCACGAGGACTCATCGGGCCGGATGTGGTTCGGCACCACCCACGGCCTCTGCTGGTTCGCCGACGGGGTGTTCGTGACGGAGACGCTGCCCGGGGCGCCGGACCGGGAGTATGTATCCGCCATCGTTCGTGACCGGGACGGCCGCCTCTGGGTGGGCACCGACGGCGACGGCCTGTTCGTCATCGAGAACGGCCGATCGACCCGCTACGGCGAACGGAACGGGCTGCCGGGCAACCAGGTTCGGGCCCTGTGCCATGACCCCGCCGGTCGCGTCTGGGTGGCCACCAACCGGGGTCTGGCCCGCTTTTCAGCCGGGCGGCCGGAGACCCTCACTCTGCCACCCCGGCTGGCGGAAGTCGAAGTGCGCGCCCTGCGCGTGGACCATCAGGGTCTGGTGTGGATCGGCGCCAGCGACGGCATGCTGTACCGGCACCGCGACGGCGAGTTCGAAGGCGTGGGGCTGGAGCGCGGGCTGCTCAACAATTCCATCTATGCCATCTGGGAGGACCGCGAGGGGAGCCTGTGGCTGGGCACGTACCGCAACGGGCTCATGCGCCTGAAGGACAACAACTACCTGATCTTCAACTTGCAGAGCGGCCTGCCCATGGACGTGGTGCGCTCGCTCTTCGAAGACCGCGCCGGACGGATCTGGATCGGCACCGTCGGCGGCGGCATGGTTCGCTTCGTCGGCAACCGGTTCGACGTGTACGACCGCTCCGACGGCCTGCCCGACGACCGGATCTGGGCGTTCGCCGAAGCCGCTGACGGCTCGCTCTGGGTGGGCACATACGGGGGCGGCATCTTCCAGTTTCGGGACGGTGTGCGGCGCACGCTCTCCACACGAACGGGGCTGTCCAACGACATTGTGCGGGCGGTCTGCGTGGACCGCCGCGGCGACATCTGGGCGGGCACCAACGGCGGCGGCATCGACGTGATTCGCGGCGGAAGGGTGATCCGAAATTACAACACCCGCAACGGGCTCACCGACAATTTCATTTACGCGATCCATCAGGATCGCCAGGGGCGGATGTGGGTGGGCACTTACAACGGCGGGCTGCTCTGCCAGGACGGCGAGATGTGGAAGGCGTTCGGCGCGGCCGAGGGATTCACCGACGCGGCGGTCTGGTGCATCTTCGAGGACGCCGGCGGCGACCTCTGGATCGGCACCAACGGCAGCGGGCTGTACCGGCACCGCGACGGCCGGTTCCGGCAGATCACGGTGACGGACGGCCTGCTCGGCGACTCCGCGTTCCAGATCATCGAGGACCAACAGGGCTCCCTGTGGGTGATCTCCAACCGCGGGGTCTTCAAGGGAGAAAAGGAAGCGTTCAACCGATTCGCCGACGGCCAACTCGATCGGATCACGCCCACCTCCTTCGAGGGCACCGAGGGAGTGAACCGCCTGGAGTGCGACGGGCCGGCCCAGCCGGCCGGGATCTGCGGCCGGGACGGCAAGCTGTGGCTGGCCTCGATCAAGGGTGCGGTGATGATCGATTCGGCCTACAGCCGGGTGAACACGATTGTGCCCAACGTGGTCATCGAACAGGTGACGACCGACAACCATTTCCTCAAAACCGACCGTCCCATCGAACTGCCGCCGGGCACGGACCGGATCACCATCGGTTTCACCGCCCTGAGTCTGCTGGCGCCGAAGAAAGTGCGCTTCCAGTACCAGATGGTAGGCTTCGAGCAGCACTGGAGCCCCGTCACCCGGCAGCGCGCCGTCAGCTACACCAACCTGCCGCCGGGCGAGTACACGTTCCAGGTGATCGCCTGCAACAACGACGGCATCTGGAACCGCACCGGCGCCCGCATCGCGCTGACGGTGCAGCCCTTCTTTCACCAGACACTGCTCTTCCGCATCCTGCTGGCGCTGGCCGTCATCGGCGCGGCCCTGGGCGCGCACCTTTACCGGCTCCGGCGGCTGAACGCCCGGCAGCAGGAGCTGGAGCGGCTGGTGGGCGAGCGTGTCCGCGACCTGCGCCTGGTCAACACCCAGCTCATCCGCGCCAACGAGCTCAAGAGCGAGCTGCTGAGCATCGCCGCGCACGATCTGAAAAATCCCCTCCAGGCCGTGCTCGGCTACGCGGAGATGATCCTGCAGCAGCATCCCCAGCGGGAGGAGCTGGAGCGGCGGGTGAACAAGATCTTCCAGGCGTCGCAGGAGATGCTGTCCATGATCAACGATCTGCTGCAGTCGTCGCAGATCGAAAGCGGCGAGATGGAACTCGACCTAAAGCCCGTCAACCTGAGCCTGCTCGCCCACCTGGTGGTGGACGGCTACCGCGACTGGGCGCGCCGGAAGGGGCAGTCGTTCACCGTGGCGATCGAGGAGGAGTGCTTCGTGAAGGGGGACACGCTCCGCCTGAAGGAGATCCTCGACAACCTGGTGAGCAATGCCGTCAAGTTCTCGCCCCTCGACGGCGTGATCGATGTCCGTGTCGAATCGGTGGAAGACCGGATTCGCTTCGAGATCCGGGACAGCGGGTCGGGGCTCACGCCCGACGACCTGACCCGGATATTCGGCCGCTTCCAGCGCCTCAGCACCCAGCCCACCGGCGGCGAGTCCTCCACCGGACTGGGACTGCACATCACCAAGCGCCTGGTGGAGCTGCAGCACGGCATCATCCGCATCGAAAGCTCGCCCGGCGCCGGCAGCGTCTTCATCGTGGAGTTCCCCGCCACCGACGCGGCGCAGGACGCATGATATCCCGCCAACAAAAAGGCCATGGCGCCGGCTCCGGCGCCATGGCCCGAAAAACGCTCGGCCGGGCGGCCGGCCGGGTGTGGGACTATTCCACCGCGTAGGGGCAGTACGCGTACATGCCCCGGGGGTCGTTGAAGCGGGCGTAGAGCATGGCCTGGCGGGCCAGCGCCCGGGTCTCGCGCAGGAACGGCAGGTGGCTCACGCCGGCGTCGGCCGGCTGGCCGAGGTAGACGGCGGCGCCGGCCATCATGTCGGTGACCAGGCGCTGCTTCCAATCCAGTTCCTTCTCGATGTAACGGACCTTGTAGTCCTTGCCCAGCTTGGCCCGTGCCGCCGCGGATTCGATGGCCTGGGGCAGGCCGCCCAGCTTGTCCACGAGGCCGACCTGCAGGGCATCCTCGCCGCTCCAGACCCGGCCGCGGGCGATCTTGTCCACGGCCTCCTTGCTCATCTTGCGCGCTTCGGCCACGCGGGTGAGGAAGTCGTCATAGCCCTTGTTGATGATCAGCTGGATCACCTCGCCCACCTCGGGGTTGAACGGCCGGTCGGGCCGCATGGCGCCGGCGAGCGGGGTGGTGCCCACGCCGTCCACGTGCACGCCGAGGTATTTGGCCAGCGGTTTGTCCACGGTCGGAAACATTCCGAAGATGCCGATGGAGCCGGTGATGGTGGCGGGACTGGCCCAGATCTCGTCTGCAGACGTGGAGATCCAATAGCCGCCCGAGGCGGCCACGCTGCCCATGGACACGACCACCGGCTTGCCCGCCTTCCGGGCCAGCTCGCACTCGCGCCGGATGACTTCGGAGGCGAAGGCGCTGCCGCCGGGGGAGTCCACCCTCAGCACGATGGCCTTCACGTCCTTGTTCTGCCGGGCCTGGCGGATCAGGGCCGCGGTGGAATCGCCGCCGATGGTGCCCGCGGGCTGGCTGCCGTCCAGGATCTCACCCTTGGCCACGACCACCCCCACCTGGTTGCCGGAGGCCTTGGCGCCGCTCCGGTCCTCGTCGCGCGCCGCAAGGTACTCGGTGTAGACGATCTGTTTGAAGGAGTGCGACTCCTCGTCCTCGCCCACGAGCTGGATCAGGCGAGCCCGCACCTCGTCCGGATTGGCCAGCTTGTCCACCAGCCTGGCCTTGAGGGCCAGTTCGCTCAACTGGCCGTGGTGGGCCGCGACATTGGCCTTGAAGTTGTCGATGTACGCCTGCAGGTCGGCCACCTGGAGCTTGCGGCCGGCGGCGGTCTCGCGCAGATAGGTGGCCCACAGGTCGTTCAGGTACGCCAGGTTGGCCTCCTTGGACTCGGCGGACATGTCGTTGCGCAGGAACGGTTCCACCGCCGACTTGTACTCGCCCACCCGGAAGACGTGCACCTCGACCTCGAGCTTGTCGAGTCCGTCCTTGTAAAAGGTGGTGAAGCGGCCGAAGCCCTCCAGGATGATCCCGCCCTGGGGATGCAGGAACACCTCGTCCGCCTGGGCCGCCAGGAAGTAGCCGTTCTGGCCGTACTCGTTGCCGGTGGCGATGACCTTCTTGCCCGATTTCTTGAAGTCGACGACGGCCGCCTTCAGGTCGAGCAGCTTGCTCATGCCGACGCTGCCCAGGTCATCCAGGTCCAGCACCAGCGCCGCGATCCGGTCGTCGGCCTTGGCGGCCTGGATGGCGTCCAGCAGGTCCTTGAGCAGCGTCTCCGGCTCGCCCTGACCGGTGAGCTGGTCGGTGAACCGGCCCAGCGGATCGCCGCTGATCTGCTCCACCACGGCGCCCTTGGGATTGATCACCAGGGCCGCTTTGTCGGGCACCTTCGGCCCGAAGCCCTGAAGCAGGATGACGATCAAAGCGATGACGATGATCACGAACAGCGCGTTCACGACGAACCGCCGCAGCCAATCGATGCCGCGGCCGATGGCGCCCAGCCAGGCCAGCCGGCTGCGCCGGGGGGCCGGCGGTTCGCGCCGCGGTTCGGGCGAGGGCGCCGGTGCTTCGTTGTAGGGGGTGTACGCGTCGGACATCTTGGGGACCTCCTGTCACTTCGCCCGCCGCTCGTCGTGAACGCCGGGGGTGTTCTTTGGAATTTAGGGCACTATACTCCGCCGCATGTCGTCGCGCAAGGCGGTGGTATGCAAAACCAGTACGCAGGATCCCGGCAATTTGTTTCATCCGCCGCACGGGAGGGCGCGTTGCATCCGTCCGCTCCATCCCGTACAATGCGGGAGCATCATGCCGAAACGGGAGGTGGCGCATGCGACGGGATAAGTTGCTGTTGGCCGGACAGTGGATGGACGGCGACGCCGGGACGCTCGCCGTGCCGTCGCCCTTCGACGGCCGCCCCGTGGCGCGGGTGGCCCGCGCCGGCGCCGCCCAGCTCCGCGGGGCGGCCGACGCGGCGGCCGCCGCCGTGCCGGAGCTGGCCGCCCTGACGCCGG
>ERZ1645192.3033-NODE-3033-length-13829-cov-10.309641_pt1 | contig 13829 bp, 14 predicted proteins | sample MGYA00575354_ERZ1645192 | MGnify/ENA primary metagenome ERZ1645192 (study PRJEB40844, sample SAMN11349763) | freshwater sediment metagenome | isolation source: river sediment | host: Sediment | place: India: Faizupur Khadar , New Delhi | collected 2017-02-21 ... | reverse complement strand
GTCTCGTCGATCACGTCGATCGCCTTGTCGGGCAGCTTGCGGTCGTGGATGTAGCGCGCCGACAGTTCGACCGCCGCCTTCACCGCCTCGTTGGTGTATTTGATGCGGTGGAAATCCTCGAAATACGGCTTCAGACCCTTCACGATCTCGATCGTGTCGGCCACCGAGGGCTCGTTGACGTCGATCTTCTGGAAGCGGCGCACCAGCGCCCGGTCCTTCTCGAAATACTGGCGGTATTCCTTGTAGGTGGTCGAGCCGATGCAGCGCAGCGCGCCTTGCGCCAACGCCGGCTTGAGCAGGTTGGAGGCGTCCATCGCCCCGCCCGAGGTCGCGCCTGCGCCGATGACGGTGTGGATTTCGTCGATGAACAGGATCGCGTGCTTGTGCTGCTCGATCTCCTTCATCACCTGCTTCAGGCGTTCCTCGAAATCGCCGCGATAGCGCGTGCCGGCGAGCAAGGTGCCCATGTCGAGCGCGAACACCGTCGCGCCGGCCAGAACCTCCGGCACTTCCTTCTTGACGATCTTGCGCGCCAGACCCTCGGCGATGGCCGTCTTGCCGACGCCCGGATCGCCGACGAGCAGCGGATTGTTCTTCTGGCGGCGGCACAACACCTGGATCGTGCGCTGCACCTCGGCCTCGCGGCCGATCAGCGGATCGATGCGGCCTTCTCCGGCCTTCTTGTTGAGGTTGACGCAATAGGCGTCGAGCGCGCCTTCCTTCTTCTTGCCTGTCTCGGCGTCCTTGTGCTCCTTGGCCTCGCTGCGCTCGCTCTCTTCCTCCGCGCCGCGCGGCGACTTGGTCGGGTCGCTGAGGCCGGGCCGCTTGGCGATGCCGTGGCTGATGTAATTGACGGCGTCGTAGCGCGTCATGTCCTGCTCCTGCAGGAAATAGGCGGCGTGGCTCTCGCGCTCGGCGAAGATCGCCACCAGCACGTTGGCGCCGGTCACGTCTTCGCGCCCGGACGATTGCACATGGATGACCGCGCGCTGGATGACGCGCTGGAAGCCCGCCGTCGGCTTGGCGTCCTCGCGCCCATCGACGACGAGGTTGTCGAGTTCGTTGTCGATATATTCGCTCAGGTTCTTGCGCAGCAGGTCGATGTCGACCGAACAGGCGCGCAGCACCGTCGCAGCGTCGTGATCCTCGGTCAGGCTGAGCAGCAGATGTTCGAGCGTGGCGTATTCATGGTGACGCTCATTGGCCGCAGCGAGAGCCCGATGCAGAGATTGTTCGAGATTCCGCGAAAATGACGGCATGTGCTGCGACCTCTCACTTCTTTTCCATGATGCATTGCAGCGGGTGCTGGTGCTTGCGGGCGTAATCCATCACCTGGGTGACTTTCGTCTCGGCCACTTCGTAGCTGTAGATGCCGCATTCGCCGACGCCGTGGTTGTGAACATGCATCATGATGCGGGTGGCCTCATCGGGGCCCTTGTTGAAATATTTGCGCAGCACGGTCACGACGAACTCCATCGGTGTGTAATCGTCGTTGAGCAGCAGCACGCGATACATGCTTGGACGCTTGGTCTGGGTCTTGGTGCGCGTGATGACCGCCGTGCCCGAACCCGGCGTTCCGCCGCCGCGCTTCGGCTCCTTGGCCGCTCGTGCGCCGGATCCGGACGCAGGCATTTTTCTCGTGTCATACAAATGGATATGGGTCGCCATTTTTTGTCTGCAATCGGTCGGCTGTGTGACGGCGGCGAATTTGCCCCGACCCGTCGTCGTATGTGCAAATTTATGCGCTGCGTCGCCGCAGCGCTAGTATGCGACGAAAGTCGCCGCGCACAAATGCCAACCGATTCCATGCACGCAAAGAAAAAGGCCCGAGCTTGCGCCGGGCCTTTCATACGATCGCGATGGATCGAATTAGGTGGGCGGAGCCGATCGGCTCCGGCCCGAATTACTTGGCGGCGGCCTGAACCTTGGCGACCGCGCCTTCGACCGGCTTGAAGGCTTCCTTGGCGAGGTTCTGGTAGAGCTCGCCGAGCTTGGCGGTCTGGGCGACGAAGCCCTCGTAGGACGCCTTGGCGAAATCGGTCTGGACCTGGATGGCGGCTTCGATCGTCTTCACGCCGAGCAGCTTCTCAACGAACGCCGAACCAGCTTCCGCCGACTTCTTGGCGTAGTCGGTGTTCTCGGTGGCGATGGCCTGGACGCCCTTGGCGATGGACGAAGCGGCGGCCACGGCGGCCTCGAACTGCTCCTTGCCGAACTTCTGGAACTGGTCAAAATTGGCGTTCATGCGGTCTCTCCTGTCGTAAATTCATCAGCCGGGCAGCCTGACGGACCGCCGGAAACGAGCCCACAATCAAGTGCTGCTCGCCCCATAATACATATTGCATTGCACAATTTTCGTCAAGGTATCTTGTGCGTCGCAGCAACGCCCAAGCCATCCCTATCATTTCGTTCAAATTTTAAAAATTTAACGGTCGGGTAACCGCAAACCCGTAGCCTTCCCTCGTGTGTTGTTTTGGCAACGCGGCCCCATTGCGGGCCGGCGCGTCAAGCTCCTGCGCAACGGGATGGAAACAGGTGGCGTATATGTTCAAGCTTAGCGTATCCGGTCGTCCGGGCGGCTTTCTCGCGGCCGCTGTCAGCGTCGGGCTTGCCTTGATCATGGCCGGACTCGCTGCGTCGCCGGCGGAAGCGCGCAAATGGCGTCGCCATCACCCCGCCCGCCACCATGCCGCCGCGGCCTACACGCCGCCCTTCGCCGCCTTGGTCGTCGACGGCAACACCGGCAAGACGCTGTATGCGCGCAATGAAAACGAGCTGCGCCATCCGGCCTCCGTCACCAAGGTGATGACGCTCTACATGCTGTTCGAGCAGCTCGAGAAGGGCCGCTACCGCCTCGACAGCGAGATCCCGATTTCCGCGCACGCCGCGCGTCAGGCCCCCTCCAAGCTTGGCCTGCGTCCGGGCGAGACGATCTCCGTCGAGGACGCCATCAAGGCGCTCGTCACCAAGTCGGCCAACGACATCGCCGCAGCGGTCGGCGAAGCGGTCGGCGGCGACGAGGACACATTCGCAGAAATGATGACGCGCAAGGCGCGCGCGCTCGGCATGAGCCGCACCGTCTATCGCAACGCCTCCGGCCTGCCCAACGACGAGCAGGTGACGACGGCGCGCGACTTGGTCACCCTCGGCCGCGCCATCCAGGATCGTTTCCCGCGCTATTACAAGTACTTCTCGACGCACGTCTTCTATTATGACGGCGGCGCGCATCGCAATCACAACCGCCTGCTCGGCAATGTCGAGGGCATGGACGGCATCAAGACCGGCTATACCCGCAAGTCCGGCTTCAACCTGCTGACCTCGGTCAAGCGCGATGGCCATTTCATCGTCGCCGCCGTCCTCGGCGGCAAGAGCGCCCGCGGCCGCGATCAGATCATGGCCAACCTGATCGAAGATCATATCGACGCCGGCTCGAACCGCCGCTCGGCGACCATGGTGGCCGAAGTCGAGCGCGTGCCTGACGCTTTCGAGCGCCGCGAACTCGAGCGCGCCCGCCTTGAGACCGAACGCGCCCGCGCCGAAGCGAGGGCCGAGAGCAAGCCCGAGGTCAAACCGGAGCCCGTGCGCGTCGCCGCCGCCGCGCCGATGCAATTGACGCCGCCGGCCGCCGTGTCGGTCGAGCGACCGCGCCCCGCCTATGTTTCCGGCGCGCCGAAGCCCGCGCCCGTCGAGGACCGTCCGCTGACGACCGCCTCGATCCAGCCCAAGCGCGCCGTGCTGGACGGCTCGACCCGCGCCGTCGCCGCCAGCGCCTCGACCTCCACCCCGTCCGTCATGCGCTGGGTCGCCGGCGCGCCGGGCAAGGGCGCGCCCGCCCCGACGAAGATTGCCGCCAAGGCCGAGCCGGCGAAAGCCGAAACGGTGAAGGCGAAGGAGCCTGCCGGCCGCCCCGCCAACCACGGCTGGATGATCCAGATCGGCGCCACCGACGACGCCGCCAAGGCCAACGAACTGATCGCCAGGGCGAAGTCCAACGGCAAGGGCGCCCTCGCCTCGGCCCGCCCGTTCACGGAAAAGGTGCAGAAGGGCTCTGAAACGCTCTATCGCGCCCGGTTCGCCGGCCTTGAGGCTGACAGCGCCGAGGCCGCCTGCAAGGCGCTGAAGCGCACGGGAATGTCATGCTTCGCCACGAAGAACTGACGCAATGCGCCGTCGCCAAGCTTGTTGAGACCCATCCAGTGAAGACCGCGTGTCCCGGAGTTTAGTGATGACGACGCATCAGGACGTCCTTGGCTTCATTGACCCGAGCCGCCAAATTCGTCGACCCCCCATGGTCGGGATGGAGCTTCTTCATGAGCGCGCGATGCGCCCGCGCGATGTCGTCGCTCGAAGCTCCTTTCTGAAGGCCCAGAACTTCATAAGCTTCATCCTCGGACATCGCGCCCGACCAGCGGCTGCGCGCCTCGCCGCCCCCCGCGTCGCCCTGACCCTGTCCTGCCTGACGCCATCCGGCAAAGCGGCGGTCCATATAAGCCTCTAGCAGGCGCGCGCCGTCGAGGTCGTCGGCCAGGCAGGCGCGATGCAGCGCTTCGCATTGCGGCCGCGTCAGGTCGTCGAGCGGCAGGCCCTCGTGCTTGCCGGCGAGCACCGTGCCGCGCATCGAGCCCGTCTCGTGATCGAGCTCCATCTCGATCATCGCCGAGCGCACCCGCGACACGCCGCCCGGCTGTCCAGCCTTGCGGAAAGCCCCCGGCTTCCAGGCGTTGATTTCCAGCAGCCAGAGGCCGACGCCGCCAAGCCCGAGCGCCATGTCGATGCGCCCGCGCAGGGCCAGCACGACCGCGCCGATCAGCGCGCCGACGCCGCCGCCCCGCTTCAGCATCCGCGCCAGCGCGGCGGGATTGGCGCGCGAGAAGGCCTTCATCGCCCAAGTGACGACGATGAAAGCAAGGAGCCCGAAAAGAAGATAAACCATGGCGCGTTCGCCGCCTCACCTGATTTGCGCGAGCAGGCGTTGCGCCTCGCGCTTGCCGTCGCGCGCCTGCCGCTCAAGCGCCAGCCGTCCGCCGGCGGCATAAGCCGCCGCCGCCTCGAGAAGTTCCGCCAGGCGCTGCGGCGCGTTGACGTCGAAGGCGGCATAGGCCCCGCCGGTCAGCCGCGCGATCTCGCGAAAGGCGCGCCCCGCCTCCGGATCCGCCCCTTCGTGGAAGAGGAAGCCCTTGACGCCAAGCAGCCCCAGCTCGCCGGCGATCTGGGCCAGGTCGTCGATATTTTCTTCCATGGCGTCGCCGACGAAGACGAAGGCGCCGACGCGCGCCCGCTTCGTCTCGGCGCGCACATGCGCCAGCGTCTTGCCGATCTGCGTATGGCCGCCGCGGCAGCCGATGGCGCGCATCAGTTCCGCCAGCCCCTCCCCGCCCGAGACGAAGCGCGACGCCCGGCATTCGGCAAAGCCGCGAAAATAGACGAGCTGAACGTCGAGCCCGCCGAGCGCGGCGGCCGCATCGAACATCCTGGCCTGCAGCGACTGCGCCAGATCCCAGGTCGGCTGCCGGCTCATCGTCGCATCGAGCGCGAACACCAGCCGCCCGCGCCCCTCCGCGCCGGCGACCGGCGTGTGGCGCGCCTGTTCGAGAAACGAGTCCACCGCCGTAGACCCGGCCCGGCTCACGCTCGGCGTCTTGTCCGATGATCCTGCCACGATCGACCCTCCGGCTCACGCGTCGCTGTTAAGATCGTATCCGTGCCGTCGGCGCGCAAGGGCGCGCTCACAACAGGCCCAATTCGCCCAACTCGCGCCGCAGGCTTTCCGGCATGTCCTCCAGCCCCGTGCCGGCGTCGGACAGGTCCGGCGGCGCATCCTTGTCGGCCAGATAGCGCCAGCCCTGGAAGGCGCGCATTGGCCGGGGCCGCACCTTTGTCAATTCCGGTTTGAGGATGATGGCGCAGCGCGACACGCCGGCGCTGTCGACGAGCCCGCGCAGGTCGAGAATGCGCTGGCGCGCCGCGATCTGCCCCTTGATCACCCAATAGAGCGATCCGCCGTCGAGGATTTCGTCGACGCGTTTCGGCGACATACGCGTGACATGCGCCTGCTCGAACGCCTCGCCGCGCGCGGCGGCCGCCTGAGCCCGAGCCTCGATCCAGCCGTCGAGCTCCTGGATCGAATCCACGCCGACGCACAATTTGACGATATGCAAAGCCATGCGCTGTTGTGCGCCGACGCGCCGCGCGGGGTCAAGCGCCGGCGCGAGGCGCGCTTTATCGCTTTGGCTTGTTGAGCGAAAAGATGATGCACGAATTCGTGTGGAACTGATGTTCCTTGAACGTCGCGCCCACCGTCAGCCGTTCGCCGGGCGTGAAGCTGACGCCGCAGGCGGCCGGCGAGCGGCGCGAGGCGACTTCGACCCGCGTCGGCACGGCGCCCTTCAACGGCCGCACCACCTCGAATTCGGTGAAGGTCTCGCCGCCCTCGGAATAGGCGCGCAGAACCTTGCCTTCGAACACGAAGGGAACCTGCGCCATCATCTGCTCGCGCGACATCGGCTTGCACGAGCAGGCCAGCGCCGGCGCGGCGGCGATCAATGTCAGCGCCGCGACCGCGGCCAGCCTGAAGGCGAACATCTGAACCTCCGTCTCAATCCGTATGGATGACGACGATCTTCGCGCCGAGCGCCACCTGACCGCCCGGCGCGCCGGAGACTTCCGCGACAATGCCGGCGCGCGGCGCGACCAGCGCATGCTCCATCTTCATCGCCTCGACGATGGCGAGCCGCTGGCCCTTTTCCACCACATCGCCCTTGGCGACGAACAGCGCGATCAGCTTGCCGTGCATCGGCGCCTTGACGGCGTTGTCGCCATGCTCCTCGGTCTCGTAATCGACCGCCAGCGCATCGAACAGCCTGACGCTGGTCTGGCGGCCGGCGTCGAGCACCAGCACGCCGTCTTCCGTCTCGACAATGTCGCCGGAATCGCTGGCTTCGGCATGATCGAGGAAGTCCGACGTCTCGCCGTCATAGGCGATGCGGACGCCCTCGTCGCGCAGTTTGGCGGCTTCCGGCCATTGCAGTTCGGCGTTGACGCGCTCGCCATCGACGATCAGCGGCACTTGCGTGCGGCGCGGCGCGCCGAGGTCGAAGCCGTCACGCTCGGACCAGGCCGCATCCCATTCGTTTGAATTGCGATATTGCGCGCCGTTCTGCTGTTCCCACATCTGCGCGACGAGATCGAGCGCGCCGAGGCGAACGCTGCGCGCGTCAAGCCCGCGCTTGACCGCGCCAAGCGCGTCGAGATTGCGGTCGATGAAGCCCGTGTCGAAGCGTCCGGCGCGGAATTCGCCCGCCTCGCACAGGGCTTTCAGAAAGGCGACATTCGAGCGCGGCCCGGCGACGCGGGTCTGGCCGAGCGCCTCGGCGAGCCGGTCGAGCGCTTCGTCGCGCGTCGCGCCATGCGCGATGATCTTGGCGATCATCGGATCGTAGAACGGCGTCACCTCGCCGCCTTCTTCCACACCGGAATCGACGCGGATGCCCTCGCCCTGCGGCAGGTGCAGCGCATAGAGGCGGCCGGTCGAGGGCAGGAAGCCGCTTTCAGGGTCTTCGGCGTAAAGCCGCGCCTCGACGGCGTGGCCGGTGGCGAAAATCTCGTCCTGCGCCGCCGGCAGCGTCTCGCCCGAGGCGACGCGCAATTGCCATTCGACCAGATCGAAGCCGGTGATGCCCTCCGTCACCGGATGCTCGACCTGAAGACGCGTGTTCATCTCCATGAAATAGAAGGCGTCCGGCCGCAGGCCGTTGGCGCCGTCGGCGATGAACTCGACCGTGCCCGCGCCGGAATAGCCGACGGCTTTGGCCGCCTCCACCGCCGCCTTGCCCATGATGGCGCGCATCTCGTCGCTCATGCCGGGCGCGGGCGCTTCCTCGATCACCTTCTGGTGGCGGCGCTGCAACGAGCAGTCGCGCTCGAACAGGTGCACGGCGTTGCCGTGATTGTCGGCGAACACCTGCACCTCGATGTGGCGCGGGCTGGTGACGTATTTCTCGATCAGCACATGCGGGTTGCCGAACGCCGCCTGCGCCTCGCGCTGCGCGCCTTCGAGCGCGGCTTCGAAATCGGCGTGGTTGTCGACGCGGCGCATGCCCTTGCCGCCGCCGCCCGCCACCGCCTTGATCAGCACCGGATAGCCGATCTCGTAAGCCTTCTCGCGCAGGAATTTCGAGTCCTGCTTGGCGCCGTGATAGCCCGGCACGACCGGCACGCCGGCCTTTTGCATCAGCGCCTTGGCGCCGTCCTTCAGACCCATGGCGCGGATGGCCGAAGGCGGCGGGCCGATGAAGACGATGCCGGCCGCGGCGCAGGCCTCGGCGAATTCGGCGTTCTCCGACAGGAAGCCGTAGCCCGGATGGATCGAGGCCGCGCCCGTCTGCCGGGCCGCCGCGATGATCTTCTCGGCGACGAGATAGGATTCGCGCGCCGGCGCCGGGCCGATATGCACCGCCTCGTCGGCAAGCTGCACATGCGGCGCATGCGCGTCCGCGTCCGAATAGACCGCGATCGTGCGCAGGCCCATGGCGCGCGCGGTGTGAATGATGCGGCAGGCGATTTCGCCGCGATTGGCGATGAGAACCGAAGTCAGCATAAGACCGACGCTCCCGGAAAATTGGTCATGGACACGCGGCGCGGAGCCCTCCCCCGCGCGGCGTTTCTCACATTCTGAAAACGCCGAACTTCGTCTCTTCGACCGGCGCGTTGAGCGTGGCGGAGAAGGCCAGCGCCAGCACGCGGCGCGTCTCCGACGGCAGGATGATGCCGTCGTCCCACAGCCGCGCGGTGGCGTGATAGGGCGAGCCCTCTTCCTCGTATTTGGCGCGCACGGGGGCCTTGAACGCCTCCTCTTCCTCCGCGCTCCACGTCTTGCCGTCGGCCTCGATATTGTCGCGCTTGACGGTGGCCAGCACGCTCGCCGCCTGCTCGCCGCCCATCACCGAAATGCGGGCGTTGGGCCACATGAACAGGAAGCGCGGCTGGTAGGCGCGGCCGCACATGCCGTAATTGCCCGCGCCATAGGAGCCGCCGACGATGACGGTGATCTTCGGCACCTTGGCGCAGGCGACCGCCGTCACCAGCTTCGCGCCGTCCTTGGCGATGCCGCCCGCCTCGTAGTCGCGCCCGACCATGAAGCCGGAAATGTTCTGCAGGAACAGCAGCGGAATGCGGCGCTGCGCGCAGAGTTCGACGAAATGCGCGCCCTTGACGGCGCTTTCCGAGAACAGGATGCCGTTATTGGCGACGATGCCGACCGGAATGCCGTGGATGCGGGCGAAACCCGTCACCAGCGTCGTGCCGTAGCGCGCCTTGAACTCGTCGAATTCGGAAGCGTCGACGATGCGGGCGATGACCTCGCGGATGTCGTATTGCTTCTTCAGGTCGGTCGGCACGAGGCCTTCGAGCTCGGCTGGATCGAATTTCGGCTCGCGCGGCTCGGAAAGGACGATGTCGACGTCCTTGCGCGTGTTGAGATTGCCGACGATGCGGCGCACCAGCGCAAGCGCGTGCTCGTCATTGCCGGCGAAATGGTCGGCGACGCCGGAGATGCGCGTGTGCACGTCCGCGCCGCCGAGGTCTTCCGCCGAGACGACTTCGCCGGTTGCGGCCTTCACCAGCGGCGGGCCGGCGAGGAAGATCGTGCCCTGTTTCTTGACGATCACCGTTTCGTCCGACATCGCCGGCACATAGGCGCCGCCCGCCGTGCACGAGCCCATGACGCAGGCGACCTGCGGAATGCCCGCCGCCGACAGATTGGCCTGATTGTAGAAGATGCGGCCGAAATGATCGCGGTCGGGAAACACGTCGGTCTGGTGCGGCAGGTTGGCGCCGCCGGAATCGACCAGATAGACGCAGGGCAAGCGGTTCTCGCGCGCAATCTCCTGCGCGCGCAGATGCTTCTTCACCGTCATCGGGAAATAGGTGCCGCCCTTGATGGTGGAATCGTTGCAGACGATCATCACCTCGCGGCCGGACACGCGGCCGATGCCGGTGATGACGCCGGCGCCATGCGCCTCGCCGTCATACATGTCGAAGGCCGCCAGCGGCGACATTTCCAGAAACGGCGAACCGGGGTCGATGAGGCGCATCACGCGGTCGCGCGGCAACAGCTTGCCGCGCTTCACATGGCGCTCGCGCGTCTTCTCGTTGCCGCCCTGCGCGGCGCGGGCGCGACGCTCGCGCAACTCGCCCGCCAGAACCGTCCACGCCTGCCGATTTGCTTCGAAATCAGCCGTATTCACCTCAATTGAGCTGCCCAGAACCGTCACTTTGGATCCCCGCCCTATATCGATTTTGGCTCGACTATGGCGAGAAATGATCCGCTGTCCAGCGCTTGGGCGACTTACAGCGAGTCATATTTCAGCATGGACCAGGGCTCGGCCTCGGCCCCTGCTTGCCATTCTTTCCACGCGGGCAAGGCCATCATCGCGTCCATATAGGCGCGCGTGTCGCCCGCCACCGGCGCGTCATAGACATGCAGCCGGTTGACGACCGGCGCATACATGGCGTCGGCCGCGCAGAACGCCCCGAACAGGAACGGCCCGCCCGCGCCGAAATGCGCCCGCGCCGTGCGCCACGCCGCTTCGACGCGCGCGATGTCGGCCCTGGCCTCGTCGTTGGGCGCCATCTTGCGCACGGCGCGGCGATAATTGGCCGGATATTGCATCCGCAGGTTCTGAAAACCGGAATGCATTTCCGCCGCGATGGAGCGCGCCATGGCGCGCGCCGCCTTGTCGCGGGGCCAGATCGCCAGATCGGGGAAGCTCTCGGCCAGATATTCGATGATGGCGAGCGAATCCCAGATGGTTATGGAGCCGTCCTTCAGCGACGGGCACTTGCCGGTCGGCGCATGCGCCAGCATTTCGGCGCGCGTCTCGGGCCGGCCCATCGGAATGACGATTTCCTCGAACGGAATGCCGAACTGCTTCATCAGCAGCCACGGCCGCTGCGACCAGGACGAATAGGCCTTGTTGGCGATGACGAGCGTCAGCATGGGCTTCACCCCTTGGTCTTGTGCTGCATGACATAGGGCTCGACCGGGCCGCCGGCCTTCTTCCAGGCGGCGAAGCCGCCCTCGACATGGGCCACCGGCTTCAATCCCATCTTCTGCGCGACCTGCGCCGCCAGCGCCGAGCGCCAGCCGCCGCCGCAGAGAAACACGAATTTCCTGTCTTCCTGGAAGACCGGCTTGCCATAGGGGCTTTCCGGGTCGATCCAGAATTCCAGCATGCCGCGCGGACAATGGAACGCGCCGGGAATCGCGCCGTCGCGCTCCAGCTCGCGCGGGTCGCGCAGGTCGACGAGCAGCGTATCGCCGCGGCCGGCAAGGCCGATCGCGGCTTCGACGCTCAGGGTCTCGATCTCGGCATTGGCGTCGGCCAATAATTGCTTGTACCCGTAGGTGATGTTCTGCGCCACGCTGCGACTCTCCCTGTCCGTTTCGGACACTATAGGATCGTCTCGGCGCGCCAGCCAAACGCGCGTGCAAGCGCGACGAGGAAAGCCATGTTCGGATTGACGCCGCTCGATTTTGTCGGCCTCGCCTTCTTCGCCGGCTGCTGGGCCGCCTATCACATCATGGTCGACCGTGCGCTGCACACGCGGCGCAGCCTGTCGGGCCTGATGGACGAGCAGCGCCGGCGCTGGATGCGGGAAATGAGCCGCCGCGACGTGCGCATCGTCGACTCGGCCATCATGGGCTCGCTGCAGAACGGCACGGCGTTCTTCGCCTCCACCTCGCTGCTGGCGCTCGGCGGCGCGGCGACGCTGCTGCGCGCGGCCGACGACGTCATCAAGGTCTTCTCCGACATGCCCTTCGGCATCGAGACGACGCGCGGCCTGTGGGAGCTGAAGGTCATCGGCCTCGGCGTGATCTTCGGCTATGCCTTTTTCAAATTCGCCTGGTCCTACAGGCTGTTCAATTATTCGGCGATTCTCATCGGCGCGACGCCGCCCGTCGACCGGGCGACGCCCGAAACCCTCGACCGCGCCGCGCGCCGCGCCGCCGCCATGAACATCGCCGCCGGCCGGCATTTCTCGCGCGGCCAGCGCGCCTTTTTCTTTTCCTTCGGCTATCTCGGCTGGTTCGTCAGCCCCTACGCGCTGATGGCGACGACCTCAGCGATCGTTGCGGTGATCGCCATGCGGCAATTCTCGTCGGAAGCCCGCGACGCCGCCGCGCTCGACGGCGACGCTTGACCGCAACGCGGCGGCGCGCGACACGCTTGGGCCATGCCCAAGACACTTGATGAGACGATTCTCGCGCTTTGCCTCGACGCCGGCCCGTCGAAGACGATCTGTCCGACCGACGCCGCCAAGGCGCATGCCGCGGCGCGCGGCGAGGATGCGCTGGCCTGGCGCTCGCACCTGACCGAAGTGCGCCGCCGCGCCGTGGCGCTGGCCCATGCCGGCCAGATCGTCATCTACAGGAAGGGCAAGCCGGCCGATCCCGACAATTTTCGCGGCGTCATCCGCCTCGGCCTGCCGCGCCACGACTGAGCCTCACGGCGTGGGAAACAAAGCGTCGGTCTTGTCGGTGAAGCGATAGGCGATGAGGCCGATCCATTCGCGCAAAGCCCATTCGAACTGCTTCAGCCGTTCGATCGTTCCCTGACGCACGGTATAGCCGCGCAATCCCGGATAGGTCTGGTAATCGACCGGATAGGCCGTGACGTTGAACCCCTGTCGGCGGAAGATGCCCATCGAGCGCGGCATGTGCCAGGCGGAGGTGACGAGCAGGAAACGCTCGCCCGGTTTCGGCTGCAGCATGTCTTTGGTGAACGCCGCGTTCTCATGCGTATTGCGCGACCGGCGCTCGAAGTTCATCCGGTCCTTCGGCGCGCCGAGCGCCAGCCACAGCCGCTCCGCGCCATTGGCTTCGCTGTCGCCATTGGGCGTAAGCGACGCCGAACCGCCGGTGAAGACGAGCCGGGCCTGCGGATAGCGCCGCGCCAGCTCGAGGCCGGCGGTCATCCGAACGCCGGCCTCGGTCATCGACGTCGGCCCGCGCGCGTGTTTCATGTCCTCGTTCATCGCGCCGCCCAGCACGATGATCGCGTCGGGCGCGGCCATGTCGTCAGGCGGCGGCGGGAAGCGGTCTTCGAGCGGCTGCAGCATCAGCACGCCAAGCGGCGTCAGCCCCATCAGGATAAGCGCGACGACGCCGCCCGCCAGCAGCCAGCGTCCGAACCGCGCAAAACGCGTCGCCGTCGCCGCAAGGCCAATGCCGGCGGCGACCAACGCCACCTTGGCCGGCGCGAGAAACCACCACAGAACTTTCGACAATGCGAAAAACAAGTCGCGCCCGCCCGCTGATGAAAATTTGTCGCAATCCTTGCCACATGAATGCGAACGAGACGTTTCCGCATTCGTCGAGAAAAGGTGAATCCGGCCGGGCTGGACATCACCGGCCCACAAGGCCAGATTGCCGCCGCAGCAGAGTTCGCGCTGCAGACAGTTTCCCCGCGATAAGAGGCCTTGATGCAAAAGTTTTTCCGGCGCGCGATCGTCGCGCTGAGCCTTGCTCTTCCCGCCGCGGCCATGGCCCAGACGCCATCCGCCCCGGCTTCCGACGCCGCGCCCGCGGCTGCCCCCGCCCCTGCGGCGACGCCCGCGCCCGCTCCGGCCCCCGAGCCCGCGCCGACAGCTCCTGCGCCGGCCCCCGCGCCGGCCGCGGCTGCAGCCCCGGCCGCGCCTGCCGCTCCGGCTGCCGCCCCTGCGGCGCCCGCCGCTCCGGCGGCGGCGCCGCCGGCCCCGGCCGCGCCCGCGGCTGCAAAGCCGGCGGCCGAGAAGCTGCCGGGCCTTGCCGCCTGGCAGGCGTTGCGGGG
>ERZ1645192.3032-NODE-3032-length-13830-cov-7.593321_pt1 | contig 13830 bp, 11 predicted proteins | sample MGYA00575354_ERZ1645192 | MGnify/ENA primary metagenome ERZ1645192 (study PRJEB40844, sample SAMN11349763) | freshwater sediment metagenome | isolation source: river sediment | host: Sediment | place: India: Faizupur Khadar , New Delhi | collected 2017-02-21 ... | reverse complement strand
GCCGGCACGTTCGTATCGTACTTGTATCCCATACCCACAGCGAATCGCCAGACTTTTTCGCGTTCCGCCCTCTCGGTTACCTGTTTCTCATAGTCCCGTGCATATAAGGCCAGGTCCGTGGCGGGATCAAGATTGATCGTCGCGCGCAAGCGCGATTGTGCGTCTTTGAATTTCCCTTGTTCCGCGTATATGCCGGCAATCTGGAGCTCAGCCTGCTGTGATAGTCTGGGGTCAAGTTTCTTGGCCGTCTCGAACGCCCGGATGGCGTCATCGGGTCTCTTGGCCTTTGCGAGAACCATGCCCTTGACGAAATTGAAACGTGCCGTATTGATGCCTGCTTTGTCGGCAACACCGATCCATTTCTGGGCCTCTACCAGATTACCGGTGTGGTACAGGACATCAACAAGTTCAACAATGGCATCGTCGACCCGCGGGCTTAAGGTCGCAGCATCCCTGAAATAGGGAATGGCCTCATTATACTTTTCCATCACCTTGTAGGTGAGGCCCACATAATAGGCTGTCCGGGATGACGTCTTGTCGGCTTCCCGGGCCTTCAGAAAATATGCCAGAGCCTCTTCATAATTCTCCTTCTGGAATTCCTTAAGACCGTCATCGAAAGGAGTCTGTGCATGCAAACAAGGAACCAGGATAGACAGGAGAATGGCAACCAGGGAAATCACAGCTAATCTTTTCATGGAACCCCCGTTCGGCCAACAAGTATTGTTAATATTAAAGATTCTTAACAAATCTTTGTCGTGTTGGCAAGGGAAATTGTTAAGAAACCGTACCGGGAACTTTAAATCGTAAGAGTCTCGGCCTGCTTGAGAATGCGAATGTTGTGCCTGCCCGACCGTACGAATTCCCGGACGATCTCCCTGCCGAATATCGGTTTGATATGCGTTACATAAAAAGTCCTGTCACCGAGGCCGTACCGGTCGATCATCTCCATCAGGATCGACGGCGTCATATGGCCCGATATCAACGCAAGATCTTTCAGCCGGTCCGGGAAAGAGACATCCGCTATGATAAAATGGATGCTCTTTTCGTCGTGGGCCAATTCCCAGAATCTTTTCGTGGGCCCTGTGTCCGCAGTGAACATGAACCCTTCGCCATCCTGCTGGCGGACTACATAACCTACCGTGTACACCGTATGGGTCGTGAGGATCGGCTTGACGGAGACGCTGTCAAGGCGGGAAAGTTTTTCGAGCGGTATATCCTGCAGTTTTATGATCGCGTCGTTTGCGGAAGGGATGACTGTAAAATCGGGCCAGATCAGGTTGTTCAGGAGATTATTCGTGATGATGTCAAGAACGGGGGCGGCGCTGACGAGTTCTATGTTGTGTTCCCCCATCATCGCAAGCTCATCGACAAAAGGGAAGAGGCCCTTGAGGTGGTCCATATGGGTATGGGTAACGAGGATGCGCTTTATTTTTCGAAAATCTTTTCGCGGAAGAGAGTCCGTGATGGTACCGGCGTCTATGAGCAGTGTCTCGTCAATGAGAAAACACGTCGTCCTATGTCTGCCGACATAATTGCCGGAACAGCCCAGGATTTTTATGTTCATGACGTGATTTTACGTGATGGTCTGCAAAACTGTCAAGACATTGTATTCGACCCCGTAAAACAACACAATTGGGCAACCGGGCACATTTTAGCAACAATCACTTGACGGTGCCAGATGAAAGCATTATATTCTTGACACTTAGAAACTTTTTTTGTTGGAGGACCGCTATGCCCATCTACGAATACCAGTGTACGGAATGTGGAAAAAGCTTCGAGATCTTTCAGAAAATAAGCGACGCCCCACTTACCGAATGCAAGGTATGCAAGGGAAGGCTCACGAAGCTTATATCCAACTGTGCATTTCATCTGAAAGGGACCGGATGGTACGTGACCGATTATAAAAAGCCTGTCGATTCAACCGGCGGCAGGAACGGAAGCAGCAAGCCAGCCGAAAAAACAGAGAGCTCTCCGGCGCCGGCGCCCGAGGCCAAGACCGAGACAAAGACCGAATCAACGGCCAGTACATCAGCGGCAGCAGGAGGCGCAGCATGACCAAAGGCGATAAAGTGACATTCCCTTTCGGAAAGAAAACAATGGAGGGGACCGTGGAACAGGTCAACCCCAAAACCGTGTACATCAGGGCCGACTTCCCGAAACAGAAAGGGAAACTGGTCGTCAGGAAGATAAAAGACGTAAAATAGTTCTGCGTTCCGCGTTCTACGTTCTACGTTAAAGCATCGACATCAGATTAACCGTTAAAACGTTTCCGCGTGTATGATGAATGCAAAAGAACACCGTCATTCCGGCCTTGCCGGAATCCCATATGGCTGACAACTGTCAAGTCTAGTGTCTTCTTTTTTATTGGAAGGGTTTGTTTTTTAACGCAGAACGCGGAACGCAGAACGCGGAACCGTCTTTTCGCCTTACCCCTTACGGTCTCAATAATAATCCTGCAGGGCGCGGACCCTGAGCCGGCCGTGCTTCATCGCTTCGATCGCGTTGACAACCGCCTGGGCGCCTGACAGGGTTGTCGTGTACGGGACCTTGTTCTGGACGGCGCCGGAACGGATAGCGACCTCATCGACCTTGGGGTTCCTGCCGCTCGGGGTGTTGATTATGTACTGGATCTGACCGTTCTTGATCATGTCGACAACGTGAGGTCTGCCTTCGGAGACCTTGTTCACGAATTTAACGTCTATACCGTTGTTGGCAAGCGCCTTGCCTGTGCCGCGTGTGGCGCATATCCTGAAACCGAGGTCCGACAGCTTCTTCGCGATAAAGACGATGTTCCGTTTGTCCTTGTTCTTGACGCTGAGGAACACGGTCCCCTCCGACGGGAGGTCCTGGCCCGCGGCGAGCTGGGATTTCCAGAAAGCCATACCGAAATTCTCGTCGATCCCCATGACCTCGCCCGTTGATTTCATCTCGGGCCCGAGTATCGTGTCGACCCCGCTGAATTTGTTAAACGGAAAGACCGATTCTTTGACGGCCATATGGCCCGGAACACACTCTTTCTCGATCCCCAGTTCCTTCAGGGTCTTGCCGGCCATCAATTTCGCGGCCACTTTGGCCCACTGGACCCCCGTTGCCTTGCTGACGAAGGGAACGGTCCGGCTTGCCCGCGGATTGACCTCGAGGACATAGATCATATCGTCTTTCACCGCATACTGGATATTCATGAGGCCTACGACATGCAACCCTTTCGCGAGGCGATGGGTATAATCGCGGATCCTCTCGAGGACACTGTCATCGAGCGAATAGGGAGGAAGCGCGGACGCACTGTCCCCGGAATGGATCCCGGCCTCTTCTATATGTTCCATGATCCCGGCGACCACGCACTGTTTGCCGTCCGCCACCGCATCGACATCGATCTCTATGGCATCTTCCAGGAATTTGTCGACAAGGATAGGTTTTTCGGGAGACGCCTCGACAGCCCGTGCCATGAAGGATGCGAGGTCTTCGTCATTGTAGACGATCTCCATAGCCCTTCCGCCAAGCACATAAGACGGCCTCACGACGACGGGGAAGCCTATCGACGCGGCGATCTTCCGGGCCTGTTCGAAAGACGTTGCGATCCCGTTCTCGGGCTGCCTGAGGTCCAGTTTTTTGAGAAGCCTCTTGAACTTGTCCCTGTCTTCCGCGATATCGATACTTTCCGGCGTCGTGCCGATGATCCTGACGCCGGCCTTCTGCAGGGCGGTCGCCAGGTTGAGCGGGGTCTGCCCGCCAAACTGCACGATCACCCCGTCCGGCCTTTCCGTATTCGCTATGTCGAGCACGTTTTCGAGGGTCAGGGGCTCAAAATACAGTTTGTCCGACGTGTCATAATCCGTGCTCACGGTCTCCGGGTTGCTGTTGACCATGATGGTCTCGAAACCGAGTTCCTCGAGCGCAAAAGCGGCGTGCACGCAGCAGTAATCGAACTCGATGCCCTGCCCTATCCTGTTCGGGCCCCCGCCGAGGATCATAATCTTCTTCCTGTCCGACACGCGCGACTCATCCTCGAGCTCGTAGGTCGAGTAAAAATAGGGTGTGTAGGCCTCGAATTCCGCGGCGCACGTGTCGACGAGCTTGAACACGCTCTTAAGCCCGCCTTGCTCCCTCAAGTCCCTGACCTCGTTTTCCCCGGTCCCCGTTATATCGGCAATCTGCCTGTCGGAATAACCGAGCCTTTTCGCCTTCCTCAGGACATCGGGCGGGAGCATTCCCCTGCTGCCGGGCTGCCTGTCGGCGCTTTTTTCCAGTTCTTCCTCAAAAAGCACGATCTCCTCGATGTTCTTGAGGAACCACCGGTCTATCTTCGTGATCTCGTAGATGTCGTCTATGTTCATGCCGAGCCGGAATGCGTGCCGCAGGTAGAACATCCTCTCCGCGTTCGGGACAATGAGCTTCTGCCTGACAAAATCCGGGTCGTCCTTCCCGGCAAGCTTTTCATGGACGAGGCCCGACCTGCCCACCTCCAGCGACCGAAGGCCTTTCTGGAACGCCTCCTTGAACGTCCGGCCGATGGCCATGGCCTCGCCGACCGATTTCATGGCGACGGTCAGGGTCTCGTCGGCGTCCCTGAACTTCTCAAAGGTGAAACGGGGTATCTTGACAACGCAGTAGTCTATGGTCGGCTCAAAGGAGGCCGGGGTCTGTTTCGTGATGTCGTTCGGGATCTCGTCGAGCGAATAGCCTATTGCAAGTTTTGCCGCTATCTTGGCGATCGGGAAGCCCGTTGCCTTCGACGCGAGGGCCGAACTCCTCGACACCCGGGGGTTCATCTCGATAACGACTATGCGGCCATTGTCCGGATCGACCGCGAACTGGATGTTCGAACCGCCTGTCTCGACGCCTATCTCCCGGATTATCTTGATGGATGCGTCGCGCATCACCTGGTATTCCTTATCGGTGAGCGTTTGCGCGGGCGCCACGGTAATGCTGTCGCCGGTGTGGATGCCCATGGGGTCAAGGTTCTCGATCGAACAGATGATCACGACGTTGTCGTTGCGGTCACGCATGACCTCGAGCTCAAACTCCTTCCAGCCGATAACGGACTCCTCGATAAGGATCTCGGATATGAGGGAACTCTCGAGGCCTTTCAGTGCAAGGGATTCGAACTCTTCCATGTTGTAGGCGACGGACGCCCCTGTGCCGCCGAGGGTGAAACTGGGGCGGATAATGAGAGGGAAACCAATCTCCCGCGAGACGCTGCGGGCCTCTTCCATGTTATAGGCAAGGCCGCTTCTCGGGACCTCGAGGCCTATCTTTTCGATCGCCTCTTTGAATTCCTCCCGGTCCTCCGCCTTTTTTATCGCTTTGTAATCGGCGCCGATCAGCTCGACACCGTATTTTTCGAGGACGCCGCGCTCCGACAGTATGGTCGCGAGATTGAGGCCTGTCTGCCCGCCGAGCGTCGGGAGGATCACGTCCGGCTTCTCCGCTTTAATTATCTCTTCGATGACCTCGGGTATAAGGGGTTCAACGTACACCCTGTCCGCCATATCGGGATCGGTCATGATCGTCGCCGGGTTGGAATTGACGAGGACCACCCTGTACCCCTCTTCACGGATCGCCTTGCAGGCCTGGCTCCCGGAATAGTCGAATTCGCACGCCTGGCCTATGACGATCGGGCCCGACCCGATTATGAGCACGCTCTTTATGTCCGTTCTTTTAGGCATTGCCTGTCCTCTTGAAAGAATCCATCATGGCCCGGAACTTCTCGAAAAGGCCGTACGCATCGTGCGGCCCCGGGGACGCCTCGGGATGATACTGCACCGAGAATATCGGATGGGCCTCATGCTCTATGCCTTCGACCGTCCCGTCGTTCAAATTGACGTGGGTGACACGGACAGCCTCATTCTTGATCGAATCGATGTCCACGGCAAAACCGTGGTTCTCCGACGTTATGTGTATCCTGCCGGTTGACAGGTCCTTTATCGGCTGGTTTGCCCCGCGATGACCGAACTTGAGCTTGTAGGTCTTCCCCCCGTAGGCGAGGCCCAGGAGCTGCTGGCCGAGGCATATCCCGAACAGGGGCACCTTCCCGAACAGCCCGCGTATCTCGGGTATCGCATACCCGACCGCCTCAGGGTCGCCCGGGCCGTTCGACAGGAGGACCCCGTCGGGTTTGAGGCGGATTATGTCCGCGGCCGGGGTGCGGGCCGGCACAACGGTGACACGGCACCCGATCTGACGAAGGATCCTCAGGATGTTCCTTTTCACGCCAAAATCCATGACCACGCAATGCAGGGACGGGGCCTTCTGCCTGTCGTCCTTAAATTCATACGCTGCCGGGCACGTAACCTCGCTTACAAGGTCGACCCCGACAATGCCGCGCGATCCCCTGGCCTTTTTTACGAGGCTGTCCGGGTCGTGGTCAACGGTCGATATTATCCCGCGCATCACGCCGCGTACCCTTAAGTGCCGGGTAAGGGCCCTCGTATCGATCTCTTCGACCGCAATGATATTGTGTTTCCTGAAATAATCGGCGAGATCGCCCGCCGCCCTCCAGTTGCTCGTTATCTTCGAAAACTCCCGGGATATGAAGCCTTCAACCTTCGGTGCGTCCGATTCGACGTCATCCCCGTTGATGCCGTAGTTGCCGATGAGCGGGTACGTCATCGTGACGATCTGGCCCTTGTACGACGGGTCCGTCATGATCTCCTGGTACCCGGTCATGCTCGTGTTGAAGACTATCTCGCCTTCCTTCTCGCCTTCGAGGCCGAAGCCGACCCCTTCGAAGATGGTCCCGTCTTCCAGTGCCACAAATGCCTTCATCGCTGTCCTCTGCACATTTTTACACAGATGCCGCAAATGTGATGACCGATGTTCCGTTCCTTCCGGAACCGGTTCAGCATATCATAGCACCCGTAATGGTCGAACTCATGCCTATCGTTTTTGATCGCCCCGGCGGGGCACGCGGCGACACACACCCGGCATCCGCCGCAATCCTCGTCAAGCTCGCTGCCGGCCTCAAGGGGCATGTCGGTCAAGACCGTGCTGTAGCGCACACCCGAACCGAAACGCGGGTTGACGAGCAGATTGTTCCGCCCTATCCAGCCGAGGCCCGCCAGCACCCCTGTCCGCTTGTGGTTGATGTGCCCTCTCTGGTTCTTCCAGTCGACAACCTGCGAAGCGGCAAACGGGACCGCCCTGAACCCTTCCCTCTCGATCTGCCGCCCGAGAAAATACCCGACCATGTCGAGCCTGTAATTCAACTGGCGGTAATGATGGAGATACAGCTGGGTGGGACCGTCTTCCAGCGTATCGAGGACCCCCCTCGACAGAACAAGGCCGAAGGATATCGCGTACGGCAGGTCGCGCACTGTAAGACTGCCGGTCCCGGTCACATCTTCACCATACCTGGACATGGGGGCGACGCCGAAAAGATCGACATCCAGGTCGCGGAGCCACTTCTCGATCTTTGCGTTATTGCCCACTGACGGCACTCCTTATCAGGTTACATCAGTCCTGTTTTTTTAAAATGGACCATCAGGGCGGTGATCGAAGCGGGAGTCACTCCCGGTATACGGGACGCCTGCCCGAGGGTCAATGGCCTCACCCGCGTGAAACGCTCGACCACCTCGCGGGAAAGACCTGAAACCTGACCGTAATCGAGCTCGCGCGGGATACGCCGGTCATCGAGCTTTTTCGCCCGGGCTACCATCTCCTGCTGGCGGTCCGTATAGCCCCGGTATTTTACATCAATTTCGATCTGATACGCCACATCATTGTCGATACCGGCGAGGCGTTCGTCGATATTTTTCATCATATCCAGCGTGACCCCCGGTTTCCTCAGAAGGTCTTCCAGCGTCACCGGGTTCGTGATCCCCTCGATCCCGTGGTCCTGCAGCAATTGCTTCGTTGCCCTTGTCGGCTTCAGCCGGATGCCCCGAAGCAGGTCGAATGCCCTGTCGGCCCGGTCTTTCTTGTCCCTCACCTTTTTGTAGCGTTCCTCTCCGACTATCCCCAGGGCGTGCCCCTTTTCGGTAAGCCTGAGGTCCGCGTTGTCCTCCCGCAGCAGGAGCCTGTGCTCCGCCCTCGAGGTGAACATCCTGTACGGCTCGTCCACACCCTTCGTGACCAGGTCGTCGATCATCACCCCTATGTACGCCTCGTGCCGGCCAAGAACGAACTCGCCGCCGCCCCGGACCTTGAGCGATGCGTTGATGCCTGCCATCATTCCCTGTGCGGCCGCTTCTTCGTAGCCGGTTGTCCCGTTTATCTGCCCTGCCAGGTAGAGATCTTCGACCAGCTTTGTTTCGAGCGTCGGGTAGAGCTGCGTGGGAAAGACGAAATCGTATTCGATGCCGTATCCGGGCCGCACGATCTTCGCATTCTCGAGCCCGTCGATGGTCTTGAGCATCGCGGCCTGGACGTCGAGCGGAAGGCTCGTCGATAAACCGTTCGGATAATACTCGATGGTGTCGAGGCCTTCCGGTTCGATAAAGATGCGGTGCCTCGACCTTTCGCTGAAACGTACGATCTTGTCCTCTATCGACGGGCAGTACCGGACGCCCGTCCCCTTGATGACCCCGGTAAAAAGCGGCGAACGGTCAAACCCTGTCCGGATCGCATCGTGCGTTGCGTCATTCGTGTACGCGAGGAAGCATGGGACAAGCGGGTTGCTTACGGTGCCGGTCATAAACGAGAACGGGACGGGGGGGTCGTCGCTTAACTGCGGCGTCATCCGCGAAAAATCGATCGTCCGGCCATCAAGCCTGGGGCACGTTCCCGTCTTGAGCCTGCCGAGCGCAAAACCCAGTTCTCTCAAACTGTCCGAAAGACCGTTCGAAGACACATCGCCCAGTCGTCCCCCCTCAAAATGCTCGAGCCCGACATGGATAAGGCCCTTAAGAAAGGTCCCGGTCGTCAGGATAACGGCCTTTGCCCAAAAATGTTCCCCCAGTATGGTCTCGACCCCGGTTGCGGCATTGTTTTCCACGATCAACCGCCGGGCGGTCCCCTGCCTGATCGCAAGGTTGGGTGTCTCTTCGAGCCTGCGCTTCATCCGGCGGGCGTAGAGCGCCATGTCGGTCTGGACCCGTGTTGCACGGACCGCGGGGCCTTTCTTCGTATTCAACACCTTGAACTGTATCCCGGCTGCATCCGTGTTGAGCGCCATTTCCCCGTCTAGGGCGTCTATTTCCCTCACAAGGTGGCCTTTCCCCAGGCCGCCGACGGACGGGTTGCAGGACATGAACGCGACGTGGTCGATGTTCATCGTAAGGAGAAGGGCGCGTGCTCCCATACGTGCGGCGGCAAACGCAGCCTCGCATCCCGCATGGCCGGCCCCCACTATGATAATGTCAAATTTGTCCATTGCGCACATCCGAAGGCGGTATATTGTAGCAGGATTCACGGTGGTTTTCCATACCCGCTTTAAAATACGTATTATATTATTAATATTCATGATATCATGAGAATAGCGGTGCAGGGCGGGAAACCGGCATTTCATCCCCTGCCGGCCAATAGTACAATAATGTTGTATTTATGGTCCCGGTTATCATGTTTTGAAAGGGCCCACACGAAGGAGGGAACATGGAGGAGAAAAGGATCGGAACCGTTGTCGGGTATTTCGCGAAGATCGGCGTAGCCGCCATAAAGATCACGGACGGGGAGTTGAAGATCGGCGACCGGATCAAGATAAAGGGTCATTCCACCGATCTCGAGGAAACCATCGAGTCCATGCAGGTCGAACATAAGATTGTCGACAGGGCCACACCGGGAATGGATGTGGGTTTAAAGGTCAAAGACCGGGTGCGGGAGCATGATGTTGTCTATGTAATCACGGAATAAAACGGGCGATAGGCGATGGGCGATGGGCGATGGGTAAATCCCCGGGGATGGCAACCCATCACCCAGCACCCCTCCCGTCGGCCGTCGCCTATTACCTATTGCCTATTCCCTTTTATATGCTATATATATCGTCAGAGACCCTGACAACTAGGGAGGGATGACGATGGACGAAAAAGAACTGATGTGGCGTTTCCGGGACGTCTTTGAAACCACGATCCCGATACTCGAAGAGCTGGAAAAAGGGTTTTTTTCACAACAGGCACGGACCATACAGGATTGCGAAAAAAAATTCGGGGACCTTCTTATTTCCCGCGTCCCCTATGTTGAAAAGATCATCGGGGAAAAGCAAAAGACCGAGGCCGATATGATCTACGTCAGGCTCCTGCCCGCGCTGCAGACCATTGCGCTCGCCATCGAGAACCTGATGTATAAAATGGAATCAAAGATCGTATCGAACATACTCTTCAGTGAAAAGGCCCTTTCCGAGATAAGGGGCCTTTTTCATGTGATGAAGGAACAGTTCAGGGAGACAAAGGACTACGTCATTACCAGGAACCCGGCATTGAAGGATGCGGTCGGAATGCACATGGAAACGATGTTCAGGATGATCGAAGAACACGCGATAGTCCACCAGAACCGGCTTATCACGGGGATATGCATGCCCCAGGCATCGTACATCTATCTCGATATCACGGATTCTTTGAAAAGGATATCGCGCGGACTGACCGATTTTGCCAACAAGGTTTGATTATTGGGGATATCTTACGAATCACTTGCTCGCGCAATAGACACATCTGTCATTTTAAGCAGGCTCGCCGCATCTCCCTTCAGGGGCCGGGTGTTCCTCGTCGGTGGGGCGCTCAGGGAATTTGCCCTGGGTTCGAACCCCCGGGACTATGACCTTGCCCTCTCCGACCCCGACGATCTGAAGGCCATCGAAAAAGTATTCCAAAAGCGTGCCTTTTTGCTCGGCAAAAAACCTATCCAGACATACAGGATCGCTGCTGAAGATATCATGCTGGACATAACGGTCCTGGAGGCCTCCATCGAAAAGGACCTGGCGCGCCGCGACTTCACGATGAATGCGATCGCATTCGATCTGAAGGCCCGGGCGGTGGTCGACCCGCTGAAAGGGCTTGGCGATATAGACGGGAAGATCATCCGCTATCCCGACCGTGGAACGATTGCAAGCGACCCGTTGCGCATGCTCAAAGCCATCCGCCATTTCGCGGTCCTCGATGGCTTCGTCCTCGACCCCGAATTGAAAGAGGCCATCGCATCCTCCAGGGGCCTTATCCGGACCACGGCCGCCGAAAGGATCAAATACGAGCTCGATCTTATTATGGAGTCCCCGGGGGCGTCCCGGGGCATGGAAGTCCTCAGCCAAACCGGTCTTCTCTTTGAGATCGTCCCCGAACTCATGGCCCTGCGCGCCATGGACATTGAAAAACACTTCTCGCTGGAAACGTACGGCCATACCCTGCACGGGTTCTCATTTCTCCATTCCCGCGGCGCTTATTACGTCCCCGACCCGGCATCGCTCAAGGATGTCGGGTATGCCCTGCTCTTTCACGACCTTGGAAAGGCCCACACGTATTCCTACGACGAGAAAAAAGGGCTTGTGCATTTCTTCAACCATGAACGGATATCCCGTGACATTGCATCCGCCATCATGGACCGCCTCAGGTTCAGCGTGCAGGAAAGAAAGCGGATATGCTCCCTGATCGAACATCACATGCGCATTTTTCTCATAAGTTCCTCAGACGCCACGGAAAAGGCGATACGGAGGCTGATCTATAAGATGGGAGACCTGACCCCGCTCCTCATAGCGCATACCCTGTGCGACATGTACGGAAGCTCAGACGGCGAGGATAACCCGTCCACATTTCAGGTCATCCAGAATTGCAATGCGATAATGTCCGCGTACCGCGAATCGAAAAAGGAACCGCTCCCCCGGCTGGTCTGTGGCAACGACCTCAAGAACGTGGGTTTTCTCGAAGGCCCTTTTCTCGGGGAAGCCCTCGAAATTATAAGGGACAGGCAGATAGCAGGGGAAATCTCCACGCGGGACGAAGCCCTGCGACTCGCGGAACAGATGCTCCGTGACCGTAAGGCGTGAGAGCGTAAGGAATAGAAAACCTCTCCAATCTCGGCTTAATTCGGAATAATAATCAGGTCGTCATTCCGGCGAAGGCCGGAATCCAAGGTTTTGTTTTTATAACCGTTTATTGTTGCCATCCCTCTGAAAAGACTGCAAAAGAAAAACCTGGGATCCCGGCGTCGAGCGCCGGGATGACGGCGCTGCTTAATAAAAGAAGTGTAGACAGGGTGATGAAAGCCTTACGCCTTACGATCCTTAATAGTCCGGCTCCCCCGGCTTCGTTATCCTCCGGTAATCGTTGAGATCGAGTGCGTGGTCTGTGCCGGGCTGGATAGTGGCATCCTTCGAATACCCGTATTTTGACCAGTAGCCTGTTCCGCCCTGTTCGCGAAATTCCAGCCGCAGTATGGACTTTACGCTTTTGTAGCCGTACTTCGACGGCATGAGCAAACGCAAAGGCCCCCCGTATTCGGGCGGCAGGGGATGACCGTTCATGTCGTAGGCAAAGAGGACCCGGGGGTTCAGCAGCTCTTCAAGCGAGATATACTCGTAGTAATCATCGGCGGAATAGAAATAGAGATGGCGTGCATTCGGGGCCGGCTTGACGATATCGAACAGGGCCTTTGGCCTGAAACCTCCCCATTTCGCCTTGCTCGACCATGATTCGACGCATTTCATCCGCGACACCTGGCTTATAACCGGTATTTTCCTCAGCGAGACAATGTTGAAACTTTGCGGCCTTTCGCATAAACCGGTCACGGTAAGCGACCACTTTGCCGGGTCTATGGGCCGTATCGGCTTGATGAAACGAATGTAGAAGCCTTCCCTGTCCTCATTGTCAAGCAGCTTCTCGATCTCTTTCGGTTCAGCCGAATGCGGGATAAGGAAGGAAACGCTCAGGACACAGATAAATTTCATCACGTCCCGCCTGCTCATGTCTTTGAAGGCATCCATATAGTAAGTATAATCACGATGTTCGTGAAAAGGAAAAAAATGTGACGGCATCGGACCCATTTCAAAGTAATGTGAATGTGTGGTAATCTATACTGGTTTTACAGACCATTCTTGAGGGGTTGACATGAAAAGAAGAAATTTCTTAAAATTCGCCCTTTCCACGATAATAGCCAGTCAACTTCCTTCCACCGTATTCTCTCAGGCGCCGTCGTCTACCGTTGCAGTCGCCGAAGGCACAGACTATGCGGCCATCACCCGCAAGGTTATAACGGCGCTGGGCGGCATGAAGGCTTTCGTCAAGCCGGGAAACACTGTCGTCGTCAAGCCGAACATGGGCTGGGACAGGAAACCTGAATACGCTGCGACCACCCATCCCGCTGTGATAAAGGCCGTTGTCGAGGAATGCCTCGGCGCGGGGGCCAAAAAAGTCAAAGTTTTTGACAATACCTGCAATGACGCCCGCCGCAGCTATGAAAGCTGCGGGATACCGGAAGCATTGAAAGGCATGAAAAATGTCGATGTCCGGTTCGTCGAAAATGACCGTTTCAAAAAGACCGCCCTCAAGGGCAAATTCCTCAAGGAATGGGCCCTGTACGGCGACGCACTCACCGCTGATGTCCTTATAAATGTCCCCATAGCGAAGCATCACAGTCTGACCGGGCTCACCCTGGGGCTCAAGAATATGATGGGGATCATGGGAGACAACCGCGGATACATCCATCGCAGTATCGAAGATGCGCTCTGTGACATCAACAGCATCGTCAAAAGCCACCTTACGATCATCGACGCGACCCGCATCCTGACGAAACACGGACCGGTGGGAGGCAGCCTCAAGGATGTCAGGGTCCTCAACAAGGTCATTGCATCACGCGACATTGTCGCGGCAGACGCATACGCGACAACCCTCTTCAATATGAAACCCGATGAGATCGCGACCACAGTCGCGGCCCACAAGCGCGGACTGGGCGAGATGAACCTCGGCAGGATAA
>ERZ1645192.3030-NODE-3030-length-13832-cov-7.487987_pt1 | contig 13832 bp, 14 predicted proteins | sample MGYA00575354_ERZ1645192 | MGnify/ENA primary metagenome ERZ1645192 (study PRJEB40844, sample SAMN11349763) | freshwater sediment metagenome | isolation source: river sediment | host: Sediment | place: India: Faizupur Khadar , New Delhi | collected 2017-02-21 ... | reverse complement strand
ACCATATCCAGCTCGACCAACTGCTCAAGGCGACCGGCCTGTGCGAATCCGGCGGCGCGGCGCATGCGGCCATCGCCGAGGGGCGGGTGAAGGTGGATGGGGCGGTGGATACGCGCAAGCGGGCCAAGCTGCGGCCGGGGCAGGCGGTGGCGTTCGGCGGCGAGACGGTGGAACTGGTGACGGAGTAAAACCCCATTTCAGCGCAAAGGCGCAGAGGTAAGGCCAGAGGGGCGCAGAGCCGGGCGAAGAATGCCGGCTAAGCTGCGGGGGGCAAGGGGGTTCTCTGCGTTCCTCCGCTCGCTCAGTACCTCTGCGTTGAATAACCGATTTATTCCAGCCAGCGCACCGGCGAGGCGAGTTCCGGGCGTTTGCCCGAGCGGCCGGCGTAGTGGCTGGCGATGGTGGCGATGTCGGCGTCCGGATCACCGGTGAGGGTGACGTAGGCGACGATGCCGGCTTCGCGCCGGGCGTAGTCGACACAGCCGAGGGCGAGCGGTACGCCGGCGGCGAGGGCGATGCGGTAGCAGCCGGTTTTCCAGCCTTCGGTGCGGCGGCGGGTGCCTTCCGGTGCCATGATCAGGATGCAGTGCGGGTCGCTGGCGAAGCGTTCGACCATCTGGTCGACGAAGCCGGTGCGTTGGCGGCGATTGACCGGGATGCCGCCGAGGCGTTGGAGCAGTCCGCCGATGGGCCAGAAGAACAGGCTGTCCTTGGCTGCCCAGTGGGCGCGCAGGCCGAGCCCAAGGCCAGTGAGCAGGGTATAGAAGCCATCCCAGTTCGAGGTGTGCGGGTAGGCCAGGATGAGCATGCGGGCCGGGCGGTCGGCCGGCTCGATGAGTTGCCAGCCGAGGGCCTTGAGGATCAGGCGGGCGAGGGTTTGCAGCATGGGGCGGTACTCAGCGGGGCGTCTTGCCGAGAATGTCGGCGGCGGCTTCGTGGGCCGCGGCGGTTTCGTCGATGGGATGCGGGGTGAAGTAGGCGAGCCATTCGTCTTCCGAGACCGTGGCTTCTTCGACGCTGGGAATACGCCGTTCGGTGGTGCGCCGCCGATCCTTCCAGCCGGCAGGCGGGCCGATGTCGTCGTCACGCCGGTCGCTGGCCGCGCGTTGTTGTTGTTCCCTGCTCATGGCCGAATATCCCCGTTTTTGTCTTCTGCTCCCATCGTCATTTTACTTTCGTAATAGGCGCGGCGGGTGATGATCAGCACATCTTGACCACGATGTCGTGCAGGGTGTTGGCGCAGTTGGCCATGCGGTCGGCGGCGTTGGACAGGTGGCGGTAGATTTCACGGCGCTTGAACATGTGGATGTAGTCGTCGCCGACGAAAAGCTCGGCGATGGCGCGGCGGTAGTTCTTTTCGACGCGGCGCTCGGCCTTGCGCGCGATGTCGGCATCTTCGGCGGCGAGGGCGGGTTCCTTGGCAAGCCGGGCGTAGCCCTGGACCAGCGCATCGGTGCCGAGCTTGATGTGCATGGCCATTTCCAGGCAGTGCTTGTCGGGGGCGAGGCCGAGAACCTCCATTTCGCTGACGGTGGTCTTGCAGTAATTGACGATCTCGTCGAGGTCGATGATGGCGCGGTAGAGGTCTTCGCGGTCGATCGGTGTCGAGAAGGCTTCGTTCAGGGTGTGCAGGTTGTGAATCTTGACCCGGTCGGCTTCATGCTCATCCTGGCGAATGCACTGGCCCACCGCGCTGTCGCCGGTTTCCATGAATTCGACCAGGCGGCCGGTGGTCTGCGCCACGTGCTGGCATTGCTCGGTGAGCAGGCTGAAGAAGTCGGGCATCTTGGGAAAGACGCGCTCGAACAGGCGGCGGAAGATCGAGGGCTGGGTGTCTTCGCTCATGCTTTGCCTCCGAGAAATAAATTGACCAGCGCGTAGGCCTGGATGGCGACCAGCGCGGCGCCGGGGATGGTGACGATCCAGGTCGTCGCGATGTCCTTGGCCTTGGCCCAGCGCACGGCGCGCGGGCGTTCCGAGGCGCCGATGCCCATGATCGAGGTGGCGACGACGTGGGTGGTGGAGACCGGGGCGCCGCCCAGCGAGGCGGCCATGATGACGCCGGCCGAGGTGAGTTGCGAGCCGAGGGCGTGGATGGGGCGGACGCGGTAGATGGCGAAGCCGAGGGTGCGCACGATGCGCCAGCCGCCGGAGAGGATGCCGAGGGTGATGGCCGAGGCGCAGGCGAGCATGACCCAGAACGGCACTTCGAAGCTCGGGATAAAGCCGCCGAGGAGCAGGACGAGGGTGAGGATGCCCATGCTTTTCTGCGCATCGTTGGCGCCGTGGGCGAAGGCGAGGCCGGCGGCGGTGATGAACTGCAGGCCGCGCAGGCGGGCATTGGCGGCGGGGTTGGCGGCCATCAGCAGGCCGTTGAGCAGGCGGTGCATGGCGAAGCCGACCCAGAAGCCGATCAGCGGGGAGAGCACCAGGGCGGCGAGCACCTTGACGATGCCGGTGAGGCGGCCGTCGGCCAGTTCGGCAAAGCCCCAGACAACGTGGTCGGCGCCGACCGAAACGACGACGGCACCGATCAGCCCGCCGACCAGGGCGTGCGACGACGAAGAGGGAATGCCGAAATACCAGGTGGCGAGGTTCCAGGCAATGGCGCCAATCAGGCCGCACAGCAGGATGGAGAGCGAGAGCAGGGGCGCGACGTCGTCCATCCTGACGAAGCCGCCGATGGTGTCGGCGACGGCGGTGCCGCCGAGCAGCGGGCCGAGGAATTCGAAGACGCCGACGATCACCACCGCCTGGGCCGGCGTCATGGCGCGCGAGGCGATGACGGTGGCGACGATGTTGGCCGCGTCGTGGAAGCCGTTGGTGTAGTCGAACAGCAGCACGATGGCGACCGTGACGATGGCGAGCAGGAAGAGCAGATCCATGCGCTGCGGCCCCCGGCGGGTGGGGCGTGTCTCCGTTTGTGGTTTTGGTTCAGTATATCGCCGAAGCTGGGGCGGCGTGGGGCGGCAAAACGCCTGCAGCCGGGGCCCCGGGTTGGTAAAATTAGCGAAAACTAATATTAAGGAAACAGCGCCATGTCTTACCCAAGCTTTGCCGATATTTCGCGCACGTTTGCCCCGGGCTGGTTCGCCGCCGTGATGGGCACCGGCGTGCTGGCCCTGACCACGCACGGCCTGGCCCAGCGCTGGCCGTGGCTGGCGCCGCTGGCCGAGGGGCTGCACTGGTTCAACAGCGCACTTTTCGTACTGCTGGCGCTGCCCTGGCTGACCCGCTGGCTGCGCTTCCGGCCGGCCGCCATGCAGACCCTGATGCACCCGGTACAGGCCAATTTCTACCCGACCTTCTCCATTGCGCTGCTCGTGCTGGCCGCGCAGTGGCTGACCTTCACGCCCTGCGTGGACGTGGCGATGGCGCTGTGGTGGCTGGGGGTGATCGCCCATTTCGCCTTCAGCTTCGCGGTGCTGTTTTTCATGTTCCGCGGCGAGCACGTGGCGGCCGAACATGTGACGCCGGCGCAATTCATCCCGGCCGTCGGCCTGGTCGTCATGCCGCTGGCCGGCGGGCCGCTGCTTGCGCAATTCGAGGGTGCCGCGCGAGAGTGGGTGCTCACCATCAATATCATCGGGCTGGGTGCCGGGAGCATGATGTACCTTGGTCTGCTCGGCCTGACGCTGTACCGCAAATACCTGCACAAGCCGGCGCAGGGCATCCTGACGCCGACGGTGTGGATCCACCTGGCGCCGATTGGCGTCATTCCGGTCAGCCTGCTCAATGTTGCCGAGCAGCTGCCGTTCCCGGCCCTGCGCGAACTGGCCATCGGCGTCATGTTGCTGCTTTGGGGCTTTGGCGTCTGGTGGCTGGTCATGGCCAGCCTGCTCACCCTGTCGGCGCGGGCAGCCGGGCAGTTGCCCTTCGCCTTGTCGTGGTGGGGCTTCACCTTCCCGATTGGCGCCTTCGTCGCCGAAAGCCTGCGCCTGAGCAAGGTGCTCGGCTGGAGTTCGACCTTCGCCATCGGCGTCGCCGCCTGGCTGCTGCTCTGCTTCTTCTGGCTCGTGACCTTGTTCCGTACGGCGCGGGGCGTGGCCAGCGGGGCCATTTTCCAGCCGCATCCGTGAGCTCCGCATGAGTGTGTTGTGGGGATTGCTGGCGCTGGCCGGTCTGCTGGGCGGGGCGAATGTCGCCATCCGGCGCGGCCTGGCGGCGCCGCGCGTGGTCGAGGCGGGTAGCCCGCAGGGTTTGCCGTGGCGGGAGGTGCGGTTGCCGACGGTGAATGGCAAGCACTTGTTCGGCTGGTTCATTCCAGCCGGCGAGCGGGCGCCGGCCCTGGTCGTCATGCACGGCTGGGGCGGCAATGCCGGGATGATGCTGCCGCTGGCGGCGCCGTTGCACAAGCGCGGCTATGCGCTGCTGCTGGTCGATGCGCGTTGCCACGGGCAGAGCGACGACGACAGCTTCGCCTCGCTGCCGCGCTTCGCCGAAGACATCGACGCCGCCTTGGCCTGGCTGGCCGGGCAGCCAGAGGTCGATGCCGCACGCCTGGGGGTCATCGGCCATTCGGTGGGCGCCGGGGCAGCCCTGCTCGCCGCCTCGCGCCGCCGCGATCTGCGGGCGGTGGTCAGCCTGGCTGCCTTCGCCCATCCGGCCGGCATGATGCGGCGCTGGCTGGCGAGCAAGCGCATTCCCCACTGGCCTTTCGGCGCCTACATCCTGGCTTATGTGCAGCGGGTGATCGGCTTCCGCTTCGACGACATCGCGCCCTGCCACACCATTGCCCGCGTGACTTGCCCGGTTCTGCTGGTGCATGGCCTGGAGGACGATACCGTGCCGGTGGATGAGGCGCGCCAGATTCATGCGGCACGGTCGAGCGACGCGGTGGAACTGCTGCTGGTGCCGGGCAGCCATGACGACTAGGGTGATGTGACCCGCCACCTGGCGCAGTTGGGCGACTTCCTCGACCGCAGCATGGCGCGCGGTTGAAACGTAATAGAGCAGCCAAAAGCTGTTTTTCAACGCAAATGTGCAGAGAAAAGCAGAGGTTCGCAGAGGAAGACAAACTTACTTGTCGCTGAAAAGCGCACTCTGCGTACCTCCGCTTGCGCTGCGCCTTTGCATTGAAAAAAGCCTTACTCCTTTTTTCAGGGCGAAAAAAAGGCGGGCACACGGGGTGCCCGCCCAAGCGGAGTCTGCCAAAGATTACTGAGGCAGGAGGAAAGCAGCTTTCTCGCGGACCTTGATGTCCGGATTGTCGACAGCGACGATGTCGAAGTGAATCGGGTTGGAACCGGTCTTGCCGGCATCGGGCGGCACGCGGACGACGGTATTGAAGGAGGTTAGCCCGGCGGCTGCGGCATCGACTTCGGTCTCGCCGGCGATTTCGGCGCCAGCCAGGCCGTCGACGCTGACCCGGTAGCGGTGCGGGACTTCCTCGGTGTTCATGATCTGCAGCATGTACACGTTCTCGATCCGGCCGTCGTCGGCTTCGCGGGCGAGCACCGAGCGATCGCGAATGATGTCCACCTTGAGCGGGATGCGGTTGGCGAGGAACCACACGCAGGCGCCGAGGATGACGGCGAGGATGGCGGTGTACAGCAGGATGCGCGGGCGGATGATGTGGGCCAGGATGTCCTTCTTGCCAAGGTGCTGCGCCATGGCGTTTTCCGTGGAGTAGCGGATCAGGCCGCGTGGCAGGCCGACCTTGTCCATCACCTGGTCGCAGACGTCGATACAGGCGGCGCAGCCGATGCACTCGTATTGCAGGCCGTTGCGGATGTCGATGCCGGTCGGGCAGACCTGTACGCACTGGCCGCAATCGACGCAGTCCCCCAGTCCTGCCGCCTTGGCGTCGACACCCTTCTTGCGCGCCCCGCGTGTTTCGCCGCGTTCCGGATCGTAGGTGATGATCAGCGTATCCGGGTCGAACATCACGCTCTGGAAGCGGGCGTAGGGGCACATGTACTTGCACACCTGCTCGCGCATGAAGCCGGCGAACAGGTAGGTGAAGCCGCCGTAGAGGAAGATCCACACGGATTCCCAGGGGCCGAGGTTGCCGGTCAGCACGTTGTCGATCAGTTCGCTGACCGGGGTGAAATAGCCGACCAGCGTGAAGCCCGTCCATAGCGACAGGGCTGCCCAGAGCAGGTGCTTGGTGCCCTTGATGCGCAGCTTGCGGGCGCCCATGGGTGCCTTGTCGAGCTTGATGCGGGCATTGCGGTCGCCTTCGACCCAGTTCTCGATCCACATGAACAACTGGGTATAGACCGTCTGCGGGCAGGCATAGCCGCAGAACAGGCGCCCGGCGACGGCGGTGACGAGGAACAGCGCGTAGGCGGAAACGATGAGCAGGGCGGCCAGGTAAATGACGTCCTGCGGCCAGAAGACGGCGCCGAAAATGTAGAACTTGCGCTCGACGAGGTGGAGCAGGATGGCCTGCCGGCCGTTCCACTCCAGCCACAGGCCGCCATAAAAGATGACCTGGGTGAGCAGGACGAGGCCAATGCGCCAGTTGTCGAAATAGCCGCGCACGCCCTTGGCGTAGATTTTCTTCCGCTTCTCGTAAAAGGAAACCTTGGGCACGGTTTCCGCCTGGATGTTCGTTTCGGGATGGTTCATCGGTTCTCTGTTGGGGGTTTTTTGTTTGGGTCGGAAACCGGGATGGCTGGCGCCGGAGCAATCTGGCCACATAAAGCTTGCCTGCGGGGCGAACTAAGGGGGATATGTCGCCAGATTGTTTTCCGGTTAGCCCGCATCTGCCTGTTCGGTGGTGAGGAAAGCGCCTTGGGCAGGAGTGCATCACCGGTTTCCGGGATTGCTTATATCAAGATGCGTGCCCGCTTTGTGTGCCAAAAAAAGCCGCTATTAATCAATTGGTTGTAATTCCTTTGGTAGAGTGCGGTTGTCAGAACGGCGTGTGTTGTGTCAATAATGGCGGCCATCTGTGGCGCGAAAGACAAAATTGACATGACAGCCCATTTCCTGAGCGAACTGATTTCCTTCCTCGACGGTTTGCCCGAGCCGCGCATCGTGATGGATGCCGATTACCGGATCATCGCTGCCAATGCGGCCTATATCCGCGACTTTTCCGGCGGCAAGCCGATCACCGGGCGACCCTGCTACGAGGTTTCGCACCATTTCGATGTGCCCTGCGATCAGGCCGGCGAATCCTGCCCGCTCAAGCAGAGCCTGGAGGCCGGTGAGCCGCAGCGCGTGCTGCATCTGCACCACACGCCGCGCGGCGAGGAGCATGTTGCCGTCGAGACGACGCCGATCCGCGACGATCAGGGGAGCATCGTCTATTTCGTCGAGACCATGCGTGTCGTGCGCCAGGCCAGCAGCCGGGCGGCAGCGCAGGGGCTGGTCGGGCGTTCGCCGGCCTTCGTCGATATGCTGGAGAAGATACTGCGTGTCGCCAACTCGAATGCTGCCGTGCTGCTGCTTGGTGAAACCGGCACCGGCAAGGAGTTGATCGCCCGCGCCATCCACGAGGCGAGCGCCCGCGAGGAGGGGCCGTTCGTTGCAGTGGATTGCGCCGGAATGACCGAAACCCTGTTCGAGAGCGAGCTATTCGGCTACGAAAAAGGCGCCTTTACCGGCGCCATGAACCGCAAGCAAGGCCTGGTCGAGGCGGCGGCCGGCGGCACGCTGTTTCTCGACGAAATCGGCGAGCTGCCGCTGGTGCTGCAGGTCAAGCTGCTGCGCCTGCTGGAAACCGGCACCTATCGGCGGGTCGGCGGGCTGGACTGGCTGCCGGCCGACTTCCGGCTGGTCGCGGCCACGCACCGCAACCTGCGCGCCATGGTGCAGGCTGAAACCTTCCGGCGCGACCTGTATTTCCGCATCAACACCTTTCCGATTCACTCGCCGGCGCTGCACGAGCGGGCCGGCGACATTCCCCTGCTCGCCGAATCGCTGCTCGAGCGCGTTGATCGCAAGAGCCGGCGGCGCTTCACGCCGGCCGCGCTGGAATGGCTGGGCGGCCGGCGCTACACCGGCAATATCCGCGAACTGCGCAACCTGATCGAGCGCGCCACGCTGCTCGCCGATGGCGAATTCATCGATGTGCCGCACCTGACGGAACTGGCCGATGATCTGCCACCGGCCGAAGCGCCTGCAGTCAGTGGCGGTTTTGCGATCAGCGACGTAGTGCCGCTGGCTACGCTGGAGCAGCGTTATCTGGCCTGGGCCAGGGCACGCCCGGGGCTTGACGCGGCCACCCTGGCCGGCCGGCTGGGGGTCAGCCCGCGTACCCTGTACCGGAAATTGCAGGGGCTGGCGGCCGACTGAGCGCCGCGCGATCGGCGGCTGCCAATGAAAAGGCCATGCGCGCAGGCATGGCCTTGGTCCTTGCCGGCGTGCCGGGCTTACTTCTGCAATTGCGGGTTCAGTGTGTAGGTGCCGGTCAGGCTGGCCTGGGCCAGGATGTGCCCCTGCATGGCGGCACGCACTTCCGGGCCGCCGAACTTGCCGTCCACCGGCAGTTTGTCGATGTCCAGCGCAAATACGGTGAATACGTAGCGATGAACGATCTCGTCGTTCCATGGCGGGCAGGGGCCGTCGAAACCGTAGTAGTCGCCGCGCATGTCGTTGTCGCCGGCAAACCAGTCGGTGTAGTTGTTGACGCCCTGGCGGGCGCCGTGGGCTGCCTGCGGGCCGGATTTGCCGCGCGGCGTGACGCCGCCGCTGAATTCGCCTTCCTTCAGGGAGGTGAGCGAGGCGGGCAGGTCGACCAGCACCCAGTGAAAGAAATCGACACGCGGCAAGGTGGCGGGAACGGTGCGCCCTTCCTGGTTGACGTCATCGCCCTTGCTCGGCACGTCCGGATCGTGACAGATGACGACGAAGGAACGCGTACCGGCCGGTGCATCACTCCAGGTCAGCTGCGGGTTCAGATTGCGGCCGAGGCAGACATGGTGGGCCGGGTCGGGGATGCAGAAAGCGTAATCACCGGGGATTTTCTGGCCATCGGAAAAACTGTTGCTGCTGAGTTGCATCGTCATGTCTCCTTGTTAAACGGCCGTGCGCCGTTTGAAGTCGCCCAGCCGGAAGCCGAATGCCCATAGTGTAGCGAAATATGCCGTGGCGCCAAGCGGCACCAGCCAGGCCAAATGGATGGTGCGTTGCATGAAGTCTGCCTGCAGCCAGGCGGCTTCCCTGCCCATGCCGAACCACAGCACGCCGGCCATGACCAGCAGGGCGAGCAGCAGCTTGAGGACGAAGCCTGTCCACCCCGGTTGCGGGTGATAGATGTCGAGTCGGCGCAGGCCGCGATACAGCATGCCGGCGTTGAGGCAGGCGGCCAGTCCGATGGACAGGGCCAGGCCGGCGTGGCCGATCCAGCCGATGAAGGCCAGGTTCATGAGTTGGGTGGCGGCAAGCGAAATCAGTGCGATGCGTACCGGGGTTTTGACGTTCTGGCGGGCATAGAAGCCGGGGGCCAGCACCTTGACCAGGATCAGTCCGGTCAGGCCGACGGTGTAGGCGACCAGCGCCTCGCGGGTGCGAAAGACGTCTTCGGCCGCAAAGGCGCCGTGGAAAAACAGCGTGGCGATCAGCGGTACGGCCAGAATGGCCAGGCCGACGGCAGCCGGTGCGGCAAGCAACAAGGTGAGGCGCAGGCCCCAGTCGAGCAGTTTTGAATATTCGACATGATTTTCGCTGGCGTGGTAACGCGACAGCGACGGCAGCAGGATGGTGCCGAGGGCTGCGCCCAGCATGCCGGAGGGGAATTCCATCAGGCGGTCGGCGTAGTAGAGCCAGGAGACGCTGCCGGTGGCCAGGAAGGAGGCGAAGATGGTGTTGATGAGCAGGCTGACCTGCGACACCGAAACCCCGATCAGGGCCGGACCCATCAGGGTGGCGATGCGGCGGACGCCCGGGTCGGCCCAGGCGGCGCGCCAGTTGAGGGTCGGGCGCGGCAGCATGGCGATTTTTTTCAGGGCCGGGATCTGGATCGCCATCTGCAACAGGCCGCCGATGAATACCGCCCAGGCCAGGGCCAGTACGGGCGGGTCGAAATAGGGCGCGGCGAACAGCGCCATGGCGATGAAGGAAATGTTGAGCAGCACCGGCGTGAAGGCGGGCAGGGCGAAGCGGCTCCAGCTGTTGAGCAGGCCGCCGGCGAGGGCGACCAGCGACATGAAGAAAATGTAGGGGAAGGTGATGCGGGTCAGCGTGACGGTGAGTTCGAACTTGCCGGCATCGGCGCTGAAGCCGGGGGCGGAAACCCAGACCAGCAGCGGTGCGGCGGCAATGCCGATGGCGGTGATGGCGAACAGCGCGATCGACAGCAGGCTGGCCACGTGGTCGACCAGGGTGCGGGTGTCTTCCGTGCTGCGCTTGTTCTTGTATTCGCCCAGAATGGGCACGAAAGCCTGCGAGAAGGCGCCTTCCGCGAACATTCGGCGCAACAGGTTGGGCAGCTTGAAGGCGACGAAAAAGGCGTCGGTCGCCAGTCCGGCGCCAAAAGCGCGGGCAATGACGAAATCGCGAACAAAGCCGAGAATCCTCGACAGCAGGGTCATTCCGCTGACGGTGGCCAGCGCGCGAAGCAGATTCATGGATTGGTGACGTTGCCTGAATGGGGGCAAAAAAGCTATAATTCTACGCTCTGCTTTTTCGGAAGCGGCGAAAGTCTGGTCCACGCAGGTTTTCGACCAGTGTGCCGTTGTAGCTCAGTTGGTAGAGCAACTGATTCGTAATCAGTAGGTCGAGTGTTCGATTCACTTCAACGGCACCAACAAATTCAGGCACTTAGCCCAAGCGTCTTGCTTGGGCTTTTTGCTTTTCTGCCTCGGTGTAGCCATTGTTCTGAAGCACGAAGCGACCTCAACCCCCACTCAGCAAAGGAATGTCGATGCTCACTCCCAAGGTTCTTGACCATCTGAAGAAACACGGCCAACTACTCGATCTGGAAATCGCCAACGCAATAAAGATTCCGCTCGCCGACGTTCGCGCTGCATTGTCCGAGCTTTCTGCGCAGCAGGAAATCTCCATGTGCAGCGTGACCAGCTTCAAGAACGGCAAGCCGGTCGAAGCGATCCAGTGCCGTATTTTCGGCTACTTCCCCAAGCCCGCACCGGGCCGCAAGCCGGCCAGCAAACCGGTCGAGTAAGCGAACAGGGCAGGCTGCTACACCCGGCAGGCAAGCCTTGCCGGGCCGGTCTGCCCATGCCCTTTCCCGGCCGCTGTCTTGATGCGCGAACAGTTCGCTGACGCGGCGACCCAGCTGTGGTTCGCCCTGCATCGGTTGGGCGCCTTTGCGATGCTCAATCTGCTCGACGAGCCGGCCATTCTGGCCCTGGCGTTCTGTTAGGGTTGGGTAGGGGCGCGCCGGTTCAGTGCCGGCAACACCGTCTCAGGCGGGGCAGTCGCTGTTCAGCGAAACGCGATTGCGCCCTGCGCGCTTGGCTGCGTACAGGCCGGCATCGGCGAAACGCAGCAGTTGTTGCGGCGCCGAGCTGGCGCTGGGGCGTGTGCTGGCGACGCCGAAACTGCAGGAAATCCGCCCATCGATTCCCTTCGCGTGGGGAATGCAGAGTTCGAGCGCCGACTGGCGCATGCGTTCGGCCACCGAAAAGGCGCCATTGGCATCGGTGCCAGGCAGAATGGCCACAAATTCCTCGCCGCCGTAGCGGGCGACGCTGTCCTCGACCCGAAAGAGCGATTCACTGAGCGTGCTGGCGACGGCTTTCAGGCAGGCATCGCCGGCCTGGTGGCCGTATATGTCATTGAATTGCTTGAAAAAGTCGACATCGCTGAGGACGATGCTGAGTGGGGTGTCGGTGCGCAGGCAGCGCTTCCATTCGGTCGCCAGCATGTCGTCGAAATAACGCCGGTTCGGAATCCCTGTCAGGCTGTCCAGCGTGGCGATTTCCTTGAGTTGCCGATGGACGTCGCATATTTCCCGCTGCCGGGCCGCGATGCGCAGCATGGCGCGCACTTTGGCGAGCAAGACGACCTCCGAAACCGGCTTGCAGATGAAATCGTCGCCGCCAGCCAGGATGCCCTGGGCCAGCAGGTCTTCGTCCGCAATCGATGAGAGGAAGACGATCGGCGTCCAGGGGGCAAAGGCCGAATTGCCGCCCTGTTGTTCCCAGCCTCGAATCGCGCGGGTCAGCGCAATGCCGTCCATTCCCTTCTGGGTGCTGTCGAGCAGCACCAGGCTGGGATTGGCTTCGCGAATGGCTTGCAGCGCATGTTCCGCTTCGCCAACGGCGATGATGCGGAGATCCGGCAACTGGTTCAGGCACTCGCAAATCTGGGCGCGGTCACCCGGCGACGGGTCGATGACGAGAACGGTGGCGTTGCGCGCCATGGCGGGGAAGCGATCAGACATGGTCTTGAGCGGGCTTCAGGTAATCAGTCGTTGATCATATCACCGGACGCGAGGCGGGGATTTTTCTTTGCCCGCTCCCGGAGTAAGATGTTCTTTTTACCATACGGTACCGTCTGGAAAGGCGGCCGTTCATGCAGAGGAGAGGGCAATGCAGCTCAAGGACAAGGTTTTTCTGGTAACCGGTGGTGGTTCCGGTCTGGGGGCGGCGACGGCGAGTGCGCTGGTCGAGGCCGGTGCCCGGGTGGTTCTGGCCGACGTGAATCGTGCGGCAGGTGAAAAGTTGGCGGCTGAACTGGGTGCCAATGCCCTGTTCGTCGAAACCGACGTGACTGGCGAGGCTTCCGCAGCGAATGCCATCAATTCGGCGGTATCCCAATTCGGCGCCCTGCACGGCCTGGTCAATTGCGCCGGTGTGGCACCGGCCGAGAAGGTCGTCGGCAAGGAAGGCCCGCACAAGCTGGAGAGCTTTGCCAAGGTCATCAATATCAACCTGGTCGGCACCTTCAACATGCTGCGCCTGGCCGCCGAGGCCATGCTGAAGAACGAACCGGATGCCGGCGGCGAGCGTGGCGTCATCGTCAATACGGCCTCGGTTGCTGCCTACGAAGGCCAGCTTGGTCAGGCCGCCTATGCCGCTTCGAAGGGCGGCATCGTTGCCCTGACTTTGCCGGTGGCGCGTGAGCTGGCGCGTAGCGGCATCCGTTGCATGACCATTGCGCCGGGCATCATGGAAACCCCGATGCTGCTTGGCATGCCGGCGGAAGTGCAGGACGCCCTGAACAAGATGGTTCCCTTCCCGACGCGCATGGGCAAGCCGGCTGAGTACGCTGCGCTGGTCAGGCATATCGCCGAAAATGCTTACCTGAATGGCGAGGTCATCCGACTGGACGGTGCCATCCGCATGGGCGCCAAATAAACTATACTGCGCCTCCGCCCGTGGCTCGAAAGGCACTTCGGTGCCTTTTTTCTTTGGTATGTCAGCATCTTCCTGTTATCACTGCGGTTTGCCCATTCCCGACGATGTCGACCTGTCGGTCAAGATCGGCGGCGAGACGCGGGCGATGTGCTGCTACGGCTGCCAGGCCGTCGCCCAGTCCATCGTCGAGAACGGTCTGGAGGACTATTACCGTAGCCGCGACGCGCTGCCGGAGTCGCCGCGCGAGGCCATGCCGGCCGTGCTCGAGCAGCTGGCCCTGTTCGATCATGCCGAATTCCAGAAGAGCTTCGTCAAGGAGCTGGGCGAGAGCGAGCGCGAGGCCTCGTTGTTGCTCGAGGGCATTACCTGTGCTGCCTGTATCTGGCTGAACGAACAGCATGTCGGCAAATTGCCCGGCGTGACCGCTGTCGATATCAATTACGCCACGCGTCGTGCCCGTGTCCGCTGGGATGATGCACGCATCAAGCTGTCCGACATCCTGGCTGCCATTGCCGCCATCGGCTACCGGGCGTATCCCTACGATGCTGCCAAGAACGAGGAAATTTCCCGCAAGGAGCGCCGCGATGCCTTGTGGCGCCTGTGGGTAGCCGGTTTCGGCAT
>ERZ1645192.3029-NODE-3029-length-13832-cov-12.094941_pt1 | contig 13832 bp, 10 predicted proteins | sample MGYA00575354_ERZ1645192 | MGnify/ENA primary metagenome ERZ1645192 (study PRJEB40844, sample SAMN11349763) | freshwater sediment metagenome | isolation source: river sediment | host: Sediment | place: India: Faizupur Khadar , New Delhi | collected 2017-02-21 ... | reverse complement strand
CCTTCCTCAATGCACAGGAGAAAACACCCCCTGTTGAACTTACCGGTTACGTCACCAACATGCAGAGTGTGATGTTTGATTCCCTTTCCGGGCCCTTCATGAACGAGAATCTTATTCACAACAGGCTGAATATTAAAGGCTACATAAATGACAACATAACTGTTGGAGCAGGTGTCAGGAACCGTCTTTTTACCGGCGACATGGTTAGGCTGGGGAGTTATTATTCCGGTCTCATCGGGGCCGATCCTGGGAAAGTGGATATGTCGTGGAACCTGATCGACAAACAGTCGTTCCTTCTTAACACCACCATTGACAGGCTGTGGCTCGATCTCAGCTTCAACAAAATTCAGTTAACCATAGGCCGTCAGCGGATAAACTGGGGGCAGACCTTTGTCTGGAACCCGAATGATGTTTTCAACGCATATTCTTTTTTCGATTTCGACTATGCAGAAAGGCCGGGGAGTGATGCCGTGAGGCTTCAGTATTTCACCTCCTCTTCATCATCAGCAGAGCTTGCTGTAAAGGTTGACGCCGACAATGATCTTACTGCAGCCGGATTATGGAGATTCAACAAATGGGGTTACGACATTCAGTTCCTTGCCGGTTTTTCTGATGGAAATGATGTCGTTTTAGGGACAGGCTGGTCGGGAGCAATCGGCCAGGTCTCCTTCAGGGGTGAGGCATCGTGGTTCGATCCCCGGGAGGATTTCCCCGGCGATGAAAGCACAATTCTGGTAACAACAGGATTTGACAGGGTTTTCAAGGATAATTCGGTTGCCCAGGTTCAGCTTATGTATTGCAACAATCCGGTGGGGTTGTATGATTTCAACAGATTTTATTCTGGTAATCTATCAGCCAGGGACCTTGCATTTTCAGAGTTTAGCGCCTTCGGGCAGTTCACCTGGGCCGCCTCGCCCCTTCTGAACCTTACCATTTCGGCAATGTGGCTTCCTGATCTTGACGGTTACTTTGCCGGTCCCTCGGCCGATTACTCGCTGGCGGAGAATCTGGATTTCTCGCTTATCTGGCAGCATTTCAACGCTGTAATGGGAGGGGAGAAGTCGAGGATCAACCTGGGCTTTCTAAGGATCAGATACAGTTTCTGAAAAATTAATACTTTTACCGCTTCAAATATCTACCTAACAATGGCACTTGTTCATGAACTTGAAAGAAGCGGTAACTGGCTGTTCAGACGGAGGAGCTGGCTTCCCGTGGTTTTCATTGCCGCCGGAATAGCAGCATTGTATCTTACAAACAGGCAGGCTATCATTTTCAATCTGACTCCCGAGATTCTGTTCCTGGGCGTCAGTCTGCTTGGCGAGGCTGTCAGGATTTACACTGTGGGACATGCCGCTAAAAACACTTCAGGGCGTAACACTGCGGCAGGGCAGATAGCAGATGAGTTAAATATGACAGGTATCTATTCGCTTGTAAGGCATCCCTTGTACATCGGCAATTTCCTTATGTGGCTGGGTCCGGTGCTGTTTGTCAGGTCGCTGATCTTTCTGATACTCTTCATCCTTGTTTACTGGCTTTATTATGAAAGGATAATTTTTGCGGAGGAGCAGTTCCTGAGAAAAAAATTCGGCGATGCCTACGACAGTTACTCAGAAAAAGTCAGAGCGGTTTTGCCGCGGTTCAGCGGATTTGTTAAACCATCCCTGCCCTTTTCGCTGAAAAGCGTCCTTAAGCGCGAATACAACAGTTTCGTCAATATCTTCCTGATATTTGCACTGCTCGACCTGTTCAGGAACTACTTCCTTTCGGAAAGGATTTATCTTACCCCTGCGTGGATATACATAGCAGTTCCTGCTCTTATCATATGGGTAGTGATCAGGCTGGTTCACAAGCGAACCAGCCTTCTGAAGGAAGATGACAGGTGAAGTTCGTCAGTCCCTGCTGCCTCCCATGAAGATCATGATGTAATACAGGAGTGTCGCGAGCGATCCCAGTGCGGCAACCACATAGGTGTATGCAGCCCATTTCAGGGCATCCTGGGCCATCCCGTGATTCATCGATGAGCTAATTCCCGAAGAGGACAGCCATACGAGTGCACGTTTGCTGGCGTTAATCTCCACCGGAAGAGTCACAAAGCTGAATAGAGTGGTGAATGCAAAAAGGACTATTCCTGCAAGCAAAAGAGCCGGGAAGGTATTTACAAGGAGTATCCCTGCAAGAAGTACCCACTGCACCCATTTTGATGCAAAGCTGACAGGGGGCACCAGTTTTGACCTGAATCCGAGCCAGGCGTAGGCTGTGGCATGCTGAACAGCGTGACCGGTCTCGTGGGCAGCCACTGCAGCGGCGGCAATGCTACGGCTGTTGTATACATCCTGACTGAGGTTGATTGTCTTCTTTTCGGGATTGTAATGGTCGGTGAGGCTTCCCTGGACAGATACAACCTGTACGTCATATACGCCGTTGTCCCTCAGCATTTTTTCAGCAACGTCACGGCCTGTCAGGCCTCCGTCGGTAGGTATCTTCGAATACTTTTTGAATTTCGATTTCAGTGTAGCGCTTACGATCCAGCTGAGGATCATGAATACGATGAAGATAAGCCAGATATTCAAATTTGCATGTGTTGGTTCCATGGTTCTTAATTTTTCTTTGTTTCAGTAATGATCAAAACTCATTCCAAAAGCGTTTTGGGCAGGGGAAGGAAGTCATTTTGTCAGGTCGGGAGGTCATGCCGGTCATGCAGGTCTTGCAGGTCTTGCAGGTCGCTATAACAGATGCCGCGTACCGCACGCCGTGTACCGCACGCCGTGTACCGCACGCCGCGTACCGCACGCCGCACGCCGCGCACCGCGTACCGTATCATATTGCAAATTTTCCTAACTTAGCCCGTCGTACAACTATGACCAAAATTGTTTGTTAAAACTTGTGCCTCGTGAAAAAAGGGCTTCTCATCATGCTTTGTGTTCTGACCTCCGGGTTAGTGTATCCGCAGGACAGGGATACCGCAGGTGGATTCAGGGCTGGTGTCAACGGATTCGGTGGCTGGAACCTGCCGGTCAGAATGACCGACAGATACATCCCTGAGGAAACAAGTCCCTGGCATGGAAACCAGACATGGTCGGGAGGAATAAGTTTTTCATGGATGGTCGCCGGAAACTACAGGATGGAAGTTGCACCTCGTTACTCATGGCATAAAACGGGTTTCGAATTGTCGCCCCCTATCTATGATGAAAAGATGATCTATACCGAGACCTTCGAACTTCTGTCAGTTCCCCTTTCACTGAAAAGATACCTTGATGACTTTCTCTTTATAAGCGCCGGGACAATAGTGGATTTTACTTTCGGAGGAAAACCTGAATGGATTGATCCGCAATCTGGATTGGGCATATCGCTCGGAGCGGGGAGGGAATTCCGTGTTAAAAATTTCGTAATTGACGTTTCGCCTTTTGCGGAACTTCATTCGGTAGTCCCGTTCGAAAGCGAAGACAACCAGCAGAGACTTTTCCTGGGTGCGTTGAGGATAGGTATAAGCTATAACTGGAAAAGAGGCACGGAAGCAGAAAATGTTAATGATGAGCTAAACAAAACTATTATCCGGGAGGGTGCGGAATGAATCTGAAAATAAGGATATTGTTGATTGTTGTTGTTCCGCTGCTATTAACCGGGTGTGAAAAATACAGTACCGTAGAAATAGCAGACGAAAATTTCCTCCAGGCGCTTATTGACAGGGGAGTTGATACCGACGGTGACGGATCAATAAGCTTCGGTGAAGCGGCCGATGTTAAAGAACTGAATGTCTATTATTGTGATATTTTTGATCTGTCGGGATTAGAGTGGTTTGTCAATCTTGAAACATTGCGCTGTGGAAATAACGAGTTCACGAAGATTGACGTATCCCGAAATACGGCTCTGAAATATCTCGATATCGCGCATAACAAAGTTTTGCACCTTGATGTGTCGGAAAACACCAGTCTTGAAAGCCTGATTGCGATGTATAATCCGCTGACTTCTCTGGATCTTTCGGGAAATACCGCCCTCAGGTATCTGAACACCGAGTCAGTTCCCCTGAATAATCTTGACATTTCAAGGAATCTTATGCTGACAGGGGTTAATTGCTGGGGTAATGGTCTGACGTCGCTGGATATTTCAAAAAACACTGCCCTTGAGCAGCTCAATTGCAATTCAAATCATCTGACTTCGCTCGATCTTTCAAATAATCCCGCATTGGAGATACTCATGTGTGAATACAATGACCTGGAAACGCTCGATCTTTCAGAGAATCCTGTGCTGACAGGGTTATTATGCTCCGACAATGAACTGACCTCGATCAATATCTCAGGATGTGACCTGCTGGAGTCACTAAACTGCGGATACAATCAATTGACCACCCTGGATCTGACAAGCAACTCAAAAATTAACCGCCTTGCCATCGATCATATGCCTTCGCTGACTAAGGTATGCGTCTGGGTCATGCCGTTCCCGGTATCGGCATACACTGATGGCAGCCCGAACTTTTATTTTACAACTGATTGCAGTAAATAAGTGACAGATGCGCCGGGAATCAAAATACAGAAATTACGCAGGAAACAGATCGTTTGTTTATCTTTCGTTAATCATTTTATTTATATCGGCCGCCTGTGAAAAGAATCCTGAGAAGTCCGGATTGACCGATATTGACGGGAATGTTTATGACACTGTGGTCATCGGCACCCAGGTCTGGATGGCTGAAAACCTGCGCACCACACGTCTGAACGACGGAACTCCGATCCCTCTTGTCGAATCCGACACTGCGTGGGCGAACCTGGAGTCTCCCGGATACTGCTGGTACGGGGATTATGAAGCATTTTTCAGACTGAACCATTACGGAGCACTGTATAATTTTTATGCCGTCAGTACAGGAAAGCTTTGTCCGGATGGCTGGCATGTTCCCGATACGGATGAGTGGTATACTCTGTTACTGTTCCTTGGGGATGAGATTGCAGGCGGAAAGATGAAAGAGACCGGTACCCGCGACTGGCTTCAGCCCAATACCGGGGCAACCAATGAGTCGGGTTTCAACGCATTGCCCGGAGGTTTCCGGAACACTTATTACAAGGATTACCAGAGATTCAGAGTTTCGGGATATTTCTGGCATTCGAACCGTAGCGACGCGATGCGGGCGGAACATAATTCCTCCGATGTGATCCATAGCAGCCTGCAAATAAATGACGGGGCGTCGGTGAGATGTGTGAAGGACTGAGCAGGAAAGTCGTGCAGGTCATGCAGGTCATGCAGGTCGTGCAGGTCTCTGCTCATACAGGTCCTAATTAATAAGAAAACCGCGTACCGCGTACCGCACGCCGCGCACCAGTATAAAATTTACCCTTGAAGTTGATTATTTGTTTTCAAAAATACCTATATTAGTAGACTAATAACTAATAATCTGGTAATATTACAAAGAACACCATGAAATCAATTATTAAAACCAGTCTTTGGATCGTACTTCTTTCAGCTATCATAATAAGCTGCGGAAACTCCGGTCAGGTGAAGGAGGACCGTCTTATAACCATTGACCTGAAGGAGCTGCCTCCCCGGGGAACCCTGAACTTGTCGGACCTGGGGGCCGTAGATATTCAATACATTCCGCTTGAGACCACCGGGCAGGGTGTAATACCGGGAATAAGAAAGATCCTGGTAAGCAGGGATTACTTCCTGACAGTTTATTTCTCAAATATCTTTATGTTCCGCCACGACGGTACCTTTGTTACCAAAATTGGGAAGGTAGGAAAAGGCCCCGAAGAATTTACGGTTGCCCATGATGTTGACATCGACAGGAATGACGGATCAATATATCTGGCAGCCGGATTTCAGCAGAAGTTCTTTGTTTTCACACCGGAAGGCAATCTCGTACGGACTTTCAAAACACCCCTGTCGTCAGCCATGAATTTCAGGCTCACCGGCGATGGGATCCTGTGTTACTATTCAAACCACATGGGTGAAATTGAGAACAGTTTTATTCTGGTGGATACAACGGGCACCATTTTAAAGAATTTTCCAAATAAATATCCCTGGACCAGGACTGTTCCGAATGTTTTTTACCAGGGAGAAAACCTTTTTTACAGTTTTGATAATGAGGTAAGGAAGAAGGAAATTTATTGCGATACTGTCTATTCCTGGAGAAACGGCGGTTTTGAGGCTCATATGGTAATCGATGTCGGAAGCCGCCGCCTTACACCTGAAGCAAGAACCGCCGGCCCCGCCGAAATTATCATGAAGAGTTTTCTCCATCCGATGGAGCTTTTCGAATTTGGGGATAAGGTCTATTATGAGTTTATAAGTTCACAGAATGACAAGATGGAAGGTCTTGCCTTTATCGGATCAAAGGATGGTGAGTTTAGGGCGTTTTTTGATCCCGAGAAGGAGCTTTTGAATGATATTGACGGCGGTCCCAACATCTGGCCGAGGGGTACATGGGATGACAATACGCTTGTCTCATGGGTAGAAGCCTTAAGCCTTAAGAACTGGGTAAACTCTGATGCCTTTAAGAACAGCAATCCCCGGAATCCCGGCAGGAAGGCGGAGCTTGTCAGGCTGGCTGAGAGTCTTGAAGAGACGGATAATCCGGTGCTGGTGCTGGTGAAGTTTAAGGAATAATCGTGACAGGCGTGACGGCATGACGGCGTGACAGCGTTCACAAAACAAACTCAAGGAAATTTTCAGGTGTAATACATTCAAAACAAGCATTATTATAGTTTTCAATAAATGCTTTCGGGGGCTTTGCCTTCTTTTTGGGGTTCCATTTGAATTCAAATCCATATAGTCTGCCATTGCGGTCTTCAACCATATCAACCTCCTGCCTGTCGTATGTTCTCCAGAAGTAATTGACGGAGTAGATCTTTTTGTAAGCCTGTTTCTTTATCCGTTCGGTGAAACAGAAATTTTCCCAGAGCATTCCTGTATCCATTCGGGTCGACAGATCATTGAAATTGTTGATCAGGGCATTTCGGACTCCATTATCCCAGAAATAGTATCGCGAGGTACTGGTGATTTCCTTTCTCAGGTTGGATGAGTAGCCTCCGATCTTATAGATTATAAATGACCTCGCAAGTAATCCCAGGTACCTTTCAACTGTTTGCTTTGCAATGCCCAGATTACCGGAAAGTTCGGTAAGGGAAACTTCATTGCCGATCTGAAAAGCAATTAATTTGAGCAGGTCAAGCATTTTGTCAGTGTTTTTGATACCATCGATCTCCAGAATATCCCTGAACAGGTAAGAATTCCTCAGGGTAATCAGGTAATCTTTTTTTCTTTCATAATTAGCTGCGTTGAGTGTTTCAGGATATGTTCCGTAGATAAGATAGTCAGAAAGGTTATGAATAACATGCATCCTGCCATGAAGTTCCGATATCTCCATCATCGATATGGGGAACAATGGATAGAGTATCTGCCGACCGGTCAGAGGTTCTCCCACCTGGTTCAATAGTTCAAAAGAAGAAGAACCGCTGGCAATCACTGAAATTTCAGGACTGGAATCCACCAGAATTTTTAAACCCCATCCGATTCCGGGGATTCGCTGGGCTTCATCAATAAAAACAATATCATAACCTCTGAATGAGGTTGTTATCCGATTTTTATTTTCTGATGACAGGAGATTCCTGAGATCGATATCATCGCCGGTACCTGAAAAGATCTTTTCTTTCCGGTTCTTCAGAAGTTTTTCGATGACTGATGTTTTACCAGCCCTTCTGGCTCCGTAAACCACCAGAACCTTGCCTTTCTGCAGAATTGAGTCGAACTGATTTTCCAGCGACCTGGTTATCCATACCATAATACACATTTCAAATTTATACAAATATAATAAATATGAACATACAAATTGCCAAATTAAGCTAAATATGGCAATGTTATATACTATATTCTGCATATTTTGAGCACAAACCAGACGCCGCATACTAGCAGTCGCCCCATGACTTACAGCATATAGCATACCACATACAGTTTCCATTTTCTTTTCCCTTTCTACCGAAAAAAATAGTTTCAAACTTTCTTTTTATTCTGATTATTACTTAAATTTAAAGTCGTTAATGTCCTTTTTAACCTAAGTCGTTCAAAATGAAAATCCGGCTTCTCCAGTTTCTTGTTTTAACAGTGAGCCTGGCTGTCTCGTGCAAACCCAAAACAGCCGATAACCTTGAGGAAATGGCTCGTCGTGCCTCACATCCCGAAGCGGTTCTTGTTAAGACCGTAAAACTTGAAAAATCAACCTTTTACCATGAACTGGTATCCAATGGCAAGGTGTATTCATCAGAAAAGGCTGTTGTGCCATTTAAGGTTAACGGGGTGATTAAGGAATTAATGATCCGTAACGGGCAGAAAGTAAAGGCGGGAGATGTTCTTGCAGTGATCGAGGATTTTGAATTCAGATCGCAACTTGAGAGCGCAAAGCAGAATCTTGAAAAGGCACAGATCAACTTTAAGGATGATATCTATAGCAAGTACATGACTTTGGATACTATTGCCATTGCCCCTGAGAAAACCAGGACCTCAAGGATAAGGACCGGCCTTGATGATGCTGTTACAGCCCTCCGGCTGGCGGAATACAACTACAACAATACCAGGATTCATTCACCCATAGGCGGCGTGGTGGCCAATCTCGAGGCTCTTCAGTGGAATCCCAGCCAGAATTATAAAAATCTGTGCACCATAATCAACGACCAGAAGATGGAGGTTGAATTCCCGGTCATCGAATCGGAATACGGTTTTATAAGCCAGGGAATGCCCGTGGGCATAATGCCGTTCATTAACGACAGCACTGTCATTTCCGGTACCATTACCCAGATCAATCCCCAGGTAGATGAGACGGGAATGGTAAAGATAAAAGCAGGACTGCGGAATAACGGCCAGCTCATCGACGGGATGAACGTGAAGGTCGTCATCCGGAAGCCTGTTCCAGGCCGGCTGGTTGTCCCGAAAGAAGCCCTCGTGATACGCCAGGGGAGGGATGTGATCTTCGTGAGACAGGATTCGCTGGCGATATGGAAATATGTAACTGTCGAATTCGAGAACAGTACCAGCGTATCCGTCAGTGAGGGCCTTGAACCGGGCGATCTGGTCATTGTAAGCGGAAATGTCAATCTCGCCCACGAAACAATAGTGAAGGAGGAATGAATACTGAACCTCATCACAGCTCTTTTCTCTCCACATTCACTGTCAACATTCTGTTTGTAATGCTGATCATTGTCGGTGCGGCAATGATCCCTTTGCTCTCCCTCCAGCTGAACCCGACAAGATACCTTCCGTCGCTCACCATCTCTTGGACCTGGCCCGAAGCCCCGGTACGGGTTGTCGAGCAGGAGGTCACCACCGTGCTCGAGGGCATGATAACAACTGTCACCGGTGTTAAGAAAGTGTCTTCCTATACTTTCAATAACGGCGGAAACATTACCGTCGAATTCGACAGGAATGTCGACCTGAGGGCAAAACGCTTCGAGCTTGCTTCCCTTTTGAGGCAATCGCGCGACAGGCTTCCCGAAAGGGTCTCATACCCCGAGATAGCCATGAACATGCCTTCAAATCTCTCGGGATCCCTCATTCTTGGTTTCCAGCTTAACGGTAACGCCAGCCCGTCGTACATATACACTGTTGCTGATGAAGTGATCAAACCTGCAATTTCAGTTGTGGAAGGTGTTTACAGCGTTAATGTCTATGGAGCGACTCCGCGTGAATGGGAGATTGTATATGACCAGCAGAAACTGGCGTCATTAGGGATTAGTGCGTCTTCAATAAGCACCGCAATCAACAACTACCTGCTTGAGATGGAACTCGGAGGAGCTTTTGAACTGAACAGTTCCGGACCAGCCAGAATGACCTATATGACCCTGCTTGGAAACAATGATCCGGAATTCAGATGGGAGGATATCGCTGTGGCGAAGTCGTCAGGCAGGATCGTTCACCTGAACGACATTGCTTCAGTGAGGATGAAGGACAGGCGGCCTCAGAGTTATTACAGGATCAACGGGCTCAATACAATTAACATCAATGTAAATGCCGGTAGGAATGTAAATAATATCAGGGTGGCAGGTGAAGTAAAAGCTGTCCTGGAAAGCCTTAAAAAAGAACTTCCCCCCGGTTACAGCATAAGAACATCGATCGATAATACCACCTACCTCAGGGAGGAGATCTCGAAGAACATTTTCAGGGCAGTGCTCTCAGTCATACTTCTGCTTCTTTTCGTCCTTGCGATAAGCCGTGAACTGAAATATCTCCTGATAATTACCATAAGCCTGGTGGCCAACATCCTGATAGCCTTTATTTTCTATTATATCTTCCGTCTCGAGATCCATCTGTATTCACTGGCAGGCATAACAGTGTCGTTCGGGATTATCATAAACAACACGATCGTTATGACCGACCACATAAGGTTCCGTAAGAACCGGAAAGTGGGGATATCCCTTCTTGCAGCGACACTCACTACAATAGGCGCTCTTGCTGTCATCTTCTTTCTTGATGAAGCTTCAAGGATTTCGCTTTCCGATTTTGCCGGGGTGGTAATAATCAACCTTTCGGTCTCACTCGCCGTGGCGCTCTTTTTCATCCCCTCCCTTCTTGAAAAGATCAGGCTGGCTCCGAAATTCAATGCCCTGGTGATAAAAAGGAAAAGAAGGGTCGCCCGTCTGTCCGAAAAATACCTGGAGATGATAGGTTTCATCTTAAAAAGGAGGACCATCCTGATCATTGCTGCCATACTCCTGTTCGGTCTTCCGGTGTTCTATCTTCCCGATTCACTTCCGAAAACAACCTCAGGACAGCAAAACAAGAAGGAACCTGACAAGTATCAGCGGATTTACAACAAGACACTCGGGAATAAAAAGTATGTTCAGGATATAAAACCTGTAGTAAATAAAGTTCTGGGCGGAACTTTCAGACTTTTCAACGAGAAGGTGAAAAACAGCAGGTTTTACTGGTACGGAGGATCTGATGAAGTTCAGCGGACAAGGCTCTCTGTCAGTATAGGCCTGAGCGAGGAGGGACTTACCATAGAGGATATGAACACCACCTGCATGGGCCTCGAGAACATGCTTGCCGCATATCCTGAAATTGACATGTTCACCACAGGCATCTCGGATGAGAACCAGGCATCGGTTTCAATCACCTTCAAACCCGAACACGATTTCACTATTTTTCCCTATATCCTCAAGATCAGGATCGAAGATTACATGAACGGGATAGGAAGCTATCATGCCACGGTTACCGGGGTGGGGAAGCCATTCAGCAATCAGGTCTACAGCGATTATATCCGGACGACTTACAGGGTAATAATGAAAGGATACAATTATGATGAGCTGTACTCATATTGCGAGGATCTCAGGGAGAGGCTGGTTGAAAGCGGAAAGGGCAGGATAAAGGAGGTTTTCCTGCTGGGTGAGAATTATGGAGGATTTATCACCGGAGGCCGCGGTCGTAAGGTATACAGGAACCGGCTCGAAATGGATAAATTTCATCTTGCAGGCAGCGGCTCCGATGTTGCATCGGCCTATAGTGAAGCCAGGAATTACTCGAGAAGCACAACCTCCTCCTTCCCGGCATATATCGGGGGGATAACCGCGCCGGTTGTTATAAAATCCCTGCAGTCGGAGAGCTTTGATTACTGGAGCCTCGGCAATGAACCTGCCAGGACCTCATCGGGGGGCATCGTGAAGCTTAAGGATTTTTCAAAGGTGACGAGAGAAATATCGGACAACACCATCAGACGGGAGGACCAGCAATATGTCATTACCGTAGGTTACGATTTCATCGGCAATTATGAGCTGGGGCAGCTGATACTCGAACGAAATATTGATGAGACCAGTTCCCTGCTTCCCCTTGGCTATACGGCAGAAAGCGATTCCTACAGGTATTCGTGGGAGCAGCAGAAAGCCAATTATCTTCTGATCTTTCTTGTGATCCTTATAATCTATTTTATCTGTGCAATATTGCTCGAGTCATTCACGCAGCCCTTTGTGGTGATCAGTCTTATCCCCTTTTCATTCATTGGTGTTTTCATGGCATTCCATATCTTTAATATTCCGGCCGACGAAGGTGTGTTTGCTGCGCTTATACTTCTTTGCGGCATTGTTGTAAATGCAACTCTTTATATCCTTAACGATTTCAACAGCATAAGGAGGACCAGGCCGGCGCTTCCCGAGAGAGTAGCATATCTGAAGGCATTCAATGGAAAGATAATCCCGATAATCCTTACAAAGCTCTCGACAATAGTAGGCCTTATCCCTTTCCTTCTGACCGGTAAGGATGAACGATTCTGGTTTGCGCTGGCAGCAGGGACTATTTCGGGGCTGGTGTTTAGTTTTGTGGGGCTGGTCGTATTCCAGCCGATGATGCTGAAGAAGGAAAGTCGTGCAAGTCGTGCAGGTCGTGCAGGTCATGCAGGTCAGGAATTAAATAAATAAAACTCATGCAATATGGGAACAATTAAGAATTTCGAAGATCTTGCAGTCTGGAAGATGTCCAGAGAAATTGTAAATCTTATTTATGCTGATTTCAAAGCATGCAGGGATTATGGTTTCAGGGATCAGATCACACGGGCCGGGATTTCAATTATGAACAACATTAGTGAAGGATTCTGCAGAAGCAGTGATGCTGAGTTCAAACAATTCCTGAATATTTCAAAAGGTTCAGCCGGTGAAATTAAAAACATGTACTATATAGCTGAAGACCAACAGTATATTTCTGCTGACGAGGCTTTGTCAAGAAGAGATAAAACACAACAGCTTATTAACAGCATAAGCAGTTTTATTAACTATTTGAAGCCAGTAATAAAAAAATAAGTAACAACTAACAGGACCTGCACGACCTGCACGACCTGCAAGACCCCAAGCCATGGTCAAATTTCTAATCTCCCGTCCCGTCGCCGTCGTAATGACCTTCCTCGCATTACTTCTTCTCGGCATAGTAGCATCGAACCGTTTGCCGGTTTCGTTGATGCCCGATATTGATATCCCTGAGATCACTGTTGCAGTTTCGCGTCCTGATGTAAGCGCCAGGGAGCTTGAGAACAGTGTAGTGTCGGTTCTGCGGCGGAATCTCATACAGGTACAGGGTATCGACAGGATCGAATCCGAATCGCGTAACGGGAGCGCCCTGATACGGCTCTCGTTCAAATTCGGGAACGACATCAACCTTGCCTTCATGGAGGTAAACGAAAAAGTCGACGGGGCGATGAACTATCTGCCCAACGACCTTGAGAGGCCAAGGATAATTAAGGCCAGTGCAACGGATATCCCGGTATTCATGCTGAACATCACGCTGGCCGACAGCATGGCCGGTGATGAAAAATTCATCGAGCTGAGCGAATTTGCAGAGACTGTAATAAAAAAGAGGATCGAGCAGCTTCCCGAAGTAGGAATGGCTGATATAACCGGACAGATAAAAAGGGAGATATACATAAGTCCCGACAGGGAGAAGATGAACAGCCTGGGCCTGACCGACGATGATATAACCAACGCTGTAAGGATAAACAATATAAATATCGGCAATATCCTGGTAAAGGACGGGAAATACCTGTACAACCTCGAGTTCAGCTCGTATCTGAGTCATCTGAACGATGTGAGGGATATTTTCATCAGGACCGGATCGAGAATAATTCAGATGAAGGATATTGCCGTTGTCGGCATAAGGGAGGAACAGCCGCGGGGCATTTACTATTCGGATGGGAAAAGAGCAATTGCCCTGGCAATCATTAAGGAATCGACATCAAAGATGGCTTCCCTTGAATCAAAGATGGCAGAGCTTCTGGATGTCTTCAGAGCAGATTATCCGCAGATGGAATTTGAGATTTCACAGGACCAGACAAGGCTTCTTGACTATTCAATCTCGAATCTCTGGCAGAGCCTTCTTGC
>ERZ1645192.3027-NODE-3027-length-13842-cov-6.147820_pt1 | contig 13842 bp, 11 predicted proteins | sample MGYA00575354_ERZ1645192 | MGnify/ENA primary metagenome ERZ1645192 (study PRJEB40844, sample SAMN11349763) | freshwater sediment metagenome | isolation source: river sediment | host: Sediment | place: India: Faizupur Khadar , New Delhi | collected 2017-02-21 ... | reverse complement strand
AATCGTCTCCGGCACCGGCACGGTGGGCACGAACATCTTGAAGATCGGCGGCAGCAAGGTGACAAAGGCCGCGCAGTACCCCAAGGCGACCCCCATCCCAAGGGACATGCCCAGGTAACGCATGGTCAGGCCGAACGTGAGTCCCCCGAAGCCCCACAACATCCCAAACAGATACGCCCATGCCAGCGTGCTGAACTTCTGCTGCTGAATCACGCCCACGGTGTCATTCGACAGCAGCAGTGAAAGGATCCATGGAACAATAATCCATGAGAAGAAACCTCCCACGAGCCAGTACACTTCCCAGGACCACTTCCGAACGCCCTTGTATGGAACATAGAAACTGCCGGATGCCAGTCCCCCGAGCCAGTGAAACAATACGCCTAACAGTGGGTTCATAAATATGAGTTATTATCGCTTCGCCAAAACGGTCCGTTCGTAATTCTTCACTTCGCTCAGCCACGCGTCGCCCGGGGGCACGCCCCTGGTTTGGCAGTAGTAATCCCACACCGCGCCCATCGGCAGCATCTTCGCGTCCTCCATCAGCGCAAGCCGCGACGTGTAGTCGCCCTCAAGCTCGAGCTTCCGGATCCTCTCGATCGGGGTGACCAGCGCCATGAGCAAGGCCTTTCTCATGTTCCGTGTGCCAATGACCCATGCCGCGATGCGGTTGATGCTCGCATCGAAGTAGTCCAGCCCGACGTGAACCCGATCCGTAAAACCGCCCCAGACGATTTCCTGCGCAATGGCATGCAGCTCGTCGGTGAGCGTGACCACGTGGTCGCTGTCCCACCGCACGCCGCGGCTGACGTGGAGCGCAATCTCCGGCACAAAGCACAGCACCGAGGAGATCTTGTCCGCAATTCCCTCCGTGGGATGAAAATGCCCGGCGTCCAAAGTGAGCAGGATGCCGCGGCTCACGGCGTAGCCCATGTAAAACTCGTGCGAGCCCGGCGTGTAGCTCTCGGCGCCGATGCCAAACAGCTTTGACTCGACAGAGTCCAGGTTCAGCTTCCGGTCGATCTTCTTCTTGAACACCGCGTCGAGCGATTCCATCAACCGCTCTCTGGGCGCGCGCCGGTCCGCCGGTGTGTCTTTCATCCCATCCGGAATCCAGAGGTTTGTCACGCAGGTGTTTTTGAGCGCCCGGCCAAACTCCGCGCCGATTTCCCGGCAGCGAATGCCGTGCTCGATCCAGAACTTGCGTATCGAGGCATCCGGGTGGGTGAGCGTCATGCCGCCCTTGACCAGGGGATGGGAGAAATAGGTTTGGTTGAAGTCCAGGCCGATCTTCAGGCGCCGGGCCCAATCAATCCAATTCCTGAACTGGGCCGCGCTCAGTTCGTCGCGATCCACTTTTTTCCCGCTCATCTCCGCGTAGCAGGCATGCAGATTGAAGCGCAGGGCGCCCGGGATCAGCCCGGCGGCGCACTCGAAATCCGCCCTCAACTCGTTGGCCGTCCGGGCTTTGCCCGGGTAGTTGCCCGTCACCGCCAGTCCATCCCCCAGCACGCCGCCCGCGTTCTCAAAGCCGCCGACATCATCGCCCTGCCAGCAATGGATTGAGATGGGAATCCGGGAGAGTCTTGCGAGGGCTTTGTCTGTATCGACACCCGCCTGCGCAAAACGTTCTTTGGCCAGTTTGTATGCTTGATCAATTTTTTTGCTCATGATGAGGGAATGGTGTGGCTGATTATGTCGCGCCGCTGAACGCCGGAAGGTTGCCGGCGCAAAAGCCGGCGTGGGCCGTTGGTATGGTTTCGACAAGGTTCATCAGCCAACCGATTGTATTCATGCCGGTTCATCCGGCAAAAGACAATTCTAATTATGAAGAAGCGATGAATAAGTCACGCGTTTGCGGGAGAAAGATCTGACGAGGCGCCGCGGCCGCAGCGTTGAGACCTCGATTCGAACAAGGCGGTTGAATCCTCCCGTCGCCGAAAGCCGGGAGCAAAACAAGCGGGAAAAGAAATCGGAGGGCCCGAAGGGCTAGCGCCCCTCTGTCATCCCGCTGGGCAGCCCGTGTTCCCACCCCTTGGGGGCATTCCAGGGACGAACCGAGTCGTTTTCGGATTCGGTGGTTGCGCAACCACAAAGCGCGAGCAGGGCAACCGTCAGGAGCAGCAATGAGACTGACTTGCCGAAATCCCTCATGAGGATGCGGGATGAGCCGGGATCACCTGGTCGCCCTCGACCACTTCGCCCAACTGCCACCCGGGAATGATGTTCGCAATACTGCGGTCTTTCTGGACCGTGCGCACCTTCACCTTGGCCACCAGCTTGCCATCGCGGTTCACGAGCAGTTCGCCTTGTTCAAGCACGCCCTGATCCTCGCCGACATTGATGACCACGAAATTCCATTTTGGATCGCTCACGAGCACCTTGCCGCGCAGACCCGGAGGCAGCGGCACCTGGAAATCCGGCGTCTTGTAGATGGCCAATTCGGTCTTGGTCTTTTTGAGCTCTTTGCCGAGCAGCTCATTTTCAGCCCTTGCTCCGGCGAGGGTATCCTGAAGCGCTTTGATGTCCTTTCCAAAAGCAACAATCTGCGGAGGGGTGTAGCCCGTTCCGGTGTAGGCAGCCAGTTCCGCCTGGGCGTCGTCGCGCTCGCGGCGGGTCTTGTTCAGATCGTCCGTGAGTTTGTCCGCCCGCCGGGTCTGCGCAGCCACTTCGCTGAGGGCCTGGTCGCGTTCAGCCGTCGTTGTCTCGAGGGTCTGCTTCGTCAACACCAAATCCTTCTCGGTCTTGTCCAGCTTCTGCCGCGTGTCCGCGAGCTCACTCTCAGCTTTCTGGCGCCCCAGGGTCTGCTCCTTGAGGTTCTTCTGGGTGGTCACCACTTTCTCTTTGACAGTAACCATATTGAGGACAGCTACCGCCAGTCCCGCAATAATCGCTACGATTAAACTGATGCGAAGTAACATAAATCGTCTCGTTCAATTGAACAGTCGGGCAAGGTTAATGCCTCGGGGACAAAGATGTCAACGCTCATTCAGAAAAAATACGCGCCCGCCGGCATCCAAACCCGCCACGGCCAAACCACCCCGGACCGGCGGCATCGAACCGTCAGCGGCGCAGTCTCTGAAAACCGGCTCCCAACTGCTGCGCCAGCTTGCCCGGCGGCACAATTCCCACCGGTGTGATAATTCCCGTGATCAGGTCCGGGGGTGTGATGTCGAAGCCGGGGTTTAGAGCTAAGCTGGAAGGGTTTGCGACACGAATCCACCTCCTTCGGCCCCGCACATCCACTCCCCAGGCGCCCAGGACCTCCTCTCCGTTGCGCTCCTCGATTGGAATATCGGCCCCGCGCCGGGTCACCCAGTCAATTGTGGACAGGGGAGCCGCGACGTAAAACGGGATTTTGTGGCGCCTGGCCAGCACCGCTTTTGTGTAGGTGCCGATCTTGTTGGCAATTTCCCCGGTGCGCCCGAGGATCCGGTCGCTTCCGACGATCACCAGGTCAATGTTGCCGCGCTGCATCAGGTGGCCGGCGGCGTTGTCGGCGATCACCCGGTGGGAAATGCCCTGCTGGGCCAGTTCCCATGCGGTCAGGGTCGCGCCCTGGCACCGCGGCCGCGTCTCGTCGCAAAGCACCTGGAACTTCTTTCCCTGCTGCTGTGCGGCGTATAGAGGAGCGGTTGCGCTGCCGTAATCCACAAAGGCGAGCCAGCCCGCGTTGCAATGCGTGAGGATGGTCATGCCGCTGCGAATCAACTTTCTGCCATGCAGCCCGATCTGCCGGCAATGCCGGACATCTTCGTTGGCAAAATCCTCGGCCGCAGCCAGCGCCAGGGCTTGACGCTCGGGAACGTTCGCTCCGGGTTTCATGGCCTCGAGCACTTGGTTCATGGCATTCACAGGATCCACCGCCGTGGGCCGGGCTGAGCGAATCACACGATGCACCGAGCGCACGTGCCTGGCAAAAGCGCCCGCGCCGCTCCCGCAAAAAGCCCGCGCGCCCTGCGCCAAACCGTAGGCCGCCGTTGCGCCGATCGCGCCGGCGCCGCGAACAATCATGTCCGCGATCGCCCGCGCGGTGTCCTCAAAGGTTTTGCAGCGATGCAGCTTGAACTCGTGCGGCAAGAGCCGTTGATCAATGAGAACCACGCTGTTCGAGCGCGCATCGAAGGTGACGGTGCGAAAGTCCCGGCTTTGGCCGTTTACGGTTGCTTTCATATTCAATGCAGCCGGGAGACTCCGGCATCAGGCGATCTTCACGCCCATTTTCCGGATCTTCTCGGCGATGGGATTGTAGCAGGGATGTTTGCGAAGAGTCACCAGGTCCGGGTCGCGGGCGAGCCATTTGAAATCTCTGTAACCGAGGGTAATGGCGCGCTCGAGGGCGGCAACGGCGAGCTTGAATTCCTTGTTGAGGGAGTAGCTGCACGCGAGGTTGTAGAAAACCAGGGAATTGTCAGGCTCGAGCTTCGAAAGGCGCTGGTCAACGACCAGGCTTTTGTCAAACTGCCCGCGCCTGGCATACAAATCACCAAGATACTGCAAGGCGTCAACGTAGGAAGGATCCCTGCGGACTAAACCCTCCAAAAAGCTGATCTTTACATCGAGGTCCCGGAGTTCTTTGCGGGTTGGTTTCCTGGATCTGGCATTCGCTTTAACCGGCATACGACGATTACATTTTTTGCAATTGCACAGAGAAGTCAAGCGGATGTAACCAAAACCTGGCCGCCCGGGGCGCAATCCCGCGCGGGCGGCGATGATTTCATGCTCGCTCGCGCCGCGGCACGGCGCACAAACCCGGAAGGGCGGGCCGCCGCCCAAGACGGTCTGTGCGCGCTTCCTGAATCCGCGCCGGACCGGGCCCGCCTATGCCGTCATGGGCGCGCTGCCCGGCGGGACCTCTTCGATCGCGGCGTTTTTCTCGAGAAAATCCAGCACTTTTTCACTCTGAATCTGGTCGTAGATCTCGATCAGCCCGTTGCGCTTCTGAAGATCCTTCACGAACTTCTCGGGAGGAATCTGGTACATCATTGCCAGCGTATGCACGCGCGTCGAAATCTCCTCGTTCGAGACGTTGATATTCTCCTTTTCCGCAATCTTCTGGAGCAGGAAGGACACTTTCACCCGCTCCTTGGCGCTTTGCGTCGCGGCGCTGTAAATCTTCTCCTTCTGCTCCTCGATAGCCTGGCGGGGCACGCCTCTTCGGGTGTTCTCCTGCACCAGGTCATAAACCACATTCCTGGTCTCGCGGGCCACGGCAACTTCAGGCAGATCAAACGTGGCGCGATTGAGCAATGACCGGATAATCTGGGACTGGACGGATCGGCGCTGCTTATGCTGAAGCTCGTTGTCGAGGTCGCGCCTGACTCCTTCCTTGAGCTTCTCAAGGGTCTCAGCGCCGTATTTCTTCGCGAATTCGTCATCAATGGCCGGCAATGCCCGTTCTTTCACCTCCACGACTTCGACCTCGTAAACCGCCTTCCTGCCCGAAAGGTCTTTCGAGACAAAATCCGCCGGGAACTCCACGTTTACAGTCCGTTTCTCGCCGGCCCTGGCGCCGATCAATTGGTCTGAAAATCCCGGAATGAACGAGCCCGACCCGGCCTCGATCCAAAAGCCCTGCCGCTCGGTAAGACCCTTCGCGGTGGGGGCTATGTCTGTGAGCGGTTTGCCGTCGGACGTGCCCTTGTAGTTCACCACGGCGATGTCGCCATTGGCGAGCGGACGATCCACCTTGTTGAAGACCACGGCGGGTTCCCGCAACTTTTGCAGCGCGTTTTCGACGTCTTCATCCGTGACCGTCGCCGTCTCTTTCTTCACGGGGATGCTCTTGTAATCGGGCAGCTCAAACTCCGGCGCGGTCTCCACGGTGATGGCAAACAGAAACGACTGACCTTTGCCAAACTGGATTTCCTCGACATCGGGCGAGCCCACGATATCGAGTTTGTGCTCGTCGATGGCCTTCTTGTAGCCTTCGCTGAGCAGCTTCTGCCGGGTCTCGTCCTCGATCTCCTTGCTGAACTTGCGCACCACCATGTCGCGCGGCGCGCGCCCCGGGCGAAATCCCGGCATGTTCGCTTCCTTTTGAAACTCTTTCGTCACCGTCTCGAAGGTCTCATTGACCTTCTCGGCTTCGACTTCCACTCGAACCAGCTTTTTGCAAGGTGCGAGGTTCTCCACTGTGATATTCACTGGCAAACCTTTCGATATTCTCGCTTTTGTTGCAGAGGGTCCAGGCCGGGTCCGTCTCGGAATTCCAGCGCCAAACGAGCGGGATACCGTAAAGAAAGGCCCGGCGCGCGTCAAGAACGCAAAAAATGCAAAAAATTGAAAATGTAACGAACGGGTTAACGGCGGGACTTCCGCGCCTTCACGGGCGGGATTGCCTCGAACGTGCTCCCCGCCAGGTTGCTGCGCGAGATGCGGATTTCGTCTGCGCTCACATCGCATCGCAGGAGCGTCTGGTTTCCGGCAATCATCATCGGAAAATCAATGCCGTCGGCGCCTGCGGGACGAAAAGCGTCCCGATGAGTATGACCGCAGAGGATCAGGTCCACCCCGGCTTTGTTCAGCAACGGGACAAAGTTTTCCCAAAGCCAGCGCGTTTGCACGAACTTCCTGTCCGCCGGGCTGGAGGGCGGGATGTGCAGCAGACACACCCGGAAAGGAGCTTCCTGGAAAGCTTTTGACTGGGTTTCCCCGGCCAGCCACTCCCGCTGCGCCTCCATGTATGGCCGGAACGCGACCAACCCGTGATATTCGTTGCTGCTGTCCGCCTTGTCCTCCCCACAGTCCAGCACCAGGAACAATACCGGTCCATGCCGCAGGGTGTAATAGTGACGTCCGGAATCGGTCGGAAAATAATTCAACAACGCGCGGGCGGGGCTGCCCCTGGTCTCGTGATTGCCTCTCACATAAACCAGCGGGGCCCTTTGCGCGAAGTGTTCCGCGCAGGGCGCGATGACCGCATCGAACAGCAGCCGCTCATCGCTCACGGCGTTCACCATGTCTCCGTTCAGAAACGCCACATCCACTCCTGTCCAGTCCACTCCGGACCACGAAGTCCTCAGGTCTTTGCCGTTCTCGTGCCGGTCGTTCACCACCACGAACGAAAACCCGCTCTTCCGCCGGTCAAAGGTTGTGAATGAATTTTCGGCGCTCGAGACTGTGGGACCGAACTTCACCGCATAAGGTTTGAAGTCGGCAATTTCTTTGGAAACCGCGCGATAAAGGTAGGCGGCGCCGGGCTTGAGCCCGCTCAGGGATACGTTGTGGTACGTGGTATCCGCGTTCAGCAGCCCATGCTGCGCTGGCACATTCGTGAGCCATGCCGCGGATGACTTCTCGCGGTATTCCACCCATGACACCGCCTTGCGTGTGGTCACCCACGAGATGGTGACCCCGCTCTCGGATGGGGCCTGCAAAAACGGCCCGTGGCTGATCGCCAACTCCGGCGCGGGAGTGTTTTGCCCCTCTGCCCGCCATGGCTCCGCAAGCGCGCAGGCAACGAGTAACAACAAAGAAACCGGGCGGGTAATTTGCATCCATTTCATTTCGAAACACTTATTCGACGTTCGAAGCGAGGCTGTATTCATCGGGTTTCCGTGATTAAATAAAGATGCGAGCGGCTGCGCAGTATCAGTCCGCCCTCCCATGGGGCGGGGGTAGCCATGAAGCCATCCCCAAGATCGTTCTCGGCAATCTTCCTGAATTCGGGCGCCGCCAAAACCACGGTCGTTTTACCCTCCTCGCTGAAGAAATAGACGTGCTGCGCGTTACCGATGGGCGAGGCGCTGAAATGCCCCCCGAGCCTTTCGGACCAGAAAACCTCCCCTGTCAGGGCGTTCCAGCAGGTTGCAGTGCCGTTGTCATCCACGCCAAACAGCAGCCTCCCGATGAGCAGCAGCGAGGGCTTCTTCGGCGCGTTTTTTCTCGTCCGCCATTCGACCCGCAACTGCACCCCGGGCGCACTGTTGGCGCCGCGTGCGTCCAGCACTTCGCCATTTTTGCCGGGTCGTATCGCGAGGATTTCGCCCGATGAAAAGCCGCTCGGCAGGTAGATCAGGCCGTGGCCGAAGACCGGGCGGGTGCTGCCGGAATAGCTGGAGCGCTCCTCCAACCGCCACAGCTCGCGACCGCTCACGGGCTCATAGCCGTAGAGCGCTTTTGAGCCCTGGCTCAGCAGCACTGGCGCGCCATCAACCTCGATCCCCAGGCAGGTCCCGTAAGCCTTGCGGTAGTCCCCTTCCATCTGGGGATTCCCGGCCCCGTCAAGATCCCGAAAATCAATGCTCCGCTCTGTTTTCCATGCGATCTTCCCCGTCTGCTTTTCAAACGCCGCCACATACTGTTTGTCGCTGCCGTCAAAGTTCAGGATCAACAGGTCGCGATACAGAATCGGCGAGGAGCCCGGTCCGCGAAAGTGGTTGCATTCCAGGTTCCGCACTTCCCATAAAACCCGGGCGTCGCCCGCATCCAGACAGGCCGTTCCTGCCGCGCCGAAAGTCACATACACACGGCCCGGCTCAAGAACCGGTGTGGGCGATGCGTACGTGTTAAACGGGTGGCAATACTGAGGATTCTCGACCTGAAAGAGCTTCCTGTTCAGGTCCATCCGGCCGCTCGCGGCATCCACCCGGAGAACCGACAACTCCTGCCCATTGGTGGTTGCGGTGGTCAGCCAGATTTTGCCCTGCATCCCGACCGGCGACGACCATGCGCGCCCGGGGATGGGTGTCTTCCACTTCACGTTCCGGCCTTCGCCCCAATGCACCGGCAGGTTCGTCCCGGGCGTGATCCCCGTGCCGCCCGGCCCCCTGAACTCGAGCCACGACCCGAGAACGGACGGCGCCAGGGCCAACAGAAATAAAATGCACAATCTGCTCATAATCCTCTCCGGCTATAACGGGCGCCTGGCTTCCGGCATCCCGGCCAGGATCTTTCGCAAGGACCGCACAACATCCGGCCGGACGCCGGCCAGGTTCTTGCGTTCGTCCGGGTCTGCCTTGTAGTCGTACAACTCGATGTCCGCGGATGATTCCGGACCGCCTGCGGGTTTCCACTCGATCAGGCGGTAACGCCCGGTGCGGACAGCCCGCCCCAGCACATGTTCCCTGCCCCTCTGGCGGGGGAAGACGTGCGTGGTAAACTCGCGCACGCGCGCGGACGGATCACGCAACACCGGCACGAGGCTCACACCATCGAGCTTTTGCGGAAGTCCGTCCGTTCGCAGCCCGGCCAGTTCCGCCAGCGTCGGATAGATATCCACGGTGCCGGCAGGCTGCATTGTGCGCCCTCCGCCTTTCGTCACGCCGGGTGCGGCGATGATCAGCGGGATGCGATTTGCCTGTTCGTAATTCGTGTGCTTGGTCCAAGAGCCATGATCGCCCAGGTGCCAGCCGTGATCGCCCCAAAGCAGCACGATGGTGTTGCTCCCCAGCCCGAGACGATCCAATTCATCGAGCACGCGCCCCACCTGCGCATCCATGTAGCTGACGCTGGCATAATAGGCATGGATCAAAGTGCGCTGGAGATCGTTGGATAAGGGGCCCCGCTCCGGAATGGGTTCGTATTGGTTGAGTTCGAGAAGAGTTTTCCCCGCATAATGGGGGGCGCCCTCGGGCGGACGCTGAAACCTTGCAAGCTTGAACTTGTTACGGTCGTAAAGGTCCCAGTACTTCTTCGGGGCGCAAAGCGGCAAATGCGGCTTCACAAAACCGAGCGCGAGGAAAAAAGGCTGACCGGGTTCTTTCGCGCGCGCCCTGAGGCGCCGGATGCCCTCCTCTGCAATTCTGCCGTCCGGGTATGCGTTGTCCTCCACCTCGGCTGCCTCCCATGCCGCACCGCGCGGCAGGCTTGAAATGTTGCCCAGATGCTCATTGGCAAAAAGCGCTTCTTCGCGCGTCAGTTGGCCGCCTGCGGAGGACTTTGGGTCGGCGTACGCGATGACCTTCTCAGGCTGGAACGGCACGCTCCACGAGGCCTCGTCGCCATGATTCCCGTGCCCCACATGAAAAATCTTGCCGATGCCCTCCGCCCGCCATCCGTTGGTCATGAAAAGCTGTGTCAGTGTGACGGCGTCGGGAACAGCTTTTCGAAAGTTCGTGGAAAGGTTGTAAATTCCCAGGGTTGTGGAGAGGCTGCCGGTCATCAGGTTGTTGCGGGAGGGCGCGCAAACAGCCTGGTTGCAGTAAGCCATTTGAAACACCCTTCCTCGTTTCGCCAGCTTGTCTATGGATGGCGTCCGCGCGACACGATCTCCATAGCACCCCAGCACGGGCTTGAGATCGTCCACGGCAATCAGCAGCACATTCGGTTTGCCTTGCCCGGCGGCTGCGATCGCCAGCACAGCCCAGAAACAAAAACACAGCATGAGCTTGCTCATGCCCGCCATGTTTGTGAACCAAACCGGTCTTATCCAGATTTAATTCTCGAGTCAGGCCCGAGGCGATGCCCTGGCGCGCAGGTTTCCAGTTGATCCTCCAGCGGTTTCGTGTCACATAAACATGTCCGTGCCCGTTTGGTGCGGCGCCGGCAAACATCTCAAATAATGACGACACAATTCCTTGCGACTGTCGCAACTGCTTCGGCCTTGTTACTTCCCATGGGACTTCTTGCCGCCCCGGCATGGAAACCCGCCAACCCCAGGCTTTTGACACAATGGGGTGAAACCATTGACCCGGCAAAACCGCTTCCGGAATATCCGCGTCCCCAGTTTGCCAGGGAGCAGTGGATGAACCTGAACGGGCTCTGGGAGTATGCCCTGACCCCAAAAACCGCCGCAAAACCGGCGAGCTTTGACGGACACATCCTCGTTCCCTTCGCCGTCGAGTCCGCCCTGTCCGGCGTGGGCAAAACCGTGACTCCGGCCGACCGGATCTGGTACCGCCGCACGGTGCGCATACCGGAAAACTGGGGCGATTGCCGTGTGCTGCTGCATTTTGGTGCCGTGGATTATGAGTGCGTGCTCTGGGTGAACGGCGCTATCGTTGGGAGCCACACAGGCGGATCAGATCCATTCTCATTCGATATTTCCGAATACCTGAAGCAGGGCGAAAATGAGTTGCTCCTGGCCGTCACAGACCCGACCGACACCGGCGAGCAACCGCGCGGAAAGCAGCAACTCAACCAGCAAGGCATCTGGTACACGCCTGTCTCGGGAATCTGGCAGACGGTCTGGCTCGAACCGGTTCCCAAAGATCATTACCTGGCCGAGCTGCGGATCGTGCCGGATGTGGACGGCCAATCCGTTCGCGTCACCCCTTTGCTGAATGCCGCCGTCCAGAGGGATGATCTCGCGGTGCGCGTCACTGCCTCTCTCGACGGACGCTCCGCAGGCAACACCATCATCCGCGTGAACCGCGAAGGCGTTTTGAAGCTCTCCGAAATCAAGCGCTGGTCGCCCGAAAGCCCAACTCTCTATGATCTTCAGGCCGAGCTGGTGACCGTCAAACCGCCACAGGACCGTTCCAAACCCCAGGGCCGTGCCGCACTCCCTGCCTTCGGCAGGCAGGAACTGGCCGCCTATGCAACAGCGGATGTCACGTCCGGGCCGCTGGACAAGGTCAAATCCTACTTTGGCCTGCGCAGCCTGACGCTTGGCCCGGGACCAAAATCCCAGCAACTGCACCTGCGCCTCAACGATGCGCCCATCTTCCAACACGGGCCGCTCGACCAGGGCTGGTGGCCGGACGGCCTCCTGACTCCGCCTTCCGACGAGGCGATGGTCTGGGAGTTGAAGTGGTTGAAGGATGCCGGTTTCAACATGCTGAGAAAACACATCAAAATCGAGCCCGCGCGCTACTACTACCATTGCGACAGGCTCGGCATCATGATTTGGCAGGACATGCCCAGCGGCTTTAACCTGGCTCTGCGCGCACACCGCGAAGATGCCGGCGAGCCGGTCCGCCTGTCCACCAGCCGCGAGCAGCATGAGCTGGAGCTTCGGCGCATGATCAACCGACTGCAACATCACCCGAGCATCGTCATGTGGGTCATCCACAACGAAGGCTGGGGCCAATACGAGTCCGCCTCGCTGGCGCTCTGGGTCAAATCCATTGACCCCACGCGCTGGGTCAACGCCAACTCAGGCTGGCGCGATGAAAACGTCGGCGATATCTACGACATCCACACTTACCAGGAAATCCCACTCGCCCCGATGCAAAAACAGGACCGCGCAGTTGTCATCGGCGAATATGGTGGCGTCGGCTGGCCCATCCAGGGATTCCTCTGGGACACACAAAAACGCAACTGGGGCTACCAGACCTACCAGAACCAGGATGATTACATCGCCGCGCTTCGGAAAAAAATGGAAGCGCTGATCCCCATGCGCAACGACCTGGGTCTTTCGGCTGCCGTCTATACGCAAACGACGGATGTCGAGGGCGAAGTCAACGGTTTCCTCACCTACGACCGCAAGAAAGCCAAGATCAGCACAGCCGAACTGGCGGAGATCAATCGCAAGCTCGTCGGGAAACAGCCCTGAGCGGCTGCATGAGGCGAGGAGGAGGGGTTTTGCTGGCGCTGGGCCGGGCCTTGTGTGTCCGCCCTTGCGCCCTGTCCCATTTGACAATCGTTCCGGGCTGGCTTACCTGAGCTTTGCGATTTCGTAACTATTATGAACGCCAAAACAATTGTCGCCACCTTTCTGGCCTTAGGCCTCTCTGTCACCATGAATGCAGCCAACGCACCACAGAAAACACTTAAAACCGGGGATAAAGCTCCCGCCATCAAAGCCACGGACCAGGACGGCAAGGAGTGGAAGCTCGCCGACCGTCTGGGCAAGAAGAACGTCCTGCTCTACTTCTACCCCAAGGACAATACGCCGGGATGCACCACGCAAGCCTGCGGGCTGCGCGACAGCATGGCCGACCTGAACGCGGGAAATACAGAGGTCGTCGGTGTGAGCTTTGATTCGGCCGAAAGCCACAAGAAGTTCATCGCAGGCCATAACCTGAACTTCACCCTGCTGGCGGATACAGACGGCAAGATCGCCGATGCTTTTGGCGTGCGAATGCCGGAACGGAACATGGCGCGCAGGGTGAGCTTCCTGATCGGCAAGGACGGCAGGATCATTCACGTGACGGACTCGCCAAAGGCGGATGTTCACCTCACGGAAATGAAAGCCAAAGTCCGGGGCAGTTAATTCACCTGACGCAGTGCCGGCGGCTGAGGAGCAATCGCCGCCCGGCGTTCGTCCACAACCAGTGTGCTCCGGGTCTTGAGCGGCTTTGACTCTTTGCCGGGCGTTATCACCTCCACCGTGTAGCGGCCCGGAGGCAGGTCCCGCCGGAATTCGGCATCGCGCCCCGCAAACATCATCGTCCCATTCTCGCTCTGCACCGTCCAACTCACGACCTCGGACACCCGGGCGCCTTCCGCCCGCGCCGAGAGTCTTACATCGAGAAACCCTGAGAGCTTCGCTGGCGCAGTCGCCACTGCCACGGTCACCGGTCCGCTCGAAGCCTCCGCGACGGGAACCGCTGCGGGCCGTGCAGGCTCGGGCACTGGCGCCGGCGCGGACGCGGGCACGTCAATTTCGACAACATTGGTCGCCACCAGGGAAACGAGGTTCGTCTTGAAGGACACCACGGTGGTGAGGTTCGTCAGCCAGAATGTCCGGGTATTGGTCACCCATGCCTGGGCAAGATTCGTTACATTCACAGGCACCGTGTTCGTAACAAACACATCCACCTGGTTCGTCTGGTATGCCGCGAGGTAGTTTGTGCGGAAGACGTCAATCACGTTGGTTGAGTACTGCGCAACGTAGTTGGTGTGAAACACATCCATGAACAGGTTTCGCGGCATCGTGACCACCACATTGTTGGTGATCCACCGGTCCATGTAGTTGGTCTTCATCGTCACCACTGACCTGTCGGCGGCAGGAGAAGC
>ERZ1645192.3026-NODE-3026-length-13843-cov-12.514215_pt1 | contig 13843 bp, 13 predicted proteins | sample MGYA00575354_ERZ1645192 | MGnify/ENA primary metagenome ERZ1645192 (study PRJEB40844, sample SAMN11349763) | freshwater sediment metagenome | isolation source: river sediment | host: Sediment | place: India: Faizupur Khadar , New Delhi | collected 2017-02-21 ... | reverse complement strand
ATGAAGACGTTATTCCAGATCTCGACGATGCGTGAGCAATCGCCGTTGACTTCACAATGGTGTCCAGGTACATCCTGCATGTTGCAGGCGTCCGGACCAAAATCATAGTGGATCTCGGTGCAGGGACCGCAGGGTCCGGTCTCAGCCATTTCCCAGAAGTTATCCTTACGTCCGCCCATGACGAGATGCGTGGCAACGAAGCCAGGCTGAGCCAGCCAAACATCGTGGGCTTCCGTGTCGGAAGGCAGGTCACCCTGGTTGTCGACGAAATAGGTTGCGTATAGCCGTGTGGGATCGAGACCCCAGACTTTTGTGAGCAACTCCCAGCTCCAACTTATGGCTTCCTGCTTGTAGTAATCCCCAAAGGACCAGTTTCCCAGCATCTCAAAAAAAGTGTGGTGGGTGTTGTCGCGCCCGACGGTGTCGAGGTCGTTGTGCTTGCCCGAAACGCGCAGGCACTTCTGGGAGTCAACTGCGCGGGTGTAGGGGCGGGTTTCGGTGCCCAAAAATACGTCCTTAAACTGCACCATTCCGGCGTTGGTGAAGAGCAGGGTGCTATCCCCGCCAGGGACGAGCGAGGCACTGGGCACGATGGTGTGCCCGCGCTGAGCGAAAAAGTCGAGGAAAGATTGACGAACCTGGTTGCCGGTAAGATACATAAGAGTGCTCCAAAAAAGGTTTGATTAACTAAAAAATTATACCTGATAACAACGGAGAGAATCCTGGGTGTGATAGCGACAATATCTGTATAAAAGTCCGCTTTGATGCTTGAGGAGAAGCAAATCTGTCATCAGTTGTGATTTTCTGGTCTCGTCCCGAATGACTATCATGGTGATAGAATAACAAGCAATCAGATCATGTCCGTCATTCGCCGACTTTCCTTCTCCATCCTGCGCTCTGTAATGACCCTGTTCCTAATTACAGTTATCCTGTACGGCACGCTCATGCTCACGCCGCCAGAAACACGCGCGACCCTGTACATGCCTAAAAATCCTTCTCCACACATGACAGAGGAGCAGTACGAAAACTTACTCCAGCAGATGATTGTGAAGTATCACCTGGACGATCCATTCCCGGCGCAATATACACGATGGGCAGGAAACCTCCTTAAGGGAAATTGGGGTTACAGCCCGAATTTGCAGGAAGATGTTTTCACGGCTCTTCTGCGCAGGCTTCCTGCGACCCTGGAGTTGACGTTCTATGCGGTGTTGATCTATTTCCCTTTGGGGCTGCTGAGCGGCGTACTTTCTGGAACCAGGAAAAGCAGCATCACAGACCGCCTTTTCAGAACGACTGCTTTTGTTGCGACATCCCTGACCCCCATGGTCCTCGCGATCATCATGATCGTGGTTTTCTACATCTCATTACGTTGGTTTGCTCCCGGACGCCTAAGTTACGCTTTTACATCATTGGTCGAATCGGACGAATTTAGAACCTACACGGGTTTTCTAACGATCGATGGATTCTTGAATAAAAATCCGGAGCTCTCGCTGGATGCCTTTCGCCACCTTGCCATGCCTGCCTTGACACTTGCGTTTGCCCAATGGGCGATCGTCGGGCGGATCACGCGAACTACGATCATCGAAGAAAACCAGAAGGAATATATCACTGCCGGCAGAGCCAGGGGTATTAGAGAGCGCACATTAGCCTGGCGCTATGCCTTGGGGAATGCTGCCGCGCCGGTCCTGACACATACCATGCTCACTGCAGCTTCACTCATGACCAACGTCTTCGTTGTGGAGACCATTTTTAATTACACTGGTCTTTCAACGGTTGGTGTGAAAAGCCTGGGGGCCTTGCCGATGCACCCAGTGCAATGGGTTTCGCGATTTACTGCATCATTCTCGTCTTGCTTATAACCACAACCCTTGACCTTCTGAAGGCCGTCATCGACCCTCGTCTCAGGGAGAGTTTTTAGATGGCCGTCCTGAAGCGGTTTTTCTCACGTTGGCAAAACTGGCTTGGTTTGTTCATAGTCACAGTTTTCGTGTTGATGGCGATCTTTGCCCCATTGCTTTCCCCGAAAGATCCAGATGGCAGGCCACCACTCGTTCAATCGCATCTCAGGATCCCCCAACCGCCTGGTCCCGGAGCGCCTTTGGGTACCTTGCCAGACCAATCGAGTATTTACGATGCCCTTGTGTGGGGCACCCGCGACGCTCTCAAGTTCGGTGTCGGTGTAACTGCAATCATTTTCTTTATTGGCATATTCGTCGGTACGCTGGCTGCTTTTTTGGGTGGGAGAACCAACTCTTTGTTGATGGGTACGACTGATGCATTCCTGGCATTTCCTGTGATTGCTGGAGTGGTTTTCTTTACGCAACTTAGAATGATCATGCTCTCAAATTTGTTACTGGAAACAGATTTCGCAAATTTCTCTCTGGACAGTATTCAAGGTATTGGGATACTAGAAACACTATTTTTACAGTTGAACCCGTTTTTTAGGCTCAATCCAGCCGCGGTCGCATTTGCCTTATTTTTATGGGTGCCATACGCGCGCGTCATGAACGCTTCGGTCATGCGCCTGAAACGCGTGGAGTTTGTTTTAGCAGCCAAAGTTTCCGGGGTTAAAAATTTCCGTGTCATGCTGCGGCATCTGATCCCCAACGCGATTGCACCGGTGCTGGTCATGGCTGCTACGGATGTTGGAGCTTTGGTGGTACTCCAAACCACGTTTGCCTATATTGGCTTGGGCGATTCGACCCCCTGGGCATCTGCATTGCTTGCGGGGCGGGATTGGATCTTCTCGCCCAAGGGGATCATTGAGTATTGGTGGGTATTCGTGCCGATCACGGTTGCTTTGATACTGTTTGGGATCGGATGGAACCTGCTTGGAGATGGGTTGATCGATGCGATGAATCCCCGCTCAGTTGAGAATTAGTTTTTCAGGTTCTGGTAACAGCTAAATCAATTACTCCATCTCTTGCCGATAGGAGAGAGCACGTTGCAGGGTGCTTTGGTCCGCGTATTCGATATCCCCACCAACTGGTAAACCGCGTGCCAGGCGTGTGACTTTGATGCCCATCTGGCTGATACGCTGCTGTAAGTAAAGCGCAGTCGCGTCCCCTTCCATCGAAGGGTTGGTGGCGATGATCACCTCACGTACTTCGCCAGCCTTCAAGCGTTCCAATAAGGGAAAAATCTTGATCTGGTCTGGTCCGATGCCCTCAATGGGCGAAAGTACCCCCTGCAGGACGTGGTATTTGCCCTGGAATGCGCCTGTGCGCTCAATCGCCAGCACATCCAAAGGCTCTTCCACCACGCAGATCAATGCCTGGTCGCGCGTGCTGGAGGAGCAAATATCGCATTTTTCCTCGCCTGCCAGCGTGATGTTGAAGCACTCCGGGCAATAGGAGGTTTCAGCTCGCATAGCCTCAAGCGCCTGCGCCAGGTCCAGCGAGGTTTCAGCCGGCGCTTTGAGCAGGAAGAAGGTCAGGCGGGACGCGGTTTTGGGTCCGATCCCCGGAAGGCGCGCGAAAGCGTCGATCAGGTTCTGAACCGGACCAGGAATGGTACGCATGCTTGTTAGCGACCCATGCCGAAGCCGGAGAGCATATTGGTGAAGGGCGCCATCTTCTCTTCCGACAACTTGTGCGAACTTTCGAGCGCTTTGTTGACAGCTGCCAGCAGCATATCTTCGAGCATCTCAGCGTCGCCGTCTTTGAGCAGATCGGGATCGATCTTGATACCTTTGCATTGCTGGTCACCGGTCATCGTGACTGCAACTGCTCCGCCGCCGGAAGTTTCGGTGACGGTTGCGTTGGCGATCTCTTCCTGTGCCTGGGCCATCTGCTCCTGCAGTTTTGCCAGTTGGGACATCATGTTGCCGCCAGATGCGCTGGGGCGCGCGTTAAATCCTTTTGCCATTATTCATCCTTTACAGAGTAATCAGTGGGTATTTCGCGGAGTTTTCCGCCTAATTTTTTGATTGCTTCTTCCACCTGCTGCATGCCACTATTTGCGCTCGATTTGGGTAAGGCATTGTGCTCACCAGTGGTGCAGATCAGGCGCACATCCTGCCCGAAGTATTTGGACATCACCGAGCATACCATGCGCGTGTTTTGTTCGTCAGCCATCTTGTCGCGCAGTAGATCGCTGCTGAAATTGATGACAACCGTGCTGCCATCCACATCGACCAGGCGGGAAGAATTCAACAGCGCGCTCGTGACTGTATTGCGGGATTTCACCGCGCGTTTGAGGGCTTCCCAGTGTTCCTGAACCAGGTCCAATGTGATTGGACCTGTGATCGGGGTGGGGCGTTCCACCTCAACTGCTTTGGGCGTAGTTTCGACGGGGTTGGAAGTTGTTTTGGCTTTTGGGGCAGGCTTCGGTTGTGATTGCTGCGGTTCCGGCTGTGGGGGGGCCTGAACCTGCGCAAAAACTGCAGGCGTCAGAACCTCTGCGTAGGCCAGTTCCAAACCCAAGCCGGGATGCCAGTTGGCTTTCATCTCGATTGCCGCACTGGTAAAGGACTGGATCATGCCGACCAGGCGGTTCATTTCGAAGCGGGCGGCATGAGCTTCCATGGTCGCGCGCACTTCAGGAGTGAGTTCAAGTTGTTTGCCAGCGTCCATCTTGATCACCAGCAAATCTCGCAGGTAATCCACCACCTGCCGGGCGTATTGGCGCGGGTCCGCGCCGCTATCGAGCGCTTGGTGGATGATTTCGAGACCTTTACCGCTGGAACCTTCCAGGCTGGCTTCCACGAGGTCGATCACAGATTGGTTCGTGGCAGTTCCCAGGACATCCTGGGCGATTGGGAGCGTGATCTTCTTAGAGATCGAGGAAAGTTGGTCGACCAGTGAGATAGCATCACGCATGGAACCGGTTGCCTGGCGGGCAATCAGGGTGAGCGCGTCATCATCGATCTTGATCTTTTCCTGTTTGCAGAGTTCCTTGATCTTCTGAACAATCACAGGCACCGGGATGCGCCGGAATTCATGACGCTGGCAGCGGGAAAGCACCGTGGCAGGGATCTTGTGGATCTCGGTGGTGCAGAGGATAAAAATCACATGTGATGGAGGTTCCTCGAGCGTTTTCAACAGCGCGTTGAACGCTGAAGTGGAGAGCATATGAACTTCATCGATGATGTAGACCTTAAAGCGACCTTGAGAAGGGGCAAAATTGACCTTATCGCGCAGTTCGCGGATGTCATCCACGCTGGTATTGGAGGCGGCGTCAATCTCGATCAGGTCAAGGAAGCGACCCTGGTTTACCGCAAGGCAGTTCGCGCAATGGTTGCAAGGACGCTTTTCGAGTGACTCTTCCAGGCAGTTGACCCCTTTTGCCAGCAGACGCGCGCTGGTGGTTTTGCCGGTGCCCTTGGGACCGGCAAAAAGGTATGCATGCCCAACGCGGTCGGTTGCGATCGCGTTTTTGAGCGTCTGAACGATGTGGTCCTGACCAACAACCTCATCCCAGAGGGCGGGTCGCCAGGTGCGATAGAGTGCCTGAGCCATGTGTGTATCCTTTAAGGTACCGTGAATTGAGTGTGTTCGTTCCCCTGGCTGTCAAACAAGGTCAACTGATCGCCGCTTGCCCAAAGGGCCGAATCGGAATTCCAATGCAGTTCAGTGACCGTGTCGGTACCCGGACCGGTGTAGATATTGACAGCACCCTTGGGGTAGAGCGTCAGATTGGGGAAGCGATAACTCCGACCACCATCCGAGATGATCCGCCAGCCAGCGAGATCCACCGCGCTATCGCTTGGATTGCGCAACAGGATATATTCCACCTGGATGTCTCCCACCCCAAAAACGCCTTCAATACGCAGTAATCGATCTTCCAGGATCTGCGCGGTTGGGGTGGCACGGGAGGGAGCCTGGCTGCCCTGGATCGGGGTGATGATCGGTTGAGTGGGTTCTGCCTTGGGAAGGGGGTTTTTTTGCTGCCAAAAATAGAGCACAGCCAGCAATGTTGCAGCTGAAACGACAATGTTGAGCAGTATAAAAGGGAGGGTCTTTTTCCAAAATTTCATGATGATAACCGCCCTAATCATAGCATAAAAGGTCGAGGAACGCCCCTAATTAATAAGAAAAAACCGTGTTATCGGGTAGGTTGCCGGCGCTGGCAGGAACCTTGTGGTGCAGCGTACTTAACAGAATCCCAAATAGATTTTAACAAAATCCTAACATTTCTTTTATATGGAGTTAACTAACGCGGGTTAATATATTAGCGTTCGTGCAAACATTGTTTCTCTCCTTTCAAATTGCACGGACAGGATCGGATTGTGACAAAACACTTTTTTGATCGAAACTAAAACAGCCGCAGGTGAGGCGGCTGTTTTAGTTTAAAGTCATTATTCAGCTTTACCTTAACCTATTTGAGTGCCAAGTCACGAATGTGATCGATATGATCGCGCTGGTGCCAAAGCAACCGCCGCACAAGTTTGCGCGCACTCCATTTTTCCTGGTGATGTTCAAAAACCTGGTCAAAGCCAATCAACTGAGGCAGGTTATGGTTGGTTGCTGCAGAACTGATCTCAAGCAGGTGCAGGGGATTGCCATTTTCAACAGGCAGCGTGACTTCCATCCCCATCCGCGAAAAGTACCATTTTTCCACCCGGGCGATATGCTCCAGGATGCCTTCAATCGTCCAACGCTGCCCCTCAAATTCATGCTTGAGGACCTGCTCGGGCAATGTTTCCACTCCCGCCAGCAACTCCTCGCGCTGCCAGTTAAAGATGAGCAGAGCTTTCCGAACATCCTCGCCGGTCAATGGAACCATGTCCGATTGAAAAAATGAATGCACTCCATGCGTTTTGCCGTCGTACCAAACCGATGAGACCTCGAAGGTTTCATCGATGTGCATGTCCAACCCTTCAAGCTGCACCCAAGGCTGGTCGGTGTGGAGATTCAACCAGTTTTCGAACCGCAACATCTCACGCGGCATGCGCAACAGAGCCTCGGCATCGTCGCTGCCGTATGTGAACACACCCGGATAATCGAGCGCCCAGGCGAGGGTACGCCCTTCCACCTTGTTTTCGAGCCCGACTCGGATCAGAGTCATGATTTAGCTGTAGAAAATCGGCAGATGCCCCAAGGCGATGACCTGACGCCACTCTGCGCGATCGCCCTCGGTCAGGATAGCTGCTTCTGCGCTCACTTTGCCGCCAGCTTTCTTGACGATCAGGTGCATGCCCTGCAGCGTCGAACCAGTGCTGATGACATCGTCCAAAAGTACGATCTGCTTGCCCTTCAGAAGCTCAATGTCCTTCTCGTCCAGGAAAAGGTGCTGCGGTTTGCCAGTGGTGATGGAAAGTGTTTCGGCTTTCAGAGCTTCGCCCATGTAGGGTTTGCACTCTTTGCGCAGAACGACATACGGTTTCTGCGTGACTTTTGCCAATTCGTGGGCGATCGGAATACTCTTGGTTTCGGCCGTGAGGATGACATCGAACGGAATATCCGCCAACTTTTGTGCAAGCGCGGCAGCGCAGGCATCCACCAGCTCCACATCCCCGAGAATGTTCAGGATCGCGATGCGCATCCCTGGCTTGACCTCAAAAAGCCGTAAATCGCGCCTAACTCCAGCGATATCAAGTGAATAAATGTCTCTCTCTTCCATTCTGTCTCCTAAGTGATTTGATCGATCTGATTTTAATCCAATTCTGACTGAAAAAAGGTTCTTGGCTTTTAACGCAACTAATGCCGTGGACGCCGACCACGGCATTAGCGTTTAAGGAGGAGAAGAAGAAGAGAAGTCGCCCTTTCGAACTCTATATTACAATAAACAGAAGTAATTAGCTTGACGATTGACCTACGATTGCCCTACGATATTGAAAGTAAACTGATTATGAACCAATTTGAGGCTGTAAACCTTAAAACGAGTGTTGGTTGGTGGCGAATTGAAGCCTGTGAAAGTGAATTAACCAGGATTGAGTTGTTGACCTCACCCAATTCCATTACAGCGAGCTCGAACCCGGTGCTCAAGGAAGCAGGTCGGCAGTTGCAGGCGTATTTTGAAGGCAACCTAAAAGTCTTTTCATTGCCGTTAGCGTGGAGCAGCCTATCGGGATTTCGACGTGACGTGTTGCAGGTTGTAGCAGGTATCCCGTTCGGGGAGTTGCTGAGTTATGGAGATATTGCTAAACTGGTGGGCAAGCCTGCTTCCGGGCAGGCAGTCGGAGCAGCGGTGGGGAGCAATCCCTGGTTGATCGTCGTTCCCTGCCATAGGGTGATCGGTTCAGACCGTAAACTTCACGGATTTTCCGCGCCAGGTGGATTGGTAACAAAGACATGGCTCTTACAGCATGAGAAACATGAGATCATTGGAGGCAAAGTGAGCCTCAAAGAGAGTTGAAAATGGAAATAGATCAAGAATCAGATTATCGTTCAGGCTTCGTGGCATTAATCGGCAAGCCCAACGTTGGCAAAAGCACGCTGATCAATCGCCTGCTGGGGCAGCCCATCGCTGGCATCTCAGCCAAGCCACAGACCACCCGCCGGCGCCAGTTGGGAATCCTGACTGCTGAAAAGTATCAGATTGTTTTTGTGGATACGCCCGGCCTGACCGACGCAAAGGATAAGCTGGCAAGATCGATCAATTCGGAAGTCCAGTTTGCGCTGAACGATTCAGACATTCTTTTATTACTTGTGGATGCCAGCAACCCGATGGATCCCATGGATGAGAAACTGCTGGATGCGATCCAGGCTCTGAAAACCGTGCCTCCCGTGTTGGTTGTCTTCAACAAGTCTGACCGCCTGAATAAGTCCAGCTTCTCCCAGCTTTCAGCGTTATACCGCGAGAAGCTGCCAAATGCCCACACGCTGCAAATCTCCGCATTGGATGGATCTGGCGTAAAAAAGATGCTGGAGGAGATTGTCGCGATGCTCCCCTTGGGTCCTCAGTACTTCCCTGACGAGCAGATAACCGAGGACTATGAACGGGACATCGCCGCTGAGATGATCCGGGCAGTCTGCATGGACATGCTGACGGAAGAAATGCCATATTCGATCGCAACACAGGTGCAATCCTACAAAGAACGCGAGAATGGCGTGTTGTACATCGACGCGACGATCTTCGTGGAACGCGACAGCCAGAAAGCGATTGTGATCGGCAGAAAAGGGCAAATGATCCGGGAGATTGGCACCAAGGCACGCGAGGAGCTCGAAAAAGCAACCGGGCAGAAGGTGTTCCTTGAGTTGGTTGTCAAGGTTCAGAAGGATTGGAAGAACGACCAGGCATTTCTGAAACAGATTGGGCTTGCGGGTGGATAGTTTACCCTTGATTATCAGGGCACTGCCGGTGGCAGGGATCGGAGCTGTGAGCCTGGTCAACTGGGTTTCAGCCTGGCAGTTGCTCATGACTCCTTATTACATTACCAAACCTTTTGTCCTTCTAGGTTTGATCCTGTACCTGGTACTAAGAGTGCCGCTCACGCCAACGAGATTGCCTTTCTTGCTCGGGTTGGTCTTCTCCCTGCTTGGCGATGTTTTCCTGATACCCAAAGGAACGCGTTGGTTCCTGGTAGGAATGGGAGCATTTTCGATCACCCAGTTAATGTATATCTGGGGTTTTAATATTTCGATGCCTTCAATTCCGGTGATGGTGGTTGGGGTAGCGTTATTTATCGCTGGAGTCATCCTGATTCACCTGGTGGTAAACCGATTTGCGGAATCGTCGAGCATAAATAAGGCCATCTTACCTTACCTCAAGGGCTATAGCACACTGATACTTGCGATGAGTATCAGCGCATTGTTATGCCTTGCCAGACCTGCCTGGCCGGATCAAGCGGCAGCAATGGCAGGCATTGGCGGGATCCTTTTTTTCTTGTCTGATGGAATGATTGGGTTGGATAAACTCGACCGACGCCTGCCAAAATTTCGCTTTTGGGTCATCTTCACCTATCACCTTGCGCAATTCCTGATCGTTGCAGCAGTGATACAATTGCCGGGATAATCTTTAAGCAAAAGAATCAACTGCTTCACTCACTGATAACAAAGATTTGATAAAATACAACTGGAATCAAAATTGCGAGAGTAATTGACTCTTTCCAATCGAGGGAGTATACTAATTCGCTGTGAACATTTAACCTTGGAGAAATTGATTATGGACGCCCCCGTCGAAAACAATAAAGAAGTAACCAATATTAAGCCTAAAGACAAATTCGAAGGGAAGGTTTTAAAGACCTCGTTGCAAGGCGCTTTGATAGATATCAAAAGCCCTCTGCCCGCGTTCCTGCACATTTCCCAGGTTATTGACCCCAAGAATCCTGAAGCTGTTTTGAAATCCCTTGAAGATGTGCTCAAGGCTGATGATGTTGTGACAGTTTGGGTTCGCCGAGTCCTGAAGGACCACATCGAATTGACCATGCGCGAGCCCCTGGCTTATGAATGGCGCGAATTGGCAGCCGACATGGTCGTGCACGGTAAAGTTTTACGCCTGGAAACCTTCGGTGCTTTTGTTGAAATCGGCGCTGAACGCCCTGGCTTGATCCACGTCAGTGAACTTTCCCACAATTACGTGCGCACTCCCAACGAAGTCGTCAAAGTTGGCGATGAGTTCGATGTGAAAGTGCTCGAAGTGGACCGCCGCAAAAAACAGATCAAACTCAGCCTCAAGGCACTGCTCGAAGTTCCTGAAGAAGCCGCGCCAGAACCAAAACGCGCTGCTCGCAAGGGCAAAGGTCACAAGCAGGAAGTCGTTGAAGAGCCTGCAGAGGAAGTGATTCCGGATCCTACATACATGGAAATTGCCATGCGCAAAGCCATGGACAAGGCTGAACAGCGCTTGCCCGAGATCACAAGCCGTGTGAAGAAATCCAAATCGTACGACTCTGAGGCGGATGACATCTTCGAAAGAACGATGCAAAACAAGATCAACAACAAGGATTAGGATGCGCGACGTCAAAAGACTGCGCATAGGCTAAAAAAGCGAGCCGGGGAGGTGCTGGAGTGATCAGCCCTCCCCGTTACTTTTAATGGAGACTACTGAATCAGGAGGTGAGATGGCAACAAAGCTGATTTTCTTCACTGGCGGTGTAATCTCCTCTGTGGGTAAGGGCGTGACTGCGGCTTCGGTCGGAAGGTTGCTCAAAGCCAGGGGGTTTGACATCACCATCCAAAAACTCGATCCTTATCTCAATGTCGATCCGGGCACGCTCAGCCCTTACCAGCACGGTGAGGTTTTCGTCCTGGACGATGGCTCTGAAACTGATCTGGACCTGGGGCATTACGAGCGCTTTTGTGACCTCCATCTAAAAAAGACCAGCACGGTTACCACCGGCCAGGTCTACGAAGAAGTGATCAACCGCGAACGCCGCGGCGATTATCTCGGCGGCACAATCCAGGTCATCCCACACATCACCAATGAGATCAAACGGCGGATCGACTTGCTTACACGGTCAACTGACGCGGATATTGCCTTGATCGAAGTCGGCGGGACCGTTGGCGATATTGAAAGCCAGCCTTTCCTTGAAGCTATCCGGGAGTTACGCAACGATCTGGGCCGGGAAAACACGGCTTTTGTGCATATCACCTGGCTTCCGTATCTGCGCGCGACCAATGAAACCAAAACCAAACCCACCCAGCATTCCGTACGTGAGCTGCGGTCGCTCGGTATTCTGCCGGATATGATCATAGCCCGCAGCGATTTTCCGGTCGAAAAAGAGCTTGCTCACAAAATTTCCCAGTTTTGCGACGTCCGCGAAGAAGCAGTGATCCCGTTGGTGACAGCCGATCTGCTTTATGAGATTCCGCTGGTGCTTGAGCAAGCCCATGTGGCCGACTTTTTGTTGGAGCGGCTAAAGTTGGAACCCAAACAGCCCACCAAGATCCAGGGTTGGAAGACCATGGTAGCGGAACTCAAACGCCATAAACCTAACATAAAAATAGGGTTGGTTGGAAAGTACGTGGAATTGCATGATGCTTACCTGAGCGTCAGAGAGGCGCTCAACCACGCGGCGCTTTTTTATGGGGTGGATGTGGATTTGCAGTGGATCTCCTCGACGGCTATCGAAAAGGATAATATCCAGGATGTGCTCGTTGGTCTTGACGGCATCCTCGTGCCTGGTGGCTTTGGCAGCCGGGGTGTGGAAGGAAAAATCCTGGCCGCGCAGTACGCGCGCGAAAACCACATACCTTACCTGGGGCTCTGCCTGGGTTTGCAGGTGATGATGATCGACTTCGCGCGAAATGTCCTGGGCTTGAAAAACGCCGACTCGGCTGAATTTGACAAACTTACGCCGGATCCTGTGATCGACCTGATGCTAGAACAGCGTGGATTGGTCCAGATGGGCGGCACGATGCGCTTGGGGCTTTACCCCTGCAACATCAAACCAGGTTCCAGGGCGGAAGCCTTGTACCAAGCGGAAGTGATCCAGGAACGGCACCGCCATCGCTATGAATTTAATAATGAATATCGCCAAAAGTATGAAGAAAATGGCATGGTCTTCTCGGGCGTCTCACCAGATGGCGTCTTGGTAGAGATGGCTGAGTTGGAGGGCCACCCATTCATGATGGCTAGTCAATTCCATCCTGAGTTTTTGTCTCGCCCAAATCGGGCTCACCCGCTTTTCCTTGGTTTCATCCAGGCAGCATGTAAAAAAGCTGGCTTTTCGGATCAACCTGTAAAACTGGACTTTACGAATTGATCCTGCGATAGGCTATACTTAATCAGAAATAACCCTAGAAGGAAGGTATGTAATGGACACAATTATCGAATATATCAATGCAATAGAAATCCTTGATTCCCGTGGCAACCCCACCGTGGAAGTGGAAGTCATCCTGGCTGACGGCAGTTTTGGCCGTGCAGCTGTTCCCTCCGGTGCATCAACCGGCATACACGAAGCACTCGAACTGCGCGATGGCGACAAAGGCCGTTACAATGGCAAGGGCGTGCTCAAAGCTGTTGATAACGTCAACAATGAAATTGCTGATGAACTGCTTGGCGTGGACGCGCTTGAACAGAAAGCCATCGACGAGCTACTCATCGAACTCGACGGCACTCCCAACAAAGCCAATTTTGGCGCAAATGCCATCCTGGGCACCAGCCTGGCAGTCGCGAAAGCAGCCGCAGCTTCGCTCGGTCTGCCTCTTTACCGCTACCTCGGCGGTGTTTATGCGCACGTACTTCCCGTCCCGATGATGAACATCCTCAACGGCGGCGCGCATACTGGCTGGCAGTCAACTGACGCCCAGGAATTCATGGTCATGCCTTTTGGCGCGCCAACCTTTGCTGAAGGTCTGCGATGGGGCGCTGAGATCTACGCCTCCCTCAAGACCGTGCTCAAGAGCAAAGGTTACACCACCCTGGTTGGCGATGAAGGCGGGTTTGCGCCTGCCCTGAGCGCCAATAACGAAGCCGTGGAACTGATCCTCCAGGCGATTGAAAAAGCGGGTTACAAGGCTGGCACTGATGTGGCAATCGCCCTCGACCCAGCCGCTTCTGAGCTTTATGAGGAAGATACCAAGCTCTACAACTTGCGCAAAGAAGGTCGAAAATTGACCTCTGACCAGATGGTGGAATTCTGGACCAACTGGATCAACCAGTACCCGATCGTCTCGATTGAAGACGGTTTCGCCCAGGATGACTGGGAGGGCTGGAAAAACTTCACCGCCCTCAACGGGCATCGCCTGCAAATCGTGGGTGACGACCTGCTCGTGACCAATCCCGAGCGTGTCGCCCGTGCCATCGAAGAGAAAGCCTGCAACGCACTGCTCGTCAAGGTCAACCAGATCGGTTCTCTTTCCGAGACAATGAAAGCCGTTAGCATGGTCCAGAGCCACGGCTGGCGCGCGGTCTGCTCGCACCGCTCCGGCGAAACCGAAGATAGCACCATTGCCGATCTGGTGGTGGCCATGAACATGGGTCAGATTAAAACCGGCGCGCCGGCACGCTCTGACCG
>ERZ1645192.3024-NODE-3024-length-13846-cov-6.213763_pt1 | contig 13846 bp, 9 predicted proteins | sample MGYA00575354_ERZ1645192 | MGnify/ENA primary metagenome ERZ1645192 (study PRJEB40844, sample SAMN11349763) | freshwater sediment metagenome | isolation source: river sediment | host: Sediment | place: India: Faizupur Khadar , New Delhi | collected 2017-02-21 ... | reverse complement strand
ATTGATGTATCGGACAGCGACCTTCGTCAGTTGGCAGCACGGCGGGCACAAAACGTGAAGGAATTGATGCTTCAGTCAGGCATCACCGCGGACCGGATATTTATTGTGGAATCGAAAAATCTGACGCCGGAGAAAAAAGAAAAAGTAAAAGATAGCCGGGCTGATTTTAAACTGAAATAAACATGAACCTGACAATGGTAAAATTCATTCCTCATCCCAACGAGTCCAGATAAGGAATCTTATAACAATGATAAAACAAGACTTCTCATCCCAATAACTTGGGATTCGAAGTGACATAAATGGAGATGTTTTTCATGGAAATGGGCATACTGGGGCTTCCCCAAAGCGGAAAGAGTACCTTATTTGAAATCATGACTGGCGTAAAGATTGGCACTCACCATAACGAAGCGGTGGTTCGAGGACAGGCTTCCGTTCCGGATGAGCGCTTCGACAAGCTCGTGGAAATATACAAACCGGTAAAAGTTTCACCAGCGAAAGTTCCTTTCGTCGATGTGCACGCCGTTGGCGAGCATCCATGGGAAGCCATCCGCCAGAATTTGAGCGGCACGGACGGGATTCTGCATATCGTGGACGGGTTTTCACTGCCCGATGTTCAGTTGAGCATTGAAGCCTATCGCAAGTTGGAAGACGAACTGGTTCTTGCCGACCTGTTGATCATTGAAAAAAAAATGGAGAAGCTGGCCAAAGTGCCTCGAAAATCCATTCCTGCTCAGGAAGCCGCTCAAAATGAATTATTGCCGCGTTTAAAAGATTGTCTGGAAGCGGGGAAACCCTTGCGTACGGCTGGTCTAACGCCTACTGAAATTTTTACGCTGAAGAGCTTTTCCTTTTGGACGATCAAGCCGGAACTGGTTGTTGTCAATACGGCTGAGGACAATTTATCATTTGCCGACAAATTCGCCGGCGAGGCAAAACTGGCGGAACCGGTCATGGGGATCTGCTGCAAAATCGAGGCGGAACTGGCAGGCCTCGATGCCGCGGATCAAAAAGAATTTCTGGCGTCCATGGACATTACCGAACCGGCTTTCGGCAGGATTATCCGCGCGGCCTTTTCTCTCCTGGGACGAATATCATTTTTCACCGTGGGCGAAGATGAAGTCAAGGCCTGGGTTATTCCTGCTCAAACCAAAGCGCCCAAAGCCGCCGGTGCCATTCATAACGACTTCGAAAGGGGTTTTATCAAGGCGGAAGTCATTCATTATGATGATTTTATTGCCCATGGCGGTTCAGCAGCTAATGTCAAATCTGCCGGACGCCTGCGCCTCGAAGGGAAGGAATACATTGTGCAGGACGGCGATATCATTACTTTTCGTTTCAATGTATAAAACCATCCTGACTCAAAAAATGTGATGACACAGAAGTTAGAACTATATATGTGCCTATTTGTATTTTTATTCATTTTTAGTAATGGAAAGATATCCTTATCTGAAATTTCATAATCTAACACATACCAATAAATTGATTGACAAATAACGCCTATTAGTATTAATTTTAACGACCGCGAGTTTTTATAAATTAAGCAAGCAGGTGCAATTATTTTCTACTAAAAACATCTTGTTTTGGAGGAAAAATGAAGATTTCAATAAAGACTATTCTTTTTTTAATTATTCTAATAACAGCCGTTGTTTCCATCGGATGTAGATCTAAAGATGCTTCACCACCAAGTTATACGATAACATTCAGCAGTCAGTTTATTAATACCGAAAGTGAAACCGTCATGCCCAATCCAACCAGCATTGTTGTAGAGGAAGGAGACACCATCGGCACGTTGCCAACTCCTCCAAGCATGTCCGGTTATAGGTTTGGCGGCTGGTGGACGGGCAGAAACGGCACGGGTCTGATCATTACAGAAGACACCGTCGTTAATGCGGATGCAATCGTTTATGCCTATTGGGTTAATTATGTGGTAACGTATATGAACGAGGGAGAAACGCATTCAGTCAGAGGCGTCGTCCTGCCGGCAAGGACTGTTGCATCATTTCCGACGCCTCCTACCAGAACGGGCTATAATTTTGCAGGATGGTACACAGCGCCTAATGGTGGAGGAACACAATTTTCCGAGACGACAGAAGTGGCCGCCGATATCACGGTTTACGCTCGCTGGACAACCAGCAACGTATATGTAGTGACTTACAACAGCAAAGGCGGAACCACTGTTGGAACACAATACGTTATCGCACCGGCGACCACAGTGGGCGCGTTGCCAACGCCAGATCCAACAAGAACGTTTTACACATTTGGAGGCTGGTACACGTGCGATGAATGTGGGGATCCAGCAAATATTTTTACCGCCAGCACACCTGTTACTGGAAATCTGACAATCTACGCTACATGGATAGAAACACCAGGATATACCGTAACTTACAACAGTTATGGTGGCACTTCTGTAGACAATCAATATGTCGTTCCTCCCTCAACAAATGTTGGGACATTGCCGTCAAATCCTACTAAACGATGTTACGCTTTCGCCGGATGGTACACAGAGCCAAACGGAGGAGGCACAGAATTCACCGCTACGACAACAGTTGACGCCGGAAGTACCACTGACGGCACGATTACAGTTTACGCCAACTGGACATGGAATTATCCCTCCACATCATATCCTTTGATCTCTTCGCCTTTGGAAATAGGGGATTACGGTCCAAGCTGTGTCGGCAAGGTGTTTTATATAACCAATGGCGGGACACATGGGTTAGAGGTAGCGCCACCCAACTGGTATGAAGGTGGCAAAGGTCCTTTAGTGGCATGGATTTATGGCGATCCTAAAGTCGATTCAAACAATGTAGTATATCAAAATACTCAGCAGACATTAAACGGAAATACATCAACGGCCATAGGAACGGGATTGGCCAACAGTAATGCCATTGTGGCTCAGGTAACACAGACCGGAGGAACGACGGGACAATATGCGGCACAATTAAGCTTAGATTATAGCGTGGGTGAAGGCAGCCATATCTTTGATGACTGGTACCTGCCATCGAAAGATGAATTAGCCGAGCTGTATTTACAACGCGATGTCAAGAGATCCGGCGGATTTTCCGATGATGCATATTGGAGTTCATCCGAATATGGCCAATGGGATGCTTGGTCACAGTATTTTTCCGACGGACATCAAACAGGCGCTTACAAAAGCGATGGGCGACTGGTTCGTCCTATCCGTGCTTTTTAATGATCGTTCATTGATAAGTAAAAAAGCGTTAAAGGATGTGTTGATCCTTTAACGCTTTTTTATATCTCTTCAATAAAAGGTATCGTATATTTTTAAATATTTGCAATTTATTGAAAAAATTTCTCTAACCGTTAATATTTAACTTGTCCTCATTATGAAACGCATCTTATCCAAGATATTGATTATCATTATTCTGCTGATATCTGTTCTTATTCTACCAATCTTTCATCCGACGGGAATAGCTATCTATTTCCGATTACTTCTGCTGTTTCTAATGCTTTTAGAAAGTGCCGGATTATTTAAACGTGTTTTCATTGATCGACCATTACACAAAATAATATCCAATGCGGGAACTGTCCTGTTCTCACTATTCGTAATTTTCATACTCCTGGAGAGCATATTCATGTTTATTCCCCGATCACATTCCACTGATTATACCTTGGCATCCAAGCTATGGTATAAAAAATATTGGAAACCGATTAACTCTCTGGGGTTCAGAGATGATGAACCGAACAACAACCACCCCGTTATTTTATTTGTAGGCGATTCTTTTACGGCTGGGCATGGGTTGAAATCCGTTGATGACAGATTTTCTAATATCGTTGATAACGAGCTGAATAAAAAAAAGAGGAAATATACCATCATCAATATCGGGAAACCCAATTTGGATTCCAAATCCGAATATGAAGAAATGAAAAACTTTCTTTATATGACCAGAATTAAACCTCAAAAAATTATATTACAGTATTTTGGTAATGATATCCAAGGGGTTGCAGAAGATAACGGATTAATATTTAAAGGTTTTCGTCCCCCATCGGACATGAACAACTTCATATTGTTCATAGGCTCCGGTTCTTATTTTTTCAATTATTTGTACTTTCTATTTCCGAGAGAATATCTTGGTATGCCATACATCACATATTTAACAAAGGCTTATCAAGATGATGCTATCCTGTCCAAGCATAAAAAAGACCTTGAGCTATTCGTGAATTATGCAAAAGAAAATTCCATACAATTAATTGTTCTTGTCTTTCCTTTTTTCAATGATATGGAAAAAAGCGATGCCCTGTACGTCAATGATATTGCCAATTTCTTTAGAATGAATGAAATTAACGTTATCAATGTTTCTGCTCTGTCAAGAAACATTCCCTTAAATGAACGGACTGTAAATAAAAATGACTCACATGCTTCAAAAAAATTAAATAAGATCATCGCGCAGGAAATTTTAAAAAAAATGTAATACTTGGAGAGCAAGATGGAATCTTCAAGAGAAATCTGACTCTTTTAAAGAGTAAAAATTTCCGGCTTACACCGATCATTATCGTGCTGCTCCTTTTAGGTCTTTTAATCATGTTAAGCGGCAGCAGTACTGTGTCACCGTTTATTTACACACTTTTTAAAATAACATAAAAAAATCGTCAAGCGGACTTGAATCATTACAGTCGGATTGACATATCGTATTGATATTTATCAAATGGGACTAGACAATCGTAACTGCTTTAGCTATAAGTTTCTGAAGTATTTCCCGACACTGTTAACGCAATAGATGTTTTTCAATGAAGGCTCTTTGTGTTTCAGGTTATTTGTGACGGGTGTTTTTATTAAAAAGTGTCTATTATTTTCGGGCTCTTTGCAACAAAGAAGCTCGGTACATAACTGTCATTCAAGCGCAACGTATCAGCGTCAGACGAGAGGGAGAAACTTCTTTTGAAAAACCATGATAAAAATTAACAAAAAGAAACTTCTGATCGCCGGCGGCGGATATGCTGACATACCTCTCATTCTTGCAGCCAAAAGACTTGGATTTTATGTCATGACCAGCGGCAATCGCCCTAATGATCTGGGACATCAATATTCCGATGAATATCAAATGGCTGATTTTTCCGATTGCGATGCTATTCTTAAACTGGCAACACGTTTAAAAATATCGGCTATCTGTCCATGCTGTAACGACTTTTCCGCGCTTTCCGCCGCTTATACCGCTGAAAAAATGGGGTTGCCCGGCCATGACCCATACACAATATCGCAAATAATTCATCACAAAGATCTTTATAGAAAATTTGCCCTTGAGAACGGCATTGCATCTCCCAAAGCTTTGTGGTTCACAAACAAAAAGGATGCTTTAAAAGGCATGGAATCTCTTCCACTGCCGGTTGTGATAAAACCTGTGAATCTCTCCGGCGGGAAAGGAATATCAACCGTTCACAGAATGGATGAAGCCGAAAAAGCCGTGGAAAAAGCCTTTACAATTTTAAGAACACAACGCATCGTTGTTGAAGAATTTATCGAAGGCGAGAGACACGGATTTTCCGCCTTCTTAGTCAATGGTCGCGTCGTTTTTTTCTTTTCAGATAATGAACATTATTATTTAAATCCTTATATGGTTGCCGCTGCCTCCACGCCCAGCACTGTCTCACCGGAAGTGGAAAGGAAATTGTGCATGCAATCAGAAAAAATTGCTTCTTTACTTTCCCTAACAACAGGCATTTTTCATATTCAATATATCCTAAGAAACGAGGAACCGATTGTTATTGAAATATGCCGCCGCGCACCGGGAGATCTTTACATCAAGCTGGTTGAATACGCCACGGGCCTTGATTATTCCGGCTGGATCGTTAGAGCTTCCGCGGGAATGGATTGCTCCAATTTAAAGCAGGCCCCGGTTAAAGGATTTTTTACCCGCCACTGCGTTATGGCGTCACGCGATGGAACACTTAAAAATATTGTATTTGATTCATCGCTTGACAGCATGATCATTGATAAATTAATGTGGTGGAACAAAGGCGAACAAGTGATGAATTATCTTACTACTAAATTCGGCATTGTGTTTGTTAAGTTCAGATCCCAAGATGAAATGATGAAAACAACAGACCGGCTTCACGAACTGATTGTCGCGCAAATAGATTGAATATGATTAGAATCATAAGGTTTTTTTATGTTAAAAAATAAAGTAGCCATTATTACGGGCGGATCACGTGGAATTGGGAATGCGATAGCACGGAAGTTTGCAGAAAATGGAGCATCGTTGCTGCTCGTTGCTCTGCATAAAGGGCGGCTACTGCAGGCACAAAAAGAAATCAGCAAAATCGGCGTTCATGTTGAAATTATTTACGGGGACATTGCCGAACCATCCCTTTCTCAATTCATCGTAAAAAAAACTTTAAAATTATTTGGCACCATAGATATTCTGGTAAATTGTGCAGGTATCATCACCAGAACCCCTTTTGCAAATCTTTCTCCGAAGGAATGGCATCGTGTTATCCATGTTAATCTGGATGGCATATTCTATTTAAGTCAGGCCGTATTGCCGGTCCTCTGTGAAAAAAAATACGGCAGGATAATAAATATGTCTTCACAAATGGCAAGACTGCCGCACCCTAATGCTTCACCCAGTTATGAAGTTTCGAAAGCTGGAATTACAGCCTTGACGCGCCATCTTGCCCACCATTATGCAAAATACAATATCTGTGTGAATGCCATTGCTCCGGGAACCATTGATACGGATCTACTCAAAAGTATGCCTCCTGAGGCAATTAAGCGTTTTAAAAAAGCTATCCCATTCCAAAGACTGGGACAACCCCGGGAAGTGGCTGATTTGGCATTATTTCTTGCATCAGATCAATCCAGTTATGTTACAGGAGCAACGTTCAATATAAGCGGTGGATCACTGATGGATTAATATCGATCCTGTTTCATGAATAAATAGAACAGTTCTCTCAATGCTCAATCTTCTCATCGAAAATTTTTAACATGTTAACAATCTATCCTGAAAATCACTATCCTGAGGCCATTGAATTCTGTAAACTATTTTTACACGAAAAAACAAAACCCCGCTATGTTATGGGTCGCAACGAATACGCGGACAGTATTGACCACTATGTTGACGTTACCGGTTTTATCGATGATTTTACAGATGAAACAGAACATAGGAAAAAGCCCATACTGAAGACACAGGAAATTTCTCCAGACAGCTTGGTTGTCTCAGCAGTGATTCTGGGAAGACCGTTAACCGCCCTTGAAAGACTAAAAAATTATGGGATAACCTCCTGTTTGGATTATTTTAATTTTTTCAAATATTCGGGACTTGCCATCAAAGGAATCGAGATCATGCGTTTATCCCGCATAGATGTTAATGAAAACCGCCATAAATACCATTGGCTATATGACCGTTTGGCAGACCAAAAATCCAAAGAAGTGCTCAACAATCTTTTAAATTTCCGAATTTCCGGCGATCTCAATTATATGAGGGGTTTTGAATATGCTCCGGATCGGCAATATTTCGAAGACTTCCTGGATTTAAAACCCGGTGAAATATTTGTTGACATAGGGGGATATGAGGGGAAAAAGTCGCTTGATTTCATCAAAAGATGCCCCTTTTATCAATCTATACATTTTTTTGAACCGGACCCGGGAAATCTTGTTCTTGCAAAAAAAAATTTATCAAAAAACCATGACATCCATTTTTATCCGACAGGGCTGGCTGAATGCCGAGAAATAATGAAGTTTCAATCAGGCAAGGGATCAGGAAGCAAGTTGTCTGAAACGGGTGATTTAGACATTCAAGCAGACACCATGGATAATCTGATAAAAGAGAAAATAACTTTTATTAAAATGGATATAGAAGGCGCGGAACGTCGTGCTCTGCAAGGGACCAAAACGCATATATTAAAAGATCATCCTAAACTTGCTGTTTGCTGTTATCATAAATTCGATGATTTATGGAGAATACCTGAACAGGTTCTGGCAGTGCGACATGATTATTTCTTATATCTGCGCCATTATAGAGAGGGGTTGGACGAAACAGTCATGTATTTTATTCCTGACGTGTAATCATCATTATGGATCGTTGAATATTGTTCATGGAGTTAATGATTTAATCAGACAACAAAATAAGCCGCATAAGCCGCAAAAGCCCAACAGGCAAAAAAAGCCATGGCAACAGAGCGAACGATTTTGTTTTTTAGAAAAGGCTCCGTACCGGCTGCAATGAGTATTGCATAGCAGGGAAGCAAACCCAGCGTATAATGAGATTTTGTTCCGCTGTAAAATGGATTAACAATATAATTATCGAGTAATATAGCATAATAAAGCATTATTACTCCGATTGAGAATATGACACTTTTCCTGGTGATCGTCTCATCTTTAGAAAAAACTCGTATGGCGCTGGTGACAATAAACAAACTGGGGACCAAGGCCAACAGCGCTCCCGTAATCATAATATTTACATTCCATGGAATAAAATCTGAAAGACCCGAATTAAAACCATCCAACCATAATGTCGAATATAAAGTATCTCCAAAGCTCGCCACACCCGAGTAAACAGGATACACTAAAGATCGGCCGAAAAACAAAATTTGAGATACGGTTCTGTAACCGGGATCCTGCCACCATTGCATCATTTGCGGATGAATGGATTTATCAGAAAGAAAATTACCCGCCTCCATATATAGTTGGAAAAGATACCAGCCGGCTATCAGCGCTGCAACACAAAACGTTATGAGTATCGATTTTATTGCATCCATCAAGGGTTTATTGATTTGTTGCGTATAACACAAAATAACAATGATCATAATAAGGGCAAAGGGGGCAGCCGTTAACTTTGAAAGCAGCGCCAGTCCCATAACAAAACCAATAAGAATAAAATATGACGTTGATCGTTCTTTTTGACCAGGCTCAAGAAGAGGGATGCATAAGAGAATTAACCAAGAGATGAATAATCCTGCAAGAGGTTCATTACCGACGTATTGGCATGTGTAGGTATGCATAGGCAGGAACGCTCCTGCAATTAATGCGATAATCTGAAGGTCTTTTCTCTGCGCAAACACGAGTTTTACCGCGCGATATACTATTTCAATTTGAAAAAGGCCGCAAATGACCGGGATGATCGCCATCATCTTAACAAGCGAGTGTAGGTCGAACCATTTAATCAGTAAAGCATAAAGCGGAGCGCTTAATATATAAAAAAGCGGCCCTTGATGTGTTTCCCATCCTTCAAAGAACGGTGGAAGTGATCCCTTTATCGCTATATAATCAATATATTCGATGTGCCCCCAGACATCGGGTCCCACCTGAAAGTTAAGTTTGAACATATTGTTGCAAGCCAAAATCGCCCATAAAGATAACATGGTCCAGCGTATATTGGAAGGTTGACACAACCAGTTGTAATATTTATTTCCCTGATTGTCCTGACAACCTGTAAAGAAAAAGATACAAAACACCAAAGAGAATACCACAACAACAAAAGGCAGGATCGCGTACAGAGCTTGCCATGAAGATGGATATTTTTTTGATATTGCAGGCAGGTTGATTTCTGACGCAGGCACCGCCAGAAGCCAGTTTTTGCCGTCAACAGAAGCCAGCCAACCCTTTCCCGTTTTGAAGGGCAATGTGTCGCTATATGCAATCACGGCCGGATGAGAATTATCACTGATCACAACTATACGTATTTCATGAGAGCCTGTTTCGACTTTAAAAGGAATTGGTATGTGATGAACTTTTCTCCATTCAGCATGAACATTATCTGAAGAAAAAATTTCTTTGCCATCAAATAATACACGAGCACTTTTAAGCGCCTGTAAAGCCATTCCGGCATTGTCGATTCTTTCGTATGTATTAAAATGATATTTGAATTCACATCTGATCCGTTTTATCGGCTTTATGTCCGGTTGAAATTCCGAATCATATTTTATCCATTGAGCGCCCGCACGATCAGCAAGAAACAAGACGTTAGGAGATTTAATATAAAAATATACCCTAAATCCAATCAATAAAGCAGCAACGATCATCATGACCGCTATTAAAATATTTTTTTTTGTAATTTTAGAGAATTTATTGATGATCATGCGCACCATATTATCTATAAACAACAGTGAAGCAAGCAATGAATAACGTCATTATCGTTCCCAACAACGGATCACTGCTCATAAGCCGAAATTAAATACATTTTGTGATGCAGTATAGAAATATAGTATTTATGTGTCAATGGGAAACTAGGTGATGCTATCTTGACAACTCAACACGCTTGGTGCCATACTGCCGAAAGCTTAAAACACGCGATATAAAACCAATATTCCGTTTGAAAAGGATTTTAGATGTCCAAGGTATTATTGATCAAGCCACGGCTTTTGGGAATAGAATGGATTCCCTTAACTCAACCCCTGGGACTCATGTATATTGGAGCAACATTAAAAAAGCACGGTCATGACACAAAAATTCACGACTGTGTCGCTGATTACAAAAATCTTCGCCTTTTCAAACATATCATTAAAGATTGGAAGCCGGATTTTATAGGCATCAGCATAATTGTCACCGAACTGGAAAACACAAAAAACATCATGAGGATCATCCGTGAAATGTTACCGGATGTCCCTGTCACGTTTGGTGGACCTTGGCCCACCGCCAATCCGGAAGAATCTATAAAAACGTATGGAGCTGATTTTGTCGTGTTGGGTGAAGGTGAACGGACATTTCCCCGGCTGATAGATGCCATAAAAAATGATCTTCCTACGGAATCTATTCCTGGAATAGCATCTGTCGTCAATGATCGCGTAAAAATAAATCATGGACAACACCTGTCAGAAGAAGAGATGAACATGCTTCCCTTCCCCGCGTGGGAACTTCTTGATCATCAATTATATGCGAAAACACCGTCTGCAGCCATTGTTGGCTGCAGACCTTACATGACAATAGAAACTTCGCGAGGATGCCCTTACCGTTGTGCATACTGTCACAAGACAATGGGAAAGGTGTTCAGAAAACGTTCCGCCCAATCGGTTCTTGCCGAAATGGAAGAGCTTCGATTTAAGCATGGATTTAAAGAATTTGAAATAACGGATGATTGTTTCAACCTGGATCGTAAAAGGATGTACGAAATTCTTACGGAAATCAGAGGCAAACTTGGCAACGTTAAGCTTCATTTTCCGAACGGTCTCCGGACCGACATGCTTGAGCCGGAAGACATGATTCTTTTTAAACAGGCGGGAACCGTATCTGCACGTCTTGCCATAGAGACAGCAAGCCCCCGGTTGCAAAAGGTGATTCATAAGAACCTGAACATCGAGAAAGCAGCTCGTGTGATCCAAGCTTCCGTCAAGGCAGGAATTTATTCAACGGGTTTCTTCATGATTGGTTTTCCAACAGAAACCTATGAAGAAGCATGCCTCACGGTTGACTTTGCCGCCCGATCATCTCTACATCATGCCATTTTCTCTCATCCAATACCATTTCCCGGCACTGAACTGGCCGAAATGGCCGCTAATATTCTTAGAAATAAAAACTACAAGTTCATCCCTAAGAAAATGAACTATCAAAAAAGTATATTAAATATTTCAGCCATGACGGATAGCGAACTGCAAAGGGTGTTCCGACGTGCCATGTTCCGATTTAATCTCAATCCCAAAATAATCATGAGACTCATCATTCATCATCCTAGAGCATTTTCACTTCCCCGTCACGTATTAGGAACTTTAACCAGAATATTACCGACAGGCCATGTCTTATAAAAAGAATCGACGATCTTTTTTGATTCACAAAAAATATTTTCACATATTCTAATACGATCTATGTGTATGTTCTAAATAATTATTTTCTATAGTGATTCTTCTTGACACGTCATAACAGCTTCATATACATTTGAACCATATTCACACGTCTACATAAAACAGACTTTCACAACTAATCTTTTAATATTAAAGATGGTTTTTATCATGCTGGAAAATCGGATATCGAAATCGCAAAGGAGCAAGGTTTGGCTGTGGATAATTTTTCTGGCCTTGATCATATCGCTGCCTTATTTACAGATGCGGTCACATGCATTCATCAACTGGGACGATCCATTTTATATTTATGATAATCCCTTGGTAACTGCGGGTCTGAGCTGGACGGGTATCGGCTGGGCATTTATCACGGGTTTTACCGCAAACTGGCACCCCTTGACCTGGTTAAGTCACATGCTGGATTCCAGTCTTTTTGGTCCAACGCCATCAGCCACTCATATGGTAAACATGATCTGGTATATCGGATATGTTATTCTAATCTTTTCATTTTTTTTACATCTGAACGTATCTGTTTCTGCGGCATTTTTTATGGCGGCTTTTTTGGGTCTTCACCCCCTACATGTTGAATCCGTGGCTTGGGCATCCGAACGTAAAGATTTATTGTGTGCATTCTTCTTCATGGCTGCGACCATCACCTACCTTGATTACGTCCGTAGAGGTAAAAGGAGTCTTTACGTATTAACAACAGCCCTTTTTATCCTGTCTCTTCTTTCCAAGCCCATGGCTGTAACCTGGCCTCTTGTCGCCCTTCTTCTGGATTATTGGCCTCTAAAGCGTTTCAGCAATGAATTCAAAAAAGTGTTTTATGAAAAGATACCATGGGTTGCTCTTACAATTTCTTCATCAGTCGTCACCTTGATTGTCCAAAATAAAAGTGAGGCGGTCAAATCTGTTGTTGACTTTCCATTCACTGATCGATTCGCCAACGCGGTAATATCGTATTGGATATACATACGTCAAAGCGTCTTGCCTTTCGACTTGACCGTTTTTTATCCCTATCCTTATCATACTAGCACTATCAGCGTTGTTGTTGCTTGTCTGATTTTGGGACTCATTACAGTTGTTGTTATTCGACACAGGCAAAACCATCCCTATCTTTTATGGGGATGGTTATTTTATCTTGCCGTTATGTTTCCCGTGATTGGACTGGTTCAGATCGGGGGGCATGCTCATGCCGATCGTTATACATTGCTTCCTCAATTAGGATTAATTCTGGCCATTGGACTTTTTCTTGACAACACCTTCGTTACAATAAACCTTCGCCGCGTAACGACCGTCATCCTGACAATTATTATCTGCATCATGATGATTCTTACCTTTCGACAGGTCTCTTACTGGCAGGATAACAAAACTTTGTTCAATCAAAATCTCCTGGTCACCGGAGGAAACGAATTGGCTCATTTTAATCTTGGCACAGCCTATTTGGAAAATCATGAATTTGATTTAGCGATTATTCATTTGTCGGCAGCAGCGGATTTGAATCCACGGGAAGTCACTACTTATAATAATTTGGGTGTCGCCTATTTGAGACAGGACAAACTGCTTCTGGCTGAGTCTAATTTTAACAAAGCGATTCTTTTGAATCCAGCGATAGCGCAACCTTATTTTCATATCGCTGTAATAAAAATCAGGCAGGGCAATTTAAACGGAGCGACAAAAATTCTTGAGGAAGCCGTGCGACGGGCACCCGACTGGAAAGAAGCCAGAAATCTTCTTCATCAAATACAATCATTACCTTCAACATTTTCTCCTCCTCTTGATGAATAATACATCCGGCAATTAATAAATCAAAGACTGTTAGTAACGATTTTTAATGTGGAATAAACAATATATCATTCAGTAAAGATATTTTTTATCAAGGCATGGCTAGAAAGAAATTTATTGATTCTACCTCTGATAGTTTTTTTTCAGAATGCTCTTTCAACGCAACATTTCCTTGACTCACAGGGTCATATTACTTATACTCCACCCCCCTGTAAGCAGCGTTTTTATAAATGATGTGGAAATACTATACTCCCGATGACCATGACCTGTATTATGACTTTTAATAATCGCTAAATTACTCAATCTATAACCGGTTATTTGCATACAAATTATATGA
>ERZ1645192.3023-NODE-3023-length-13847-cov-7.378988_pt1 | contig 13847 bp, 13 predicted proteins | sample MGYA00575354_ERZ1645192 | MGnify/ENA primary metagenome ERZ1645192 (study PRJEB40844, sample SAMN11349763) | freshwater sediment metagenome | isolation source: river sediment | host: Sediment | place: India: Faizupur Khadar , New Delhi | collected 2017-02-21 ... | reverse complement strand
TCGGCCGCCCGGATCACTCTGCCGGATAGGTGACCTTGCCGTCCGGAAGCAGTTGCACACCCGACCAGGTGAGTCGCTCGATTACAGCGCCGATGTTGGCTTCGGTGGCCTGTTCGCCAAGTTGGGCTTTGATGGAGGCGGTCAGGGCCTTCACCCTCCGGGGTTTCGCTTCCTTCTGCTTCAAAAGTGTTTCGGCCACCTTTTTCAGCTTTTCCATGGGCGATTTGGGGGCTGCTGCGCCCACTCCGGGAACTTCCTTGAGCGCATCCAGCCTCTCGCAAGCAACCCCTTGCGTCTTCAGATGCGCAACGAGCGGATCAAACCCCTTGTCCTTCGAAATCACGTAGAACTTCACCCCCGGATTCTCGACCGACAGGCGGCCAATGTAATAGGCAATGTGAAAATCAAGCGCGTTGTGTCCGGCGCCCTGGATGCGGAGGTATTCCACATCCCGCCCAAACGGCTGCAGCTCGGCAACAAAGTCCAAAGGCAACTTTGATTGGTTGGCTCCACAGAAGATCCTTGTTGTAAAAGGGCGGCCGCGAAGCTGCCCCAAATCCCTGGGCTGAACGTTCTCGAAGTCGATCAGGATAATGTTCTTTTTCACGCTTTAAACAGACCGGGTGCGATTGTATGCGTGCCGTCAAAGCGCGGCAATCGCGCGCTGCCCATCTTGAATCGGCGCGGCTGAGATGTGTCCGCGCGATGGCGGCTGGTGTGCAAAAGTCCCAGTGCATCAGAATGCAAATGATGACAAATCGTCATATCAGGCGCATTAAATGCTGATACAGGTATTTAGTCGCCTGTTATGCCGAGTAGTAAATATATCACTAAGCGCCGTTTATGACGATTTAGTTGACTTTTGCACATTTGTTCGCCATAAATGACGCGTTATGAGATTGGCAATTTATGCCACGGATGACGCTGTCCTGCGCGAGTTGGGTGGCCGGCTGGCCCGGCTGCGTCTGGATCGGAACCTGACACAGGCCCAACTGGCGGAGCGAGCCGGCGTGTCGAAGCGGACGGTGGAGCGGCTCGAATCCGGGAGTGTGGCCACTCAGTTATCCGGCTTCATTCGCGTGTGCCGGGTGCTCGGCCTGGTTGAGCGCTTTGATCTGCTTGTTCCGGAGCCGGCGCCGAGCCCGATCGAGCAGCTCAAGCTGCGCGGACGGCGGCGGCAGCGGGCATCAACGCGAAAACGAGCCAGGGCTGTCTCGGGGAAGTGGCAATGGGGAGATGAATCATGACGCTGGCAGAGGTCAGACTTTGGGGGCGAACGATCGGCGCGGTTTCGCTTGAGGACGGAGGCCGCGTTGCAGCTTTCCAGTATGATCCCGCATTCGCGGCGAGCGGCATCGAGGTTTCGCCCATCACGATGCCGTTGAGAGACGGGGTTTATCTCTTTCCGGATTTGCCGGAGCAGACCTTTCATGGGCTGCCGGGCCTGCTGGCCGATTCGCTCCCGGACCGTTTCGGCAGCGCGCTGATGGATGCGTGGCTGGCGACACAGGGTCGCGCGCCGGAGAGTTTCAACGCCGTCGAGCGCCTCTGCTACACGGGGGCGCGCGGCATGGGCGCGCTGGAGTTCGTGCCGGCTTTGGGGCCAAAGCCGAAAACGGCGAAGAAGATCGAGATTGATGCGCTGGTGAGCCTGGCCTCTGAAATCCTGAGCCAGCGCGGGAGCCTGAGAACCAGTTTTGCGAGCGACCGCAGGAAGAACGCCTTGAACGACATTCTTCGCGTTGGCACCTCCGCCGGCGGGGCGCGAGCCAAAGCGGTTATCGCATGGAATCCGGAAACCAACGAGGTCCGCTCCGGCCAGGTACAGGCCGGAAACGGCTTCGGCTACTGGCTGTTGAAATTTGACGGGGTCACCGGGAACAAAGACAAGGAACTTGAAGACCCGAAAGGGTATGGCGCGATCGAATACGCGTATTCCCTGATGGCCAAAGCGGCGGGTGTGACGATGAGCGAGTGCCGACTGCTTGAGGAGAGCGGACGGCGGCACTTCATGAGCCGGCGTTTTGACCGGCTCGAAGGGGGCGGGAAGCTTCACATGCAGTCGCTGTGCGCCCTGGCGCATTTCGATTTCAACCAGGCGGGGGCATATTCCTACGAGCAGGCGTTGTTGACGATCCGCCGGTTGAACCTGCCGATGGAAGCCGTGGAGGAGCAGTTCCGGCGCATGACATTCAACATCATCGCGCGCAACCAGGATGACCACGTCAAAAACATCGCCTTCCTGATGGACAGGGCCGGCCAGTGGTCGCTGGCGCCGGCATTTGATGTCACTTACAGCTACAATCCGTCCGGACGTTGGACGGCTGTGCATCAAATGACGCTGAATGGCAAGCGCGACGGATTCACGCTGGCCGATTTTCGCGCCTGCGCCAAGAGTGCCCTGATGAAGCGCGGACGGGCTGAGGCTATCGTGGAAGAGGTTCGCGCCGCTGTCGCAAAATGGCCGGAATATGCCGGGCGGGCGCAGGTGCCGGCCAACTGGCGCAAACAGATCCAGGGCGCTCATCGGCTGAAAATTCCGCACGCATGACAGCCCGGCTTCCACTCAGGCGCCCTGCAGGCAACCCGCGATGGCGCCTGTTTCTGCGCGGCTCATATCAGACCCTGCCTTGCATTTTCCGGCCGCGCGCCAAACAGAAGCGCTGCCATGTCGAGTGCCGATAACCATGATGCCATGCCAAAACACTCCCGGCCTGAGTTAACAATATAACCAATGTCCACAGCACCACATCAGCCTGTCGTCAAGCCGCGCGGCGGATGGTGGGTCGCGTGCCAGGGCGCACTCCTGCTTGCCACTTTTCTATTTGGCCTCTACTGGAGAAATGACCAGGGCAGGCATCCTTTCCCGGCCGCTTGTTTCCTGCTGATCGGCGCATTATGCGGGATTGCCGGGACGTGGAGCCTGGGCCGGAACCTCACACCCTTCCCCCGACCGGGCCGCGACGCGACATTGGTGCGAACGGGCATTTACGCCTTTATCCGTCATCCGCTGTATGTCGCCGTGTTCTGCGGTTCTGTGGGCTGGGCCCTGGCGCTGGGAAGCATTCCCGCGCTCGTGGTCGCGCTGGCGCAAGCCCCGTTCTTCGATGCCAAAGCCCGCCAGGAAGAACGCTGGCTGCGCGAGCACTTCGCCGAATACGCGGATTACGAGAGGCGCGTCCGGCGCTTCATCCCCTGGATTTACTGATTCAGAACGGCCGTGATGCCCCGTCCCAGCAACGGCAGAACCTCGTCCGCTTCGCGTTGGGAATAGTTGAACACGGTGAAACCGCCCGTGCGATGTTTCCGCGTGATCAGGATCTGCTGAATCACAAGGTCCGTGCCGAACCGCGAGCCGGCTGTGCTCAGGCCGATGCCGGGGTAGAACGGTGTTTTCCCCACCCACTCCTTCTGGCGTTTCACGAGGTTTTCGAACCGCCGGTCGCTGGTTGAATAATCCATCGGGCACACAAAGTCCATGTACCCCTTCTCGCACCAGAGTTTCCAGTCCTGCGCAACGTTGTCGCGGTCCGTGCTCCATTCGGAGAAGACCGCTGCCGAGATTTTTGTGCCGGGCCGAACCGCGCGCACCTGTTCGCTGACGGCTTTGACAACGGCTGTGATGTTGTCCCGCCGCCACTGGTGCCAGCGGGTCTTGTCCGGACCCCGCAACAGCGCCGGCCAGTCGCTCACTTTCAGGCCGGTGGCCTCCTGGAACTTCTGCTTGCAGCGCTCGCAAAAGCAATGCTCGGTGTCCGGGTAGCGAATGTAATCGAAATGCACGCCGTTGATCTCGTAATTGCGCGCAAGCTCGATCATGGCGTCAATCTCGAGTTGCCGGTTGGCGGGGTGGCTCGGGCACAGCCAGTCTTTTTCCCCGCCGCGAATATCCGTCTGCAAGCGCCCTTCGCTGCGCATGCGGTTCTTGAACTCAGGCGGCGCCGGGCTCCCCAGATACCAGTTCACCTTCCACACGTGCATTGCGACTCCATGCTTCCGGCACGCTTCGAGACACTCGCGCACCTGGTCGGGTTTGCCTTCCATGCCCTTAGCCTGCGGCAGGTATTTGCTCGGGTAAAATGCCGCGCCGCCCCAGAGCATGTTCGGCAGGATGGCGTTGAAACCATTGGTCTTGAGGGTTCGAATAGATTCATCCCACGTGCGTCCGGCCACGCCAAACCCACTGTGACACCAGAACGCCCGGAACTCGTTGGGCTCCGATTCCTGTGCCAGGCAGTAGGCCTCGCGGACTTTCCCCGCAGCTTCCGCGGCAACCTCCCATGCCCGGCCATATTCCCTGGCCCCAAACGCCTGAAGCGCTTTCTCTCGAAGGTTCGTGCCGTCCCGCAGCGCGCTTTGTGCCAAAGGTTTTTCTCGCGACAGTTGCCCCAGGCGGTTCGTCAGCGCTTCAAACGAAGGAAACAGCCCCGTCTCCGAAATCCTGGCGATTTGTCTCTCGGCTGGGATGCGCCACAGGTCCGGCTCGAGCCGTCCGGCGGCGCGGATCAGCATCCGGCCCCAGGCGGCGCGATCCGACCATGCCGGGCGCTCTGGAAGCGAAACAAAATTACTGCTATTCAGCGCCGGGCGCACTTGCGCGGGCAGAGCCTCAAGCGCAATGACTTTCCCGCCCGCCGCGATGTATTGGCCCAGAACCTCCGCCCCCGCATCCGAAAGCGCAGCGCCGCCCGGAACCACCGCGACCTTCGCCTTGCCCAGCTCCGCGACGGTCGTATCTCCCTGGTCCAGGGTCACACACGTCAGTCCGCCATCGGTCAGCGCGGATGCGAGTCGTTGCGCGAGCGCCTGGTTATCGCGGCCCTGGCCGCCCTGTGCTCGTTGCAGCACGGCAACGCGCGCATCAACCCCCAGCACTCCAGTCTTTTGCAAAGCGGCCACAGAAAACTCCGTGTCCTCTTCCCGCAATTTCCAGGCGGATATGCGAATCGTCTGGATCTTGTCCCACCCGCCCGGATCACCCTCGATGTGAAAGTCCGATTTCAACAGCCGGATTGTTTCCCACCGGTCGGTATGCTCCGGGAAGAACATGCCCGTGTACCAGCCGTTCTTACCCTGAAAATAGATTGCGAAATACTGGATCGGGTCGAAATTCCGGCACCGGATCTTGAACTCGATTCCTGCGGCGCTCGAAAGATCCAGCTCGACCCGCTGGTCCCAGGACGCCCGCTCGACTTCCGGCGCGCCTGAAAACCTGCAGCGCAGCCGAAGCGCGGGCACCTGCTTGCCCACCACCAGTTCGGCCGGCACCGAGCCGTTCATGGGCTCCCATCGGGCCAGATCGGCAGGCCGGATTGATATGCTTTCCTCCAGGGTTCTCACAGCGGGCCCGGCCGCGTGGCACAAAGCCGCGTTTATGAGCAGTCCCAGGAACACGGCGGTTGCAGGGCAAAGTCGTCTAATCATAATGTCTTATCGAACCAGAAATCACCGGGATTACAAGCCGCAGTGAGCCGCCAATCTCGCAGGGACAATCCATGTCAACACCGCCGGCAGCCGCACGCGGGTCAGTCCTCCGCCCGCTCGCCATGCGGCGCCATCTTCACCAGCTTCGGATCGAACTGGCCCAAAACGGTGACCAGATCCTTTTGAGCGGCCATGACCTCGTGGATGTTCTTATAGACCATTGGCGCCTCGTCCAGGCCGGCGGAAATCAACGTCACGCCCTTGTCCCGAAGCAGGGCGCTCACTTTTTTCCACTGCAGGGTTTTTGTTGCCTGGGTGCGGCTCATCACGCGGCCCGCCCCGTGCGAGGCCGAGTTCAGCGACTCGGGATTCCCCTTGCCGCTCACGACAAAGCCGGGCGACGCCATCGAGCCCGGAATGATCCCGAGCACGCCCTGTCCCGCCGGCGTCGCGCCTTTGCGATGCACAATGACCTCCTTCTCCACTCCGTGGATCACGTGCCGCTCTTTCCAGGCGAAGTTGTGATGGTTTTCGAGATCGAGCAGGACCTCCGCGCCGAGATTTGCCGCCACATGTTTATGAATCAGGCCGTGGTTCGCCGCCGCGTAGCGGCCCATTAGCTCCATCGCGGCCCAATACTCCTGTCCCTCCCGGGAATCCAGCGACAACCAGGCCAGGCGCTTCAATTCGTTGGGAAGATCCTTGAATTGGCTGAATGCCAGTTTGCTGTAGTAATCGCAAACCGCGGCGCCCGTTCCGCGGCTGCCGCTGTGGGACAAGAGGGCAAGATACGTGCCGGGCTCGAGTCCGTGGATCTGACCGTGGTTCGTGAACAGGCCAAACTCCACGAAATGATTCCCGCTGCCGCTGGTCCCGAGCTGCGCCCATGCGCGGTCTTTGTTCTGCCGCGTCACCGGGCTCACGTCCCAGTCCGCATCCATCACGTCGTGGCTGCGGCGGTTTTTGAACGTGGCGCCCACGCCAAAGCGCGTCTCCGCTTCAATGGCGCGGGTGAGCCGCTCCGGATGCCGTTCCAACTCGCGCACCGGAAGGTCCAGCACGGTCATTTTCATGCGGCACGCGATATCCACCCCGACCGCATACGGAATCACCGCATTCTCCGTGGCCAGCACCCCGCCGATCGGAAGGCCGTAGCCCACGTGCGCATCCGGCATGAGCGCACCCGCCACAGCCACAGGCAGAAGGCACGCCTTCTCCATTTGCATGACGGCCTCATGCTCCAGTCTTTCGCCCCACTGGCGGTATTTGACCGGTTCAGTCCGGGGCGGCGGCGGCGCGCCCGCAATCGCCCTGGCCAGTTCCTTCCGCATCGGGTCCTCCGCAAACAGGGCCGGGTTGGCGACGATCGCCTTCAGCTCCTCCTCCAGCTTCGTCTTGTCCCCGCCGCCCAGGATGAACTGCGAAACAAAGTCGGTCGCCCGCCGGGCAGCCTCACCCAGGGGAATTCCGAGACGAATAAAATCTTTGGTGTTCATGCTGCTTTCTGCTGCCTGCCAATGACGATAAACTATTCCAACAGTTCAAGGCAGGCCATCCTTGTTAGGGGGCTGCGTGCACTTCGGTCAACCTGTTGCGGACACGGAGTGCGCAGCGGGTTGAACATGGACGCCCTCCCAAAACTCAGGCCGGCAACGGCCGCGTGATGCGCAAAGCCGAAAGATCAGCCTTCAGTTTTGGTCTGATTGGTTTTAAACTCCTCGAATGATTTCCGAGGCTCCAGAAGCAGGCTTTCTCAGGCGGATCGAATCTCACTGCCTCACCTTGTGCCTGGCCAATTGGCAGGACGCGAACGGGCCTATGCGCCTGAATCGCGGGCTCTCGGGCAAGGACCTGCGGAAGGCCAGTTTTTTTCAGAACACCCGCCGGTTTCTTGTCGCCCTGCAGGAACAGGGCGGCACCGAGGCGACAGCCACGGGCAATCTCAACCGGGTTTTCGTGAGGCACATGTTCGAGTGTATGACACTGCCGCCGCTGATCCGCGAGACCATGATTCGGATTAACAAGGTTTTCAACGAGAATGACCTGTGGGATCTGCACCGGGTCCGGGTGGTCAGCGAGTTGGCAGGATTGGTTCGCCGACGGTCCAGGCATTTTAAGCTGACCAAAAAGGGGACCGCCCTGCTGGCGGACGATCGCGCAGGCGAGCTGTACTACACGCTGTTCGTCGCATATTTCCGGGAGTTTGATCTGCACTACGATTTCAACTTTCGGGATGTCCCTGGCATCCAGAAAACCATGGCCGTCATTCTTTGGAGGATTGACGATGCGTTGACAGAGTGGCTTCCCGTGGAGGGACTGGCTCCACGCATTTTGCTCCCCAAGGTCCTGGATCAGATCCGCAACGCAATGGTCTCCGAGCATGACAGGGAAGAATGGATTCTCTCCGGCTACGTGCTGGAACCACTTTACCGCTTCGGGCTCATTGAAAAGCGGGTTGAAAGCGATTGGCCACGCATTGATGAGAAAGACGCGGTTCGCATCACGCCGCTGTGGAAGAAGTTTATATCGTTCCGGCCGTTTGGCTGGTGACCGGAAAACAGGCGTGACCGGGCGTTGGCGCGCCTTTGGGCCCGTCGCTGATGTCCCGTTCAAAAAAGTCGCCAATTGATTTCATTCGTGGCAGCTTTCCCGCAATGATGAGCCGGCCTTTTCCCGCATGCTTCGCCGTTTTCCTGCTTATCGCGAGCTTTGCGCCTGGCATCACCGCCGCTGCCGAAACATCCCGCCCGAAACTGCTGATCATCGCCCCGGAAGCTTTTGTGTCCGCATTAGACGAGTTTGTCCGGCACAAGCAACAGACGCTGCCGACCCGGGTGGAAGCGCTCGAGAATGTGCTCCAGACCGGGGCGGGCGCGGACGCCCCGGAAAAGCTGAAGCGTCATCTTTACGACAAGTGGCGCACCGAAGCATTCGGATATGTCCTGCTGGTCGGCGATGTGGATCGGATGCCCGTCCGGTACATGGTCCTGGACCGCATCACGCCCGCGGCGTTCGACTATGCTTTTTACCCGAGCGATTTGTACTACAGCGACCTGGCCGGGCCGGACGGCTCTTTCAACGACTGGAACCGCCGCAAAGAATCGTTTCATGGCGGTTACTTCGGTGAAGTGCGGGGGGAAAGGAACAAGGAGGAGCCAATCAATTTTGATGAGGTGGACTATCTGCCGGATATCGCCGTCGGACGCTGGCCCGTGAGCACTCCGGAGGAACTGGCCCGTGTGGCGGCAAAGACCATTCGTTACGAGAAAGCCGTCCGGGCCGGCGAGGGCGCCGGCCTGCGCAACGCGGCCCTCTTTGGCGTGGACGGCTGGGTGGACACGCGGGCGCTCATGCATCGCCTGGCGGACAAACTCAGCGCACGATGGCAGGTGCACCGAAGACTCTACGGAAACCTGCCGGGGCGGCCTCGCACCCCGCCACCCGGCCACGAGCAGTTGATCGCGCTCTTCAACGAAGGACTCGGCCTGGCCCTGCACACGGGACACGGCCAGCCCGGTTCCTGGGAAAAATGTTTCTCGATCCGGGATATGGATCGCATGACCAACACCGCCGTCCTGCCCGTGATCATGTCCGCCGGGTGCAGCACCGCTTCCTTCGCGCCGCTGGCGCCTTACGACGCGTACGTGGACGTGAACGGAAAGGAACACGCGGGCACGGACAACAAGGAGGTTTTCACGGAGCCGCCGCCGCCGCCCGCGCCCATCCAGACAGGCAGGTTCAACCCCACCGGGCTTGGCGAGCAGGTGCTGAAGCGCAACGACCGCGGCGGCGTGGCCTACATCGGGTGCAATACCGGCAGCCAGCCGTGTGCGCTGACGCTCCTCGAGGGATTCGTTGATGCGGTCGCGCGGCCGGGCGAACGGCGCCTGGGCGATTGCTGGACCAATGCGATCCGCCACTACGTGTCCGCCGAACGCCTTGCAACACTCAAGCCGAGCGACGGATGGTATCCGCCAAGCATCTTCTTCCAGGGCATGAAGTTTATGCTGTTTGGCGATCCAAGCCTGCCGCTGCCCTGAACCTGCCCTCGCCCGGTCCTTCCGTGAATTGGCTCGATTCCAACGACCGTGTACCTGTAGCTTTCACGCCCAGGAATGGAGCAGGACCAAAAAGCCGCCGAACATCCCGCCGCAGCGCCGTGGCCGGCAGGGACCGGGGCGCATGCCTTCCTGACCCTCACCCGCGCCGAACAACTGCCGACCGTTTTTTCGAATTGTGTTGCCGGGTGGTGGCTGGGTGGCGGCGGCAACCCGGCAAACCTCTTCATCGTGTCCGGGGGAGCGATTCTTGTTTTTCTGGGCGCAAGTTTGCTGAGCCACGCCTTCGGGCTGTCTTTTGACCGCCAGCACCGGCGCGAGCATGCCGCGCCCCTCGGCAAGGTGGGATTGCGCACGCTCTGGCGCGTTGGCCTGCTGCTGCTGGTTTTCGGCACGATCGGGATGCAATGGCCCGGCAGGGTCACCGGCGGCCTGGCGATGATCCTGGTGTTCGTGGCGGTGCTGCGCAGCTCGATGCACCGGCTGCTGCCGTTCTCTCCCGAACTGCTTGGCCTTTGCCGATTCCTCCTTTACGTGCTGGGAGCCTCAACCGCCAGCCGGGGCATTACCGGCAACGCCATGTGGTGCGGCATCGCACTCGCCATTTATGTGTCCGGGTTCGAGTCGCTCGATGCCAGGGACTCGGGTCTCAAGCGCGCGTGGCAGGTCACCGCGTTGGCTACCCCCCTGGTTCTTGCGGGATTGATGAACGCGGGCGCTTACATGCCAACCGCCGCCATGCTGGGCGGAATCCTGCTTTGCTGGACGGTGTTGTCGTGGCATTCGTCGCTGACCGCCGCCGCGCCGGCGCAGGCAGGCGCGAACCTTTTCACCTGCGGCATGGTGCTTGCCGACATCCTGGCCGCCTGCCCGGCGCCGGTGGCCCAATGGCAGGCGGCCCAATCGGCCCCGCGAGATCTGTTGCAGGTTTTCGGCGCCCTGTTTTTCAGCTCTCTCGCGCTCCTTCTGACACGGAGCTGGGCCGCCAGGAAACAAGGAGGGAACCTTCCTTTGCGCGCGGATCAGAAACAACGACTCGAGCCAAACCCTCGCGGCTGAGCCCGCCTCCCTTACCGTTTCAGAAACTTTGCCACCGCCTCGGTCCGGGTGCGCACCTGCAGCTTTTCGTAGATGCGGCGGATGTAGGTGTGGACGGTCTCGTAGCTGATGCCCAGTTTCTCGGCAATTTCCTTGTAGAGAAATCCCTGGCTCAGAAGATCCAGCACCTCCTGCTCGCGCTGGGAAAGATTCTCGGTCGGCTGCGCCGAGGGGCCTGATTTTTGGAAGGATTGGACCACCTTTCGCGCGATGTGCGCGGTCATTGGCGACCCGCCGTTTTGCACGTCACGAAGGGCCTGGAGCAGTTCGGGCGTCTTGGTGCGCTTGAGCATGTAGCCCGAGGCGCCCGCCGCCAGAGCATTGAAGATGTTCTCGGTATCCTCGTAAACCGTGAGCATCACCGCCTGGATTTTCGGCGCCGCCTGTTTGAGCTGCCGGACGCAATCCACGCCGTTGATCCCGGGCAGGTTGATGTCCATCAGAACCACATCCGGCGCGTCTTTTGGCAGGTGTTGAAGCGCCGTCTCGGCGTCGCCATAGTGGCTGACACACCGGAAACCCTCCGACCTGTTCAACACCCGCGCCAGCGTGGTCCGCAACTGCTCGTTATCTTCAACAATCGAGACCGTGATCGGCATGAGGAACAGTGTTCATTTTGCCGCCCTCCGTCAAGCCGGCGGGCAATGCATCGCAAGCGCCAGCCGCCCCGCCCGGGCGCCGCAATACGGGCTTCACTTTTCGCGCTTTGCGCCGGCGTGCGTCTCGTAAACATGCGGATGCAGCACGCCCACAAATGGCAGGTTCCGATAGCGCTCCGCGAAATCCAACCCGTACCCGATCACAAACAGGTCCGGTATCTCAAATCCAACATAGTCCGCCTCGATGTTTTCCGTTCGCCGCGCGGCTTTATTCAGCAGCACACAAGTGCGAATGCGGCGCGGCCCGAGCGCCCTCACCTTGGCGGTCACGCGCGACAGGGTCTTGCCTGTGTCCAGGATGTCGTCCACCAGCAGGACATCGCGATTCCGAACCTCCAGGCGCAGCTCCTTGGTGTAGATCAGCTCGCCGGACTCCGTCCCCGAGCCGTAGCTCGATACCCCCATGAAATCCAGCCGCAACGGCAGGGACAGGTGGCGAATCAGGTCGGCAAGAAACATCACCGTCCCGTTCAGCAGCGAAATGACCACCAGCTCCCGGTCCCGGAAGTCGCGCTCGATCTTCCGCGCCAGCAACCGCACCCGGGAGGCGATTTCGCCCTCGGTGATCAGGACGCTTTGAACCTCTTTGCGCCAGCGCGCCGGCACCCGCCCCTTAATTCTGTTGGCCCGCAGTGTTTTCATTAGACAGGCAGTCTCCGGTTCAAGCCAGGTGCCGCAGCACCAGCGCCGCCAGCGTGATCACCAGCAGCAGCCCGCTCGGCACAAATTTTTTCGTCTTTGCCAGCCGGATCCCAAACACAACCAGCAACGCCGCCATCACCACATCGGCGAAGCCCCGCGCGAATCCCGGCGACAGAAAGTTCGGTATCGCGGTAATGACCAGCAACGCCGCTGCCACAACCGACGTGATCAGGGACACCTTGCTCCTGGCCTTGAAAAAGCCGAACAGGCCTCCCCCCACCAGCAGCGCGATATAGATCCAAAGGACTGTGTTTCTCATAGCCCGACCAGCGCCGGATTCTAACGAAGCGGAGGCCGCATTGACACTAGAATTCTTGCGCGCGCGCCGCTTTTGATTAGTCTCGGCGGGACATGGCCAAGGTTCTTGTTGTTGATGATGAGCTGACAGTTTTGCAGGTGCTCTCCGAGATGCTGCGGGCCGAGGGGCACGAGGTCACGCCCTGCGGCAGCGCCGCCGAAGCGCTTAACCAGCTTGCCGCCCAGTCGCCGGACCTGCTCATCACCGACCTCTACTTCGAAAAAGGCGCCGCCGCCGGCCTCGAGATCGTTCAGCGCGCCCGCGAAATCATTCCTCCGCCGGTCGTCGTGGTCATCACCGGCTACAGCTCCGTCCAAACCGCCGTCGAGGCCATGAAACACGGCGCCTTTGACTACCTGGAGAAGCCGTTCAAGCCGGACCAGTTGAAAATGTGTCTCGACCGGGCGCTGTCCTTCCGGGCGGCGCTGAGCGAAACCGCGTTTCTGCGGCGGCAGCTCAAGAAACAGCCCACTTTCAGCCGCATCGTGGGTTCATCCTCAACGATGCTTGAGGTCTATGGAATGATTGATCGCGTCGCAGACACATCCAGCACCGTGCTCATTCTCGGCGAGAGCGGCACCGGCAAGGAACTGGTCGCCCAGGCCCTTCACATCAACAGCCGCCGCAGACAGGGCCCGTTCATTCCCGTGAACTGCAGCGCGCTCCCGGACACGCTCCTCGAATCCGAATTGTTCGGCCACCGCCGCGGCTCGTTCACCGGCGCTTTCACGGATAAAAAAGGCCTGTTCGAGGCAGCCAATGGCGGAACGATTTTCCTCGATGAAGTCGCCTCCATGTCCCCCACGCTCCAAAGCCGCCTCCTGCGCGTCCTCCAGCAGCGCGAAGTCCGCCGCGTCGGGGAAAACCACGCCACTTACGTGGATGTGCGCGTCCTTGCCGCCTCCAATGAGCCCCTCGATAAAAAGGTGAAGGAAGGCAAGTTCCGCGAAGACCTCTTCTACCGCCTCAACGTGGTCGCCATTCACCTGCCCCCGCTGCGCGACCGCAAAGAGGATATCCCCGTTCTAACAGCCTATTTCCTCAGCGGACGCGTTTGCGAGCGCACCGGACGCCCGTTTGCCGTCGCGGAGCGGACCATGCGCTGTCTGCAGAAATACAACTGGCCGGGCAATGTGCGCGAACTCGAGAACGCCATCGAGCGCGCAACGGTGTTGTCGGAAACGCATGTGCTGCTCCCGAAAGACCTGCCGCCATCGGTCGTCCGCAACGCCAGGGCCGCAGACCTCGCCGCCGGCGCCGATGAACCCCTCGCCGAACTGCCCTCTCCCGGGCCGGACGTTCCCACCCACATGTCCTCCGAAACAGCCGAGACGATGGGCGCGGCAAAAGCCGCCGGCAATCTTCAACCGCTCCGGCTCTTCCTCAGAGAGCAGGAACAAACCTACATCGCCCGCGTGGTCGAGGAATGCGGCGGGGATAAGGAGCAGGCCGCAATTCACCTGGGCGTCAGCCTGGCCACTCTTTACAGGAAACTGTCCGGCGAAGATAAGGAATAGTCCAGGGATAGGGTGTCCGGATGGACGGCATCGGGAACCCCCGGCTCGCATTGGAGCGGGAATGGCCTCATTCCCGTTCGCACATCAACAA
>ERZ1645192.3022-NODE-3022-length-13851-cov-4.675631_pt1 | contig 13851 bp, 10 predicted proteins | sample MGYA00575354_ERZ1645192 | MGnify/ENA primary metagenome ERZ1645192 (study PRJEB40844, sample SAMN11349763) | freshwater sediment metagenome | isolation source: river sediment | host: Sediment | place: India: Faizupur Khadar , New Delhi | collected 2017-02-21 ... | reverse complement strand
TCCGCAACCTGGCCTGCTCAACCGCATCATACGCTATGATACGGTTACCGTCGCCATGCAGTACCTTTCACTCGCCCTGGCAGGCATGCCGTATATGGGCGTAGGACGCAACCTGGCATACCGCAAATCCCTGTTTTATAAGGCGGGCGGGTTCGTTAAGCATTATAAAGTCATCTCGGGAGACGATGACCTTTTTATCAATGCTGTTGCCCGCAAAAGCAATACCCGGATTCAGCCCTTAAATGAGGCGACAACCTGTTCACGGGCCAAGCAGACCTTCGGAGCCTGGATCAGGCAAAAGAAACGCCACCTCACTTCAGGGAAATTTTACCGTCCCGCGCATAAATTCGTTCTTGGCTTGTTCAGTTTAAGTCAGCTTGCTTTCTTCGCCCTGATTATATTTCTGGCCATCGTGGGTGTTGACTGGATGTTGCTCACCGGTGTATTTGCGCTCAGGCTCTTCACACAGTTGTTTATTCTTAAAAAATGCATGATCCGGTTAAAAGAAAAACGGTTTTTATTACTTTCACCGCTGTTTGAGATTATACTCATATTCATCAACCTTGCACTCGGATTCACCGGACTCTTTTCCAGAAAGACCCAATGGTAAACGAAATCCCAAACAGTAAAGATTCTTTCACGCGTGATCTCAGGCTTGTAGAAGAGGCCATCAGCGGAAATCAGAGGGCATTTGCCGGCCTGATGGATCTCTATGAGGATTCCCTTTACCACATGTTGCTCAAGAAAGTGAACGATCCGGTGGTGGCCGAAGATCTTACCATTGAAGCATTCAACAAAGCTTTCCAGAACCTTGCCCGGTTTTCACCCGATTTCGCATTCAGTACCTGGTTGTTCAAAATTGCCAACAACAACTGCATCGATTACCTGCGCCGGCAGAAGAAAGACCCGTGTGTGAGGGACAGCAACCAGTTGCTTGCTGTACAATCTGATATCGTCGATTTGTCTTTTGGCCCGGAAGAAACCTTCATCCGCGACCAACGGCAAAGACTGCTGAGGGATGTTGTTGAAAAGCTCAATCCACGTTACCGTCAGCTCATCAGACTGCGGTATTTTGAAGAGCTTTCCTACGAAGAAATCTCAATGCAGCTTAACCTGCCTGTGGGTACCGTCAAGGCTGGAATTTTCAGGGCCAAAGACCTTCTGTACCTTATCCTGAAAAACTCGAAGGATATCTGAAAGGTGTAGTATCTTCAGACCGGTTTCCTTTACTGTGATCCTTTCAAAGCCATTTGACCAGCCCTTATTCCGGTATTCCTGTTTCCCGCATTTTCACCGGCTCCCGCAGGGTTACATTCCTGTTTATCGGCGATTAACTGAAACAATTGAAATTCAAATCATTTTCAGGAGTTATTTATAGTCGTTTCAGTTACTTAAACCATTGAATATGCAAACAGAACAGCTGATTTATACAGAGAATGGCGGATGGATGTTCGTGAAGCAGGCGGAGAAGAAACTGAATGCTTCGCTGGTTTTTATATTTGGGCACAAGGATCTGCTTCAGGACAAGGAGCATTACAATCATCTGAAGCAATTATACCCTGACGCTGAGATCGTTGGTTGTTCAACTGCCGGTGAAATCAGCAATGCAGGCATTCAGGGCAACAGTCTCGTATGCAGCGCTGTAAGTTTTGAGCATACCCGATTTAAGGTAGTGAATGCCCGCATCAATCAGGCCGATGAAAGCTTCAACCTGGGACGGCAGATTGCGGATCATCTGTTCAGTGATGACCTGACGCATGTGATGATACTGTCGGAAGGGATCAACATAAACGGCAGCGATCTTACCCGTGGTCTGAATGACCGGTTTGGGTTGAAGGTGTCCGTAACAGGCGGACTAGCCGGTGACCAGTCGGACTTCTCAGAAACATTCCTGATTCACAACGGGCAGGTTGATAAGAATCTAGTGATTGGAATAGGGTTTTATGGAAGTCAGATCCGGGTCGGTTACGGATCGATGGGGGGCTGGGATTCGTTTGGTGTTGACCGCCTGGTTACAAAAGCCAAAGCCAATGTTCTGTACGAACTGGATGGACAGCCTGCATTGGAGCTCTATAAAAAATATCTGGGACATCATGCCGGCGGATTACCGGCTTCAGCGATGCTGTTCCCGCTGAGCCTGAGATTCAGCAATTCCGACAAGGTTCTGGTACGGACAATTCTATCCGTTGACGAAGAAGATGGCAGCATGACATTTGCCGGAGATATCCCGGAAGGTGAGTATGTGAGGCTGATGAAAGCCAGTTTCGAAAAACTGGTTCAGGGTGCCGGGGATGCTGCACAATACGCAGTCAGCAGCCTTGGAGTTGAAAACCCTGATCTGGCTATCCTTATCAGCTGTGTTGGCAGAAGACTGGTACTGAAACAAAGAACCGATGAGGAAGTAGATGCAGTTAAGGAAGAACTTGGGCCAGGCACCACCGTAACAGGTTTTTACTCTTACGGCGAAATCTGCCCCCACTATGCCGATGGAAAACAATGCGAGCTACATAACCAAACCATGACCATTACCCTGTTTAAGGAACTTTGAAAGGATTCTTTATGGAAGAAGCATACAACAAGCTATTCCTCCGACAGCTGAAGAGGCATTTTGGTTCCCCCGAAAACATTCCGGATCACCTTGCAGCATTTATCCGTGACATCAACGGAGCTTATCTGAGCTTTGAAGATGACATCATGCTGCTTCAGCATTCACTCGATCTAAGTTCGCAGGAGTTAAGGGAAGCATTTCAGAAGAAAAAGCAGGATGCCGATAGTCGCAAAGAGATCATCGATAAAATAAAAGCCGCAATTTTTGCCCTCAATCCTTCTTCTTCGGGCAGGCAGGAATGTCAGACGGATGAAGATACTGACTTCCTGTTCGAGTCTTTACTGAACCTGATCAGACAGCGCCAGCAGATGGAAATCTCGCTGAAAGAGAATGAATACTATCTCCGCGAGATTCTTGATTCTCAGGATGTGGGTGTTACAATTATTGATCTGGAAACCCATGAGATTTCATTTATCAATAAAAAAGGGGCGGCACTCTACGGGGCGGAGAAGGAGGCCATCATCGGGCAGGTTTGCTACGATTTTATCTGCCCCACCCGTTGTGGAGATTGTACCTTTTCGGGTGAGCTCGACAACCATGTTTCGCTCGAAAAAACCCTGCTGACAGCCAAAGGAGAACTGATCCCAGTAATAAAGTCTGTGGTTCATGCCAGTTTCAATAACCGCAAATGCCTCGTTGAATCCTTTGTTGACATCACTGAACTGAAAAAGGCGGAAGCAGCCATCATCAGGGCCAAGGAAGAGGCCATCGCTGCCAGTCACGCCAAATCAGAGTTTCTTGCCAACATGAGTCATGAGATCCGGACCCCACTCAATGGAGTCATCGGATTCTCTGATCTGCTCATGAAATCTGAACTGAGCAGCACCCAGCTTCAATACATGCAAACGGTCTATTATTCGGCCAATTCATTGCTTGACCTGCTGAACGACATCCTCGATTTTTCAAAGATCGAAGCGGGAAAACTCGAAATGCTGGTTGAAAAGACCGACATTGTTGACCTTTCAGAGCAAATCATCGACATGATGCGCTTCAAGGCACATGAAAAAGGGCTTGAGCTCCTGCTGAATATGCCCGTGGATATTCCAAGGTTTATTTACACCGACCCGGTTCGTTTGCGCCAGATACTGGTCAACCTGCTGGGGAATGCTTTGAAATTCACCGATGAGGGTGAGGTTGAGCTACAGATTGAAATAAACAGGGGCAGGACTGATACCAGCACATTAAGTTTCACCTTCGGGATCAGGGATACCGGTATTGGTATTCCCAGAGACAAGCAGCACAAGATTTTCGAATCGTTTTCTCAGGCTGACAGCACAACCACACGCAAGTATGGCGGTACCGGTCTTGGTCTGGCGATTTCAGCAAGGCTCGTCGAAATGATGGGCTCATCACTTTTAATTGAAAGTGAAGTTGGATCAGGATCCCGGTTTTTCTTTACTGTCAATCTTAAGGCCGAAGAGGGCGAGCCCCCCGACAGACAGAACTTCAGCCACATCAGCAGGGTGTTGATAGTGGATGACAACGAGGCAAACCGCCTTATACTGCAGCGCATGCTCGATGGAGTGGGTATTAAGTCGGATATGGCAGAAAACGGCATTGAAGCACTCACTTTAATGGGTGAGAACCGTGGCTATGATGTTGTCATCATGGACTACAACATGCCCGGGATGAATGGTATTGAAACCATCCGTTCAATCCGCAACAAAATCGGACTCCCCAAACCTGAACAGCCGGTGATTTTTCTGCACAGTTCATCCGATGATCAGGAGATACGCAAAGAAAGCCAGAAGCTTGGCGTGAGTCATGCAGTGATCAAGCCGGTTAAAATGAGTCAGTTGCTGGCAGCACTCACGGCGGTTGAATCAAAATCAACCCCTGCAGGCAGAGAGCCTTCTGCAATAAATGAACGACAGACAGTTGTCGATGAAATCATACATACCTACAGGATTATGATTGCCGAAGACAACCGGACCAACATGATCCTGGCAAGGGCTATCATCAACCGTCTGTTGCCCGGTTCAGAAGTTATACAGGCAGTAAACGGGGCTGAGGCCGTGGAAAATTACCGGCTCTACCGGCCTGATTTTATTTTTATGGATATTCAGATGCCTGAGATGAACGGATACGATGCGGTGAAGCAGATCAGAGAAATTGAATCTTCCGGCAACCGGCACTGCCCGGTGGTTGCGCTCACAGCCGGCACCGTAAAAGGGGAAGAAGCCAGGTGTATCGAGGCCGGAATGGATGATTATATTTCCAAACCCGTTGTAGAAAGCACCATCGAAAGGGTCATCCGTACCTGGCTTACCCACCGGTCAGATATCCCGCAGCAATCATACGAAACATTGCCGGAAGGCGGATTGCAGCATTTCGACTGCGATATTCTGCTCCAAAGGTTGAACGGCGACAGGGAACTTGTTAAAGAACTTTTGTTGGATGCGGTGAACAGGTACCCCGGAATGGCTGAAAACCTGAGAAATGCATTTCAGAAGGAGAACTGTATGGAAGTCAGGCTGATTGCCCATTCAATGAAAGGTGCTGCCCGCAGTATCTGTTGTTACGAGCTGGCTGACATAGCGACACGCATCGAGCTCCTTACAGGTGAGGATAAAAACAGGATGCTTGGATTGCTTGATATGCTTGACGAAGAACTGAAAATACTGCTTGATGATTTTCGTATGAAAATCCACAATGAAATGTCTGTGGAGAAGTACAAAGGCTGATCCTCAGATAATCCATTCCCTTACAAGGCCCGGCTCGCCCCCGTACCAGCTTTCAGTAGTGGGTTGGCTGAGCCCGGCCATTGTTGCTTCAAAGCCCATAGTAATGATGTCTTTCGCTTTGTAGAACTCCAGCATATCAGCCATGTTGACAGGCAGGTTAATCAGCAGGTCGGGCTTCTGCTCCTTCAGTGAAGCTTCGGTAAGTTTATGCTGCATCATTTCAAATGATCCGCTCACGATGTCGAAAAAGCCATGGCTGGGAGGTGCCGTTGACTTTCTGCCCGACATTGCCCCATTCCATTTCTGATTGACAAACTCCCTGATTCTATGGTATGAAGTGTGGGCCGGAGTTTCCTTTTTCGCCTGAAGCGTTTGCCGGGGTGCATTCACATTGATGGCAATCAGCCGGTCACCGCTGCTTCTGTTTACACGGTTAATGGGCAGTGGGTTAACGAGTGCTCCATCAACAAAACAGTCGGTTCCGTATTGCAAGGGAAGCAGCACGGTCGGGATGGCTGCCGAAGCCCTTACTGCAGAGAACAGACTGCCGTGCCGGAAGATGATTTCGCGGTGATTGAACAGGTCAGTTGCCACAGCAGCATAGGGGATGGGCAGGTCTTCTATGTTGCCTTCACCGATAAAGTGTTTGATCTCGCCGAATACTTTCTCGCCTTTGATAATCCCCTGTTTGCTTACAGCCAGGTCCATCAGCCGGATGACATCAATCCGGGTGAGGTTCGTAATGAAATCGGAGAACTCAGGAAGTTTTCCGTTGGCATAAATAGCCCCCACCAGGGCTCCCATGGAGGTGCCTGACACGGCCGTGATGGTATAGCCTTGCCCGGTCAATGCCCTGATCGCCCCGATGTGTGCCAGACCCCGGGCACCACCGCTCGACAATACCAATGCTACGTTTTTCGTGTTCATGGTTTAGCCAGCTTAAAGATACGGGATTCCGGCCGGATTCAGCAATACCGATTTATCAATTTCAGCAACACCGCTGATAAAATCATCGGCTGTTGAACAGGCAGATAGCTTGTATCCTTCATGAAAACTGTAGTTCTTAAGAAAATATCCCTCAGCTTCCGGGTCTCCCGACAGAATATACCTTCCCTGACCGGATGACTGCACAGAAAACGACCCGAGACTTTTGGTGAGCCCCTTGCCCGTGGCTTTCAGAAAACTCTCTTTCAGGGTCCACAAGGTGAAGAAGATATCGGCTTTTTCAGTTTCATTATCAGCATGTTGCAGCATTTCATTTTCTGATCTGGAGAAAAACCGGTCAGCCACACCTTCCGGTACTTTCTTGATTTTTTCAACGTCAACCCCCACAACAGTGTCTGAAACTGCCACCACTACCCAGGCTCCGGAATGGGAAATATTGAAATACTTCCCCATGTAGCCTTCCTGAAAGGGTTTGCCTTTGCTTCCGGTTTCAAATGCCTGATCCGGTACTTTCGAGCCGGTTGCTTCCGATAACAGAAACCTTGACAGCAACTCGCCCCAAAAACTCCGCTGGGCATCGTCGCTTCTGACGAACTGACTGATCTTATGGCGGGTAGCTTCAGGCAGCAATTGCAGGGCCTGAAGCCTGATGCGCTCAAACCGGCCTTCCTCCATCAAAGAAACCGCATAAATGGTTGTCATGGGTAATAAATTAAATCCTCAGCGTTACTTCGATGCGGAGGCAAAGGCTTCCGCCTCCTGCATCACCCTCAGCAGGTTACCACTCCAGATCATCCTGATCTGACGGGCCGAGTAGCCTCTTCGTACCAGTTCAAGGGTAATGTTGTTCATTTCCGAGGCATCTCCACACCCGCTTACGGCACCTCCGCCGTCAAAATCAGTACCAATGCCAACGTGCCGGATACCGGCAACCTTCACAATGTGGTCGATGTGATCTACAACATCAGCTACGGTGGCAAGCTTTTGAGGATAGGTATCTTCCAGAGCGTACCATTCTTTGCGCGCCTGATTCATCTCCTCATCACTCAGGCCCCTGAATCCCCTGTATTTCAGGCGGAGGGCTGCCTGCGCCGAATCACGCTGCGGGAAAGGCTCGGGAGTTTTTACATAACTGCTCAGGATGCACATCTGTATCACACCATCGTCAGCAGCCAGCGCCCTGAGCATATCATCGTCGAGGTTTCTGGGGTTGTTGCAGATGGCCCTGGCACAGGAATGAGAAGCTATCACCGGGGTTTTGCTTGCCTTAATGGCATCATAGAACGATTTGTCAGAAACATGTGAAACATCTATCAGCATCCCGAGCCTGTTCATCTCTTCAATAACCCTGTAGCCTAAAGGGGTTACACCATTGTGCTCTGTGCTGTCGGTGGAGGAATCACAGAGGTCGTTGTTGCGGGTATGACACAGGGTAATGTATCTGGCACCAAGCTTATAAAACTTCTCCACATTGCTCAGGTCATTACCAATCGGATAGCCGTTCTCAACACCAATGAAAACAGCCAGTTTCCCTCTTCTATTAATGTCGGCTGCATCCCTGGCAGTAATGGCTTTTTCCAGCTGGCCGGAATGCCGTTCAACGGTTTTATCTATGGCTTCAAACAATTTAAGGGCTTCATTCATGGCATGGAGGTTGCCCTCTTCTGAGCGTTCCCCCTGACTGGTAAACACAGCAAAAAAAGCACCGTCAAGACCACCGGCCTTCATGCCCGGAATATCAACCCGGTTGCGGGGTCGTTTCCCACGGTGATCCTCAGCAAAACTGTATGAGGTGTCAGCCAGCCACATCGGGGTATCGTTGTGCGAGTCAAGCGTCAGTATTTTGCGGTGAATGCGTTCGGCTTTCTGCCTGAGCCTGGCTTCAGGGTCTTTGCCGGCAAAGCCTGTTTGAGTGGTAATCATCAGGAATGCGGTGAGTGCAGCAACCTGGTATGCAACGTTTTTCATGTGAGTTAATCGTTAAGTGTGGTTGCTTTTCTGGCAAACAAACGTACAACATGTGCTTCACCCCTGTGCAGCAATCCTTCGTCCAGGTGGGCAATGGTTTCGCCGGATTCAATAAATTCAAGCCCCTGAAAATCTCCGGCTATCTCTTCGTTTTTGTATAGGAGTTGTTCTGTTTTCGGGCCACCGCTGGTGTTTTTCAGCTGATCTTTGGTAAACGCCTCGAGGATCAGGTATCCTCCGGGTTTAAGATATCCCGTAAGGTTTTTGTGAACCCGGCTTCGGATCTCTTCCGGCATGTGAACATAAATCAGGGCGATCACATCAAACGACCCGGGTTCAGCTTCAAACAGGGTCAGGTCGCAGAGGCTGTAATCAATCTTTACGTTTTTTTCAGACGCCAGCTTCAGCGCTTTCGCCTTACCTTCGGCACTCTGATCAAAAGCGACTGACTCCCAGCCTAGCGCGGCGGCATAAACGGCATTCCTTCCTTCTCCTTCGGCAGGGAAAAGGATTCTGCCCACAGGCAGTTCCTTCAGCTTTTCAGCCAACCAGGCATTGGGCTGCGTTCCGTAAATGTATTCGCTTTGGGCATAACGCTCATCCCATATTTCTTTCATCGCTCATGGTTTTGCTGGTTTCAAGTACAACGTGCCAGGCCTTTTCCAGATGATGTTTCTCCAGGTAGGTCTGGGCAGTAACCATACGCAGGCAAAAGCTGCCATTGAGCATGGTGTGTGAAAGGTAGAGGTTGCCGCTTTCATTCACACGGGTGAGCAATTGCTGATTAATCTGGTTAAGTGTTTCTTTATCAGTGATATGGCCGGGTTTATACCGGAAACAGACAAGGCTGAAGTTCACCGGTGCGAGCAATTCAAAATCGGCCGACCTCTGGATCTGATCGCTCAGCCAGCAGGCAAGGTCAAGGTGTTTCCTTACAGTGGTGCGGATGCCTTCGGTTCCGTAGTTCCGGATGACGAACCACAACTTGAGCGCCCTGAACCTGCGTCCCAGGGCCACACCCCAGTCGCGGTAATCATTCACCTTCCCGCGGGTGCGGGTTTTGAGGTATTCGGGCAGGATCTCAAACGTACGGATCAGCATTTCGGGGTCGCGCACAAAGTAGGCCGATGCATCAAAATTGGTAAACATCCACTTGTGGGGGTTGAATACATAGCTGTCGGCAAGCTCCAGTCCGTCGGCAAAATGTCTCATTTCGGGCAATACCAGGGCAGTGCCGGCAAAGGCTGCATCAATGTGCAGCCAGATATTGTATTTGCTGCAGATTTCTCCGGTTTTCCTCACCGGATCCACCGCAGCTGATCCGGTTGTGCCTATGGTTGCCACCACACAGCAGGGAGTGTAACCAGCTGCCTTATCTCTGAGGATCGCTTCTTCCAGGGCTGCAGTATCGAGGGCAAATACCTCATCCACCGGAATCTTAACCAGGTTTTTCCTTCCAAATCCGGCGATCCGTGCGGCTTTTTCGATGGAGGAGTGGGTCTCGGAAGAGGCATAAATCCTGAGCTTGCTGTTTGCCGCGAATCCCTCCTCGTTGATGCTGAAACCGCTGGCTTTTTCTCTGGCCGTAAGCAGGGCTGCCAGGGTAGAGGCTGAAGCAGTATCCTGCAACACCCCGGTCCAGTGCTCAGGCAGACCGAACATCTGTTTCATCCACTGCATCACCCGTTCTTCCAGTTCTGTCGCAGCAGGGGAGGTCTCCCAGATCATGGCCTGCTGACCCAGGGCCGCAGTGAGCCACTCCGCCAGCACACTGGCATAACTGCTGTTGGCCGGGAAATAGGCGTGAAAATTCGGATGCTGCCAGTGGGTGATTCCGGGCATGATTACCCGCTCAAAATCAGCCATGATGCCGGAAATCGGTTCCGGCGATTCCGGGGGAAGTTCCGGCAATAGCGAGAGCACTTCACCTGGTTTTACCCGGGATTTTACCGGATACCGGGTGATCTCCTCAAAATAATCGGCTATCCGGTCAGCCATCCGGTGGGCCTCAAACCTGAATTCACTGGGGTCTTTTATCATTGTATTTTTTCCGGATACTCCGGTGGTTTTACTTAACGGCTGTAAGAACCGCTTCCGTGGTCTTTCCGTTGTTCACCGACCGGTAGTGAAATTCGTTTTCCGTAAGGTTGATTATCTCAAGTGTAAACAAAGAAGTTCCCATTTTTACTTCAACAGCGGTAGAATCTGCATTCAATGTCCACTTTCCGTGCTGGCGGATCTCCGGATCACTGTCGTTGCAGCGGCTTTTGCCTTCCCGCGCTTCGTAAACGAGGTTTCTGAAATAATGGTCGGTATTGTCAAGTTCACAGGCTTTCAGCCCCTTGAGCTGATCTTCGCCGTCAACCACAAAGGACCTGATGGCCCACGATTTGCTTATGTTGCCGGCAAGCAGTTGCGATATACTTTTTGTATTCCCGATGTCTTTTGCCGGCGACTCGGTCTGCCTGTTTTTTACCCTGCAGGATGACAGTAGTGCTATAACCGTCAGCACTGCCAGTGTTGTGATGCTTCTGCTGAGTTTCATGGATGTTGTTTTCTGCAAATTTAAAGTACTTTTTACACAAATGCCCCGGCCAGTTTGACTGCGGTAGCTCTGACTTCTCCCAGAAGGGCCTCCAGGTCATTTTCACCGGTAAAAGGATTCATCAGGGTAATCCTCAGAAATATCCTGCCGGCAATGTTGGTCTGTACAATATAAAAATCAGCTTTTTTCACGATCTCCTGCCTTACCATTGCTGTCAGCCGGTTCAGGTCCCCTTTGAATCCTTCGGGGCAGCAGCGGAAGCAGACGATGTTGCAGTCAGGATCCACCGCGAGTTCCACATCACTGAATGGCTCAGTAAGTTTCGCCATTTCCTGGCCCATATCAAAGGTCGCAGTCACATAATCGCTGAACAGTTCTTCTCCATATAGCTTCAGCATGGCATACACCTTCACGCCCATCATTTTCTTCGTGCATTCCAGGGTTCTTCCGGCACTGTCGTACCAGGGTTTCTGCTGTCCGCTGCCCAGCAGGTATTCGGCTTTCTGGGCGAAGGTCTCACCGGAATGCTGACCGTTTTTAAAGAGGACTGCAGTGGTAAGGGCCGGTGCCAGCATCATCTTGTGAAAATCAACTACCACAGAATCAGCCCTTTCAATGCCTTTGGTCAGGTGCCGGTACTTTGCTGTGAGGGCGGCGGCACCCCCGTGAGCACCGTCGACATGAAACCATACACCATGGGCTTCTGCGAAATCAGCGATTTTGTCGAGGGGGTCAAAAGTTCCTGTTGAGGTTGTGCAGGCGTTCCCCACCACCCCGATTACTTTCAGTCCTTTGCCCGACGCTTCTGCAAAAGCCGCTTCAAGGGCTGAAGCATCGAGCTGCATCCTTGCATTCACAGGCACCTTCACAATTCCCTTTTCGCCCCAGCCCATAATGCGGACTGCCCTGGAAACGCTGTAATGGGCCTCTTCCGAAACCATGATGGCCAGCGGAACCGAAGCCGTATTGCCCTCGTCCCAAACATTGTAACCGCACATGGCCTGCCGGGCAGCCAGCAATCCCGTGAGGTTGCCCGCCGATCCGCCGGAGGTAAGGATGCCATCGGCCTGATGGTCAAAGCCCATTTTAACCGCCAGCCATTGAATCACCGTTCTCTCTATGGCCGTGGAGGCAGGCCCCATTTCATAGATGGCCATGCCGTTGTTTAACAGGGCTTCCAGCAATTCGGTAAGTGCCGACAACGGTGCCGGCGGGACCACCTGATGACCCATGTAGCGTGGGTGATGCAGGTGGTTTGACTGACGGATCAGGGTGGCATAGAATTCCCGGAGATCAAACCCGGGCGCGTTCAGCTGCTGCTTCCAGTATTCAGCCAGGGCATCGGGATCGGAGGGAGGCAGCACCGGCATGGGCTTGCCGCCAAGGCAATCCTCAAGGTAGGTTGAGAGCTGATCAACCAGTTTGTGGCCTTCACGACGGAAGTCTTCCGGGTTGAAAGCTTTGTGAATTGCAGAATTCATGGCAATGGGTTAATGTTTGCGGCAAATGTAGATAATTCCCGGCTGAAGGTATTGAATCCTTGTGAGGAGATTTGTCAAAGCAGATCGCATCCTGCTGATCAGGTAAAAATTGCTGTCGTTTTGGCGACAATTAAAAATCCTTTCTAACTTTGCCCCATGCTAAGTTAATCAATTGTAAATCAATATAAAATGCAATCATCTGATTTTCAAAAGGCCATCAGGGCTGGTATTCCTCCGGTGCTTCCTCCCGCTGCCACGCCCGATCCTTCGGTAAGCCACGCCCCTGTGCGCAAGGATATACTCACTGCTGAAGAGAAGAAACTCGCCCTCCGCAATGCCCTCCGCTATTTCGATCCGGCGCATCACGCGGTGCTGGCGCCTGAGTTTGCCGATGAACTGAAGAAATACGGTCGTATCTACATGTACCGCTTCCGCCCGGCTTACCCGATGTTTGCCCGTCCGATAGATGAGTACCCGGCCCGCTCCAGGCAAGCTGCCGGTATCATGCTGATGATTCAGAACAACCTGGACCCCGCTGTTGCCCAGCACCCGCACGAGCTCATCACCTATGGAGGCAACGGCGCGGTCTTCCAGAACTGGGCCCAGTACCTGCTTACCATGCAGTACCTCTCCGAAATGACCGACGAGCAGACACTGGTGATGTACAGTGGTCATCCGATGGGGCTTTATCCTTCGCACAGGGATGCCCCGCGGGTAGTGGTGACCAATGGCATGGTGATCCCGAATTACTCGAAACCCGATCACTGGGAAAAATTCAATGCACTCGGCGTATCACAATACGGACAGATGACCGCCGGATCCTATATGTACATCGGGCCGCAGGGCATTGTGCATGGTACCACCATCACGGTGCTCAATGCAGGACGAAAAATTGACAAAAACAACCAGGGGATCGCCGGAAGATTGTTTGTTACCTCAGGCCTTGGCGGAATGAGCGGTGCTCAGCCCAAAGCCGGAAACATTGCCGGTGTGGTTACCATCTGCGCCGAAATCAATCCCCATGCAGCCCGCAAAAGACACAGCCAGGGCTGGGTGGATGAACTCTCCGACAATGCAGATACGGCCATCGACCTCGCGCTGCAGTATCAATCCGCAAGGAAAGCCCGTTCCATCGCTTTTCTGGGCAACATCGTTGACCTCTGGGAGCGGCTGGCCGAAAGGAAAATTGCCGTTGACCTGGGATCTGATCAGACCTCCCTACACAACCCCTGGGCCGGCGGCTATTATCCTGCAGGATTGAGTTATGAGGAGTCAAATGAAATGATGGCACACCAGCCCGAAGAATTCAGGAAGAGGGTACAGGAAACACTCCGGCGCCATGTGGCTGCCGTGAATACGCTGTGTGCCCGCGGGATGTACTTTTTTGATTACGGAAATGCCTTCCTGCTCGAGTCGGGCAGGGCAGGGGCCGATATATTTAAATCCGACGGTACATTCCGCTATCCGTCCTACGTCCAGGATATTATGGGGCCCATGTGTTTCGATTACGGATTCGGGCCCTTCCGCTGGGTATGTACCTCGGGCAAACCCGAAGACCTTGATGTCACCGACCACATCGCCATGCAGGTACTGGAAGAAATCGCTGCCAGCGCACCAGCA
>ERZ1645192.3018-NODE-3018-length-13860-cov-7.382398_pt1 | contig 13860 bp, 8 predicted proteins | sample MGYA00575354_ERZ1645192 | MGnify/ENA primary metagenome ERZ1645192 (study PRJEB40844, sample SAMN11349763) | freshwater sediment metagenome | isolation source: river sediment | host: Sediment | place: India: Faizupur Khadar , New Delhi | collected 2017-02-21 ... | reverse complement strand
CCTGGTACGCCTCCCAGATGATCTGGTTGACGAACTTGACGACCGAGGCTTCCTGGTCCAGCTCGCTCAGGTCCTGCTTCGAGAGATCGTCCTCCGGCGCGACTTCGATCCGGTTGTCCTGGATCATCTGCTCGAGCGTGTCCGCGCCGACGCCGTAAAACTTCTTGGCGGCCTTCGCCAGCTCCGTGGACGTGCTCAGGGTGAGCCGGATCCGGAAACCGGAGGCCAGCCGGAGCGCATCGACAAGCCCCGGGAGGAAGGGGTCGTGGGTCGCCACGCGCAGGAGGCCGTTCTCCATCGCGAGGGGAATGACGTTGTACTGGAACACCGCCTTGGTCGGCAGCTTGCCGAGCACGCCCTGGTCGATGGGCTTGTCGCCGACCCGCTCGAAGGGCAGCTTCATGACCTCCGCCAGCTTCTCGAGGAACGGCTCCTCCTTCGCGTAACCCTGGCTGACCACCACGTCGGTGATGGCCTGCCCGCTCTGCTGCTGGCGCGCCAGCAGGTCCTGCACCTGCTCGGGGGTGAAGAGACCGACGCGCTCCAGGATCGTCGCCAGCTTGGTTGTGTTTGTGCCCGCCATATCGGGTCCTTACTTCGTGTCCAGCATTTCCCGTATTTTACGCCCGAGCGCCTCGCGTGTGAACGGTTTTTGAATGAGCGGCGTGTCTTCGCCGATGACCTTGCCGTCCACCGTGTCGCTGCTGCTGTAGCCGGACACGAACAGGACCTTGAAATCCTGGCGGGTCTTCCACAGTTGCTCGATGAACTGCTTGCCGTTCATGTGAGGCATGATCATGTCGGTCAGCACCAGGTCGATCGGCTCCTTGAACGTGCGGCAGACGTCCAGCGCTTCGTGGCCGTGCGCCGCCTGCATCGTGCGGTAGCCCAGCGTCTGAAGCATGCGCACGGTCAGGCTCCGGACCACTTCCTCGTCCTCGACGATCAGGATCGTTTCCTTCCCCCGCACGTCGCGGCGGTCCTTCGCGGCATCGGCCCGCGGCGGCAACGGCTCCGTCGAGACGGGCAGGAAAATCCGGAAGGAGCTTCCCTCGCCCAGTTCGCTTTCGACGAGAATGGAACCGCCCATCTGCTTCACAATACCGTAAACGGTCGACAGGCCCAGCCCGGACCCGCGGCCGACTTCCTTCGTGGTGAAGTACGGCTCGAACAGATGCTCGCGCACTTCCTTGGGCATGCCGATGCCGGTATCGCGGATCGAGATCCGGATGTGGCGGCCCGGCTTGACGCCCACGTGCTTCGCGCAGAATGACTCGTCCAGCAGGACGGTCGAGGTTTCGATGAAAAGCTGCTTCGGCCGCTCCTCGAGTTTTACGCGATATTCCTCCATCCGGGCGCGGAGTTCCGGCATCTCCATGCCGACCTGCGGATCCGCCATCGCTTCCCGCGCGTTGATCGCAAGATGCAGAATGACCTGCTCGAGCTGGTCGGCATCGGTCTCGATCTCGGGCAGGGATGGATCGAGCCGGGTGATCAGCTCGATGTCCTCGCCGAGCGTGCGCTGCATCAGCTTCTCCATGTCGAGCACGATGTTGTTGACGTTCTGCCGGGCCACCTTCAGGACCTGGCGGCGGCTGAACGCGAGGAGCTGCTTCGTCAGGCCCGCGGCGCGCTCGCCGGCCGTCATGATCTTCTCGATGTCGGACCGGACCGGGTCGCCCTCGGGCAGTTCCTCGAGCAGCAGGCCGCCGCATCCGAGGATCGCCGTCAACAGATTGTTGAAGTCGTGCGCGATCCCGCCGGCCAGCCGGCCGACCGCCTCGATCTTCTGCGAGTGGCGGAGCTGCATCTCCAGCTCCCTCTCGCGCGTCACATCGCGGTGCGCGCCGCGGCAGCCGATCACCTTCCCGGCGGAATCGACGATGGGAATCCCCGTGGTCTCCAGCACCACCTGGAACCCGTCCTTGTGAACCTGGCGATGAATGACGCCGGCGAGCGGCGCCTTGTCGGAAAAGACCGCCGACAGCTTCGCCTTCATCGGGAGGCCGTCCTCCTCGACCACCCGGTCGAGGAACGAGGTGCCGACGATTGCCTCGGGCTTGTAGCCGAGGATCTGGGAGACCACGCGGCTGCAATACGTGTACTTCCCGTCCCGGCCCAGCTCCCAGATCCACTCGCCGCTGTTCTCGGAAACCTGGCGGAACCGCTCCTCGGACCGGGCCAGGGCAAGCCGCGCTTTTGAGATTTCCAGCGCGTTCCCCAACACCTGGCTGACCAGCATCAGGTGCTCCAGCTCGCGGTCGGAAATCGGCCGGCGCGACAGCCGGTTGTCCACGCTCAGCAGGCCGTACAGGCGTCCTTCCAGACGAAGCCCGACCAGGTCCGCCTTGACCGCCTCTTCGCCCGGCCGCGCCTCCGGCGCCCCGAGCTTGCAGCCCCTCTCAATCACCGAGCCGCCGATCAGGCGCTCCTCCGGCGAACCCGGAAGAATCTCGATGAGAAAATGCCGCTCGTCGGTGGTCTTCAAATCCATGTCCGTCCCGAACGTGCCGCGGAAGGTGTTCACCGTGTCGTCCCAGAGGAAAAGGCCCGCCCGCTCGAAATTCATCAGCTCGCGCACCCCCTCGACGGCGGCGCGGCAGATGTCGTCCACGGTATGCTGCGAGGTGATCCGCCCCAGGAGCTGGAGAACACGGTCTTTCGCCCGGTCCGCTTCGCGAACAGCCGAGAGTTCCTTGCCGGGATCGGCGGCGGAAGCACAATCCGACAGCGCGCCCCTGCTCTTCTGTTCGTAGTTCATGCCTTGAGAAACTCCGATCGGCAGAGCGTACGATATGCGGGGGTGGATGTAAACGCAGAGGTTCAAGAGCGATTGCCAATCTCCAACTGCCAATGGGCAATTGAACATTGGAAATGGACAACGCGGAAAACAATGCCGGGGGGAAATAAAACACCGGGCCAGGCGAACCCTCACTGTCTAACGAACCGACTCAGTCTTTCTGATGGATCACTTCGCTCAACTATACCGGTTCGCCTGCCCGGTCTCTGCCTGTAACGTACCCCGTCTTCCGCAAATGTCTAGACCTGGGCAGTCTTTTTTTGAAGAAGCGCGGGGCTCCCGGACCGGCCGATGTTTTACGTCCTGTGCCACCGGCAGAAAATCCGGTTGTCCTCGAACAACTCCTGCGGATCGATCGTGAAATCGGGTTTCTGGAGGACGCCCTTGTCGTGATATTCAGCCTGCGAATCCAGCGCATAGGCCGCCAGCTCGCTGCAGATCCATTTATCCTTGCCGTTCAGCACGCGCCCGATGAACTGCTCCGGCTTGTCCCCGAACGCCGCACGGGCCCATCGGCCCAGAAAACAGCCCTCGAAAATCTGCGCGGCCAGCAGAAGGCGGTCGTACTGCGTGCCGACCTGGCCGGCAGCCGTCCGGGCAATCCGCGCGCCAACGTCCCGCGTGTACCGGCGCGGCTTCCGGAAGAAAATCAGCGTGTGCGGGTCGTCAAAGTACTTGGACAGCGGCCGCCGCACAACGCCCGGACCGATCAACGCCTCGACGCACTGGTTGTCCCCCGTGACCACGAGGGAGTGGGAAACCTTGATCTGGCTCATGCGCGTCCAGCGCGTGAAATAGGCAATGCCGCGCGAAACGATGGACGCGTCGTCGAACGTGAAGCCGATGTAGCCGGTCTTGTAGTTGACGCCAAACCGCGGAACGCGTGAACCAACCTTCATTCTCCCTCCTGTTCCGTGCCGACCACTCTGCGCACGATCGTGTGACCGAGGCAAGAAGCTAACCACGAATGAACACGAATTCACACGAAAGGAGGAGAAGAGAATTTGACCGCGGATCTCGCGGATGGCGCGGAGGGAAAACAGAAGGTAACGAAGACGTGACGCGCCGGAAAATCTTCCAAGGGTTGGACGAATTTCGAGCGATCTTCCCGAACCTTGGAAAAGTGTAGCGTCCGCTGTCCTCAGCGGAGGTCATCACGAACCGATCCGCGGTTCCCCTCTTTCCGTTAACATCCCAACCTCTGCCTTCCACCTGCGGGCTTCCCACTCCCATCCGCTATCCGTTGCCTAACCTCGTTGCCATTCACAAGCGGCTCAGCCGGAGGCTTCGCCCTACCATTCGCGTCTTTCGCGTGTTTCGTAGTTAACCTCTTCCGGCTTTCTCCCATCCGTGTCCATCCGTGGTTTCCCCTCTTTCCGCTTCACTTCCCCGACGCGGTTACCGTGAGCGTGCCCTTCAGCCGGATATCGCGCGAGGAGCTGCCGACGAGGACATCGAAGTCGCCGGGCTCCGCCGTCCAGCGGCGGTTCGCCGTGTCGTAGAACGACAGCGCACGGTCGTCCAGTTGGAAGCGGACGGTCTTCCGCTCGCCGGGAGCAAGCGCGATCTTCTGGAAGGCTTTCAGCTCCCTGACGGGTCGCCCCACGCTGCACTGCGGGTCGCCGATGTACAGTTGCGCAACCTCTTTTCCCGCCCGCTTGCCCGTGTTCTTCACATCGAAGGTCACCACGCGGTTGCGGGAGTCGATCTTCAGATGATCGTATTTGAATTCGGTGTAGGACAGGCCGTGGCCGAACGGAAATTGGGGTTCGACGTTCTTCGTATCGTAATGCCGGTAGCCGACGAGCAGCCCCTCCTCGTAGTTCTCGACGCCGTCGCTCCCCGGGTAATTTCCGTACGACGGGTTGTCTTCCAGCCGCTTCGGAAACGTCACCGGCATCTTGCCCGAAGGATTCACGTCGCCGAACAGAACGTCCGCCAGCGCGTGGCCGCACTCCTGCCCCGGATACCACGCGCACAGGACGGCGGGAACCTGGTTCACCCAGGGCTCCATCACCACCGGCGACCCGCCGATGAACACGACGACCGTCCGCGGATTCGCGGCCAGCACCGATTCAACAAGGTGCGCCTGGTCGCCCGGCAGATTCATATCCGGCCGATCCTTGTCCTCCCCCTCGAAATCGGACGACAAGCCGATGCACACCACGGCCGCATCGCATTGCACAGCGGCGGCGACCGCCTTCTGGATTCCGCTGTCCCCGCCAATCCACCCGAGCCTCGCTGTTGCCCCGCCGCCGCCCTGGAAATACTCCATCCGCAGGTCAACGATTTCGCCCTTCTTGAGAGGAATGCGCCGCGACCAACAACCCTGGGGCCCGTGCTCGCTCCACTCGCCCGCCAGCAGCTCGCCGTTGACGAACAGGCGCGAGCCGTCGTCGCTGAAGGTTCCCAGTTCGTAGTCCGCCGTCGCCGGCGCGACGAGAACACCCGTCCATCGCACGGAGTAATTCTGGTTGTCCGTCGCCAATCCCTCGCCGGGTCCGTCCGTCCAGTTGAAATCGACCGCCGGGTCGACCCGCGTGAACGCCGGCGTGCCGGACAAATCCTTGTTCGCAAAGTATTCCCCGCGAAGACCGGGCTCCTTCAGCATGCGCGACGTGAACAGCGCGCTTGCAGGAACGGCGTCCAGGCGGCCCGCCAGCGAACAGCCGCGCTCGAAGAGGACCTCGATGCCCTGGCCACACCGTTCGCGAATCCCATCGAGCGGAGTGACGAAGTAGAACGGCGTGACCTCCGAACTGCCCCCACCCCCCACGTTCTTCGCGTCCGCGTTCGGGCCGATCACCGCCAGCTTCTTGATTTTCCTCGCGTCAAACGGCAGGGCGCTGTTCGTGTTCTTCAAAAGAGTCATGCACTCGCGGGCCGCGTCGCGCGCCACGGCCCGATGCGCCGGCGTATCCACCGCGCCTGCCGGAGCGGCCGATGGCGTGTCGAGCTTGCCCAGCAGGCTGGCCACGCGAAGGATGCGCCGGACCTTGTCGTCCAGCGTGTTGCTGCTGACCGTTCCGGATTCGACCGCGTTCTTCAACTTAACATCGAACTGCACGCCGGGCCCGGGCATTTCCAGGTCCTGTCCGCCGTTGGCCGCGCCGACGGTATCGTGTACGCCGCCCCAATCCGAAACCGTGAAGCCGCGGAAGCCCCATTCGCCTTTGAGGATCTTGTTGACCAGGAAATCGTTGGCCGAGCAGTACAAACCGTTCAGCTTGTTGTGGGCCGTCATGACGGTCCACGTGTCGGCCTCCTTCACCGCCGCCTCGAACGCGGGCAGGTAGATTTCGCGCAGGACGCGCTCGTCGACCTGGACGTTGACGGTGAACCGATCCCGCTCCTGGTTGTTGCACGCGAGGTGTTTCGTGGAAGTGCCGATGCCCCGGCTCTGGACACCTTTCACGTAGCCCACGGCGATCCGCGAAGCCAGATACGGGTCTTCGCCGAACGCCTCGAAGTTGCGCCCGTTGAGCGGCGTGCGGCAGATGTTGACGCAGGGCCCCAGCAGGATGTCGAATCCCTTTCCGCGCGTTTCCTCGGCCAGCGCCACGCCGATGCGCTGCACCAGATCGGGATTCCAGGTCGCCGCCATGCCGATGCCGGTGGGGAAGCAACTGCCCTTGCCGCCGTTGCGCACGCCGTGCGGACCGTCGGCGACCTTGATGCCGGGAATTCCGAGCGACGGAATCGGATGCGTCATCCACGGGTCCTCGCCGGACACCATGGAGATCTTGTCATCCAGAGTCATTTGATCGAGGAGACCTTGGATACGATCTTCCTGATCGGCCGCCCGAACATTTCCAGCGGCGAGAGAAAGACCGAGGAGAAGGAACAAGGAGAAGCGGGAGGGAATCGAGTTCATGCAGCGATGATAGGCAGGACAACCGGAAGAGGTTAACTACGAAATGCGCGAAATACGCGAATGAACGCTAACTAAGCAGAAGATAGGCCTTTTTCCGTTCACCCGCCACACCTCTGCCTTCCGTCTGCGGGCTTCCCCCGTCCCCGCCGCGATCCGCTGCCCAACCTCTTTGCCATTCACAAGCGGCTCAGCCGGAGGCTTCGCCCTACCTTTCGCGCCTTTCGCGTGTTTCGTAGTTATAACCTCTTTCCGTTACCTCCATCCGCAAAATCCGCGGTGAGACTCTTTTCGATTACGATTAAGATTACGAGTACGAGCAGGAAGACGAGCTCAGTGGTTCGCCCCGCGCTGTTGACACCCCCGCCCTGCCCGCCGATAATGCGGCCGCGTGGAGGACAGGAATATGAGCAAACCCATTTTTGAAATTGGCGCGCAGGGCGTGGACACGGCGAAGATCGTCGCGGACATCCAGGCGGCCGTGTCGAAGAAGATCGAGGACGGCGTGTACGCCGACGCGCGCATCGCCCGCGCCGAGCGCACGAACCTCGTCAACCTCCGCGGCGAGGACCAGTTCCTCGGCTTCTACCTGAAGTGCCTCCACGACGCGGTCTTCGTCGACATTTCCGATTTCGAGATCCGCGAGCGCCGCCGCTACTTCGCGCCGATGCTGATCCGCCTCAAGAAGGTCATCTGGGGCCTGCTGAAGTTCTACACTTACCGCCTCTGGTCCCAGCAGAACCAGATCAACGGCCTGATCGTCACCGCGACCGAGGGGTTGGACGAGAAGTACACGGCGAAGGTCAAGGATCTGGAGGCGAGGATTGCGAAACTGGAAAAGGAAAGCTGAAGGAATGACCAATGCCCAATGGGCTAATGACCAATGAATGTCCAATGCCCAGTTCTCTGAGTTAGATCATTGGTCATTCGATCATTCCCTGGTCATTGGTGCTTGGACATTGGTCATTCTGATTTGCACAAGATTACTCTCGTAACATGCCCACGGCCAAGAACATCGCTTTCATCTCCCCCCGCTTCTCCGAGCAGGGAACCGTCGGCGGCGCGGAGACGCTTCTCAAGAAGCTGGCGGAGCACGCCGCGGCCGCGGGCCGCAAGGTGACGTTCCTGACCACCTGCGCGGAAAGCCACTTCACGTGGGAGAACAAGATCCCGCCGGGCCAGCGCCGGATCGGCAATCTCGACGTACACTATTTTCCGGTCGACAAGCGCGACACGGCGGCGTTCGCGCAGATCCAGCAGGCGATCTGCAGCGGCGGCCACTTCACTCCGGCGGACGAGGAAACCTGGGCGCGCAACAGCGTCAACAGCGAGGCGCTCTACCAGCACCTGCGCGAGCACGGCGCGGACTACGACCGCATCGTGATGGGGCCGTACCTGTTCGGCCTGATCATCGCCGCGAGCCGCATTCATCCCGACAAAACGATCCTCGTGCCGTGCCTGCACGACGAGGCGTTCGCGTACCTCGGCCTCATGAAGAAGATGTTCGCGGCCGTCCGCGGGCTCATGTTCAACGCCGAGCCGGAACAGGACTTCGCGCGCAGGATATTCGACATCCCCGATTCGAAATGCTCCGTCGTCGGCATGGGCATCGATCCGTTTCAGGCCGACCCGAAATCGTTCGCGGCGCGGCGCGGGCTGACGAGTCCTTATCTGATGTACAGCGGCAGGCGCGAGGGCGGCAAAGGCACGCCCCTGCTCTGCGAGTACGTGAACGCGTTCCGCGAGCGGACCGGGAAGGACATCAAGCTCGTCTTCACCGGCAGCGGGCCGATCGAGGCGCCGTCGGAGCTCGTGCCGCACATTCTCGACCTCGGGTTCGTGAGCGAGCAGGAGAAGCACGACGCGATGGCCGGCGCGCTGGCCTTCGTCCACCCGTCCACGCTGGAGAGCTTCGGGATCGTCCTCCTCGAGTCCTTCCTCGCGGGCACGCCCGCGCTCGTCCACGCCGGCAGCGAGGTCCTGCGTTGGCAGTGCCGGAAGAGCGGCGGCGGGCTATGGTTCCGCCACTATCCGGATTTCGAGGAGGAGCTGTCCCTGCTCCTGTCGAACGAGGACCTGAGGAAGCGCATGGGCGCGGCCGGCCGGGAATATGTTCAGAAGGAATACTCGTGGGAGTCGGTGGAGAAACGGCTGTTTGATGCTTTGGACAGAAACGGCTAGAGTTCGCGACGCATGAGAGCGATTCATCAACTGGTCGCGGGGTACACGCACGGCGACGCCATCAGCAACGAGGCGGTCGTCATGCGGAGCATTTTCCGCTCATGGGGCTTCGCGTCGGAAATTTTTTCGGAAACCCGGCGAATCCTGCCGGAGCTGCGCAACGACGCGAAGGACGTGGCGGAGTGCAGGGAGACCTGCAAGCCGGACGACATCGCACTCCTGCACCTGTCCGTGGGATCGGACGTCAACGACGCGTTCGCCCAACTGCCCTGCCGCAAGGCCATTCTCTACCACAACATCACGCCCGCGGAATATTTTACCGGCATCCAGGAGCAGACCGCGCGCGGATTGTCCCGCGGCCGCGAGCAGGCGCAGCGCCTGGCGAAGAGCGCGCAGGTCGTCATGGCCGACAGCGGATTCAACGCGAGCGAGCTGAAGGAGTGGGGCTACCCGGAAGGCAGCGTCCTGCCGCTCGTCCTCGACCTCCAGCGCCTGCGCAAGCACGCGAACCGCTACACGAAGGACAAGTACAACGACGGCCTCGTGAACATCATCTTCGTGGGCCGCTGCGCGCCGAACAAGAAGATCGAGGACTGCCTGTCCGCGTTCTACTACTTCCAGAAATACGTCGAGCGCAACTCGCGGTTCATCCACGTCGGCTCGTTCGCCGGCACGGAGCAGTACCATGCGCTCCTGCTCACGCAGCAGCGCGAGCTGCAGCTGAACAACGTCGACCTCGTCGGCACGATGCGCCAGGACGAACTGAACGCGGCGTACAAGGCGTCCAGCGTGTTCCTCTGCATGAGCGAGCACGAGGGCTTCTGCATCCCGCTCATCGAGGCGATGGTCCACGACGTCCCGATCCTCGCGTACGCCGCCGCGGCCGTGCCGGAAACGCTGGACGGCGCCGGCGTGCTCGTCCGCGAGAAGCGGTACGACCTCATTGCGGAGATGATGGGGCGGCTGGTCCGCGACCAGGCTCTTCGGAACGCCGTCATCCAGGGCCAGCGCGACCGGCTGGCGCGGTATGAGCAGCGGGACCTGGCAGGGGAGTTGAGACGGCATCTGGGACCGCTGCTCTAAGTCCAAAGTCGAAAGTCCAAAGTCCAAGGTCGAAGGAGGACTTTGGACTTTAGACTTTGGACCTTGGACTTCCTTACGCCGTCGCCCGATGCCCGGCGATGAACTTCCTCGCCGAGACGAAGATCACCCCGACCGCTAGCACCAGCAGGAGCGCCGCCGCGAACGTCAGAGGCCCCTGCCCCTGCGCGATCAGCTGTCCGCTTCCCGCTGGAGCCAGGTTCTTCTGGATTGAGATGATGAGCGTCGCGAAGGTCGTGATTGTCATCAGCACCGCCGGGACGACCGTGAACCAGAATGACCGCCCGCGCTGGAGCAGCCAGACCGTGACCACGGTCATCGCGAGCGCGGCAATAAGCTGGTTGCCGGCGCCGAAGATCTTCCACGCGGACATGATCGTAGAGTTGAGCGCGAAGAACAGCATCAGCGCGACGGCCAGCGCGGTGTTGAAGAACGGGTTCTTCAGGAACGCGATGTGCCGGCCCTGGAACAGGAACACCCAGAACTCCTCCAGCATGTACCGGCAAAGCCGCACGGCCGTGTCGAGCGTCGTCACGACGAAGCCCTCGAGCACAAGGATGCCGAGCACCGAACCCAGCGCCACCGGTATGTGCGCGACGTTGTTGAGCATGTAGCCCATGGCGATCGAGAACGCGAGGATCGGGTTGCCGTCCGAGTTCGCCGGGAAGACGATGTTCATGTACTCGACGCGCGGCAACGCGCTGGCGATGAGCATCAGCGCGAGCAGGGCCAGCGCGCCTTCGAGGATCATCGCGTTGTAGCCGACGCGGCGCACCTCGGACTCCTTGCCGATCTGCTTCACCGTCGTGCCGGTCGCCGCGAGGCTGTGGAATCCGCTGATCGCGCCGCACGCGATGGTGATGAACAGGAACGGCCAGATCGGGCCGGAGAGCCTCTCGCCGTCCGACACCGAGAAGACCGCCATGTTCATCGTGTGCCCTTCCACGCCGTAGAGAATCACGCCGGCGAACATCATGATCAGGCCGCCGTAAAGAATCTGGACGTTCACGAAATCGCGCGGCTGGAGAATCAGCCAGACCGGCAGCCAGCAGGCGAGGAACACATAGATGGACATGGCATACCGCCACGTTTGTTCCGTCAGAAGGATCGGAAACTTGAAGCCCAGAGCAACGCTCGCGACGCAGATGACAGCCGCAATGACGTACAGCACGCCGGTGTGCCAGTGGCGCTTGTGCACGAGCCAGCCGATCAGCGGCGCAAACGCGGTGATGACGAAGACGGAAGTCGTCGCGATGCCGCCGATGCGGCCCATCAGGACTCCATCCTTTACGAACGTGGTCAGAAGGTGACTGCCCTCTTCCAGCTTCAGCAAAGCCGCCGGATACGCCGCCGTGAGCGCTTTGCAGGAGAGGTTCAGGAAGATCGCGTTGATCAGCGTCAGGATCATGACGAGAAAAGCCAGGAAGAAAAGGTAGCCCGCCCCACCGAGACTGCGCCTTGCCATGTCGGCGATCGACCGGCCCTGCTCGCGCATGGAAACGAACATCGCGGTCATGTCGTGGACGGCGCCGAAGAGAATGCATCCGAGGACAATCCAGAACCAGCCGGGGGCCCAGCCATAGGCGAGCGCGAGGGTCGGCCCGACGATCGGCCCGGCGCCGGCGATCACGCTGAAGTGGTGAGCGAACACGACATGTGTCCGGGTCGGCACATAGTCCCGCCCGTCCTTCATGTGGTGCGCCGGCGTCACCAGGTTGTCGTCCACGCCGAGTTTGCGGGAGAGATAGAAGGGATAGGTTCGGGTGGCAAGGAACAACAGGCCCAAGCCGACAAGCAGAGGGATGAGAACGTTCATATGAATCGGTCTCCGGAAAACAGTAAAACGAAGTTCAGACCTGAATAACTACCCCGGTCGCGGAGAAATATCCATAATGAAGATCAGCCACGCATCCGCCGGCTCAAGCCGGTGGCGATCCTCGTTCACCACGCCCTTGCCTGTCCTGCGAAGCCTTGGGCGAAGCAGGGCGGGCGCGGCTACGTCACCGCACCGCCGCTGTACCGCTTGAGATACTTCAGTGCCAGCTCGAAGTCGTCCGGCAGCGGCGCGCGGAGGACCAGCGGCTCGCCGGTGACCGGGTGCGGCAGGCTGAGGACTTCGGCGTGCAGGGCGAGCCGTCCAATCAGCGGCCGCTCGGGCCGGTCTGCGTGCTGTTTGTAGTGCTTCTTGAGCTCGGACAGCATCAGGCCGCGGCCGTCCCCGTAAAAACGGTCGCAGACGACGGGGCAACCAATCGCCGCGAGATGAACGCGAAGCTGGTGCGTGCGGCCGGTGTGCGGGACCAGCTTCACCAGCGCGTACCGGCGAAACCGCTCCACCACTTCGAAATCGGTCACCGCGGGTTTGCCGTGCCGGACAGTCTTCATCTTGCCGGGCCGCTCCTCGTCCTCCACGATCGGCATCCGGATCGTCCCCTTCTCCTCCTTCGGCACGCCGTGGGCAATGGCCACGTACTGCTTCTGCACCTCGCGCGAATGGAACAGGTTGCTCGCGGCATCCAGCGCCTTCTTCGTCTTCGCGACGAGGATCACGCCGCTCGTGTCGCGGTCGAGGCGATGGACGTTGAAGAAGTTCGGCGATAACTGCTCGTGAATCATGTCCGCGAGATTCTCGCGCTCCTTGTCCCAGCGGTCCGGGGCCACGAGCAGCCCGCTGGGCTTGTCGAACGCGATGAACGACTCATCTTCAAAAAGAACCGGAGGCAACGCGGATTTGGTCATGCGGAAAATCTAGCCGCAACGAGGCGCAAAGGACACAAGAAACAGACGGCCAGTCCAAAGTCCAAAGTCTAAAGTCCAAAGTCACTTTGGACCTTGGACTTTGGACTCCCCCTCACTGCACCACAACCGCGACGTCCTCTGTGGCCAGCGAGGCTACCGCGCGATCAACCGCAACCGCCTGGTACGTCGGCAGGAATCGGTAGTAGACCTGAAGGGTCAGCGCCGCGAGCGCGGTGCCGTACGCCGGCCCGTATTTCTGCTCATCCTCGCGCGGCGCCGTCCAGCTGCCGTCGCGGTTTTGCGCCTTCACATAGGCGCGCGCAAACTGTCCATTCCAGCGTTTCCAGTCCGCCCCGCCTTCGTGGAACTTCGCCTGCGTGACGTAATACCACCCGTACATCGCCCAATCGGGCGCGCCCTCCCATTTGCACAGCGCCTTGTTCAGCGCCGCCAACCCCTGCCGCGCCTCCCTGGAGTCGCCCTGCCCGATCAGCTCCAGGCAAAGCGTGGCGACACCGGTCATGCTGTCGGATGTCTGGCTCGTTGCGTCGGTGTAGTGAAACTTGCCGGTCTCGGGATCGCGGGCGCGCTTTAAATCCTCCGCGGCCAGGTCCAGGGCCTCCTTGATTCCGCTGTTCTCCGCGCCGGCAATCAGCGCGGCCTTGAGCGCCTGGATCTGCCAGCCCGCAACCGACGTATCGCGCCGGCCGCCCTTGCCGTAGCGGTAATCCCAGCCGCCGCCCTTCTGCTGGCCGTTCAGGATCACCTGGACCGCCTTCTCCATCGCCGGCTTGAGCGAAGGAATCCGGGTCAGCCCGTAGGCCTCGCACATCGCGTACGTCGCGATGCCATGCTCGTACGGCCCAGCCTGCGTGTCGACCCCGGTAAACGTCCCGTCCTCGCGCTGCTTCGAAAGAAGAAATCGGATCGATCGTTCCACAGTCCACCCGTACTCCTTCGATGACGTGATTTCGCCGTGCGCGAGGAAGGTCAACAGGCTGAGGCCGGTCATGGCCACTTTGTTCGGGCCCCATGAACCGTCCGCCAGCTGGTTGGCCTTCAGCCAGTCCAGGGCCTTGACGACCGAGGCTTCCGTGGCCTTGCCCATCCCGCCGGAACGATCGCGAAGCGCCTCCTCGCGGGCAAGCCCGGTCCGGTTTCCCATGCC
>ERZ1645192.3015-NODE-3015-length-13862-cov-9.880713_pt1 | contig 13862 bp, 6 predicted proteins | sample MGYA00575354_ERZ1645192 | MGnify/ENA primary metagenome ERZ1645192 (study PRJEB40844, sample SAMN11349763) | freshwater sediment metagenome | isolation source: river sediment | host: Sediment | place: India: Faizupur Khadar , New Delhi | collected 2017-02-21 ... | reverse complement strand
ATCAGGATCAGAATCTGGGCGATGATAACCCGCAGGAACATGGTGAGCGGGTATACGGTGGAATAGGAGACCGCGGGTTGGTCGTTGTTGGAAATGGATCCGGCATAGGAGAGGGCCGGGGGGTCAGTGGTACTTCCGGCCATGAGTCCGATGAGTGAGAAATAATTGAGTTTGGCCACCTTCCGGCCGATCATGCCCATGATCAGCAGGGGCAACAGGGTGATCAGGAATCCGGTGCCGATCCAGAGGAGCCCGTCGCTGGAAAAGACCGTTTCCACAAAACTACCCCCCGAGAGGATGCCCACGCTGGCCAGGAAGAGGGAGATGCCTATTTCCCGGAGCAGCAGGTTGGCACTCTGGGTAGTATAGGTGATCAGCTTCAGTTTATAGCCGAAGCGGCCGATCATTATGGAGATAATCAGGGGACCGCCGGCGAGGCCCAGCTTGACGGGCATGGGCATTCCGGGGATAAAGAAGGGGATGCTCCCCACCACGATACCCAGGAAAATACCCACAAAAAGGGTGATGATATGGGGCTCGTTGAGTCGTTTGAGCGTGTTGCCCAGAAATTTCTCCACTTTATCGATCGCTTCGAGTTCGCCGACCACCATCACACGGTCGCCTACCTGGAGGACCAGATTGGGAGTCCCCAGCAGGTCAACGCCCGACCGGTGGACCCGCGTTACGTTAACTCCATATTGTGAGCGGATGCGCAGGGATCCCAGGGTTTTACCGTTGATTCCACTACGGGTGATGACGATACGCCGTGAGACCAGCATCTTTTCGGAAGCCTTCCAGTCCAGGTCGGAGGTCTCCCCGATGAAGGCCTTGATGGGTTCCACATCCTGGCTGGCCGTGACCACCAACAAAATATCGCCCTCCAGCAGCACGGTTTCGGTTTGCGGGATCGAGTACTGGTTATCGCGGAACATGCGTGAGACGACAAAGTCACGACCCACGAACTGTTTGATTTCGTGGAGTTGGCGGCCGCTGATGGATTTATTGGTGAGCCGCAGGGTGAGTTTCTCCGGTTTGACGATCGCCGACTCTTCGGCCTCCTTCAGTTTTTGTTCCTCCGCCCCGAGGTGGACGGCGAAGAGCTTGCGGATGATCACCATGGATAAGATGATGCCTACCACGGCCAGGGGATAAGCCACGGCGTACCCCAGGGCAATCGGGGGGATGTCGAATATCTGTCCGGCCTCATGGGCCTGTCGCAGGGCTTCCTGTGCGGCCCCCAGTCCGGGGGTATTGGTGACTGCTCCCGACATGATGCCCACCATCATGGGCATGGATACCCTGCCGCCCATCAGGTAATAAAGGGCGACAGTCATCAGGGCCCCCAGGACCACCACACCGGTTGCCATCAGATTAAGTTGCATGCCTCCGCGCTTGAAGGAGGAGAAAAAACTAGGTCCCACCTGCAACCCTATGGAATAGATAAAGAGGATCAGTCCGAACTCCTTGACAAAATCGGCCACCTCATGGTTGACCGTAAAGCCGAGGTGACCCACCAGCAAACCGGCAAACAACACAAAGGTAGGCCCCAGAGAGATGCCGAAGATTTTAATCTTTCCGGAGATAGCGCCCAGGGCAATCACGAAGGAGAACAGCAAAATGGTGTGGGCTATACCTTCATTGAACAGCAATGCATTCAACCAGTCCATCACGTTAATATTTTAATGGTTCATAATTAATCACTTGAGTGGCCAAAAGGGCTGCAAGGATAAGCAATATTTCCGTAACCGGGGCCGGAAAAGGGGGCAACCGGTTGTGGCTTGTCCATAATTTAACGTTTATGGGAATCCCGGATCATACCCCCAGTACCCTGATCAGTTCACTTTTCATGACCATCAAAGTGGGTGATTCGAGGGAGCGGTCGAGGACGGGGATTTCCACCTTCCGGCGGTCGGCGATATGCACGGGGGGCCGGCTCATGACGATGATTTCGTTGGAGAGGAGCAGCGACTCCTCCACATCGTGGGTGACGAAGATGACGGTCCGCCGGTCGCTTTCCCAGATGCGGGAGAAGGTGCGGATCAGGTTGAGCTTAAGCTTGACATCCAACCCCTTGAGGGGTTCGTCCATCAGGATGATATCGGAAGGGAAGGCGAAGGCGCGGGCGATGGCGACGCGTTGACGCATGCCGCCGCTCAGGCGTGCAGGATAATATCCTTCGAAATCGCGCAGTTCCACCAGGTCAATAAAGTGGTCGGCGAGTTGTTTTCGTTCCGTGGGGGGGAGGTCATGGGGCAGCACGAATTCAATGTTTTCCCTGGCGGTTTTCCAGGGCAGAAGGCGTGGATCCTGGAAGATGTAAGAAATCCGTTTCCCGGCAAATCCGTCGAGGGTGCCGCTGTCGGGCAGTACGATTCCTCCGATGATGTGGAGCAGAGTGGTTTTGCCGCATCCCGAGGGGCCGAGGATACAGGTGATCCTGCCATGGTCGAAGGCGATGGTGAAATCTCTGTAGAGGGAGAGGGTCCCCAACGCCTTGCTGATATGGTTAATTTTCAGGGTCATGGTCAGCGTTTCCAGGCGATGAGACGGTGTTCGGCCATGCGGATCAGTTTTTCAAAGAGGAAGCTGATGGCAACGGCCAGGATGGTCCAGGCAATGACGGCGTCGACGTTGAGGAAGGTCTGGGCGCCCTGCATGAGGGTGCCGATGCCGTAGCGGGGCTGGCTGAGCACTTCACCGGTGATGATAGCCCGCCAGCCGATGCCCATGGCACTCGAGGCGCCGCTGATGATGAAGGGCATGATACCGGGGATGTAGAGTTCCCTGATGATGCGGGCGCGGCTCACCCGGTAGAAGGCGGCCATCTCCTTCAGGTCAGGGTCCACGCTTTTAATCCCGTCGATGACGTTGATACAGATAAAGGGGAACATGGTAAGGATGGCGATGAAGACCGGCACGCTCCCCGGGGAGAACCAGATCAGGGCCAGCAGGATCAGGGCGATGACCGGGATGGAGCGGATGGTGACCAGGATGGGTTGCAGGAAAGCGTTGAAACGGCTGTCGGTGCCGGCGGCCACGCCCAGGCCGATCCCCAGCACCATGGAAAGGGCAAAGCCTGCCAGACCGCGGGCTATGGTCGAGCTTACCACGGCCAGGAAATCCTTCTCCCCGAAGAGGTCCAGGGTGGTCACCAGGGTCTTCTCGGGGGAAGGAAGCACGAACTCCGACCCCAGCAGCAGGGAGAGCAACTTCCACACGGCTACGATGAACACCACCGAAGCAACCCCCCAGGCGCGTTTACCTGTAAATGAAATCTTCATCCGGCATTTTCCCTCCGATAATTTCCGGGTTCAGGCTGTGGAAAATCCTGAAATAGTCCATGACCTCCTTTTCCACGGCCGAAGCCCTCACAAATTTAAGATTTATCCGCGGAATGGCTGTCACGGCAGCCAGGGAGTCGGGAAGAATACCATAATGGACGATCAGGTGGGCGGCGCTGTCGGGATGAGCCTGGACCCACTCGGTGGACCGGGCGTAGCTGGCCAGCAGTTTTTCCACCATATGGCGATGATTCCGGAGGAAAGGAGCACGGCCCAGGAAGGCCGTTTCGGCCAGGGGGGTTCCTTCAAAGCGTTTCCACTCTTCGTCGAGGGAGAAAATACGCCTTAGGGTGCTGTTGTCCTGGAGGACCAGGGTAGCCTGCGGTTCAGAGAGAATGGCCAGGGGTGCCTTGCCGGCCCTGACCGCCTGAGCCAGGTCGATGTGGGTGGGGAAACTGTAGTCGAGGGTCACGTCTTTCGCCGGTTCGAGGCCGTTTTTATGCAGCAGGTAGCGAAAGAGGATGTCGGGGGTCATACCGCGGGCCATGACAAAAACCCGCTTTCCCATCATTTCTTTCCAGCTGGTCACCGTGGTGTCGCTACCCACCAGGTAAAGGGTTCCCCACACCGGCACGGCCACCAGCCGGTAGTCCATGCCTTTGTTGTAGACAATAGCCCCCATGGTGGAGGGCAGGATGGCCAGGTCGGCTGTCCCATCGATCATCATCTTGCGCACCTGCAGGGGCTCGTTGAGGATTTCTACCTGTATCCGGGCCTCAGGATCCTGTTTCAGGCTGTCGATCAACCTGATCATACCCATGGATGAGGGCCCCTTCAGGGTGGCCAGGGTGAACCGGTCTACTGGCTCCGACTGCCCGCACCCCTGAAACAGAAACACCATTCCCGGAATAAGAAACAGGAGTATTTTAAGTTGGATTCTACTTACCATATGGAAAGATATTTACGCAAATCTACCGAATTCGGGGATAGCGCACACTACCCTTTAAAGAATTCCCTTTACCGTTCGCGGAAATGGATATTTCCTTACGGTAAGGCCAATTACGATGGGATGTATTCTTAAACATACCCACAAAGGGGGATGGTTCCGAAACAAATCACTAGGTTTGCATCGTAATTAACCATTGGTTTGTCATCGCTGCGGCCAGGGATTGATTCCCAGACAAGGGAGGGCAGGCTTTTATAACCACTGATCCGGAGGAATTCTGATGGAAAAGAGAGTAGGAACCGTATTGATTCAGGTCGAAGACCGCGAAAATGTTCATTTGCTGAACGACATCATCTCCCGCCATTACGACATCATTTTAGGGCGCCAGGGGTTACCCCGCGGCAATGGGATGAGTTTGATCTCTTTGGTTCTGGAAGGGTCCACCGATCAAATAGGATCTCTCACCGGTCAGTTGGGCCGGCTGAAGGGGATTCAGGTGAAATCGGTACTCTTAAAGAACCCAAACTATGAATAAACTGTTGTTTTTCAGTGCTGCCCTGGTGGCGGTGTTTTTCTTTTCGCAGGCCACGGGCCAGGATGGCCGGATAGTGGTGGAACGCCTGACCCGGTCAGGCCAGCAGGAAGAGATGGCCCCCGACACGGTAGCCCGCGACCCCATCCCCCTTGGTGAAGTGGAGGTGACCAGTCTGCGGGTGAACCGCAGAATGAAGGAGGTTCCCCAGCCCATGACGGTGGTGGGGAGCGGTAGTTTCCTGAAACAGTCGGCGCTGACCCTTTCCAATGTTCTGGGTTATGAACCGGGTATCGCCATGGGGCGTGATGGGGCCTGGTCCACCAACATCAACATCAGGGGATTGGGAGAAAGCCGGCTGGTGACGATGGTCGACGGCCACCGGGTGGAGACGGCCACCGACCTGACGGCCTCCTTCAGCATGACCGATGTCAACGACATTGAGCGGGTGGAGGTGATCAGGGGGGCCCAGTCGGTCCTTTATGGTACGGGAGCCATGGGGGGTATTGTCAATATCATCACCCGTGACGGGTATTTCGCAGCACAGCCCTACCTGTCGGGGAACGTCACCCTGGGCTACGGCGACGTCAACCATCTCTTCACCCGGCATGCCGGGGTCACCACGGGCGCAGAGAAGTGGACCCTGCGGCTGAGTGGGTCCCGTACCACCGCCGATGACCTCCGGACACCCAACGGAACCCTTCCCAACAGCCAGTTTACTATGAGCAATGTGACTGCCAGGGCGGGGTGGAGACCTGCGAAAAACCATATTTTCAAAATACAATACCAGAACAATTGGTCGGAGAATGTGGGAATTCCGGGCGGATCGGCTTTTCCCGGACCGGCAACAGCCACCTATACCGATATCAGCAGGCATCTGTGGTCGGCAGGTTATACCTTTACCCCCGTATCCGGAAGGCTCTCTTCCCTGAAGGCCAACTATTTCACCCAGTTTATACAACGCGACGTGGAGATGATCCCCAACACAGTCACCGAGACCGTCCTGCCCAACAAAAGCAGACAGGTTTCCACTCCAGTGAAGATCCTTCCCATTGGGAATCACCTGATGCATGGGGGACAGTTGCAAAGCACGTGGGATTTGGGAAAGCACCACACGCTGATAGCCGGGGCGGATATCTGGTCGCGGAGCGTCAGGACGGTCAGAACAAAGGAGATCACTGTCCAGGTTTTCAGTCCGGCCGGTGAACTGGTGCGCACCAATCAGTTGGAGCGCGGGGAAACGCCCACACCAGCCTCCTCGTTCACCAGCACCGGAGTGTTTATTCAGGATGAAGCCCGTTTATGGCGTAACCGGCTGACCCTCATTGCCGGAGGACGCCTCGATGGCATCAGGGTAAAGAATGAGAAGGGTCTGGATATTGATTACCTGATTGTCAACGGAGTGCGCAACGACACTCCCCCCAATCAGCGGATCACCTTTGAAGCCGGCGACCACAGGAGCCTCTCCTGGAGCGCCAATGCCGGAGCCTTATACAAGCTGACCCGTGAGACCGACCTGACCCTCAACCTGGCCCGCTCCTTCCGTGCCCCTTCTATTGAGGAACGCTTCAAGTACATCGACCTGGGGAACCTGGTCAGACTGGGCAACACCGCCCTGGAACCCGAAAACGGGGCTTCGGCCGACCTGGGACTTAGGATCTGGAAGCCGCGGTTTAACCTGCAGATCAATGGATTTGTCAACCGCATATCCAATCTGATCGTCGAAACACCCGGTGAGTTTATTTTTAGCACGAACACGGGGACTGGAACAGTCGTGAGTGACACCTTGCCTGCCCTGGTCAATGCCAACGTAAGCAGAGCGCTGCTTTGCGGCGCCGATTTCGGGATGCAGTACAACGTGTGGCCTCAAATTGTTCTCCTGGCTTCAGGGGGTTATGTTCGTGGCCAGGACAGGACCTCTGAGAGAGACCTGCCGCAGGTCCCGCCGCTAAATGGCCGTATAGGCGTGCGGTTTGCGGCTCCCCGTACAGGCACGGCAGAGATCACCCTGGTGGGGGCCGCCCGGCAGGATAAGATCGCAGAAGGAGAAAAGGAAACCGGAGGCTACACCCGACTCGACCTGGCCCTGAGCTCCATCCCCCTCCGATTGGGCCCCACCCGGCTGCAATTCTTCGGGGGTATCGACAACCTCACCAACCGCAGTTATACCAACCACCTGGCTACCAACCGGGGCAGCATCAGCGTCGAACCCGGCCGCAACCTCTACCTCCGTCTCAACCTGGCCTTCTGACCCGACACCCTCAGCTTTTATGAGGGAAGAGGTGATGACCCATCACTGAAGTCTGGAAATATCATGCATGGTCAGCCTTTCGGGTCCTGGTCCTCCGGCGCCCTGTCGGCCTTGTGACGTCTGTACTCATTGGGAGAAAGGCCGTAATGGTCTTTGAAACAGAGCGTAAAATACCTGGCCGAATTAAATCCCAGTTTAAAGGCCACCTCTGAAATGGTGAGTTGAGGGGAATGGTCCAGCCAATCGACGGCTTTTTGCATCTTACGGTTCAGCAGATAGGTATTAGGGGTCATCCCCGACACATCCTTGAGCCGGGCATACAGTTTGCTGCGCCCCAGTCCGGTTTCCCGGGCCAGGAGGTCTATGTTAAACTCAGGATCATCGAGGTGATGCTCTATGATCTGGTTGACTTTTTTCATCAGTTCCTGGTCAGCAGCAGTTGCGGCTCCCGGGGCTTCCGGTGGTTCCGGTCTGTCCAGCATGTTAGAGAACCTTTCCCGGAGCAGCCGGCGGCTGTTCACCAGGTTATTGCACCTCACAATAAGCACTTTAGCATCAAATGGCTTGGTGATATAATCGTCGGCACCATGGATAAACCCTTCCGAGATCTGCTCGGGGGAGGTCAGAGATGTCAGCAATACCACAGGAATGTGCGAGAGGTCCACCCTCGATTTGATTTTACGGCACAATTCCCGGCCCGACATCCGGGCCATCATGACATCACTGATGACAATATCAGGCCTGAGTTCCGCAGTCCGGGCATACCCCTCCTCCCCATCGGAAGCTTTATAAACAGTGTATATCGGAGAGAACAACTCCTCCAGCAACTGAAGGATATCCTCATTGTCCTCAACCAGAAGAATGGTAGGCTTTTCCCCATTGCTGCCGGTTTGTACCTCCAGCTTGTCCATGAACTCCTTCTCGGGGAGGATCAACCCAGCCGCTTCATTCAGCAGGGCCGCTTCAGACTCCGACTTCTGCCCGGAGGTGAAATGATCATCGCCCAGAGGCAGCTCTACCCTGAAGATACTCCCTTCCCCTTCGGTACTCTCCACCCCGATGGTTCCCCCATGGAGTTCCACGATCCCTTTCGACAAAGCCAGCCCGATCCCCGAACTCATGATGAAATGGGAATCACTGGTGAAATTCTCGGCCTGGTAAAAACGGTCAAAGATCAGGTTGAGTTCATGGACAGGGATGCCTTTTCCGGTGTCGTAAAGCTTAACCACCACACTTTGAGCCTTGGGAATGACCCTGACCTTCACAATGCCCCCTGGCTGCGTGAACTTAAAAGCATTAGATAGCAGGTTATAAAATACCTTCTGCATCTGGTTGGGATCAAACCACACCCAGAGAGGTTCTCCGGGATTTTCAAAGACAAAACCGATATTCCTCGCTTGGGCATAATCGGAAAAGGAAAAGTGAATGTCGTTTAAAAAGGCTACCAGGTCTTTTTTACTCACTCTGAGCTGAAGATGACCCTGCTCCTGCTTGTTAAAATCGAGTAATTCATTGACCAGATGACGCATTCTCAGGGCATGTTTCTGGATCTTCATCACCAGGGTTAAGGCCTGTTGCGACAGGCCGGGATTCCGGGTAAGCATCTCGATCTGACTGATGATCAGGGTGAGAGGGGTACGGAACTCATGAGAGATATTGGTAAAGAACCTCAGTTTGCTTTGATTAAGCTCCTCAATTCTGGCTTTTTCCCTCCTTTCGAATTCAAGGGAGGATCTGAGGCGGGTCCGGTTCCTGTCAAAAATCACAAAACCGGTGATTAGGGCCAGGGCGGTGAGGATGTAGAGGAAGTAAGCCAGCCGGGAAGAATACCAGGCGGGGGAAACCCTGATGAGAAGCTGTGCGGTTACAGCTGTTCCCGTGTCGGCAGAATGGCGCTCCCTGACCTGTAGGGTGTATTTCCCGGGAGGAAGGGAGGTATAGGTTATACTCCTCCCCCGGGCGTTCTGCCAACGATCGTCAAATCCTTCCAGCTTATACTCATACTCAGGATTCCAATGCCTGATGTAATTGGAGGAAGCAAAAGAAATGGCCAAATGCGTCTGGTGATGTTTAAGGTGTAATTCATCTACCCAGGGTAGCGCATCAGTAAGAATGCCCGAGGCATCACCCGGAACAACAGGCTCGCTGTTGACCTGAAGAGAAGTGAAAAACAGATGATATCCGGTTTTTACCATTTCGAGCTCCTCCTGCCTGAAAGAGACCATGCCGTTGTAACCACCGATGAAGATTTCCCCATCGGAAGCCACGTAAATCCCGTTTTCCTCGAGCAGGCCCGAAAGGGGGAAATTGCTCCCCAGGGAGAGGTTTCTGACCTTGCCTCGATCGGGATTAAAAAATGTGATCCCCTTATTCGAGGTTATGATCAGATCTCCCCCAGAGGCCTCCCCAATCTTAAAGCAATAGTTGCTCAGGAGGCCACTATTCGCGGCGGTATAGTAGTAAAAACTGTCCCTGGCTTCATTGTACCTGAGTATCCCATAGCCATCGGTGGCAAACCACAAGTCCCCTTTGCTGTCCTCGGTCACATGGGAAACACGGGAGGGGAGAATGCTCCCGTCTAATTCCTCCGGGGAATTGAACACCCTGACCTCCCTGCTGACCAAATCTATCCTGATCAGTTCTGAAGTAGAATAGGCCAGCCATAACCTTTTTTGATGGTCAATATGAATATTCATTACGGTGATCTGGGGAATGGAGTCCAGACCTTTCAATTTCGCGAAGGAAGAAGCGATCCGGCCGCTATTAAGGTTAAAGGAAGCTATGCCCTTCTGGGTTAAAAGCAATAACTCCCCTTCGAAGGGGACCAAACCATACACGATGTTATCGGGTAAAGATTGGTCATTTCCTGGTTCATGCGTGAAATTGGTAAACGTATTCTGTTTCAGGTCCAGGACAGAGAGCCCACCGAGATGGGTTCCTACGAACAAACGGTCGTCTGCCTTATCATACCAGATGGTTTTCAAATTGTTGTGGCCAATAGAAGCCGGGTTGGCGGTGTGACGGTAAACGGTAATTTTTCCCGTTTCCCTGTCGAGTTTGTTCAGGCCTCCCCCTTCAGTACAGATCCACAATTGGCCCTTACTATCCTCAGTCATGTTGCCAATGATCGGGAAACTGAGATGATCAGGGAGATAAGTACTTGGTGTATAAAGCTTAAAGATATCCTTGCCGGGGTTGAAGTAGTTAACCCCCCCGAAGTAGGTGCCCACCCAAAGATTGCGTTGTTTATCCTCATAGAGGACGTAAACCGAGGAATGGCTCAGGGTATAGGGCATCTTCTCCACCGGAAGATATTGGGCCCTGATGCCTGAGTTTTTGTTGTAGAGAAAGAGTCCGTAAAAGGTACCCATCCAGATCTCTCCGTTTTCATCTTCGGCAAAACATCTGACCTCATTATCCAGAAATCGGTGATCTGCCGCGCTGATGGTTTCATTGTGAGGATTCAGCAGGAAGGCTCCGTTTTTACGGGTTCCCACCCAGAGCATACTGTTGGAGTCTTCCATGATCGTGGTGACCTGAATCCCTTCAAAGAAACGCTTTTCCACGCGTCCTTCACTGCTGATTTTCAGCAGTCCCGCCATGGTGGCCAGCCAGAATGCCCCCTGACGGTTGCGAATGATTTGTTTCACAGGTGCAAATTGCGGGTCGAAGGTGGAAACCAGCCTGCTCTCCTCACTGCCGGGATCCATTTGAAATAGCTGGTTCCCGGCAGCGTACCAGATGATCCCGTCAAGATACAGGAACTGATCCACCTTATCGGTAATAAGGAGGTCAAAGGTCTGCTTACGCAGGTTATAATGGAGGATGCTCTTGTTGGCTAGCAGATAGAGGGATCCCTGGTGGTTGCCGGTAATGGTCCACACGGTATTATCCACCATTTCCAGGGGCCGGGGTGTGATGGCTACAGGAATAATCATCTCCCCGTCATAACGGTTCAATCCCTGGCGTGTACCAAACCACATGACCCCTGTCTCATCCTGAAATATAGAATGGACCGAAGGATGTGACAAGCCCTGCTCAATCCCCAATGTTGTAAACATCACCTCCCTGGCTCCGGAAAGATAGCCTGCGGTTAGTCCAAACAGCAACAGCCACCCCCTCAGGTTCCGTAATCCATCAGTAAAGATCATGATCCAAATTTAGGAAAAATTTCACCTTACTGTAAGTCGTTTTATGGCTCCCGGGCAGGCTACCCACCACTATTGTACAAAGAAGGGATAAAATCGTACTTTGCCTGACTTTGTACCTTTTAACCACAAATTACTCTCCCCCCTCCCTGTTTTTTGCCAAACTTTGCTTGTGTAAACATCTGCAGTCGCCTGCTTCGCGGGAGTACAGCTTAAATACACAAAAGTTAACATAAATTAAACCTATTAGTTATGCGAAAAAAACTCTTTCTGGTTTTAGGATTAGCCCTTTGGTTTATGCCCTTTGCAGGATCGGCACAAACCCTTCAGGTAGGGGGCAAGGTCACTGATCAGCTCGGACTGGGTTTACCCGGTGTATCGGTGGTGGTCAAGGGAACTACAACAGGTACGATAACCGATACAGGTGGCCAGTATATGTTGGCCGGAGTACCGTCCAAAGGTACACTGGTATTCTCGTTTGTGGGGATGAAGAGTCTGGAGGTGGCCATAGAAGGGCGAAAGACCATTCATGTCACTCTGGAGGAGGAGACCATAGGGATTGAGGAAGTGGTTGCAGTGGGTTATGCCACCCAGAAGAAGGTCAATCTGACCGGTTCGGTAGCAGCGGTCGACATGACCGATGTGGTGGAGAGCCGCCCTATTACTTCTCTCTCATCGGGATTGTCAGGATTGGCTGCAGGGTTGTATGTCAACCAGGGAACAGGCCGCCCGGGCAACGATGGCGCCACCCTCCGCATTCGTGGGCAGGGAACCCTTAACAACTCTAATCCGCTGGTGATCATCGACGGGGCCGTAGGAAGCATGAACGACCTCAACCCCCAGGATGTGGAATCTATCTCTGTCCTGAAGGATGCCGCCTCTTCCGCCATTTATGGATCACGTGCCGCCAACGGGGTGATCCTGATCACCACCCGCAAAGGAAAAGAGGGGACCCTAAAAATGAATTACAGCTCCTACATTTCAGTGGCCGAGCCTTCCAACCTGATCCAATCGGTGACCAACTATGCCGACTATATGGAACTGATCAACGAGGGATTCAACAATACAGACCCCAATGCGGCCAAGAAATTCACCCAGGCCACCATTGACCTCTGGAGAGCCAATGAAGGGGTGGATCCGTTGAAGTACCCTAATTCCGACTGGACCAAAGAGGTGTTCAACAAGAATGTTCTGCAGAACCACAACTTCTCCATGTCAGGGGGAACCGATAAAATCAGATTCTTCGGCTCAATGGGATATCTTGATAATCCGGGTGTCATAGAAAAAGCCGGATACCAGAGGTACTCAGGCCGTGTCAACCTCGATGTCGACATCAAGCCCTGGCTGAACCTGGGGATGAACGTCAACGGGCTGGTGGCCAAAACGGATATTGGAACCAATGCCCTGGATGATTTATTCACCTACGCCGCGGCCAGTACACCCGGAATGGTCCTGCGGGCCCCCGACGGACGCTATGGATCGGTCAACAATACGGAGGATGACCCACAGTCCAACAACGTTTTGCATCGGCTCAACAACCAGAAGGGCGAGATCACACAGAATAAAATCGTCGCCCGTTTCTTCGGAAAACTGATGCCTGTAAAAGGCCTGTCCATCGAAGGATCCTACAATTTTGAATACTGGGACCAGTTCAGGTACCAACAGCCGGTATTCCTTGATCGCTGGAATTTCCTGACCGAGACCATAGCCTCAGCCGGAACGGGTCGCACCTCGGTAACCAACCAGAACAATAAGAGAAACCAGTATTTCATGGACGGAGTCATCAGGTATGAAAACAAGATTCTGGACAAACTGCAGTACACTATTATGGCAGGGGCCAGCCAGGAGTACTACAAGGAATTCTGGTTTGCAGCCTCCAAGCTGGACCTGGTGGATCCGAGCCTGTCGGTGCTGAATGCCGCCACCATGGATGCTTCAGCATCAGGGAATGCCACCGACTGGGCCATGCAATCCTATTTTGGCAGGCTTAATCTTATCTGGGACGGGAAATACCTTTTTGAAGCCAACCTCAGGAATGACGGATCCTCCCGGTTCTCAGCCGGCGAAAACCGCTGGGGAGTTTTTCCCTCCTTTTCGGCAGGCTGGAGAATCAGTGAAGAACCTTTCATGCAGAACACCGGGTGGATTGATAACCTGAAAGCCCGTGTTTCATGGGGTTCTCTGGGCAACAACGCCGTCAACAACTATGAATATCAGGCGGTGTATGCCACCTCCAACTATATTCTCAACAACAACCTGAATGTTGGTTTTGCCCAGAAAGCGCTTTCCAACTACAATCTGACCTGGGAAAGCACTTATGTGACCAACTTCGGTATCGATTTCGACTTTTTGTCAGCCCGCCTGGGGGGTTCAGTGGACCTGTTCGACAAAACCACCCGCAACATCCTGATCGACTTACCGGCACCGTTGGTGGTGGGTAATGCCTCCATACCCAAACAGAATGCCGCAGAGGTACGAAACAGAGGATTTGAGCTGAATCTGGGCTGGCATGACAAGGCAGGTCAGGTAGGCTATAATGTGAGTGGCAACTTCACCTTTGTCGACAACCAGGTGACCAAATACAAGGGGGATGAAAGAACCATCTCCGGGGCCAACCTGCTCCAGGAGGGCTATCCCATCAATGTGCAGTATGTGCTGGCTGTCGACAGAATCTTGCAGACCGACGAGGATATGGCCCTGGTTC
>ERZ1645192.3014-NODE-3014-length-13863-cov-8.618482_pt1 | contig 13863 bp, 11 predicted proteins | sample MGYA00575354_ERZ1645192 | MGnify/ENA primary metagenome ERZ1645192 (study PRJEB40844, sample SAMN11349763) | freshwater sediment metagenome | isolation source: river sediment | host: Sediment | place: India: Faizupur Khadar , New Delhi | collected 2017-02-21 ... | reverse complement strand
CCCAGGTTGCCCGTCAGTCGCTGATGGCCGCTGAAAAGGGTACGCAGGCCGTGGAGGATTCGATCAAGGGCATGAACGAAATCCGCAACCAGATCCAGGAAACCTCGAAGCGAATCAAGCGGCTCGGTGAAAGCTCGCAGGAGATCGGTGAAATCGTGGAACTGATTTCGGACATTACCGAACAGACCAACGTGCTGGCCTTGAACGCTGCCATCCAGGCGGCCTCGGCCGGTGATGCGGGGCGCGGCTTCACGGTGGTTGCCGAGGAGGTGCAGCGACTGGCCGAACGTTCAGCCGAAGCGACGAAGCAGATTGCGGCGATTGTGAAAACCATTCAGACCGATACGCAGGATGCGGTATCCGCCATGGAACAATCGACCCGTGGTGTGGTTGAAGGAGCCAAGCTCTCCGACGCGGCCGGTCAGGCCCTGTCCGAAATCGGCCAGGTGTCGCGCGATCTGGCCGACCTCATTCAGGATATTTCCAGTTCGACGCAAAGCCAGGCTGACTCGGCCAGCCAGGTCGCCAACCTGATGCAGGACATCCTGAACGTTACCGAACAAACTACGGCCGGTACGCAGCGTACCGCCGAGGCCGTCGATGAACTGACCGCGCTTGCTTCCGAACTGAAGGGTTCGGTCGCCGGCTTCAAGGTGGATTGACGAGCATCGATCGCGAGAGACTATGAACGCGGCAACTGAATTCGATTTGGGCCCCCTGACCTGGGTCAAGGGTGAGATTGACCTGGCGCTGGAACGGGCGGAAGAGGCTTTCGGCCAGTACCTCGCCGAAGCAGACGTCACCAAGCTCAAGTTCTGCCGCACCCATGTGCATCAGGTGCACGGGGCCCTGTCGATCGTTGGCCTGGACGGCATTACCCAGGTGACCGAGTCGTTGGAGAGCCTGCTCGAAGTGATCGAGGACGGCCGCAGGACAGCTGACGAACAGCCTGTGTCGGCGATTCGCCAGGCGATAACGGGTATTCGTGCTTATCTCGACGAGCTGATGGCCGGCGAGCCGAACCAGCCGCTGCGCCTGTTGCCGCTTTACCTCGGGCTGGCTCAGGCACGCGGTATTCCGACAGCACGGGCGAGCGACCTGTTCTTCCCTGATTTGTCGGTACGTCCGCCCAAGAGAGCGAACCCGGTTTCCAAGCTTGCGCCGGATGAACTGCATCGCTTGCTCAAGAACGAGCGCGCCCGCTATCAGAAAGGCCTGCTCTTCTGGCTGACCAAACCAGCTCAGGCGGAAACGGGACGCCAGCTGATGCTGGAGGCGCTGACCCATATCGAGGCCACCCAGGAAACCCAGGCCGCCCGTTCGTTCTGGTGGACTGCACTGGCTTTCATCGAATCCCTGAGGGATCCGGCGGTGAGTGCCGATGGTTCGGTTCGTCAGGTCAGCGCTCGTATCGATCAACAGATTCGCCGTTTGCTTGAAGGCTCGAACAGCCTGGCCGAACGCCTGATGCGCGAGGCCCTGTATCACGTCGCCCAGGCCAGCGCCGATGCGGGCGGGGTGGTTTCGCAGGTGCAGGCTAGTTTCGGCTTGCCGTCGCAACTGCCCAATCCGGAAGCGACGATCAGCGTGCAGCCTCAGGATGCAGTGTTGCGTCGCCTGCGCGAAGTGCTGACCAGCATCGAGGAGCAATGGAACCGTCTTTGCTCGTCTGGCAGTGTGGCAGCGTTGCCGGCATTCGCCGAGCAGGTCCGGGGAATGGCGGCGATGACCGAGGAAATCGGCCAAACCGACCTGAAGCGTCTGGGGCAGGGCATGGCTGCCATCGCCAACTGGCTGACCGAAGATGCCTCGCGTTTTTGCGACAACGTGGCCATGGAAGTGGCTACTGCCATCCTGCTGCTGCAGAACGCCCAGGAAAGCTTCAAGCGTCTCGGTACGGATTTCGCACAACAGGTCGACCACATGGTGGCTCGCCTGTATGCCTGCATTGCTGGCAAACCGGCCGCCGACGAAGCCGTTCCGCTGCTCGACGAAATGACCCGGCGGGCACAGGAAAGGCTGCTGATCAGCCAGGTTGCCCGTGAAATACAGAACAACCTGGCCCAAGTCGAGCAGGCGCTGGATGCCTTCTTCCGCGACCCGTCGACCGAACACGACCTGACTGTCCTCGATGGCCCGCTGAAGCAGACGGCGGGCGCCCTCGCCATGCTCGGCCATATGCCGGCGGCCGCCAGTGTCACGGACTGCACCGAGCAGATCCATCGCCTGATTCAGCCTGGTGTGACGCCTGCGCCGGAGTCGTTCGAGCAGATCGCCCATCAACTGTCGACCCTCGGTTTCTTTGTCGATGCATTGCCTAGTGGCGAGTCGGATTTCGACGCGTTTGTCGCCCGGCTGCAGGGAAAGACAAGCGAGGCAGCAGAGGATGAGGAGTCCATTGCCGCACCGGAGGCGACCGCCAGTGTCGAGTCGGAACTGGCTCGTCAAACACGTGACACCCAGGCCCTGGTCGAGGCCCTGAAAGAGGCACCGCAGGACGAGCGCCTGCAGGAAGAACTCAAGCAGAATCTCAAGGCCATCCAGCAGGATGCCGATCTGGTGGCCAACCACGCCTTGGGCGAAAGCGCCAAGGCGGCGCTGGAGGCCCTGAAGACCGGTGATCTGGGAAGCGGCCAGGTGGATGCCGCATTGGCGGCATTGACGCCGCAGGCCCCGGAAGTTCTGCTGCCGTCGGCGGAAACACAACAGTTGGCGGAATCGACGCACGAAGAAATCGACGCCGAGTTGCTGTCGATCTTCCTGGAAGAGGCGCACGAGGTCCTGCAAACAATGGGCGACCAGAGGGCCTTGCTGGTGGCCGATCCGCACAATACCGAGGCCCTCACCACCATTCGCCGCAATACCCATACGCTGAAGGGCAGTGGGCGCATGGTCGGCCTGAACGAGCTTGGCGAAGCGGCCTGGGAACTGGAGCAGACACTCAATCTCTGGTTGCGCCAGGACCAGTGGGCAACGCCGGAACTGATGCAGTTGATCGAGGATGAGCACACGCTGTTCTCGACCTGGGTGCATCATCTGGAAAGCGGTCAGGGGCATGCCCCCGATCCGTCTGCCCTGGTTGCGCTGGCGGGCCGTTTGCGTGGCGTCGAGCCACTGGCCGTACCGCTTGCCGCAAACGTAGAGCCGCTTCCCGTTATGGAGCCGCCAGTCGAACCGGTCATCGAAGAGATCGCGGCAACGGAAGCCATTTCCTTTGAGCCAATCGAACTCGAGATCACGCCTCCGGCGGCCGTCGAGGTACCTGAGCCGGTACCGTCGATTGATGATTTCGAGCTGTCCTTCCCGGAAGAATTCCCGGCGCAGTCGGAAGAGGCCGCTGTCGAGCCGCTGGCCTCCGTTCCGGAAGAAGTGGCGATCCCGTTCGTCGAGCCGTCTGAACAGCCGGCCGGCGAGACTGTCGAGAGCGAGTTGCCGGCGAGCGTGACGGCCTCGCCGACGCTGTACGATATTTTCCGCGAAGAGGCGCGTGGCCACCTGCAGACCCTGGTCGAAAGCTATGGTGTGCTGGAAGCGGACCCCTCGGGGCCCACCACTTTTGCCATGACGCGCGCCGCCCATACCTTGGCCGGCATTGCGGCAACGGTCGGCCTGATGCCGATACACCATCTGGCGCTTGCGCTTGAACATGCGCTGCTGCGCCGCGATGGGGCCGCCCATCCGGCCAGCATCGAAGGCCTGGAAACCGTGCGTCAGAGCATCATCACGCTCGAAGACATGTTTGAAAGCCTGGGCCGCCAGGAGGCCCCGGTCGAGCAGCCGCAACTCATTTCAGCACTGGACGATATCTACTATCCGGCGCCCGTCCCCGAAGAGCTTGCCGAGCCGGTCAGCGCCGAGATCATTCAATTGCCCGGTGCGCTGAGCAGTACGCCGGAGGCGGAATCCCCAGTCGAGCCAGCGGCACCGGTGGTCCAGGCAGCAGCCCTGCCGCAGCTGAACGATGAGCTCGACGAACAGTTGTTGCCAATCTTCCTGGAGGAAGCGGTCGATCTCACCCGGGATATGACCAACCAGCTCCGTGCCTGGCGTGCAGATCCGGCCAGCGGTACGGCCTCGCATGCCATTGCCCGCCTGCTCCACACCTTCAAGGGCAGTGCCCGAATGGCGGGGGCGATGAACCTGGGCGAAGCCACGCACATGCTGGAGGCCCGCGTCGAGGAGGGCATGCGGGCCGGCCCGGCGTCTTCTGCGTTCATTGATGAAATCGAGTCCGGTTGCGACATGCTGGCGCAGGCTGTCGAGCGTTTGCGTGAGGGGCCGCCGGAGCCGCTCGCGGTCGAGGTGTCGCCAGGCGGTGAAGCCTTTGCCCCGGTGGCTATCGCCCCGGCCTTGGCGACGGCCACTGGCGAGGCTGAAGCGGAGACCGATGCAGCAGGCCAGCGTGCCACATTGCGGGTACGTGCCGACCTGGTCGACCGCCTGGTTAACGAGGCCGGTGAATTGTCCATCGCCCGGGCCCGAATCGAAGGCGAAATGCGTAGCCTCAAGGGCTCGTTGCTCGAATTGACGGAAAACGTGATTCGTCTGCGCCGCCAGTTGCGCGAAATCGAAATCCAGGCTGAAACCCAGATTCAGGCCAAGGTGGCGCACACCCCCGGCGGCGAGGTGGACTTCGACCCGCTGGAACTGGACCGCTTTACCCGCTTCCAGGAATTGACCCGTTTCATGGCCGAGTCGGTCAACGACGTGGCGACGGTCCAGCAGAACCTGTTGAAAAACCTGGACGACGCCAATGCGGCGATTCTTGCCCAGTCGCGCCTGAACCGCAGCCTGCAGCAGGAACTGATGGGCGTGCGCATGCTGCCCTTCGCCAGCCAGACCGAACGCCTGTTCCGGATCGTTCGCCAGACGGCCAAGGAGATGGGCAAGCGTGCCAACCTCGACATCATTGGTGGCCAGGTCGATATCGACCGTTCGGTGCTCGACAAGATGCTGGCGCCGATCGAGCACATGTTGCGCAATGCCGTTGCCCACGGTATCGAGGATCGCGACTACCGCGTTGCGGTGGGCAAGCCGGAAGTCGGCGAAATCACTGTCAAGCTAGTTCAGGAAGGCAACGAAATCATCCTGTCCATGTCGGACGACGGCAAAGGCCTGGACAAGGAACGTATCCGGGCCCGTGCCGAGGCCATGGGCCTGTTGCAGCCAGGGCAAGCGGCTGACGATGCGACGCTCTACGACTTCATCTTCCAGCCTGGTTTCTCGACAGCGACCGAGCTGACGCAACTGGCCGGCCGTGGTGTCGGCATGGACGTGGTGAAGACCGAGGTCAGTGAACTGGGCGGCCGTATCGAAATCGTTTCCGAGGCTGGCAAGGGAACGACCTTCCGCCTCTACCTGCCGCTGACCCTGGCGGTCACGCAGACCTTGCTCGTCCGCGTCGGCAATGCCCTGTATGCCATCCCGTCGACCATGATCGAACAGGTCATGGAAATGAAGGAAAAGGCGCTGACTGCCATGCGGGAGCAAGGCGAGGTCGAGTGGCAGGGCAATCGCTACCCCTTCCACTTCCTGCCGCACCTGCTCGGCGATGCCGAGGCGATGCCCGAGGCCCATCGCCAATACTGGGTTTTGTTGCTGCGTTCCGGCTCGCAACGGGTTGCCGTGCTGGTCGATGAGCTGAAGGGCAACCAGGAAGTCGTTGTCAAGAACATCGGGGCCCAGATGGCACGGGTGGTCGGTATTGCCGGGGCAACCGTGCTCGGCGATGGCAAGGTCGTGTTGATCCTCAATCCGGTCGCACTGGCCAGCCGGACGCCGGTCGCCACTGTTCAGTCGGCCATCCCGGTGGTGCCGGAACCGGCAGCGACGGCAGTCGAAAGCCTGCCGACGGTGATGGTGGTCGACGACTCGCTGACCGTGCGCAAGATCACCAGCCGCCTGTTGATGCGTGAGGGCTACCAGGTCGTTCTGGCCAAGGATGGCGTCGATGCGCTGGAACAGTTGATCGAGGTGATGCCGGACGTGATCCTGTCCGATATCGAAATGCCGCGCATGGATGGCTTCGACCTCGTGCGCAATATCCGCGCCGATGAGCGCCTGCGCAGCCTGCCGGTCATCATGATCACCTCGCGGACAGCCGACAAGCATCGCAATTACGCGCTGGAAATCGGGGCCAATCATTACCTCGGCAAACCCTACGACGAAGTGGAGTTGCTCGATCTGGTCGCCGGATACACCCGGGCCAGGCGCCAGCACTAACCTGGACCTGCCCGGCCATGATGATTCCCGCTGCGGCGGGAATCGTCGTTTACGCCCGCCTATCCTGTTTTCTTGACCACCGCGTAGCGCGCCAGCGTTTCTGCGCGGGCCTCGGCATGATCGACAATCGGCCCCGGATAGTGACGGCCGATGATGACGCCGAGCGCTTCCTGCTCGATGCGCCCCATCAGCCAGGGAGCATGGATGTATTTGTTCGGCACGGCGGCCAGTTCCGGTACGTAGCGCCGGATGAACTTGCCTTCTGGGTCGAATTTTTCCGACTGGGTGACCGGGTTGAAGATGCGGAAATAAGGCTGCGCGTCGCAACCGCTGGACGATGCCCACTGCCAGCCGCCATTGTTGGCCGACAGGTCGAAGTCGTTGAGTTTCCAGGCAAAGTAGCGCTCGCCGAGGCGCCAGTCGAGGCCGAGATCCTTGGTCAGGAAGGAGGCGACGACCATGCGCAGCCGGTTGTGCATCCAGCCGCTATGGTTGAGCTGGCGCATCGCCGCATCGACCAGCGGATAGCCGGTGCGCCCTTCCTGCCAGGCGGCGAGCCAATCGGGCCGCTCGGCCCAGCGGATCGCATCGTATTCCGGCTTGAAGGCATGGCTGACGACCCGCGGGAAGTGGTCGAGGATCATGAAATAGAAATCGCGCCAGATCAGCTCGTTGAGCCAGGTCGTCGACTCCTCGGCGATGGCGCTGCGTACCAGTTCGCGTATCGAGATGGTGCCGAAACGCAAATGAACGGACAGGTAGGAGACACCCTTGATGGCGGGAAAGTCGCGCAGGGCGCCATAGCGTGCCATGCGCCCGTTGCGGAATTCTTCCCACAGCGCCCGGGCGCCCGACATTCCGGGGCGGATACCCAGTTGCTCCAGGTCGGTCGGTGCGAAGCCGATCTGGTCGAGACGGGGTACCGCCGCTGAGGCACAGGGCGCCAGCTTGCCGCGCCATGACCATTCGGCGTAGTCGGCGCTGGTCAGGCGTTTCAGCCAGGCATTCTTGTACGGGGTGAAGACGGAAAACGGTCGCCCGGCCTGGGTCAGCACGTCATCGCCATCGAAGATCGCCTGGTCCTTGCGGGTGTGGAAGGCGATGCCCAGCGCCTCCAGGTTCTCGGCCACGGCGGCATCGCGGGCCTTGGCGGCCGGCTCGTAATCGCGGTTGGCGTAAACGCTGGCAACGCCGAGTTCGCGGGCGAGGTTGGGAATTTCCTCGCTGGCCCGGCCATGACGGACGATCAGGCCGCCGCCCCGGGCGCGCAGGGCGGCATCGAGCTCGACCAGGGATTCGCGGATGAATTGCACGCGTCGGTCCTGGCGGCTGGGCAGCGCGTCGAGGATGTCGGTATCGAAGATGAAGGCGCAATGGACCTCGCGGGCATTGCTCAGGGCCGCGCTGAGAGCGGCGTGGTCGTGGTCGCGCAGATCGCGGCGGAACCAGACCAGGGCTTTTTCTTGGTTCATGGTTGGTTTGTACCTCCCCGGCGATTAAAATTCCAGTCATGGACAACGTCAACCTGACCGACCACTTCCTGATTGCCATGCCGGCTCTGGAAGACCCCTATTTCTCCAACGCCCTCGTTTACGTTTGCGAACATAACGAGAACGGGGCCTTGGGTATCATCGTCAATCGTCCGATCGACCTGAATTTGGCTGGCTTGTTCGACAAAATCGACATCAAGCTGGAGGCCGATGCCCTGGCCGACCTGCCGGTCTATTTCGGCGGCCCCGTCCAGCTCGATCGCGGTTTCGTGCTGCACCGCCCGGTCGGCCACTGGCAATCGACCCTGGCGGTGAACGGTGATGTCGGCCTGACCAGTTCGCGTGATGTCCTGTCATCCGTCGGCAAGGAGGGCCTGCCCAGCGAAATCCTGGTTTCACTCGGCTACGCCGGCTGGGATGCCGGCCAGCTGGAGGAGGAACTGGCCCAGAATTCCTGGCTGACGGTGCCGGCCAAGGCCAGCATCCTCTTTGAATTGCCGCCGGAAGAGCGCCTGCCGGCGGCCATGCAGAAGCTGGGTGTCAGCTTTACCCAGCTCTCCGACGTCGCGGGGCATGCCTGACCCCGTGGGCACGGTCCTGGCATTCGACTTTGGCGAAAAACGCATTGGCGTCGCCACCGGCGAAACCCTGCTCGGCAGCGCTCATCCGCTGACTGTCATCCACGCCGAATCGAACGACGACCGCTTTGCCGTCATCGGCAAGCTGATTGCCGAATGGCAGCCGGAGCACCTGGTGGTTGGCCTGCCGACGCACGCCGATGGCACGCCGCATGAAATGACCCGCCTGGCGACCAAATTCGGCGAGCGACTGGTCCGGCGTTTCAACCTGCCCGTTTCCTACGCCGACGAACGCCTGACCTCGCTCGACGCCGAGGCCCGCCTGCGGGAAACCGGCCGCAACAGCAAATCCGCCAAGCCGCTGCTCGACGCGGTGGCGGCGCAACTCATCCTTCAAACCTGGTTCGAAAGTGCGCAGCATGTCATCCCTACCCAACCCTCTGCCTGATGCCGAGGCGCAGTGTCGCCAGCTGGCCGACCTGATTCGTCCGCAACTCTCGAAGAACCCGGCGCTGGTCGGCATCTACAGCGGTGGCGCCTGGATCGCCGAGCGCCTCAAGGAACTGCTCGGCCTGACCGAGGAGGTCGGCCTGATCGACGTTTCCTTCTACCGCGACGATTTCTCCGAGAAGGGCCTGCACCCGCAGTGCCGGCCGACCGTGATTCCCTTCGATGTCGAAGGCCGCCACATCATCCTGGTCGATGACGTGCTCTACACCGGCCGCACGACGCGGGCGGCGATCAACGAACTGTTCGACTACGGTCGTCCGGCCGCCGTCGAACTCGCCGTGCTGGCCGACCGCGGTGGTCGCGAACTGCCGGTCGCGGCCACCTACGGCATCTGGGATGTGGCGCTCGACGACGGCCAGAGCCTGGTGCTCGAACGCAAGGATGACGCTCAACTCGCCTGGAGGCTGGAACATGCATAACCCGCAGTTGAACAAGAACGGCGAACTCGCCCATCTGCTGTCCATCGAAGGCCTGCCCAAGGCCATCCTGAACCAGATCCTCGATACCGCCGAGTCCTTCATGGAAGTCTCGGCGCGCGAGGTCAAGAAGGTGCCGCTGCTGCGCGGCAAGAGCGTCTTCAACCTGTTTTTCGAGAACTCGACGCGCACCCGCACCACCTTCGAGATTGCCGCCAAGCGTTTGAGCGCCGACGTCATCAACCTCGACATCAACAAGTCGTCGACGGCCAAGGGCGAGACGCTGCTCGATACCATCGACAACCTGTGCGCCATGCACGCCAACCTGTTCGTCGTGCGCCATGCGTCGAGCGGGGCGCCCTACCTGATTGCCGAGCACCTGCAGCGTACCGGTCGCGACGACATCCACGTCGTCAATGCCGGCGATGGCCGGCATGCCCACCCGACGCAGGGCCTGCTCGACATGTACACCATCCGTCACTACAAGAAGGACTTCACGCAACTGCGGGTGGCCATCGTCGGTGACATCCTGCACTCCCGTGTCGCCCGCTCCGACATCCATGCGCTGACCTCGCTCGGCGTGCCGGAAGTGCGCGCCATCGGCCCGGAAACGCTGTTGCCGAAGTACATGGACAAGCTCGGCGTGCATGTCTTCCACGACATGAACGAAGGCCTCAAGGATTGCGACGTGATCATCATGCTGCGCCTGCAGAACGAGCGCATGAACGGCGCCCTGCTGCCCTCGGCCGGCGAGTACTTCCGCCACTATGGCCTGACGCCGCAGAAGCTGGCACTGGCCAAGCCGGATGCCATCGTGATGCACCCGGGGCCGATGAACCGGGGCGTCGAAATCCATTCCGCCGTGGCCGACGGCGCGCAAGCGGTGATCCTGCCGCAGGTCACCTTCGGCATTGCGGTTCGCATGGCCGTCATGAGCATCGTTGCGGGGAACTGAACATGAATATCGAAATCAAGAACGGCCGCGTCATTGATCCGAAGCACGGGGTCGACCAGCGCGACACCTCCCTGTTCGTCGCCGAAGGCACGGTCATCGGCATCGGCGCGACGCCGGCCGGCTTTGTCGCCGATCAGACCATCGATGCGACCGGCTGTGTCGTCTGCCCCGGCCTGATCGACCTCGGCGCCCGCCTCAATTCCATCGAGGCCGAACTGGCGGCGGCGGTTGCCGGCGGCGTGACCAGCGTCGTCGTGCCGCCGGATGCCGATCCCCCGCTCGATGAGCCGGAACTGGCCGACCGCCTGGTGCATCGCGGCGATGAAATCGGCAAGGCCCGCGTGTTGCCGCTCGGCGCCCTGACGCTCGGCCTCAAGGGCGAGCGCCTGGCTGAACTGGCCGGTCTGAAGAAGGCCGGTTGCGTTGCCTTCTCGCAGGCCAACAAGACGGTGGTCGATACCGAGGCCCTGCTGCGCGCCATGGAGTACGCCGCCACCTTCGATTTCGCCGTCTGGCTGCAGCCGCAGGACTACTGGCTGTCGCGCAACGGCATTGCGCACGAGGGCGAGGTGGCCAGCCGTCTTGGTCTGGCCGGCATCCCGGTCGCCGCCGAAACCATCGCCATCGGCACCATCATCCAGTTGGTGCGGATCACCGGCTGCCGTGTGCACCTGACCCGTATCTCGTCGGCCGCCGGCATGCAACTGGTGCATCGCGCCCAGCACGACGGGCTGCCGATCACCTGCGACGTTGGCGTGCATCACCTGCTGCTCACCGAAAACGATATCGGCTACTTCAATCCGCACGCCCGTTTCTGCCCGCCGCTGCGTGCCCAGGAAGATCGTCAGGCCTTGTCGGATTCCGTTGCTGCCGGCTGGGCTGCCATCTGTTCCGACCATACGCCAGTCGGTGCCGACGACAAGCTGCTGCCCTTCGGCGAAGCCAAGCCGGGTGCTACCGGCCTTGAAGTGCTGCTGCCGCTGACCCTGAAATGGGCCGAGGCGGCGCAGGTCGACCTGCCGACCGCACTGGCCCGCATTACCGCCATGCCCGCCCGTATCCTCGGCTCGTCCGCGGGCTGCCTGGCGATCGGCACGAATGCCGACATCTGCGTCTTCGATCCGGCAGCGAGCTGGCAACTGACGCCGGAAGCCCTGAAGAGCCGCGGCAAGAACTCCCCCTGGCAGGGTTACATGATGAGCGGCCAGATCAGGGCGACGCTGGTCGGCGGACGCGTGGTTTACCAGATGCGCCCATAATTCATATGGAATAAATTATTTCATTGGCATTAAAATGGAGCGGCCCCGCCGGCTTGTCCGGCGGGGCCGTTGTCTTTTGCAAACCAATAATTTTCCAATGAAGAGGAGCATCCGATGAAACGCCTGTTGAGCCTGATTCTTGTCCTGATTTCCAGCATCAGCCTGGCCTACGCTGCAGTGAACCTGAATACCGCCACCGTCGACGAGCTCGATGGTGTCAAGGGCATCGGCCCGAGCAAGGCCAAGGCCATTGTCGATCACCGCAGCAAGAATGGTCCCTTCAAATCGGTGGACGACCTGAAGGGAGTCAAGGGATTCGGTGAGAAGAGCGTGGCGCGCTTGCGTGGTGAACTGACCGTCGGCGAAGGCGGCGCCAAGGTTGCTGCGAAGAAATAAGCCCGTTCCGGAAGCGCAGGAAAAGCGGCTGCTTCGGCAGCCGCTGTTGCTTCAGCCGGCCAGTCCGGCAACGATCTCGGGGCGGGCACCGGCGACTTCCACTACCTTGCGCCGCGAGGTTTGCCCGCTCTTCAGACAGACCGCCGATTTGGGTAGCGCCAGCGTGTCGGCAATGAAGCGGATCAGCGCCTCGTTCGCCTTGCCATCCACCGGCGGGGCGGCCAGGCGGATTTTCAGCGCCTCGCCATGCAGCCCGGCGAATTCGGTTTTCTTCGCGCCGGGCTGAATGTGCAGGGTCAGCGTGATGCGGCCATCGTCCGCCACGCGGTACCAGTCGCTCACAGGAACATCAGGACCACTTGCAGCAGCAGGATGGCGACCAGCGGCGACAGGTCGATGCCCGAAATCGTCGGCATGATGCGGCGAATCGGGTCGAGGACGGGCCGGGTGAGCTGGTAAGCCGGTGCGGCGAGCGGCGAGTACGGGTTGATCCACGACAGGACGGCCTGCAGGATCAAGGCGCCAATGAAAATATAGACGGCCAGGCGGAGCAGGGCGCGGATGGCAAACCACAGCACCATCAGGGCCAGCGTGCCGCCGTCGGTGTTGATGGATGGGCCGGCCAGGCCGAGCAGGATGCCGGAAAGCGCCAGCTGCACGCCGAGCGCGGCGAGCAGGCTGGCCCAGTCGAAACCGCCCAGGCCGGGGATGAAACGACGCAGCGGCTTGATTGCCCAGTTGGTCAATTTGACGACGAAGTCGCCGATCTGCCCGGCAAACGACACGCGCATCGCCTGCATCATGAAGCGGAGCAGGAAGAGCGTGCAGAAAAAACTGGCGACGGCGTCGAGCAGGAAAGTGATGGCCTGCATCAGCCGGCTCCGAGCAGCTTGCCGAGTTCCTGGCCACGCGCCTCGGCCGCCTTGCAACCGGCGACGATGCCTTCCTTGACGCCTCGTTCGGCCATCACCTTGAGCGCGGCTTCGGTCGTGCCGCCCTTGGAGGTAACGCGCTCGCGCAGGATCGAAGCCGGCTCGCTCGATTGCGCAGCCAGCGCAGCTGCGCCCTGCACGGTTTCGATGGCCAGTTGGCGGCCCTGTTCCGGCGTGAAGCCGAGTTCGGCAGCAGCCTGCTGCAGGGCTTCGATGAACAGGAAGACATAGGCCGGGCCGCTGCCGGAAATGGCGGTCACGCCGTCGATCCTGGCTTCATCGTCGATCCACACCGTGGTGCCCACCGCCTTCAAGACGCGGTCAGCCGCAGCGCGCTGTTCGGCGGATACTTCCGGCAGGGCGCACAAGCCGGTAATGCCGGCGCCGATCAGGGCCGGCGTGTTGGGCATGCAGCGGACGATGGTGCGATGGCCGCCCAGCCAGCGCGACAGCGCAGCCATGTCGAGGCCGGCGGCGATGCTGATGACCAGTGCGTTGCCGAGCTTGTCGACGAGCGGAGCGACGGCTTCCTTCATCTGCTGCGGCTTGACGGCGAGGACCAGGATGTCCGGCGAAGCCGGAGCCGTCTCGGCACTGGCGTGGCAGATCACTCCATAAGACTCGCTCAGCTTGGTGCGCGCGTCGGCGCCGAGGTCGATCACGTCGATGTCGCTGGCCGCGAAGCCCTGCTTCACCATGCCGCCGATCAGGGCATTGGCCATGTTGCCGCCGCCGAGGAAAACAATTTTCATGCGTAGTTTCTTTCACCAAAAATGGCCGTGCCGATGCGGACGATGGTCGCACCTTCGGCAACGGCAGCTTCGAGATCGTGGGACATGCCCATGGAAAGGGTATCGAGCGGCAGGCCGGCGGCGCAAATCTGTTCCCTCAGTTCGCGCAGTTTGCGAAAGGGGATGCGCTGCGCCTGAAGGTCGTCGGTCGGCTCGGGAATCGCCATCAGGCCCCGCAACTGCAGGCCGGGCAGGGCGGCGACGGCACGGCACAGGGCGAGCGCCTCATCCGGGGCGCAGCCGCTCTTGCTCGCCTCGCCGGAAACATTGATCTGCACGCAGACCTGTAAAGGCGCCAGGTAGGCCGGGCGCTG
>ERZ1645192.3013-NODE-3013-length-13867-cov-10.317912_pt1 | contig 13867 bp, 12 predicted proteins | sample MGYA00575354_ERZ1645192 | MGnify/ENA primary metagenome ERZ1645192 (study PRJEB40844, sample SAMN11349763) | freshwater sediment metagenome | isolation source: river sediment | host: Sediment | place: India: Faizupur Khadar , New Delhi | collected 2017-02-21 ... | reverse complement strand
GAGGTGCTGGCCGAAATCACACCCGTACCGGTACCGGCCGCGGTCTGGCTGATGGGCAGCGGTCTGCTCGGTCTGGCGGGTGTCGCCCGCCGCAGTCAGCAGAAAACCTGAACAGACGGTTGACGCAAGGGCCACCTGCGGGTGGCCCTTTGCATTTCAGCGCTGCTCACGGCTGCGCCTCCATCAGTCCCAACTCCGCACCCAGCCGCCGGCGCAACTCGGCAATCTGCTCAGAACCGTACTCGACCGGCGGCAAGCGTGCACCCCAGACCACATCGGGCCAGCAGGGGTCATCCTGACGGCGGCCGATCAGATGGATGTGCAGTTGCGCCACCCGGTTGCCGATCGCAGCCAGATTGAGCTTGTCACAGTGGAACTGCCGCTTGACCCAGGCCGCCAGCCCCTGCACCTCACGGTCGATCGCCTGTCGCAGCGGTTCGTCGATCTCATGCCACTCCAGCACCGCCACCTCCGGCAGCAGAATGAACCAGGGCAGTGCGGCATTGCGGTTGAGCAGCAGATGACAGTGATGAAATCGGCCCAGATGGTGGTTGTCGGCACGCAGCTGGGGATGAATGGCAAAAGGCGGCATGACGGCTCCAGAAAAAAAGATGAGAATGAATCATGAAACAGGCTTTATCTTTATGAATGACATGTCAAAATAAAACGAACTTGACCCATGTTCGACGCAGGCGGACCCCTGATGAAACCGGCCCTGCCACTGCTGTTGGCGGCAATGCTCTCATGGCTTGCAGGCTGCAGCACTGCCCCGCCCCGCCCGGCCCCGCCTGCGGCGGTCGCCCCCTCGCCCGCCGCCTCCAGCAGCGGAGTCGGTCCCTATCAGATCTTTGCCCTGGCCGCCGCGCAGGGTTCGCTCGGCATTCCCTATCAATTTGGCGGTGCCGACCCCTACCGGGGGTTTGATTGCAGCGGCCTGGTCCAGTACAGCTATCTGCAGGCCGGCCTGCTGCTGCCGCGCACTGCGGCAGAGCAACTGGCGCAGACCCAGCCGGTCACCCCCGAGCGCCTGCTGCCCGGCGACCTGCTCTTTTTCAGGATCGATGCCCCCGCCACCAACCATGTCGGCCTCTACCTGGGCAGCGGCACATTCCTGCATGCGCCTTCGACCGGCAAGCGGGTGCGGCTCGATCGCCTCGACGATGGCTACTGGCGACCACGCTTCGCCGGGGCCGGGCGGGTCATGCCACCTCCTTGACGCCCCTCCTGCGCCGACCCTGGCAGCAACCGGGGACGATGGCGCGCGAGGATGGTAAAATTCCCATCGCGTGAATGCGGGCATGACGGAGCACTCCAGACCCTGCCCGACCCACCCTGGCAAACCGCCCTCTTTTTCATTCCGACCCTTGATCAAGGAGAATCTTCGATGAAACCAGCCGTGCGCGTTACCGTCACCGGCGCCGCAGGACAGATCAGCTATGCCCTGCTGTTTCGCATCGCCTCGGGCGACATGCTGGGCAAGGACCAGCCCGTCATCCTGCAACTGCTGGAGATCACCCCCGCCCTCGATGCGCTCAAGGGGGTGGTCATGGAGCTGGATGACTGCGCCTTTCCACTGCTGCAGTCGGTGGTGGTGACCGATGATCCGCTGGTAGCCTTTCGTGACAGCGACTGCGCGCTGCTGGTCGGCGCCCGACCCCGCGGCCCCGGCATGGAGCGCAAGGATCTGCTGGCGGCCAATGCGCAGATCTTCTCGGTGCAGGGCCAGGCGATCGATCAGGTGGCCAGCCGCGCCATCAAGGTGCTGGTGGTGGGCAACCCGGCCAACACCAATGCGCTGATCTGCCAGCGCAATGCGCCGAACATCGATCCGCGCCAGTTCACCGCCATGACCCGCCTCGACCACAACCGCGCACTCTCGCTGCTCGGCCAGAAGACGCAGCAACCGGTCACCGCGATTCGACGCATGACCATCTGGGGCAACCACTCATCGACCCAGTACCCCGACATCAGCCAGACCACCATCGCCGGCAGCGCAGCCAAAGGCGTGATCGACAACGGCTGGTATCAGCAGGAGTTCATTCCTCAGGTGCAGCAGCGCGGCGCCGCCGTCATCAAGGCGCGTGGCTCATCGAGCGCCGCCTCGGCCGCCAATGCCGCACTCAACCACATGCGTGACTGGGCGCTCGGCACCCCCGCCGATGACTGGGTCAGCATGGGCATCTACAGCGACGGCAGCTATGGCATCGCCAAAGGATTGATCTACTCGTTCCCGGTGCGCTGCGCGGGCGGCGCGTTCGAAATCGTCCAGGGACTCGACATCGACGCCTTCAGCCGCGAAAGGATGACCGCCACCGAGGCCGAACTGATCGAAGAGCGCGATGCCGTGGCCCATCTGCTGCCCAGCTGAAGCGCACCGAGGTTGATCGGGCAACATCCCGAATCAAAAGGCCGCCTGATGGCGGCCTTTTGATTCATCGGGATCAAAGCACAGCCACGCCAAAAGCGCAGTGAGTGCGGATGGCTCAAAGCGTGCGTGGAATGCGAACGAAGAAGATGGCTCCCCGAGTAGGACTCGAACCTACGACCCGATGATTAACAGTCATCTGCTCTACCTGCTGAGCTATCGGGGAAGAGTGCGAAGGCCGCGAAGTCTACGTAAAAACATTCAGGGGGTCAATCTCTTCGCCATCGTCCGGCACGGCTCAGCCTTGCGCCGCAATCACCGTGCTTTCCGCCATTGTGTCGCGCGCGGCAAACTATGCAGCGCCCCGCTCTGGGCATAGAATTGCGGGTCTCAATAAATCCATAACGAGAGGGCGTCATGAGCAATCTAGAACAATTCCGGGGCGAAGTGCGCGAATGGCTGGCAGCCAACTGCCCCGCCAGCCTGCGTCAGCCCGGTGCCGTCAACGACAGCCAGTTCACCAGAAAGCGGCGCTCCGGCGACTCGTTGCTGTGGCTCGAGCGCATGGCTGCCAAGGGCTGGACTGCGCCAACCTGGCCGAAACAGTATGGTGGCGGCGGTCTGACCCCCGAAGAGAACCGCGTGCTGCAAAGTGAAATGCGACAGATCAATGCGCCCCCGGCCCTGATGGGCATGAGCCTGACGATGATCGGCCCCACCCTGCTGGAGATGGGCACCGAAGATCAGAAACAGCGTCACATTCCCAAGATCGTCGCCGGTGAAGTGCACTGGTGTCAGGGCTACAGTGAACCGAACGCCGGCTCCGACCTGGCCAACCTGCAAACCAAGGCCGAGGACAAGGGCGACCACTTCATCATCAACGGCTCCAAGATCTGGACCTCGGGCGCGATGTATGCCGACTGGATCTTCTGCCTGACCCGCACCGACAGCACCGTACAGAAACAGAAAGGGATCAGCTTCATCCTGTTCCCGATGAGCAATCCCGGCGTGACCCTGCGGCCGATCCGGCTGATCAGCGGCGATTCACCGTTCTGCCAGGTCTTTTTCGACAATGTCCGCGCCGAGAAGTGCGACCTGGTCGGCAAGCTCAACGAAGGCTGGACCGTCGGCAAGCGGCTGCTGCAACACGAGCGCAACTCGATCGGTGGTGGCAGCACCTCCAGGCCCGGCCTCGAAGTCGGCGTGCTGCAGGTGGCCAAACAGTACCGCGGTGATGAGAACGGCAAGGTCGAGGATCCACTGCTGCGCCAGCAACTGATCCAGCACCAGATCAACAGCCAGGCCTTTGCGCTGACCAACCGCCGCATCGCCGAAGAGGCGCAGGCCGGACAGACCCCCGGCTTTGCCACCTCGATGCTGAAATACTATGGCTCCGAGCTGACCAAGCGCGGATCGGAACTGATGGTGTCGATGATGGGACCGCGCGGCCTGGGCCAGGGCGATGACACCGAGAACTTCACCGAGAACGAGCGCGAGATCACCCGCAACTGGCTGTTCCACAAGGCATTGACGATTGCCGGCGGCTGCTCCGAAGTGCAGCTCGACATCATCTCCAAGCGGATTCTCGAGCTGCCCTCGACCTGAGCCTTCAGCACGCCCGAATTCGCAACCTTCATCAGAGATTATAAAAATGGCCCTAGTACTGAACGAAGAACAGAACCTGCTGAAAACCTCAGCCAAGGATTTTTTTACCAATAACATGCCGGTCAGCCAGTTGCGCAAGCTGCGTGACAGCAAGGATGCGGTCGGCTACTCCACCGAGAGCTGGCAACAGATCGTCGAGCTCGGCTGGAGCGGCATCATCGTCGAAGAGGAGTTCGGCGGTCTGGCCTTTGGCTACACCGGCCTCGGTGTGGTGATGGAAGAGGCCGGCCGCACGCTGGCCGCCTCGCCACTCTTCGCCACCTGCGTGCTGGGCAGCAGCGCCATCACGCTGGCCGGCAGCAAGGCACAGAAGAGCGATCTGCTGCCACAGATCGTCCAGGGCAGCCTGACGCTGGCGCTGGCCATCGAAGAGAGCGCGACCCATGGTCCGCAGCGCACCCGCACCACCGCCAGCAAAAGCGGTGACGGCTACACGCTCAATGGCGAGAAGGTGTTCGTGCTCGACGGCCACAGCGCCGACATGCTGGTCGTGGTGGCGCGCACCTCGGGCAAACCGGGCGACAGCAGCGGACTGACGCTGTTTCTGGTTGACCGCAACAGCGCCGGGGTCAGCGTCAAGCGCGTTTTCATGGCCGATGGGCGCAACGCGGCCACGGTCACCTTCAGCAATGTCGCAGTGCCGGCCAGCGCCGTGCTCGGCACGGTCGACCAGGGCAGCACTGCATTGCAGGACATCCTGTCGGTCGGCCAGATTCTGCTCGCCGCCGAGATGCTCGGCAGCCTGCAGGAGGCCTTCGAGCGCACGATCAACTACATCAAGACCCGCGTGCAGTTCGACCGGCACATCGGCTCGCTGCAGGCGATTCAGCACCGCGCAGCGCACATGTACGCCGAGATCGAGCTGGCCAAATCGGTGGTGATCGCCAGCCTGGCAGTGCTCGATGAGGGTGTACGTGGCGACGAACTGGCCAAGCAGGCCAGTCTGGCCAAGGCCAAGCTGGCCGAGGTCTTCCTGCTCACCAGCAGCGAAGGGGTGCAGATGCATGGCGGCATCGGCATGACCGATGACGAGGAGATCGGCTTCTTCCTCAAGCGCGCCAGAACCGCCGAGCACACGCTGGGTGACATCCGTTACCACCAGAACCGCTTCGGCGATCTGCTGGCGATCTGATCCGCCTGCTCAGGCTGCAAAGGAGCGGAAGCCGGGAGATCGGCTTCCGCTTTTTTTGTCCAGCCACCCCATTTTCAGTCAGTGCAGCGAGGTAGGCACGATGGATCTCGCCCAGCAATCCGATGCGGCGATCTGGCGTATCGTCAATCCGATCATGGACAACCTGATGGAGGCCTCGACCGCCATCGACTACGCACGGCATGTCAGGGACTTCACCCCACGCGCCCGCAGCATGTTGACTCAAGAGGGGTTTGACGCCCTCTGCGAGTGCTACCAGTCCAGCCAGGGCCTCTTTGCCGAGCGCGAGCCGGTGGCGCTGTTCCGGCGAGCGGAGTCGGTGGCGGTGATCTGGCGGCAGCGATTCACCCGACAGCCGGGTGATTTCGTCGCCGAGATGGTGCTGGTGCAAAGTGGCGACCGCTATCTGGTCGACCATGTGCTGGTTTTTTAGCTCGGGTTGGTACTGCCACGTTTTCGCAGAGCGCTATCCATACTCGCGCAGCACCTGCATCGGCGGAGTCGACACCACCCGGCGGCTCACCAGCAGGCCGGTGCCGCCCACCAGCAGGGCGCCGAGTGGTGGCGCCAGCAGCCAGAGCAGCGGATGCCAGGTTGGCGCAATGCGGAAAATCTCGCGGTAGAGGCCCCACAACGCCAGTTCGGCGCCCACCACCGCCAGCAGTCCGGCCGCAGCGCCCAGCAGCGAGAACTCCGCCAGCAGACTGCCGAGAATCAGTCGACGGCTGGCGCCGAGGGCGCGCAGCAGGCCATTTTCGAGAAACCGCTCCTCCATGCTGGCGCGCACGCTGGCGACCAGCACCAGCAGACCGGAGAGCAGAATCAGCAGCAGCACCAGGTTGATCGCCTGGGTCACCTGACTGACGATGCGCTGGATCTGGCGGATCAGGGCATCGACCTCGATCACCGAGGTGCTGGGAAAGGCGCGCAGCAGCTCGTTGAGCAGCAGCTTGCGCTCGGGCGGCAGATAGAAGCTGGTCAGATAGGTGTGAGGAAAGCGCTCCATGCCGTCGGGCTGAAACAGCAGGTAGAAGTTGGGCTGCATGCTGTCCCACTCCACCCGGCGCAGCGTGCCGACCCGCGCCAGCAGTTCGGTCTCGCCGATGCGCAGCGTGAGCCGATCGCCAAGCCCGAGGCCATGGCGGCTGGCGAACTCCTGCTCCAGCGAGACCGTGACCTCGGCTCCGGCGACCGACTGCCCCCAGACTCCGGCAATGATGCGGTTGCCCGTCGGCAGCTCGGTGCTCCAACTGAGGTTGATCTCCCGGTCGACGCCGTAGTTCTCCGGCTGCGTCTGATCCGGTGGCGCAGCGGCAAGCGGCGACTCGCCATTGATGGCCGTGATGCGGCCGCGCGCCACCGGATAGATGACTGCCGCAGCGATCTGCCGGCTGGCAAAGAAGGTGCGCAGCGGCTCGACACTCTGCGGCGCGATGTTGAGGGCGAAGTGGTTCGGCGCCCCTTCGGGCAGTTGCCGACGCCACTCGTCGATCAGCGCGGTGCGCACGACGATGATGATCAACAGCAGCATCAGCACCACCGAGAAGACCAGAACCTGCAGATAGTTGCTTCGCGCGCGCCGTTGCAGCCCCGCCAGCGCCAGCCGCCACAGGTTGCCGGCCTGCATGCCGAGGCGACGCCCCCCGCGCAGCAACAGCCAGCTGAACAGTGCGCTCACCGCGGCCGCAACGCCGAGGCCCAGCAACAGCAGCAGCGTCAGCCGCCAACTGCCGCCATACCAGCGCAGCAACGCCATCATGCCGAGCAGCGCGGCAGCATGGCTCAACGTCGTGCTGATCGGCGCGCTGATCGCATCGCGCCGCAGCACCCGCAACGGCGACAGCGCCCGCAGCCGCAGCAGTGGCGGCAGTGCAAAGGCCGCCAGACAGAGAAAACCGGTCAGCGCACCGATGCTCCACGGCAGCCAGCCGGCCGCCGGCAACTGCTTCGGCAGCGCATCGCCGAGTGACCAGATCACCAGATGCTGCAACAGCAGACCTAGCAGTTCGCCAATGATGACGGCCAAGGTGCCGAGGTAGAGCAACAGTGCCAGATAGATCCGCAACACCTGGCCCGAGGTGGCGCCAAAGCTCTTCATCACCGCCACCGCGTCGAGCTGATCCTCGCTGAAGCGTCGCGCCGCCAGCGCCACGGCGGCGCCGCAGAGCAGCACCCCCAGCGAGCCGCCGAGCAGCAGGAACTGCTCGGCCCGCCCCACTGCGGTCGCCAGCGGTGGTCGCCCCTCCTTGAGACCGATCCAGCGCTGCACCGGCGTCAACCGCGTGCGCAGCCAGTCGCCGTAGTCACGCAGCCGGTCAGGCGCCGCAGCGAACAGATAGCGGTACTCGACCCGGCTGCCAGGCTGGACCACCTGGGTTGCCGCCAGATCATCCAGATGCATCAGCAGGCGCGGACCGACGCTGAAGTAGTCGCCGCCCAGGTCAGGCTCACCGACCAGCACCCGGGTGATGCGCAGCCGGGCCGCTCCCAGTTCGAGCTGATCGCCGACCCCGATGCCCAGCAGCGCCAGCAGCCGCGCCTCGGCCCAGGCGGTGCCCGGCTCCGGACCCTGCGCGACCTGCTCCTCGGCACCAAAGGGCTCTGCGCTGACCTTGAGCTCACCCTTCAGTGGATAGCCGGCGCCATAGGCCGCCACTGCGGTCAGCTGCATGGCGCTGCCGGCAAAACTCATCGAGGCAAAGCGCACCCCGCGCGCCTGCCGCAGACCGAGTCGTTCGGCTTGATCCAGCCACGCCTGAGGCACCGGATCGGGGCTGGTCAGCACCTGATCGGCTGCCAGAAAGGCACCGGACTCCTCGACGATGGCGCGCTGCAGGCGGTCGGCAAAGAGCGCGATGCTGCTCACCGTGGCCACCGCCAGCGTCAGCGCCCACAGCAGCACGTTGAGCTCACCACCGCGCAGATGGCGCAGCAGCAGCCGTCCGGCAAAGCCCAGTGAACGGCTCAATGATTCACCACGGCGCCGGCGCGCAGCTCGATCCTGCGGTCACAGCGTTCGGCCAGAGCGTGGTCGTGGGTCACCAGAATCAGCGTGGTACCAGCACTGCGGTTGAGCTCGAACAGCAGATCGATGACCGCGCCGGCGGTGACGGTGTCGAGGTTGCCGGTCGGCTCATCGGCAAACAGCAGCTTCGGCCGGCTGGCGAAGGCGCGGGCGATCGCCACCCGCTGCTGCTCGCCGCCGCTCAACTGTCGGGGATAGTGGTTGATGCGCCCGGCCAGCCCGACCCGCGTCAGCCACTCCAGCGCTTGCTGCCGCGGATCGGCCAGGCCGTTGAGCTCGGCCGGCAGCATGACATTCTCCAGCGCGGTGAGTCCGTGCAGCAGTTGAAAGGATTGGAACACGAAGCCGACCCGCTGGGCGCGCAGCCGGGCACGCGCCTCTTCGTCGAGCGCGGTGATCTCGACACCATCGAGCCAGACGGTGCCTTGGGTCGGCTCATCGAGTCCGGCCAGCAGACCGAGCAGGGTCGATTTGCCCGACCCCGAGGCACCGATGATCGCCAGCGATTGGCCCTGCTCCACCTGAAGGTCCACCCCATCCAGGATGGTGAGCGTGGCACCGGGTAGCGTGACGCTCCGGCTCAGTTGCCGGGCCTCGAGAATCAGCTTGCCTGTCATTCGAATTCCGTGCGTTGCGTTGACGGCATCGGTCAGTTGCCCGGCCAGTCGGGTGGCCGCTTTTCGTTGAACGATGCAAAGCCTTCGCGGGCATCGTCGGTCTGCGACATCAGCGGAATCACCGCCTGGGCATAGTCGAAGGCTTCGTGGATCGACATGTCCTGCATCGCATGGAAGGCATGCTTGCCGATTTTGATTGCCGTCGGCGAGCGGTTGACGATGGTCGACAGCAGGGCATCGAGCTTGCTGTCGAGCTCCGCAGCCGGCACCGCGTAGTTGATCATGCCGAGCCGCAACGCCTCCTGCGCGTCGATCGGCTCGCCGGTGATGCACATCTCCAGCAGCTTGCGCCGCGGAATGATGCGCAGCATGTAGCTGAGGATCATCATCGGAAAGAGCCCGATCTTGGTCTCCGGCGTACCGAACAGCGCCGAATCGCTGGCCACTGCCAGATCACAGGCGCAGAGCAGCCCCATGCCGCCGGCCATCACATGGCCGTTGACCCGGGCGATGATCGGCAGGTTGCAGGTCTCGACCAGCTTGAACAGCCCGATCATCGGGTTTTCGATCTGGGCGGCGCTGAAGCTGAAGGGACCACCGCCGCCACGCTTCAGGTCACCACCGGCACAGAATGCCTTGTCGCCGGCGGCGGTCAGGACGATCGCATGCAGTTGCGGATTCTGCATGGCATCGCGGATGCCGTCGCGAATGCCATTGAGCACCACATCGTTGAGGGCATTGCGCACCTCGGGACGGTTGATGGTGATCCACTGCACCGCGCCACGCCGCTCGACCAGTAGCTGAGATTCAGACATCGTTGCCTCCTGTTGTATTGAATTGCTCTTTCCATGCCGACCTTGCCGGTCCGCGCCGCCCCTACCTGCCGGGGGGCGGCTGCGTTATGCTATCGGGCCTGATTTTCACCCATCCAACCTCATCCAGCTGCGCCCCTGCCGCCTCGCCGCGCACGGCCCGCCGATGGATTTTCCGGTTTCGTCATGTCCACAGAAACACCCTACCATCCGCAACGCCTCGAACCGCAGATTCAGCAGCAGTGGGAAGAAGCCCGCACCTTCGTCGTCGACGAACGCGGCGACGCACCCAAGTTCTACTGCCTGTCGATGTTCCCCTATCCGAGCGGACGCCTGCACATGGGCCACGTCCGCAACTATACCATCGGCGATGTGATCAGCCGCTACCAGCGGATGCGCGGCCACACCGTGCTGCAACCGATGGGCTGGGATGCCTTCGGCCTGCCGGCCGAGAATGCCGCACTGAAGAATGGCGTGCCGCCGGCGAAGTGGACGCTGGAGAACATCGACTACATGCGTGGCCAACTCAAGCGGCTCGGCTTCGGCTACGACTGGCAGCGCGAGATCGCCACCTGCCACCCCGACTACTACCGCTGGGAGCAGTGGTTCTTCATCGAGCTGTTCAACAAGGGGCTGGTCTACAAGCGCGAATCACTGGTCAACTGGGATCCGGTCGACCAGACCGTGCTGGCCAATGAACAGGTGATCGATGGCCGCGGCTGGCGCTCCGGCGCGCTGGTCGAACAGCGCAGCATTCCGCAGTGGTTCCTGAAAATCACCGCCTATGCGCAGGAGCTGCTCGACGCACTCGACAGCCTCGATGGCTGGCCGGAGCAGGTCAAGACCATGCAGCGCAACTGGATCGGCCGTTCCGAAGGGGTCGAGGTCGACTTCGCACTGAGCGACGACGCGGCAGCACCGCTGCGGGTCTACACCACCCGTCCCGACACGCTGTTCGGTGTCACCTGTCTGGCGGTGGCGCCGCAGCATCCGCTGGCCAGCGCCGCCGCAGCGGACAACCCGGCCCTGGCGGCCTTCATCGAGCGCTGCCAGAACGTCAAGGTTGCCGAAGCCGAACTGGCGACACTGGAGAAAGAGGGGATGCCGCTCGGCATCACCGCCCGCCATCCGCTGACCGGGGCCGAGGTGCCGGTCTGGGTCGCCAACTTCGTGTTGATGGAGTATGGCTCGGGCGCGGTGATGGCGGTGCCGGCCCACGACCAGCGCGACCACGAATTCGCCAGCAAGTATGGCCTGCCGATCAAACAGGTGATCAGCCCCGTCGAGGCCGGCACAGCCATCGACCTGACCCAGGGCGCCTTCACCGACAAGGGAATATTGATCGACTCGGCGCAGTTCAGCGGCCTCGGCTCGGCGGCCGCCTTCGATGAGATTGCCAAGACCCTGCAGGCCCAGGGACGGGGCCACCGCCGCGTCAACTTCCGGCTGCGCGACTGGGGCGTGTCGCGGCAGCGCTACTGGGGCTGCCCGATTCCGATCATCAACTGCCCGCAGTGCGGCGCCGTGCCGGTGCCGGCCGAGCAGTTGCCGGTGCGGCTGCCGACCGAGGTGGTCATCGACGGCGTCGGCTCACCACTGAAGCGGATGCCCGAATTCCTGCACACCACCTGCCCACAGTGTGGCGGTGCCGCCGAGCGCGAAAGCGACACCTTCGACACCTTCATGGAGTCCTCCTGGTACTACGCCCGCTTTGCCTGCCGCGATGGCGACAGCGCGATGCTCGATGGGCGCGCCGACCACTGGACGCCGGTCGATCAGTACATCGGCGGCATCGAACACGCGATCCTGCACCTGCTCTATGCGCGCTTCTTTCACAAGCTGATGCGCGATGCCGGACTGCTCCACTCCGACGAACCCTTCACCCGGCTGCTGACCCAGGGCATGGTGCTGAAGGATGGCGCCAAGATGTCCAAGTCCAAGGGCAACACCGTCGATCCGCAGGAACTGATCGATCATTACGGCGCCGACACCGTGCGGCTGTTCATGATGTTCGCCGCACCGCCGGAGCAGTCGCTGGAGTGGTCCGACAGCGGCGTCGAGGGGGCCAACCGCTTTCTCAAGCGGCTGTGGCGGCTCTGCCATGAACTGCCGCTCGATGCTGCACCGGTCGAACTGGCCACCGCCTCTCTCAGCGAGTCGGCCCGGGCGGTGCGGCGCAAGAGCCACGAGACCATCCAGCGGGTCAGTGACGACTACGGCCGGCGCCAGCAGTTCAACACCGCCATCGCGGCGGTGATGGAGCTGATCAACCTGCTCGGCAAATTCGATGAAAGCTCCGCTGCCGCCATCGCGGTGCGCCGCGAGGCGCTCGACAGCGCACTGCTGCTGCTGTCGCCGATCGTGCCGCACATCACCCAGGCACTCTGGCAGCGGCTCGGCCACACCGGCCTGATCGTCGATGCCGGCTGGCCCGGCGTCGATGAGCGCGCGCTGCAACGCGACACCGTCGAACTGGTGGTGCAGGTCAACGGCAAGATGCGCGGGAAGATCGAGGTGGCGCGCGATGCCGACGAGGCGACGGTCAAACGGCTCGCCCGCGACAACGACAACGTGGCCCGCTTCATCGCCGGTCAGACCGAACTCAAGACGGTGGTGGTGCCGGGACGGCTGGTCAACATCGTGGTGAAGAGATGAACCGCCGCTGGCTGCTCATCCCGCTGCTCATGCTGGGCGCCCTGCTGAACGGCTGTGGCTTCCAGCCCCGTGGCACCCTGCCCGGACAGATGCAGGCCGGCGACCTGCCCTACCTCGATGTGGTCGGTGACCGGCAGAATGCCGATCTGGAGTTCATGCTGCGCCGCGCACTGATCATCCAGGGCTTTGCCCGTGAACCTGGCCAGGCCGCCCCGATCCGGGTGAAGCTGCTCGGCACCCATCAGTACGAGATGCCACTCAGCTACGACCAGCGCATCCAGGTCGCCGAGTACCGGCTGGTGCGGTCGGTCTCCTACCGGCTGATCGAACTGCAGGGCAAGGAGCGCAGCATCCCGCTGCAGGTGAGCGCCGAGCGCAACTACCCCGCCGCCCCGCAGAATCCATCGGCCTATCGGCAGCAGCTCGATGAGGCCGTGGCCTCGATCAACCAGGAGCTGGCCACCCGCATGGCGGCGCAACTGGCGAAACTCTGCGCCACCGAACCGGCCAGTTGCCGGCCATGAAGCTGCGCTTCGAGCAGCTTGCCGGCCATCTGCAGGGCGAGATGAAGCCGGTCTATCTGGTCAGCGGCGATGAACCGCTGCTGCTGCTCGAAGCCGCCGACCAGATTCGCCAGGCCGCGCGCCGGCGCGGCTGCGACGAGCGCGAGGTCCATTTCGCCGAACCGGGCTTCGACTGGACGCGGCTGCTGGTCAGCTCGCAGAGCCTGTCGCTGTTCGCCAGCCGCCGGCTGCTGGAGCTGCGCCTGACCAACAAGCTGCCACAGGCTGGCGCCGCCGTGCTGGAGCAATGTCTGGCTGCCCCCTCCAGCGATGACACCCTGCTGATCACCGCGCCACGCCTCGACGCCGAGGCGACCAGGAGCCGCTGGCATCAGGCCATCGACCAGCAGGGCGTGGTGGTGCAGATCTGGCCGATCGAACCGCGGCAGATGCCGCAGTTCCTGCGCCAGCGCCTCAGCCGGGCCGGACTCGAAGTCACCGCCGATGCGCTCGAACTGCTGGCACAACGGGTCGAGGGCAACCTGCTGGCGGCGATTCAGGAGATCAGCAAGCTGAGCCTGCTGCACTCGGGCCGGGGCGCAGTGACCGTCGACGACATTCTCGACGAGGTCGGCGACAGCGCCCGCTATGAACTGCACCTGCTGGCCGAACGCGCCCTGCAGGGTGACACCCAGGCCGCGCTGCGCACGCTCGATGGCCTGCTGGCCGAAGGCGTCGAGCCGCCGCTGCTGCTGTGGAGCCTGCACCGCGAACTGACCACGCTGGCGCTGCTGCATGGCCGGATGGCACAGGGCACCGCGACGGCCCAGGCGATCGACCAGCACCGCCCACCGATTCCACAGCGCCGACAGCCGCCGCTGCGCCAGGCGCTGCAACGGCTCGACCGCCGCTGGATCGAACGGCTGCTGCAACAGGCGGCACTGATCGACCGCGCCATCAAGGGTGCCGAATCGATCGACATCGGCAGCGCCTTCATCGATCTGGTGGTCGGTCTGAGCGCACCACACCATGCCCGCCTGCTGCTCGACACCCCGCTCGCCCACTGAGCGCGACA
>ERZ1645192.3011-NODE-3011-length-13875-cov-26.441172_pt1 | contig 13875 bp, 9 predicted proteins | sample MGYA00575354_ERZ1645192 | MGnify/ENA primary metagenome ERZ1645192 (study PRJEB40844, sample SAMN11349763) | freshwater sediment metagenome | isolation source: river sediment | host: Sediment | place: India: Faizupur Khadar , New Delhi | collected 2017-02-21 ... | reverse complement strand
TCTTCACCCTGAAGGTGGGATCCTCTTCGGCAAGTTTGCCGAGTGCAACGCCCAGGCGGTCAATGTCAGCCTGAGTCTTCGGTTCAATTGCGATCCCGATAACCGGTTCCGGGAACTCCATTGATTCGAGGACGATAGGCTTATGAATGGCACAGAGAGTGTCTCCTGTCTTGAGGTCCTTGAATCCCACGCCTGCACAGATGTCACCTGCGGAGACGCTTTCAACGGGATTCTGTTTGTTTGCATGCATCTGGAAGAGGCGGTTTATCCTCTCCCTCTTGCCGGTCCTTACATTCAGAACGGTGTCTCCTGCATTGAGGGTACCGGAATAGACCCTCATGAAGACAAGCCGGCCCATATACGGATCGGTAGCTATTTTAAAGGCCAGGGCCGAAAGTGGCTCATCGGCCTCAGGCTTGCGTGTCAGCTCCTGATCATCACGTGGATCCTTGCCTTTAACGGCTCCCACATCCACCGGTGAAGGCAGATATGCAACCACTCCGTTCAGAAGGCGCTGTACGCCCTTATTCTTGAATGCGGCTCCGCAGAAGACCGGGACTATCACTCCCTCAACTGTCTCACGGCGCAGCACTGTCATAAGCTCATCAGCAGTTATGCTCTCATGGTCTTCGAGATAGCGCTCAAGAATTGAGTCATCCATTTCGGCGCATGCCTCCACGAGCTTCATTCTCCACTCTGCAGCCTCCTCCTCCATGAAATCAGGAATAGGCTGAATTGTGAAGTTATTGAGCGGGTCACCGCTTTCCTCGAAGATGATTGCATTCATCTCAATGAGGTCTACAATGCCTGCGAAATTATCCTCGGCGCCGATAGGTATCTGAACCGGCACGGGGTGAGCCCCGAGCTTGTCTTTCATCTGCTGCACCACTCCGAGAAAGTCGGCGCCGGCACGGTCCATCTTGTTGACGAACGCTATGCGCGGTACATCGTATTTGTTGGCCTGTCTCCAGACGGTCTCACTCTGGGGCTCAACTCCTCCGACAGCACAGAATACTGCAACTGCCCCGTCAAGAACCCTGAGAGACCTTTCAACTTCCATGGTGAAGTCGACGTGGCCCGGGGTGTCAATAAGGTTTATCTTGTAGAGCTGATCCCTGTATTTCCAGAAGGTTGTTGTGGCAGCCGATGTGATAGTGATCCCTCTCTCCTGCTCCTGCACCATCCAGTCCATAGTGGCATTGCCGTCATCGACTTCGCCGATGCGGTGGGTACGGCCCGTATAATAGAGGATGCGCTCGGAAGTTGTAGTCTTCCCGGCATCAATATGGGCCATAATGCCAATGTTCCTGGTTTTGCTTAGATCGCTGTTCATCTCCTGCTTCTGGTTAGCCACTCGTCACCGTTATCAGAACCTGAAATGAGCGAAGGCCTTGTTGGCCTCTGCCATACGGTGGGTGTCTTCCTTTTTCTTGTATGCGCCGCCCTCATTGTTGTAGGCTGCCATGACCTCTGCTGCAAGCTTGTCGGCCATGCTGTGGCCGGTGCGCTTGCGCGCGAAGAGGATAAGGTTCTTCATGCTGATGCTTACCTTGCGGTCAGGGCGTATCTCGAGGGGCACCTGGAAGGTAGCACCACCAACCCTGCGGCTTTTAACCTCTACATGCGGAGTGATGTTGTCAAGAGCCTGTTTCCAGATCTCAAGAGGACTCTTCTCTGCATTTTTCATTTTCTCGGCGACTATATCGAGTGAGTCATAGAATATCCTGAATGCAACGGTCTTTTTCCCGTCGTACATCAGGTTATTGATGAAACGGGTAACGTACGGATCGTTGAATTTCGGGTCCGGTAAGAGGATCCTCTTCTTTGGTTTTGACTTTCTCATATCTTGAATCCTTTAGCTTTTACTTCTTTGGTCTTTTTGCTCCGTATTTTGACCTTCTCTGTTTGCGGCCGTCAACACCGGATGTATCTAATGCGCCACGGACGAGATGGTAGCGGACGCCCGGGAGGTCCTTGACCCTTCCGCCCCTGATAAGCACTATCGAGTGCTCCTGCAGGTTGTGTCCTTCACCCGGTATGTAGGCGTTGACCTCTTTCTGGTTGGTCAGCCTTACCCTGGCTACTTTTCTCATGGCTGAGTTAGGTTTTTTTGGCGTGGTAGTATATACGCGAACACATACTCCCCTGCGCTGCGGGCATGAGTCAAGAGCAGGTGCCTTGCTCTTGTCTACCAGCTTCTTGCGGCCTTTTCTAACTAACTGCTGAATTGTTGGCATAATTCTTTTTTAATTAATTTTCCTTTTTTATTCTGGTCTTAAAAAATTCAATTTAAAATTCCTCTTCCGCTGTTTTCGCATCGTGCGTCAGCGCGGATTATACATCCAGTGCATTCTGGCGGCAAGATTGACGCCACAGTGCCCCGGGTCAGTGTTTTCTGAAGATGTAACTTATGGCTTGTAAGTTATTTCCAGGATTTTCTTCCCGACCGCGCCTTCCGACATCTTTTGTAAACTTACACACTGACGGTGCGACCGGTACTCCTGTTTTCAAAAAACCGCCGCAAAGAAAGTAAATATTTTTCAAACAACCATCACTTTATATGCAATCTTTTGAAAATTTGTTATTTTTGCGCTCCCAACCGGACAAAGAATACATTTATATAATATAACAACAGCCGAAGATGAAGACATACTCAACAGACCACCTAAGAAACATTGCTCTGCTGGGAAACTCTGGCTCAGGTAAGACCACCCTTGCGGAAGCAATGCTTTTCAACGGCGGGGTTATCGAGAGACGGGGTACAGTAGAAGCAAGGAACACCGTCTCTGATTACAAACCTATTGAGCAGGAGAACCGCAACTCCATCTATTCAGCAGTGCTCTATACCGAATTCAAGGACAAGAAGATCAATATCCTTGATACACCCGGCCTTGATGACTTCTCCGGAGGAGTTATTTCATCAATGTACGCAGCTGATACTGCAATGCTTGTGATCAACGTGCAGAACGGCGTCGAGGTAGGAACCGAGATACACTTCAGACACGCCGAAAAGTTCCGCAAGCCCCTGATCATTGCCGTAAACGGCCTTGACCATGAGAAGGCAAACTTTGAAAAGACAGTTGAGATGCTTCATGAGCGTTTCGGCAGCAATGTAATACTTGCCCAGTTCCCGGTAAACGAAGGTCTTGGCTTTAACACCGTCATTGATGTCATCAGCATGAAGATGCTGCGCTACGGCAAGGACGGCGGCAAAGCCGAAGTACTTGACATACCTGCAGAACATAAGGCAAAGGCAGACGAGCTTCATGCGGCACTTACGGAAAAAGTGGCTGAGAGCGACGAGGCACTGATGGAACTCTTTTTTGCAAACGATAAGCTTTCAGAAGAAGAGATCGGCCGCGGACTGCGCGAAGGACTCCTCAGGAGGGGCATCTTCCCGGTATTCTGCATCTCATCCAAAGGAAACATCGGCGTTGACAGGTTGCTCGATTTCATTTCAGTATCAGCTCCTTCACCTGCTGACATGCCTGCAGTGAAAAACTCAAAAGGCACCGAGGTTAAATGCACTTCAGCAGGCCCTGCTTCGGTATTTGTCTTCAAGACTACCCTAGAGGAGCACATCGGTGAGATCAACTACTTCAGGGTGATGTCAGGCAAGATCAATGAAAACTTTGATGTTGTCAATACAAGCAACGGAACCAAGGAACGCCTTTCCCAGATCTTTGCATGCGCCGGCAAGAACCGTACCCGCATACCCGAAATCCAGGCAGGTGACATTGGCGGCTTCGTGAAACTGAAGAACACAAAGACAAACCATACGCTGAACGCCCCGGGCAACGACTGGACATACGAGGAAATGATGTTCCCCGCTCCGAAGTACCGCGCTGCAATCAAGCCTCTCAGCGAGAGCGACGAGGAAAAAATGGGTGAGGCACTGAACAGGATGCACCAGGAAGATCCGACAATCCTTGTCGAGTATTCAAAGGAGCTCAAGCAGATAATCATCCACGGACAGGGTGAATACCATCTCAATATTCTGAAGTGGCATCTTGACAACATTTACAAGATAGAGACCCAGTTCCTTGCACCGAAGATCCCTTACCGTGAGACTATTACAAAAGCAGCTCAGGCCGACTACCGTCACAAGAAGCAGTCAGGCGGCGCAGGCCAGTTCGGAGAGGTCCATATGATAATCGAGCCGTTCGAGGAAGGTTCTGAAGCGAAGAGCATGATGAAGATTGCCGGCAAGGAGATCAAGCTTTCGAACCGTGACCTGGAGGAGATAGAACTTCCGTGGGGCGGTAAGCTGATCTATGTCAACTGCATCGTCGGAGGCTCAATAGATGCACGTTTCATGCCAGCAATTCTCAAGGGTATCATGGAGAAAATGGAGGTCGGACCACTGACAGGTTCCTATGCCCGTGACATCAGGGTCTACGTCTATGACGGCAAGATGCACCCGGTTGACTCGAACGAAATTTCATTCCGTCTTGCTGGCCGTAACGCCTTCAGCACCGCGTTCAAGAACGCCGGTCCGAAGATCCTGGAGCCGGTTTACGATGTTGAGATATGGGTTCCGTCAGACCGCATGGGTGATGTGATCAGTGACCTGCAGGGTCGCCGTGGTATGGTTCTCGGCATGTCAAGCGAGAAGGGATTCGAGGTGATCAAGGCAAGGGTACCCCTGGCCGAGATGAACAAGTACTCAACGGCTCTCAGCTCACTCACCGGCGGCCGCGCGATGTACACAATGAAATTCTCAGAGTATTCCCAGGTTCCCGGCGAGGTCCAGGATGCCGTCATCAAGGCATACGAATCCGAGGAGGAGGAAGAATAAACATCACAGGTGCAATAATCTGTATAACAGAAACGTAGCGCCAGGTCTGAGACCTGGCGCTACATGTTTATGCCGGAAATTGCATCAATGGTTGATTGTATCCGCCGGGGTAAACCTGAACGGATTTGGCGCGGTGCCAACCGTGCCGTCAGCGTAATGCAGCATCAGGCTGTCAGCGGTAAGGGCGCTGAAGATTCTGTCCGGAACAGTGAGCGTGTCAACGTACCACAGTGTCAGCATCTCTTCTCCGGCATCACTGAGTGACGTCTCGAAACCTACAACCCCTCCCTCATTGGAGATATGACTAATAAGGTAATTGTATCTCTGCTTCAGCCGGGCATTCTCACCCAGCCTGACGGGCATCCCCTTCAGCACCTCAGGAGAGTATTTTTCGTATTCGTTGAAGAAAGACCTGACGGGCATAAACATCTCCCGGGCGAACTCATTAACCGTTATGCTTCCACTGTTTTCCTCAAAGGTCACAACCCTGTACGGAAGCTTTACGTTGAATTCGGTTTCATTTACAATAAACCGCAGGTTCTTCGATTCAATTGCCTTCACAAGCGTCTCCCTGTCAGGAGCTTTCCCTTCGGGGAAATAAATACGCACAATCACCGGGCAGGCAAAATCGCTTTGATACCCGACCGCATCCGTCTTCTGGTCAAGCAGGTGCTGGAGGTAGGTGGCGTCAAGCGGATCGAAGAACTTATCGATCGTAAGGGTATAATATACTATTGTTTTGACGTCAGCCGGGGGCTCTTCAATCACCCGTTTCACGGGAACGAATATCAGCTGCTGAATCTTCTCGTCGTTGTACATCGCAGTATCATAAAGGATATGGACAGTATTGCTTGCCACATATGTTGACACTCCATAAATACCCTCGACATTTTTCATCTGGTTTGCAAAGGCGGTGGAGCTGCCGAAGCACTTTATGTTCTTCAGTCCGGACATCTCAAAGGTACCAGCGCCGGCAATCTGCTCCTCTGTTCCCCATTTCTGGCTGATTGTAGGAAGCTCAAACAGGGATCCGGCTAAAATGCCCAGTATTATCAGTGCGCCCAGCACCACTGCCGGCAGCCACTTCATGTTCCGATTGTTGATCTGTAGCGTGTCTTTTTCAGGGCATGCATGGAGGCAGTCGCCGCAAAGTGTGCAGTCAGCGTGGGTTACCTTTTCCATTGAGGCAACATCGATTCCCTGGGGGCACGACTCAGAACAGAGCCCGCACGAAGTACAGGTATCAGTGTTCCGGGTTATATGAACCGGATCAGGCCGTACCCTGTTCATCCTTGCAATTTCAAGGATATAACCTCCTGCGGTGATGATCAGCAGGGGATAAACATATGAAATATTCAGTCCGGCGAGGAGCAGGATCACATATACAGCCATCGCACCCAGGAACCACCATGAGTATTTGAAGATGGCTGAGAGGGCGCCCAGCGGGCAGAGGTAGCGGCACCAGAAGAGCCTGAAAAAGAGTGAGCCCAGCAGAAGGGCTCCGATGGCTATAAGCGCCCACCACAGTACCACGTCTGAGTTAAATCCTGACACGGCCGCGTAATAGGGATCGAACTTTTTGCAGAAGAGTTCGCTGCTTTTGAGGGTAAAGTAAAACGTTATGAAGAGAAGAACATACTTCAGCAGCCTCAGTGCCTTGTCGGCAATTCCCTTAAGGGTGATCCTCACCTTCAGTTTATCGCCCAGTTTCCCGATCCACTCCCCTATAGTCCCCAGCGGGCAGATGTATCCGCAGAAGAGGCGTGAGAAGAGGACAATACCGATGAAGAGTGCCACACCCATCATTATCTGGGTGCTGGTCATGGAGCATGACAGCGAGTCCATTGTCATGTAGCTTCCCATAGCCTGCAGGCCACCGAAGGGGCAGTAGGCTTCGAAATCAGGTGTGTAAGCCTTGTCAAACAGGAGGCGGAGTAACATGAATGTCAGAACTCCGATGACTGCAAACTGATATATCAGCTTGTACCAGTTTTGTTTCTTCATTTGGGCAGATTTTGAGTATCAGCCAAATATATAATTTAAGGCGAAAAAGGCAAATGACAAAAAACAGCATCGACGCCCCGCAGGGGAGCGTCGATGATCTTAATTCTCAGCAGGAGCGCTGCGTCAGCTGCTTCGCCCCGCAGGGGCAGTACCGGGAGCAATTCCCCAGGCTGCCGCTACATCAGACCGCCTGTTCCACAGACCAGACGAATGCCCTGATGCCCACCTCCTTGTTGATGGCGTCAATGCGCTTAACTGCCTCCAGCAGGGGGGCAACCTTATCCTCTTCAACAAAGGTAAGGGTTACGCCGTTGATCTCGGGCCAGGTATGTGTGCCCAGGTGAGGCACACCGGTAACTGATCCGGAACCCTCGACATTGTCCCACTGGGTATATCCCCTGATGCCAAAGTGTTCGAGAGTATACTCGACTTTCTCAGTCAGGGCCAGGTTATATATTATCATTACTGCTTTCATTCGCTTAATAATTAATTATTCATAGGTCGAATGGAACCCACATGTAAGAAGATTATTGTTCTCCTGCCTGTTATTGAGCAACATGTGGGTTTCATGATTTTCCGTTTTCATGGTTTTCCTTAATCTCGTCCAGGAACTTCATGTCCCTGAATGCCACCTTGTGTTTCTTGTCTCTTTCGCCGTGGCGTGCAATAAGGACATATCCCACCGGAACTATCACCATAGTCACAATGGTTGAGAACACAAGACCGCCAATCACAGCGATACCCATCGGCTGCCACAGTTCGGAGCCCTCACCGGGGTTTATTGCCAGCGGAAGCATTGCCAGGATGGTGGTCATGGAGGTCATGAGCACAGGCCTGAGCCTTGAGCGGCCCGAGATCAGCACTGCCTGGTAAAGCTCCACTCCCCTGTCACGTGTCAGGTTGATGAAGTCTACAAGCACAATTGCGTTCTTGACCACTATACCGATAAGCATTATTGCGCCGATGGCGGCGATGAGGCTGAGATTGGTGCCTGTCAGGAAGAGGGCAATTGCCACACCTGAGAAGGCGAAGGGTATCGAGAGCATGATGATTACCGGCATCTTGAGCGACTCAAATTGTGAGGCCATAACAAGGTAAACCAGTATCAGCGATATCACCATAAGCAATCCGATATCCTTGAATGACTCTGACATATCCTCGAATGCGCCTGAGACCTCCACCATAACTCCTGAGGGTACCGTGATTGCATCCAGTTCCTTCTGTATGTCAGCAACTATCAGGTTCAGAGCCCTCTTGTAAGGTGTCACGGAGACTGTAACAACGCGCTCCTTCCGCTTTCTCTCTATGTTCGGCGGCGACCAGTATTCCTTGACAGTTGCTATCTCGCCAAGCCTGATAACCTGACCTGTGGGAAGCGCCACCCCGATATTCTGAATTTCAGTTATTGAGTTGCGTGCTGATTCCTTGTACCTCACAATGACGTCATACTCATCACCGAACTGGCGCAGACGCGTTGCGGTCAGCCCGTCAACACGGTTGCGGATGGCTGTTGAGACCTGTGCCGTTGTAAGCCCGTACCTCAGGAGCTTGTCCTGGTCAAGGATTATCTGAAGCTCAGGCTTCGATTTGTCACGGCTGATATCGACGTTCGTTGCGCCGGGAATCTTTTTGACTTTCTCAGCAAGTTGTTCTGCCAGGAGGTTTGTCTGGGTGATGTCAAACCCGTATATCTCTATATCTACTGTATTTCCTCCGCCCATGGCACCCATTCCGCCTGATTCAGCAAGAACGGAGAAGTTGATCACTTCCGGCATAGGGGCAATGATTGTCCTGATCTCTTCAGCCACCTCTTCGGATGACCGGTTACGGTCTTCCACATCAACTAGGGCGAAAGTGAAAGTGACAACATGTGTTCCGCTCTGCCCGAAGAGTGAGGTGAAACCACCGCTGTCGTCAGTGCCTGCAGATAATGAAATAAGCTTCACCTCGGGGATCTGCTGCCTGACAATCGAATCGATCCTGTCTGCAACCATTTCCGTTTCCGATACCCTGGTACCGGTCTGGAGCTCTACTGTAGCCGATACCCTTGACTCATCCGCAGAGGGCATGAATTCGGTACCGATGAATTTGAACAGCATCATTGAACCGATGAATACAACCAGTGCCGCACCGATTACAAATTTCTTGTGATGCAATACCCATGAAAGTGTCTTCACGTAGAATCCGTCAAACCACTCCAGGAATTTGTGTACGGAGCCATCCCACGTATACCATGGCGCATTTTCCCTGATGGGTCTCAACCTGAGCAACAGTGCGCTCAGTGTCGGGGTGAGGGTTATTGCGGCAATGGTAGACATAATGATTGTGATTGAAACTATCCAGCCCAGCTGTGAGAATAGCACTCCGGTAAGTCCCTTTACGAAAGTCAGCGGAAGGAACACTGCCACAACTGTAAGAGTGGTAACGATGACTGCCAGCCACACCTCGTTGGTGGCATAAATGGCTGCCTCGCGCGGACGGCTCCCTCTTTCGATGTGCTTGGTGATGTTTTCAAGCACCACGATTGCGTCGTCAACCACCATACCTATCGCTATCGAGAGAGACGAAAGGGAGATTATGTTTATGGAGCTTCCCGTAAGGAAGATATAGACGAAGGCTACCAAAAGGGAGATCGGGATTGTAAGGATAATGATCAGTGTTGCGCGCCATCTGCCCAGGAAGAAGAGAACAACCAGGATCACGAAGAGCGCGGCGTACATAAGCGTCTCTGTAAGGTTGTTTATGGAACCCTGGATGAACTCAGAGGTATCCATGATCTTTTCGATCTGTATATCCGGTGGCAGGCTCTTCTGCAGCTTTTGTATCTCTGCGTCAACCTCACGGCATATCTGTACGCTGTTGGCACCTGACATTTTCTGTACAAAGAGGGTCATCCCCTGCTTGCCGTCGATCTTCGCAACAAGCTTTGATTCCCTTATTGTATCATTGACAGTGGCTATGTCACGCAGGTATACGTTGTTGCCGTTAAAGTTGCCGACTATTACATTTGCAATCAGGTCGCTCTCTGCGAACTCACCCTGGATCCTGATCGGGTAGTCCATTTTGCCCATCTCGAGATAACCGGCAGGCACATTCAGGTTTTCAGCCCTGAGTACATTGCCTACCTGCTCTATCGTGAGGTTGTATGCCTCCATCCGGCGCGGGTCAACTTCAACGTAGATCTCTCTCCCGGGAACACCTGACAGGCCCACGTTCCCGACACCATCAATGCGGTTCAGGGGGTTAACCAGCTTCTCGTCAAGGATCTTTTCGAGTCCCTTGTAGCTCTCCTCGGCAGTGATGGCATAGAAGATAACGGGCATCATGCTCGAGTTGAACTTGAAGATTGTAGGATCCTCTGCGTCTTCGGGAAGGAAGCTCTCAATAAAGGCCAGGGAGCTTCGCACGTCGTTCGAGGCCTCATCGAGGTTCGTCTCATATTCAAATTCCATGAAAATGACCGATACGTTGTCACTCGATGTGGAGGTCATCTCCTTCAGTCCGGAGACGGAGTTGAGGGCGTCCTCGAGGGGACGGGTAATGTTCGTTTCTATGTCCGCCGCACTGGCGCCCGCATAGGTTGTGTAAACCGACAGGAACGGGAGCTCGATCTCAGGATAGAGGTCGATTGGCAGCTGCGTCAGGGAATAAAGCCCCATGACCATCGTGATCACAAAGATCAGTATCGTGGTAACGGGCTTCTTTACTGCACTGGAATATATGCTCATATTGTGCTATTGTCTCTTGTTTGTCATTACATGGTGATATCTACCTTCTGGCCGTTGTTGAGGCGTGCCTGACCCTCGGTGATGAGGCTGTCGCCTTCCTTCAGGTCGCCGCCGGCGATCTCGAAACGGTCATCAAACCTCTGTCCGAGGGTAACTGTCTTCCTGACCGCGATGCCATTCTCCACGACGAAGATGTATCTTTCATTGGTTCCCTCCTGCATCATTACTGCGCTTGCAGGAACAACTATAGCCTCTTCCTGACCCATGTCTATGAATGACCTGGCGAACATTCCCGGACGAAGCAGTTCACTGCCGTTGCTGATGCGTACTTCGGCATTGAATGACCTTGACATTGCATTGATAGTCGGATGGATCCGGAAGATGGTCCCTTCAAATGCCCTGTCAGGATAGACATCAGCCACCACCCTCACCTTCATGCCGTTCTTTATGAGCGGGAAATACTGTTCCGAGATGCTGATTATTATCTTCACGGGATTTATCTGCATCAGTGTGACAACGGCAGCCTTGCCTGAAATGCCTGGTGCTCCGGAGTAGAGCTCGCCATCCTCAAGGTATTTGCCTGTTATGATTCCTGAAAAGGGAGCCTCAAGCTGGGTATTCTCCTCCATGAATTCGACATTGGTCTTCATCACCTCGTACTGTGCTTTTGTCTGGTCATATAGCTGCTCCTTTACGCTTCCGACCTTCAGAAGTGTGTCAAGCCTTGCGAGGTCCTTTTCGAGATTTGCAAGCTGAATCTTGTTAGCGTAGTACTGGGTGCGGTCCATCAGGAAGAGGTTCTGTCCCTTCTGAACCCTGTCACCAACCTCCACATAGATTTTGTCTACCCTGCCGGGTGTTGACGGGGCCAGGTTGACCTCCTCATATGCCTGTACTGTTGCAGTATAATCAATTGTCCTTGCTATCATGGTTTTGCTTACCGGCATCACCTTAACGGGGACGGCGGCAACGGAATCGGCTGTGGCTGCATTGGCGGCACCGGCCTTTTTTTCCTTCGGGGCACAAGATGCAAGCAGAATGCCGCCGGCGAGGATCAGTGAAAAAATTGAGCGATTCATTTTATTCTGTTTTTATTGTTTTTTTGTTACAGTTTGTTCATAAGCTTGTCAAAGGCAACCTTTGTCTGAAGCAGGTTCATCAGTGCCTGGATGTAGTTGTTCTGGGCAGTGAGATAGCTGTTGTTGGCCTGCGTAAGGTCGAGGCTGGAGGCCATTCCCTGGTTGTATTTGTTCTCATAGCTCTCCAGGACCCTGCCGGCAATCTCTATGTTTTCCTTCTGGCTGACGTATTGTTCGTTGGCACTTACCAGGTTATAACGCAACTGTTTTTCCTGTATGAGAAGCTGATCAGAGACCATCATTTTTGTATTGTTTGCCTTTTCGAGTTCTATTTTGGCTTTCTGAATGCTTGTGTGCCTGAGCCCGCTGGCAAAAATGGGAACCCTCAGTTGCAGGGCAACATAAGAGCCATTTGCAAATGCAAGTGATTCAATTGCATCACCCCTGCCTGACCGACTGTAGGACCATGCTGCCCCGAGACTTGGCAACACAGCTGACTTTGCTCCCTTGAGTGATAGTTCGGACAGCTTAACCTGATCTTCAACCATTTGATAATTAATATTTTCCTGCAGGTTAAATGAATCATCAAGCATTGACTCAATGTGAACTCTGGCGACAATACTTTCAAGTGAGTCAGAGAGTTCTATCCGGCTCCCGCTGCCCAGACCGAGGAGAAAACGGAGCATATTGTAGTTCACCTCAAGGGCGCGTTCCATGGATGATCTTGTATTTCTGAGCGTTGTAAGGCTTGATTGCATCTGGTCAACATCTGTCGCTTCTGCCATCCCGACGCTGAACATTGCCTTTGTGGATGCAAGAATCTCCCCGAGGTTTGCAATGTTCTTGTCAAGAACGTCGAGGGTCATATGTGAAACAAGGATCAGATAATAGGTTGTCATAACACTTTCCCTTGTATCCTCTTCTTTTTGAGTTACACCCTTCGCGGTCATGGATCTGGCCAGTTTAGCTGTCTGAATTCCCACGAGGTATGGTGCATTGAAGACTGTAGTTGATGCACTTACACCGTTAGAGTATTCATAATCAGTACCTACCTTGAATGACATGCCGTTGAAAATCATTACGGGAATGATCAGGTTATTTGTCATTGATACTGAACCCTCGAGTGACGGCAATCCGGCAGCAATAGCTTCCCATACTCCTTTCTCGGAGGCAAGCATATCGTATCTTGCTGCTGCAACATTCCGGTTGTGTTCAAGAGCGTACGCTACCGCCTGGTCGACTGACAGCGAGAGAGTCTGAAGCGTATCCTGGGCTTTCAGGCTGCTGCCGGCCAATGCGGCGAAAATCAAAACAATAGCAATTAATCTTCTTTTCATATGTTTACAAATTACTGTTCCATTATCAAGATTATATTTCATTTTCCATTGAATCAATCAGCTGAATCCCCTTTTCAGTGGATATGCCACGCATGTAGTTCACCATCAGGTTTCGCATTACGTCCTTCTGGAGGAAGTGTTCCCTGGGAAACAGTTCCTCATCTCCTGACATGACTGACAATCCCTTAAAAGCCCTTCCAACTATCTCAATGTCAATCGTGTCCCTGAATATTCCCTGGCTTATACCCCTCTGAATTATCTTCCTGGCTGCTTCGTAGTCAGGATTCTCACACTTTTCCCTCAGGCGCTTGAGAACGGCACTGTGATATTTTTTCAGATCTGATCCGATGAGGGGATTCATTGTTGCAGCGTGATCCCTGCCCATACGTACAATGCAAAAAACAGCCGAGATCACGTCAGGGGAGTTTTCGAGAATCCTTTGTATCATCTCCCTCTGCCTTGCAATCATTGAATCCATCACTGCGAATAGCAAAGTATCCTTGTCGATGAACCGTTCGTAAATGCTTCTCTTTGAGACACCGATATGAGCTGCTATGGTATCCATAGTCACGGCCCTGATGCCATACGTGCGGAACAGCTCGGCAGCGCCTGCTATTATCCTTGCATCATATTCTTCCATCTGATTCATCTGTCTCCGTGAAAAAATCGGCTGCAATATTCAGAAAACTTTTTGAGTTTTCAAAGTTTTATCTGACAATTATTTGTTAAATGCCGCCGAGCTGCGGAAATAAGAAGGTAAATGGAGAAAGGAAGTCTGAGGGTCTCAAAGTCTGAAGGTCTGAAGGTCTTAGGGTCTTGCGGTCTTGCGGTCTTCCGGTCTTCCGGTCTTGGTTCTTTGACTGCACGACGGCATGACGGAGCGCAGCGACAGACCTTCAGACTTTCAGACCTTACCTGTACAGGTAGAC